>Ga0070741_10000331_pt1 | contig 179416 bp, 155 predicted proteins | sample Coa_R1_4_FD_66440 | JGI IMG/M metagenome (GOLD analysis project Ga0070741, IMG submission 66440) | Surface soil microbial communities from Centralia Pennsylvania, which are recovering from an underground coalmine fire - Coalmine... | ecosystem: Environmental > Terrestrial > Soil >... | reverse complement strand
CCGGTGACGTTGGGAGTGGAGGCCACCGCCAGGCCGGAGGGCAGGGTGTCGCTGAAGCCGGCGCCGGTGAGCGACTGGCCCGTGTTGGGGTTCGTGAGCGTGAAGGTGAGCGTGGTCGAGCCGTTCAGGACAATGGTGCTGGCGCCGAAAGCAGGCGCGATGGTGGGCGGAGTGGCCACGGACAGGACGGCGGTGTTGGAGGTGGTGCCGGTGCCGCCGTTGGTGGAGGACACGGCGCCCGTGGTGTTGCTGTAGGAGCCGGCCGTGCTGGCGGTGACGTCAACTTTCACCGTGCAGCTGGAATTCGCGGCAAGCGATCCGCCGGACAGGCTGACGCTGCCCGAGCCGGCCACGCCGGTGGCCGTGCCGCCGCCGCAGGTGGTGCTGAGGTTGGGTGTGGAGGCCACGGTCATGTTGCCGGGCGTGGTTGGCAGGGTGTCGGTAAAGGCGAGGCCGGTCAGCGCCGCGGTGTTTGCGCTTGGGTTGGTAATGGTGATGGTCAGCGTGGTAGTACCCATCGACGCCATGCCCGTGGCGCTGAAGGCCTTGCTAATCGTCGGTGCTACGAGGTAGGTGAAGTGGTCACTGGCGCTGGTGGCGCTGGTGCCGCCCGCCGTGGTCACGGTGACGTCGACGGCGCCGGCCGAGCCGGCAGGGCTGGTGACGGTGATGCTGGTCGACGTATTGCCAGTCAGCCCGGTTGCCGACGTTGTGCCGAACTTGACTCCGGTGGCGCTGCTCAGGTTGGTGCCGGTGATGGTCACGCTCGTCCCGCCAGCCGTTGGTCCGGAGCTGGGACTGATCGAGCTGACCGTCGGTGCCGACGACGCCACAGTGCCCGAAAACGTCGCCAGCACGGCATGCCAGGTGACGCTGCTGGCATAGCTCAACAATGAACTGCCGAACGTTCCCGTGGCGCTGGTGATCTCATCCTCTGACACGGCAACTTCATTCGTGGACCCGTCGGAGAATTCCTGCTCCTTGGTAAACCCCGTGCCGGCCGTCGCGGGTGCACTGACGAAATCGTCGAAGGTGCTGGCCGCGACGACAATCTCGTGCGCGCCGGTCGTCGTGACGCTTCCTGTCGAGACCACCGTACCGGCGACACTCGCATTCCCAATAGCCGTCTTGTCGAGGCTTACCGAGCTCAGCCCGCTGTACTCGTAGGCCAAGACGGCGTAAGCCGTCGTGCTGGTCGATCCGGTGACGGTGATGGTAAACGAGCTGCCGCCGGTGACGTTGGTCGCGAACCAGATACTACTGTGGCTTAACCCGTCCACCGTGGTGGAGTTGATGACGGCGCGGGTATACGTATTACCCTTGTTGTCGGCAACACCGCTCTCGCCTCCCTGGCCAGCGATGGCTTGGTCGATGGTGGCTACCACGACCACGATCAAATCGCCGGCTGCCACCGAGCTGGTGAAGGTGACCGGCTGCGATGGGGCTCCATTGGCGACGCTCTGGGCGCTCTGGGATTGGACAAGGCTCGGTCCGGACGCCGCGGTATACACGGGCGTGCCCGACACAGGGCTGATGCTTCCCGCGGTACCCGTGACGGGCAGCGCCGCCCCGAGCGCCCTAAGCAGATTGATCCGTCCAAACGTGGTCGACGGCTGGGCACTCAGCGCGTCGACGCCGGCCGTAATCTGATTGGCCGCTACGGCGCCCGATTTGCCGCTCGCAACCAGGAGGGCCGCTTCACCAGCGACTACCGCGGCCGCCGCTGATGTGCCAGTGACGTTCGCGTATCCCCCACCAGGGGTGGTCGAGAAGAGATTCACGCCTGGAGCCGCTACCCGTGCACTGCCGGTGTTGCTGAAGCTGGCCAGCTGATCCTGCTGGTCGGTTGCGGCGACTCCGATCACACCGGAAAGTCCCGCGGGATAGCTGGCGTCGGAGCTGCCGTCGTTCCCGGTCGCGGCCACGACTACCACGCCCTTGCCTTGCGCATATGCGACCGCGTCGGCCAGCGCTTGCGAGTAGGTCGGGCTGCTGAACGCCATGAGAACAACGTTGGCCCCGTTGTCCGCGGCCCACAGGACGCCGGCCACTACGTCGCTGTCCCAGCCGGCGCCATCGGCTTGCAGTACCTGCACCGGCAATAGGCGCGCGCCGGTGTAGGCAACCCCGGCGATGCCGGTTCCGTTATTCACGTTGGCCGCCGCAATGCCGGCCATCCTGGTGCCATGCCCGTTCGGATCGCTGGTCGCGTTCCCGCCGGTGAAGGATTGGCCGTTCAGAACGACGCCCGCCAAGTCCGCGTGGCTTGCATCGATGCCGGTGTCCAGCACGGCAATGGTCGCTGCGCCCGAAACCGGGACACTCGCTCGCGCTTGCGGCCAGCCGATGACGGGCAGGTCCCACTGTCGGGCGTACAGGGGATCGTTCGGGCTGGTCGACGCCTGGCTCAATGTCGTAGCCGGCCCAATGCCCCCTAGCGGGGCTCCGCGACCTGTTCGCCCGGAGGGCGTCGTCGTCGAAGTATCTGCGACCTGCAAGCTGACTGCCTCGGTCACACTCTCCACCAAAGGGTTGGCCCACAGCGCAGCCATGCGCTGCCGTTTCTGGCTGGCCGGGACTGTGATGACACGCGACTCGATCTGGCCTAGCCTGTGGACCAGCTGAGCGCCGGCCTGCCGGACAGCCACGTCTCGGTCGCCAATGCTTGCGGCTGGCTTGAAGCGGACAATGAGGCGTACCGGCTCGCTGGTATCGAAGGTGGGGGTAGCCGTGATGGTGGGCGTGCCCGTGACGGTCGTCGCGGCCGTCATGGTTGGCGTGGCCGACGCGGTAGAGGTGGCGGGCACGCTGGCGGCCGGAGTGGACGATCGGGCCATGGTGGTGGTTGCCATGGGGCTGCCGGCACCCTGGGTGGGAGGTGAGGATGCCGCCGCGGAGGCAGTCGCAGCCAAAGAAGCGCCCGGCGTAGGGGAAGGGCTTGCGGCAGTGCCGGTTATGGCCGGTAGCGTGGTGGGCGACGGGCTTGGAGTGGTCGCCGTCGTGCTGGTGGGGGAGAGGTTCGACGCACCCGTCGAGCTGGCGACAGGCGTTGCCGTTGGGGTTGCGGTCTGGCCATAGGCGGGCGTGAGTCCGAAGAGACTCAGGACGAGTGCCGCGGTGCAGGCTCGGTAGAGGCGAATCAGCGGCCGCGGCAGGTTCTGGGAGGGCTTCATGCTTGGGCTGGCACTCCGCTGGTTGCAGGCCTTGACATAAGAATCTCCCCCGCCGCGGGAGAGGGTCGATTGAGGGTGACGCCCATGTTCGAGTCGGTTAACGGCTCAGGCGACCTCGGACTAGCCGAGGTCGCGGATTCCATGCAGTTGCACGCTGACTCGCGTGCCAGAACCATTGAAGAACGCGACAAACTAGTCACCTGAGTGCGTAATCGTGGTGCAACCGGTACTGAGAGCTCCCCCGTATCAGGCAGCCGGACTCGACCCACTGGCCGACGGCTGCTTACCGTCGTGAGGCTACAGGTTTCGAAGGCTCCTTGCAAGAGGCGTAGGCCAATCTAGCTATCCAGCGGCGTGCCTCAGTCTCCGCGCCGCTTCGGGAGGTTTGCCGCATGAGTAAGGATTCCTTCGGACCTATGCCCAGATGCGTATGACGAGCGTATGATACGGAAGCTCATATATGTACGATACACGAACGACTTGAACGGTCCCGAGGAGCGGGCTGCTGGAGCCTGGCGTGCTACCATCGCCGCATCACTCCAGAGAGAAAACACGATCGATGAGCTGCTGACCCTCCAACATTTCGAGGACAAGGTAGGGCAGATGTTTGATGCCATGGTGCATGGCGGGGCGGTGGAGATCACGCTGGTTAGCGCGGAAGCCTTGCCGCTGGCACGGGGGCCTGAGCTGTCGAGGCCGCCGTTTTCGCTGCTGTTTCTCGGGCCGGCAGAGGAGTTCCTGGGCCAGGGCATCCAGCAACTGTCGCACCCCGAGCTTGGCACGCGGGAGATCTTCCTGGTGCCCATCGGCCGGGACGCGGATGGCGCTTACCGCTATCAAGCCGTCTTCAATTAGGCAGGCTGCCGGCGGGGAGGCTGCCACGCCATGAGCCAGTAGGGCCCGCGCTCCTCCACGAACTGAAAGCCGAGCCGCTGGTAGAGGCGCTGCGCCGGGTTCACGTGCTCGACGTGGATCGTTGCCGTCAGGTCCTCGATGCCGGCTCTGTCGAGCACTGCCTGCAGCAGCGCTCCGCCGATGCCCTGGCCGCGCCATTCCGGCAGGAGCGCTACGTCGACGATGCGTACTTCTCGGGCGCTCCAGTCCAGGTACAGGCGTCCGATGGGCGAGCGCTCGTGCTCGATGATGGCGAAGTCGGTGTCGACGTAATACGTGGTGTAGTGCCGGCGCTGGAGGCGAAACTGATCATGCAGGAAGGCCAGCTTGGCTTCGTCCGGCCAGCCGGTTACCGCCAGCTCGGTCCAGCGGGTGGAGACGTAGAGCTGCTGCAGGAAAGGTGCGTCGTCCGGCGCCTCGGGGCGCAGCCCGATGCCGCCGGATTCGAGCCGCGGGGGCACAGCCAGCGGCCGCCGCGGCTCGGAATGCCGGGTAGCGTTCACTCCCCTCTAGGAGTCGAACGGGGGATAGATGCCGTTCACGCAGATGCAGAAGTTCAGCACGAGGTACGGCTGCCGGTTCTCGTGTGGCCCGCTCGTTCCCGCGGGCGAGATGGTGCCGCCCGGCAGGATGGCGTTCGGCGAAGCATTCGAGAAGAAAGAAACGGAGGTGATGCTGCCCCTGCCACTCTTCGCGCTGATCTCTGACGGATAGCTCACGTTGACCGTTGGCTGGTTGGATAAGGTCACCCCCGAGGTCCCCGCTACGGCTCCGCTCACGTTGAGCGTGTGGCTGTGGGCTGGGCCCTGGCTGGCCGTGAGCGTAACCTGCTCTTCTCCGGAGGTCGTGCCGATTTTGGGTGGCGTGGAGCCTCCGCTGCTGCCCTGCGACATCGGAACCCGGCCACGCAGGTCGGGCAGGTTGAAGTTCGGCTGCCCGCTGCTGCCATATGTGGTCCCGATCAGCGAGAACAGGGCTTGATATTGGGTCGCGACCATGGGCTGGCCGTTGCACATGGCCCAGTCCACCGGCGGGTAGTTGAAGCCGAAAGCTCGGATTTCTCCGGTAAATGCGTCTGCCATGCTTGATTTCCCCCAGATGCTTAACTGGGCGTCGGGTAGACGCCGTTGGTGGCGATGATGTAGCTCAGCGTGAGAGTCGGCATCATGTTGTCGTGCGGCGCGCCGGCCGGCGCGGGGCTGATGGCCGCCGCGTTCAACGCGACCGGCGCGGGAGCGCCGGTTCCGAACGTGGCGTAGAGCGTGTCAGTGGCCGTGGGCGGAGCGGCCAGCGTCGTGTTCCCGCCGTTGGTCAGCGTTGGCGTGGTGCCGGCCGTGTTCGATACGTTCAGCGCATGGCTGTGAACCGGCGCCTGCGCGGCGGCGCTCAGGGCCACCTGCTGCTCCCCGCCCTTCTTACCCAAGGTGCGCGGCGTGAGGCCCGCGCCGTTGCCCTGGCCCACCATCGCCTGGCCGCGGAGGTCGGGTAGGTTAAAGGTACTGACGCCGTCTCCCCCATAGGTCGTGCCGATGAGCGCATACAACGCCTGGTAGCTGCTGATCGGCTGCGGCGAGCCATCGCACAGCAGCCAGTCGGTCGGGATCTTGGTGAAGGCGACGAGCCGGATCTCGCCGATGTAGCAATCTGCCATGTTTCAGCTCCCCTGTTTGATGGGGCATTGCCCCTCGTCGTTAACCACGGGGTGGCCAGAGGCCGCTCAGCGAGATGCAGAAGTTGGTGACCAAGAAGGGCTGCATGTTGTCGTGGCCCTGCCCTCCGGCCGATGGTCCAACGGTCGCCGGATTGAGGGCCGTTGCGTTCGAGACGGGGCCGTAGAGCAGGTGGTTGGCCGGCGCGCTGGCGAAGTAATTCCCCACAGGCGAGCCGGTGGTGCCCGCCGCCGTGTTGACGGCGACCGTATGCTGATGCGGCGGGATCTGCGTCTGCGTCAGGGCGACGGTCTCGCTTCCCGCCTTCTGGCCCTGCCAATAAACCGTCCCGCTGGTGGCTGCGCCCATGGAGATGCCGACACGGCCCTGCAGGTCGGGCAGCGCGAAGGTCGTCGGCGCGCTGCCACCGTACGTATTGCCCAGCAGCGCATACAGTGCCTGGTTCTGCTGGACGTTCAGCACCGTGCCATTGCACTTGGCCCAGCCGTTCGGAGCGAAACCAAATGAGAATGCTCGGATTTCGCCGATGAAATAGTCCCCCACGCGAACCTCCACTGATGACGTACCGAGCGGTCGCGGAGCCCGGCCAACGGAGGGCAGCGTACACAACCGGGCGCCGTTCCACAAGACCGCCCGGTACTTTTGGGCGGGTCGAATTTTACGCCTGGTTTACGGTGGCTGCCTACTATGGGCGATACGAAGCCGCGGCGGCGACTCGCGGTTCGAAATTTTTCCGCAGGAGACCGATTGTGCCCGTGTTACCTCCTACCCCAAGCCGGCCTATCAACATCCTGGCGATCGACGGCGGAGCCATGATGGGTGTCATCCCGGCGCGCCTCCTCAGCTACCTCGACGGCAGCGCCTACACCGACCCGCTGAAGGGAGTGCCCGCCCCGCTGTCCGCCCAGCCGTCGGCGCTCTCGGGGCCGCTGTACGAGAGCTTTGACCTGATCGTCGGGACCTCTACTGGCGGCCTGCTGACCGCCGGCCTGACCGTGCCGACGCTGCCGAGCTCCACGATCATGCAGGGCAACGACCTGCTGGGCATGTATTTCGACAACGGCTCCTACATCTTCCCCACACCCAGCGGCAGCCTGTTCACCTGCTCGGGTCCGCTGTTCACCAACTACGGGCTTCAGGACGTGGTCAACAACTACTGGAGCCACCCATCGTATGCTGCCAGCCCAAGCACCTTGGACCCCAAGTTCAAGCTCGAGTACCCCTGGAGCAGCGCTGATCCGCAGACGCTCAGCCAAGCGCAGGCGTCGATCCTGATCACGTCGTTCAACGGCAACAAGCAGGGCAATCCGGCGCCGTCGGCCTCCCAGCCCTATGAGGGGGACGTGAACAACAGCGTTCCGTGGGGGCCCGTGCTGCTGTCCAACGACACGCTCGATTACCAGGGCAATCCACTCAGCGCCTTCCAGGCCTGTCTCATGACCAGCGCCTTCCCCATGCTGCTGCCGCCCGTGCCCTACGACCTGAAATGGAGCGAGAGGGACAGCGCGAGCGCCTACACCAACTTCTTCCTCGATGGTGGGGTGTTTGCCGGCAATCCGACGCTGGCCGCCTATTTCTGGGCGCTGCAGCACGGTTACGAGATAGGCTCGCTGGTGTCGCTCGGCTGCGGATCGTACGCTACGCCGGCCGTCAACCCGACGGCCTCGACGGCCGGCCAGATGGGCTACCCGACCTATTCCCAGGCGGCGCAGTTCGGCTCCGGGACCTCGATGATCGTGCATCAGGAAGTTCCGCTGTATCCTGGGCATCCCGGTTGGCTGGTTACCTGTTCGGAGTCCTACGCCGATGGGACGAGCGGCGACTTCTCCACCCTGATGTCGCTCATGATCGGAGGGCCCGGGCTGTTCGACGTGCAGATGCTCAGCCAGATCCTGAGCGGCAAGTACTTCCGGCTCGACCCGATGAACATGCCGCTGAGCGACGGCAACGGCAGCGACGACGAGTACTACCCGCCCTACGCCAGCACGACGACCGCGCTGGAGTACTGGGTGGGGCGCACCGATACGCTCGTGCAGAGCCTGGTGAGCAGCGGCGCCTGGTCGTCGATCATCCAGGCCGTCGGGAGCGCCCTGGTGCCGGCATAGGGACTCGCCCGAAGCGCTTCAGCTCGTGCGATAGCGAATAGCGGCGGCAACGCGCGAGGCCACGACCGCGCCGGCGACGTCGTGGACGCGGACGACGTCCGCGCCCAGGAAGGTGGCGATCGCCACCGCGGCGGCCGTGGCCTCGGGCTTGCCGCGACCGAATTTGCGCGACGGCCCAACCAGCAGCGGCAGGCCGACCGCGTCCTTGATGGCGGGGATGCCGCGCAGCAGCTCGAAGTTCTCGGCCGGCGTCCGGACGAAGCCGATCCCGGGGTCGGCGATGAGCCGTTCGCGCGGCATCCCCGCCCGTTGCGCCCGCTCGGCCATCTCCAGGAGGGACTGAATCGCGGCGGACACCGTGGTTTGACGTTCGCGCCCGTTGTACATCAGCACCAGCCAGGCGCCATGCCGAGCCGCGATTTCAGCCAGCCGCGCATCGCGCAGCCCGGAGACGTCGTTGACGATGGTCGCGCCGGCGACGACGGCCGCTTCGGCCACGGCGGCCTTAGTGGTGTCGACGGAGATCGGCAGGCCGCCGGCCTCCTGTCGCAGCGCAGCCAAGGCTGGTAGAACGCGCTCCAGCTCCTCCTGTTCCGACACGGCGATCGCGCCCGGCCGCGTGGACTCGCCGCCCAAGTCCAGCACGTCCGCGCCTTCGTCCGCCAGCGCGCGGGCGCGCGCAGCCAGGCTGGGTGGATCGACACAGCCGTCGCCCGAAAAGGAATCCGGCGTGGCATTGAGGATGCCCATCATCCACGGGCCGCGCTCCGGCGGCCGCTGCTGGCCGTTGCTTCCCGGGAACGTCAACGGGCAGGACTTTCCCGGTGGGCCCGGCGGCTGCCGGCGGCGTTGAATGAGGTAGGTGCCGGTTTCATGAAGCCAGATCCTCCGCAAAGATTACCGACACTGTCGTGGGCGCGCCGCTCATGCGAGCGGTCGTCGTTTTTGGCTACTATCGTCACATGGCGGAAGCGGGGCGAGAATGGACGCCCACCGACGATGATCTCTTCAATTGGCGTTTTCTTCGGCTCAGCGGCAGGCCCGCGGTGGCCTGGCTGTGTCTCGACGAAGGACGGGCGGCGATGTGGGCTCGGCCGCGGGACCCGCTGATGCGGCAGGCCTTTCGGGCTCGGCACGCTGGCCACGAGCACGTCTTCATCTCCGAGCTGCTGGACCGCGTGCTCGAGGCCAAGCTCGACCGCTAGCGCTGCGCGGCTAGGAAGGATGTCCTAAGCGCCCGCACGGTATCGCGGCGGGGGACACACTTGCATCACCTGGCCTGTTAGGCTGCCGTTATGAGCCTTGTGCGGAGGGCGGTGCGCCTGCGCGCGAGGGGCTGACCTACCCGGCTAACACGATTCGCACTGGAGTGACATGAAGCGATTTGCCCTCGGCCTGGCTGTGCTGGCAGCCTGCGCCTTGCCAGCGACCTCCACCTATGCGCAGCAGAAGCCCGCTGCGTGCCAGTTCATCCTCGGTTTCAAAACCCTCCACGATCTCGACCCCACTGACATTGGCGACTGTAAGGACAACCAGGCCTTCGCCGGCAATGGCGATGCTCAGCAGCACACCGCCAAAGGCCTGATGGCCTGGCGCAAAGCCGACAACTGGACGGCCTTCACCAATGGCTACAAGACCTGGATCAATGGCCCCAGCGGGCTGGTCTCGCGGTTGAACACCGAGCGCTACAGCTGGGAGGGCGATGCCAGCGCGCCGGGCATTAAGGTGATAGGGGCTGCCCCGGCAGCGGCCAAGCCAGCGGCGCCGGCGCCCGCGGCAGCTGCGCCGGCCCCGGCTCCCGCTCCCGCGACTGCCGACGCAAACACGGCCGGCTGGGCGGTCACCTTCGATCGCGCCGTGCCGGTGGCCAGCATGCCCGCGACCGACGGCTCGGGGCAGGCGGAGACGCCTCAAGGCCGCTTCGTGCGCTTCTTCCTCAAGGTGAAGAATGTCCAGGGGGACTCGTCGGTCATCACCGCGGACGACTTCACCCTGGTTGACGATGGAGTGAAGTACGGCAGCGATTTTCCCGTGGAGCAGGTGAAGCCGGATGGCAGCGTAGCTCCTGTGGATGAGATCGAGGTTGCGCCCAACGCCACGGTGGCGCTGTCCGTGGTGATCGACGTGCCCCTGGACGTCACCAGCGGCACATTGTCAACCGACGGCGGCAACGACCTCCCCAACCTGAAGCTTTAGGAGTGCGGCCGGAAGCCCGTTTGCGGCCCACTGGCCACCCCAAATCGGCCGCGCCCTAGCCGGGCGAACTGCCCCACCGGGCCGCTCCGGGCGTGCGCAGGGCGCTTTCCGGCTGCACTCCGCCGCTGGCTCCGACCAGCGCGGTCAGTCGCGCTGGTCGATGTGGGTGGGGCCGAGCTCCCCGGTGCAGGAGGGGATGAAGGCCTTCATCTTGCAGATGGCGCCGTGCTGGCGCAGCTCCTCCTCGAACATGCGGTGGATGTCCGGATTCTCGTCCTCGTATTCCACCTGCCAGCCGCCCAGCTTGATGCTCAGGTCGGCCGAGGCGCCGGCGTTGTACTGTCGCTGGCCGCCGCCCCCGCCGCGCAGCGCCAGATAGCGCGCTCGCGTCGCGCCGCTGTTGAAATGCTGATGGAAGCAGTCGTCCCAGGGCACGATAACCATGCCGCCGGTCTTCCAATCACACTTGCGGCGCTCTTTGCCCTCCTGCCACAGCACGGAGAAGCCGTCGCCGGACAGGATCAGCAGGTGCGCGCCAGGGCCATGGCGATGGGCCTTCTTATAGGTGCCCACCGGGAACTCGGAGATGTGCGCCGCCAGGTTTGTTTGCGGTAGCTCGAGCATGGCGTTCACGCCGCCGGCGCCGCGCTCCTTCCAGCCGTAGAGCTGCATGTTGGCGGCGTCCGGCACGAAGTTCGCCCGCCACCTACGGCCCCTGTAGAGCTTGCCTTCGCCGCTGAAGTAGCCCTGCTCGCCGCTGAACCGGTCGGCGAACTCGAAGGAGTTGTTGAAGATGAAGTCCTGGTTCTGGAAGAGCCGCAGCATAGGCGGCAGGTTGGTGACGGAGATGTAGCGGATCGGCTGTGAGCCACTGCCGTTGAAGACCTGATACCAGGCGTTGAGCGGAATGGAGAAGAGGCTGCCGGGGCCCCATTCGAACGTCTGCTTGCGGCGGTCGTCGAACCAGACGCTGGTCGAGCCCCGTCCCGAAAGGATGAACACCATCTCCTCGTACAGGTGGTGCTCCGGCTCTGAAGCGCCCGCCGGACCGATCTCGACGACGTGGGCGTCGTTCGGCAGATAGGGGTTGGGGATATTGATGACGGCCCCCTTGCCGCCTTTGCGCGGCCAGCTGCTCAGCTCCAGCGCATTCAGATCTTCGAAGGCGAAGTCCTCGTAGACCCGCACTCCCTCGCGCTGCTGCCATTCGACATACGCGTCCGGCTCACGGAACTCCTCCAGCTCGGTGCCCGGGTTGTCCTGCGGTTGTGCAATCACGCCTGTTGACTCCTTAACTCCAATCCAGCTCGGAAGCGATTATCTCGCAGGGCGGCCAGCGCCCACCAGCTGGCGGCGGCCGAACACCCAGTAAGCAGCGACCAATGGCACCAGGCAGCACAGCAGGATGACGCTGACCGCGGCTGCCTGCCCCAAGTTACCGCTCAGCCAGATGCTCCACACCACGACCGAGAGGGTGATGTTGCGCGGACTGTAGAGCACCGTTGCCAAGGTGAGCTCGCGGTACGTCTCCAGCGCTATCCACAGCCAGCCGTTGATGAGCGCCGGCAGCAGCAGCGGGGCGATGATCGCGCGGGCGATCTTCAGCCCGCCGGCGCCGGCTACGGCAGCCGCCTCCTCCAGCTCGCGATGGATCTGGATGAAGGCCGAGTTGAGCATGCGGGTGCCGAAGCTCAGACGTAGCACCACGTAAACGGCGGCCACCAGCGTGAGGGAGCCGTACAGCGGCAGGCCCTTGAGGACGAACAGCGCCACGAACAGCGCTCCCACGCCGAAGATGATGCTCGGCACCGCATGCGGTAGGAAGGCGAAGAAGTCCAGTGGGCCTCTGAGCCGCGAGCGCGAGCGGATGACCAGCCAGGAGAAGGCCCCGCTGAGCAGCAGGGCCAACGTTGGCACCAGCACCATGAGGATGGCGGTATGGCTCGCGCCGCGCGCCAGCAGCGCCCCTGGCATACGCTGGAAGTTCTGCAAAGAGAGCGTCTTCAGGGCTTCGATCGAGGGTGGCTGGAAGAAGGGCAGCAGCGCCGCCCAGATGACCAGCAGCGCCGGCAGCAGCTTGCTCAGCAGGAAATAGCTGCCGATAAAGGCCCAGGCCGCCACAGCCCACCTGCCCAGGCTCGCCTGCTTGGGGCGGTAGCCCTTGCCGGTGACCACCTGGTAGCGATTGGCGCGGCGGATCACTCGGCCGTAGAGCATGCTCGACAGGAGGGCTATCACCACCATGGCGCTGCTCATGGCCGCGGTAGTGCCGTAATCGGGGATGCCCTCGGCGCTGGTGCTCTTGGAGTACACGAAGGTGCTGAAGGTGTAGATGCGATTGCTCCAGCCGATGATGGCCGGGACGTCGAACGAGGCGAAGCTGATGGTGAAGATGTACAGCACGCTGGCGAGCAGCCCCGGAAGGACCAGCGGAAGCACCACGCGCCGCAGCCGCGACCCGAAGCGCGCCCCGTGCACGCTGGCCACCTCCTCCAGGGCGGGATCCATGGCTCGGAACGTGGAGGAGGTCAAAATGAACACCAGAGCTGCCAGCCCCAGACCTTCGATCCAGCCCATGCCCCACACCGTGGCGATGTTCAATGGGGCCTGCGCCGCGCCGGTAAGCTGCATGAACAGGCGGTTCAAGGCGCCGATTCGTGGGTGGAGCAGGAATAGCCAGCCCATGGCGAGGAAGAAGTTGGGCAGCACCAGCCCCAGGCTCATCGCCGCGTACACGACTGCCTTCCCCGGAAGCGTGGTGCGCTCCACCAGCCAGGCGATGCTGATGCCGAAGAACAGCGCCACGCCAATGCCGGTAGCGGCGAAGCCGAGCGTGTTGGACAGGGCCGTCAGGACGAAGGAGTCCGTATACAGCCGGGAGTAGTTCTCGAGGCTGAAATGCGCCGCCGGTGTCCCAGGCAGGCCCTTGATGAGGCTCAGCGCAAAGACGGCGACGAGCAGGCCCGTGACGACCAGCACCGCGGGCGCCACCACCAGCCACAGCGGGTGGACTCGGGCCCGCCAGCGGGCTGCCGCTTCGGACCCCAGCCAGCCGGTGGGCGACAGCGCCGCGATCGGCCGGGCTGGCGCTTTGGCTGCCATAACGCCGGTTAGGTGCCGCTACGCGGGTGTTTCCGGTGAGCCACGCTCCCGCTCGGTGCCCGTCGCCCAGCGCGGTTTGGTCTTGCCCACGGTGTCAACCGCGGTTGCCCCTCGGTGCGGGGCATCTCAGCTCTTCTGGCGAACGAGCTTGGTGAGATCGTCCCTCAGCTGCACGTCCTCGGGATGGTCGATGATGAACTGAGGGTCGATGGGCAGGGGCTTGATGCCTTTAGCCTGGAGCTCCTTCAGCTCTGCCGCGGATTGGGAGCCGGGCAGCGAGTGCAGGTCGGCCAGGCTGGTCTTGTACAGAATCTGCTGCCCCTGCTCGCTGAGCACCATATTGATGTACAGCTTGGCCAGGTTCGGGTGGGCGGAGGTCTTGGGAACGCCCAGGAAGAAGAAGACGGAAAGTGCCGCATCCTCGGGCACGACGTGGCCCAATGGCGCGCCCTTGGCCCGCTGCCGCAGCACTTCGTAGCTGCCGCAGTCCATGCCGAACATCTCGAACTCCCCACTGCTGACGCGGTTGAGCTCCTCGCAGCGAATGAGCCCACCGAGGTTCTGCGAGTACTGCTTGACGAAATCCTTCATCTTGTCGGGCGTCCACTCGGGCCGGTAGGCCACGCGGTCCAGGCTGGCGGCGTTTGGCTCGCCGGCGATCTTGCCCTTCCATTTGGGATCGAGCAGGTCGGTGAGCTTCTTGGGGGCCTGATCGGGCTTGATCAGGTTGGTGTTGTAGGTGATGCCCGGAAAGCGGCTGGCAATCTCAACCCCGATGTTCTGCGTCACCACGATGTCCTTGGTAATGCGGGGCGACAGCTGGGTGTAGTCGTAGCTCTCGAGGCCCCCATTCTTGAGCAGGGCAGCGAAATGGCCTTCGGAGCCGAGGAAGACGTCGGTCGTGGCCTTCTGGCCGGCGGCCGCCTCCTGGGTGATCTTGCCGGCGATGTCGGTCATCGATGGCCCGGGGGTGAAGTTGAGGCCGACCTTGAGGCCGTAATTCTTGTTGATGAGATCGACGATCTCGGTCGCCGCTTCCTGGCCGCCTATCGTCGTTTCGCCCCAGGACAGGTTGATCTCGTTCTCGTTATTGCTCTTGACCGCCGCGATCAGTCGCTGCACCTCGGCCGGCAGCGACGAGGTGGCGGCCGGGCTGGCTGCGCTCGAAGCGCCACCGGAGGTTGGCGCGCCGCTCCCGGCGCTGCCGCCGCACGCTGCCAGCAGGGCGGCCAGGGCTAGGCTCGAAGTCAGATACCGCAGGGACGCCTTGCGGAAGTGCCGCATCGTCGATGCACCTCTCTCGTTATTTCGTAGTCCGCAACTGTACACCTGCCGGACGTTTCCGGCAACGCGCTCCAAGCCGCCTGCCCGGATCCGCTATGCGTTCTACAATCCTGGCGAGCCGAGATTTCACGATCCGCTCTTCAGGAGGTTTCCCGTTGTTGAAACGACCTGCTTTCCGCGCACGCAAGTCAGCGACCTTGCGATTGGCGGCCAGGCTGGGCGGCGCGCTTGCCGCGGGTGCGCTGCTGGTGGCGTGCGGTGGAACGGCCTCGTCCCCGTCAGCATCACCTTCGGCGTCTACTGCCGGGGCGGCCTCAGCGCCGGCCAAACCCTCGGCATCGGCCGCGCCCGCGTCGGCCAGCTCGGCGCCGGCCAAGATGAACGTGTTCTACACGGGAGTAAGCGCCGGGTATTCGCCCTTGTGGGTGGCCAAAGAGGCGGGCATCTTCGAGCGCAACGGCCTCGACGTGAACCTGCAGCCGTCGGAAGGCGGGCCAATTGCCATGGCCGCGCTGCTCAGTGGACAGGGACAGGCAGCTCAGGTCAGCGCCCCGACGCTCCTCGGCCCGGTGGCCGATGGGGCCGACCTCGAGGTCGTAGCCATCATGATCCCCGTCCATAACTTCGTCCTCGAGGTCATGCCCAACATCAAGACGGCGCAGGATCTCAAGGGTCAGAAGCTGGCGGTCGTCTCGCCCGGAGGAGCAGATGACGTGGCGCTGCGGGTGGCGCTCAGGAAGTTGGGGGTGGATCCGAAGGACGTAAGCATTTCCGGCGTCGGCTCGGTGCAGAACGAGGCGGCGGCCATGCTCAATGGGGCTATCGTGGGCGCCATGCTGACGCCGCCCCAGACCCTCACCGTCGAGGACAAGGGCGCGCATGTCTTGCTGGATCTCGCGGCCCAGAAGCTGCCCAATGCCGGACAGTCCGTGATCGTTCAGAGATCGTATGCGAACAGCCAGCGCAAGGCAGTGCAGGCGTACGTCGACTCGCTCATTCAAGCTGTGGCCCGAATGAAGAAGGACAAGCCTTACACGCTGGACGTGTTCAAGAAATATCTCAAGCTGGACGATGAGCGGGCGCTGAGCGCCACCTACGACTTCTACGTCGGGGAGGTCTTTCCAAGCCTGCCCTACCCCAATACCGACATGTGGAACGACGCCATGGCGGTGGCGGTGCAGAGCAACGACAAGCTGCAGGGGTTCGACATCAGCAAGGTGGTGGACTCGTCCTTCGTCAAGAGCGCCGACGATCGCGGCCTTGCGAAGTAGCGCAATTCGGCGACAATTCAGGGATATCGTGAGGGGGAACAGGATGCGCACTCTTTGGAAATCGGCTGTCGCTGGTCTGGCTGGCCTCGCGCTGGCTGCCTGCGGATCCTCGGCAGCGGCGCCGTCGACTGCGCCGGCGGGATCCAGCGCGGCGGGCAGTGTCGCGGCCCAGAGCAGTGCCGGCGCCGCGGCGAAACCGGCGGGCTGGGACCAGCTGGTGAGCGACGCCAAGAAGGAGGGCACGGTCTCGGTGTATGGCCCGCCCGGGGTGGAGTACCGGCCGGTGCTCATCGATGCTTTCCAAAAGGCCTACCCCGACATCAAGGTCGAGTTCATCTCCGGTGACTCCAACGAGCGCGTGTCGCGCCTCACCACCGAACGGGCCGCTGGCAAATACCTGGCCGACCTGCTGGTGGATGGGACCACGAACGAGGTCACGGTCCTCAAGGAGTCCAAGACCATCGTCGATCTCAAGCCGGCGCTGATCCTGCCCGAGGTCGTGGACGAGAACGCTTGGCTGGGCCATCAGCTGGCTTGGGCCGACGCCTCCGCGCCTTTCACCACGCTGATGTTCCAGGGCGGCGTCAACAACATCATCTTCTACAACACCAACATGGTGAAGCCCACCGACTTCAGCTCGTACTGGGACCTGCTCGATCCGAAATGGAAGGGCAAGATCGTGGCGACGGACATCCGCAATCCTGGGCCGGGCGGCGTGCCCTCGCGCTTCATGTACAAGAACCCTGACCTGGGGCCGACGTTCCTCAAGCGCTTCTTCGGCGAAACCGGCGTGACCCTGAGCAACGATCAGCGACAGATGGTCGACTGGGTGGCCAAGGGGCAGTACCCGCTGGGCGTGCTGCTTTCGGACACAGACGTCCAGACCGCCATTGGCCAGGGGCTGCCGATTGCTCCGGTGCCGGCCGACCGTCTGAAGGAAGGCGCGTCGATCGGTCCCGGCTACGGTGGGGTAGTGCTGGTCGATCGGGCTCCGCATCCGAACGCGGCCAAGGTGTACATCAACTGGCTGCTGTCCAAGGAAGGTCAGATTGCGTGGCAGAAAGAGGTCAAGGCGCCTTCGCTGCGAATCGACATCCCCAAGGACCAGCTGCCTCAGGCGCAGGTGCCCAAGCCGGACGTGAAGTACACCAACGGCGGCACCGAGGAGTTCTCACGGCTAACCTCCTCGACCATCCGCGATCTCATCAACCAGTCCGTACCGAAGTCCTAGCCGGCGGAAACCGGCGGCCCGGCCGCGCCTGTTGCCGCGGGCTGGGCCACAATTGCGCTGCCGTTACGAAGGCAAGGGGCGAAAGGGTACCTGGGCGGTAAGGGGAATCTCCTCCCGCAGCCGGGTCGACTGCAGGATGCCCAGGCACGCTTCCAGCGTGGCTTTGCCCCAGCGGCCGTCTTGGGGTACGGGCTGGTCCTGGACGATGGCCCGGTAGAACTCGTCGACCATGACGTCGCGGCCGTTCACCCCGGCGGGCAGAGGCTCTTCCCACGCCCCTTCGTCGCCGTAGATGAGCAGCCCGTCCGATGATTGGCGCACGTCGGCGTGCTCGCAGCTGACGATAGTCAGGCCGTAGAAGGACTGATGGCGGGTCGAGCTGTGTCCGCGGTCGGAACGGCGGGCCTGCTTGAGCGACAGCTCGTCGGAGGTCGAGCGAATGTCTGCTCGGGCCTCCCCGTAGCCTCGCTGCTCGACGACCTGGCCGCCTTCGCCGATGTGGAAGCCCAGCTCGACGGTGTGAAAGTGGTCGTAGCCGTTGAACACCGCGGTCGCCGCGGCGCCATCGACGAAATCCAGGAACGTCGCGTAGGCGCCCTCGGTGGGTCGAGAGGAATCCCAAACGCCGGCCATGGCCCGCACGCTGCGCACCAAGCCTCCGCCCAACAGCCGCACGATGTCAATCTGGTGCGCCGCCTGGCGATAGATCACGCCGCCGCCGCGCGAGGTATCCAGCTCGGATGGGGCGCGCCCGCGATAGAGCCAGTCGGTGTAATACCAGGTATTGATCAGGCGAGGCGCGCCCAGGCGGCCGCCGCTGATCAGCTCCCGAAGCCTGCGCACCGCGGGCTCGTAGGCCTGCGTGTGTCCCACCATCAGCCGGAGGCCGTTGCGCTCGGCTGACTGGATCATCCGATCCGCGTCCGCCAGGCTCAAGGCCATGGGCTTGGCCACGATGACGTGCTTGCCCGCATCGAGCGCCAGCAGCGCGTGATCGGTGTGCAGGTACGTGGGTGTGCCGATGAACACGGCATCGATGGCAGGATCGCCGCACAGCGCCTCGACGCTGTCGTATGCGGACGCGCCGTATTTCCGGCCCATTTCCTCGGACAGCTGCCGGTCGATGTCAGCCACCGCGGCGATCCGCACGTGCGGGTGGGCAGCGAGGGCGGCCATCTCGTGCCGGGCGGCGCCCAGGCCTGCCACTCCGAAGCGGATCGTGCTCAAGATCTCACGCCCTCAACCGGGTGGGTGTGAGGGCCGGCTGGGGGACTTGCAGGACTTGGTCAGGCCAGATTGGCCGTGACCTGCTTGAGCGATTCGATCTCAACCCTCGGGAACGGCGCGAAAATGTCGTCGCCGTGCCCGTTGGCCTGCTCGCGCAGGTCCCGCACCAGGGCCGCGTATTCCGGCGCACTGGGACGCGAGCCAATTCGCTGCCGGCCGTCCTTGCCGATGCCGACGTCTCGAACACGGCCGTGGTGCACGCGCTCTCGCGGCAGGGGGATGATCTGGTTCTTGGCTGGATCTCGGAACACGTTCATCGGCTCCTCGCCGCGCTCCACACGTTCGATCTGCTCCTTGAGGAGCTGGCGGAAGAGGATGATGCCCACGTCGGAGGCGCCCAGCTTCTCGAGGTGGCGATCGGCGATCTCGCCCTGCGTGGCCCAGCACATGATGTCCTGGCCGTCAACGAAGTTGGTGATGAACTCGCCGTCCTCGGCCTGCCACGGCATCTGCACGTAGGGGACGTACTCCTGTGGCGGCGCGGGCATATTCAGCTGCGTGGCGGTGTACCAGATGTGCAGCGTATGGGTATCGTCCATCGGGACCCGGATCTGAGCGGTGGGGTTGGCCAGCATGCCTGGGAACACCACTGCATGCCCGATGCGCCAGTCATCGTCTTCCTCTGATCCGCCCACTTCGATGCGGCGTTTCAGGATGCCATGCTCGAACAGGTCGAAGCCGATGCGAGCGTGGTGACGTACCGGCTTGGGGTTGTAAACCTGGCCGCGCTCCTCAGCCTCCTTGCCCAGGATGTAGTTGCTGTAGTAGCCGTGGAGCCACTCAACGTGCGTGCCGTCGAGCGAGTTCTCCATGACCTGGACCCAGTTGCAGGGAATCACGGCAAAGCCAATCTGCCGTATGGCGTTGTCCCAGACGAAGGCGTCGTAGCGCGGCAGCAGCGGAGCCGGCTCGGGGCCGAGGTAGGCGAAGACGAGTCCACCCAGCTCCTGCACCGGATAGCCGGCCACTTTGACCCTGTCCTTGAAGGTGCTTTCCGGTGGCTCGGCGGGCTGCTCCAGACAGGTGCCCTTGCCGTCGAACAGCCAGCCGTGGTAGGGGCAGCGCAGCCCTTCGGGCTCGGGAATGCCGTAGACCATCGATACCCGGCGGTGCGGACAGCGCTCCTCGATGAGGCCCAGCTTGCCGGAGCTGTCGCGATAGAGCACGAGATCCTCGCCGAGCAGCCGGATCTTCTTGGTCGGCTTGCCGCGGGTGAGCTCTGCCACAGCCGCGATCGGCTGCCAGTAACGCCGCAGCAGCTCGCCGCCGGGAGTTCCGGGACCTACCCGGGTCAGCTTCTCGTTGAGCTCTGTCGCTAGCACGTTGATCTCCTGGGTCTATGGTGTCCGGCCGGGCGCGATCGGCCGCTCAAACGCCGGCGGGGTTCGTACCTGGTATAGCAGCACGGTGCTCAGTCGTTGCGTCTACCCAGGACTCGCCCTCGGACAGCAGCACCGCCGCGCCTCGCACGCTGTACAGCTCGGGCTGCAGCGCGGCCGGCGGAGGTGTGCCATCGTCACGCAGCGCCTTGGCTGCGCCGAGCAGGCGCTGGCGCACGCGGATGATGCCCAGGTCGCTGGTCCCCAGGTGCTCCTTGCGGCGCTGGTAGATCGGCCCCATGCCTTCCTGCATGGCGGCATCCTGGGCCCAGAAATCCGGGAATCCGGAGTAGAACTGCGTCTTCTGCAGGTCCTGACTCCAGAGGTAGTTGTTCTCTCTGCCGACCTTCGGCCGCCAGGCTCCGCCGGGCTCGGCGTTGGGGGGCAGGAACTTGCCCTCGCCCACGTAGCCCGCGCCCCCACCGCGGCGCATCTTCTCGATCTCCGCTTCCTGGAGATCCCGCAGCGGGTGAAACGTCACCGAGAGCATCATGGTGTGATCGTCGTCCATCGGTACCCAGGCGCGATTGTGCCGGGTGGGGTTCTCCCCGTAGGGCCCGGTCATGGCCCAAAAGGGCATCACGAACTGGGTGATGCGCCAGTACGACGATCCTTCCTCGGCCCGGCGGCCGGCGCCGATCAGCACACCATACTCGGTGTCCAGGGCCTCGAAGTGCGGGTGCGTATCGACCGTGCGATAGCGATCTACGTTGGCCCGGCCGGATCCTGTCGTCCCATCCAGGCGGCGGTGGGCGAAGGACACGTGACTCTGGTCGATCTCGCCCTCGAGCGCCTGGACCCAGTTGCAGTACTGCAGCCGCTTCGAGCTGTAGCGCTGGCTGTCCGTTAGGCCAAGCCATTCCAGCGCGGGCAGGTCGGGTGGTGCAGAGGCGCGGCCTATGTATGTCCAGATGACGCCACCGCGCTCTCTGCATGGATAGGCGAGCTGCTTGATCTTCTCATGGAAGCGGCTCGTTGGTGGCTCGTTAGGCATATCGACGCAGTTGCCGCACGCGTCGTACTTCCAGCCATGGTAGACACAGCGCAGGCCACCCTCTTCGTTGCGGCCGTAAACCAGCGGCGCGCCGCGGTGGGCGCAGTGAATGTCGAGCATGCCGACGTTCCCGGACGTATCGCGAAAGGCGACCAAGTCCTCGCCCAGGAGCCGAACCCGCAACGGCGGACCATCGGGCTCTGCCAGCTCGGAAGACAGCAGGACAGGATGCCAGTAATGGCGCAGGACCTCGCCCATGGGCGTTCCTGGCCCAACCCTGGTCAGCAGCTCGTTGTCTTCGTCGCTCAACATGGCAGTGCTTCCCTACTCATCTCGAAATGGCACCTGGTGGGACAGCGCGATCTCGCGCCGCTCGCGGGCAGATTGTAGTATGGCCAAGCAGACCTCGAGGGTGGCGCGTCCCCACGCGCCGTCATGTGCCGGGCGCTTGTCTTGGACGACGGCGTCGTACAGCTCGTCCACCACCCTGCCCTTGTCCGGCACGGTGCGCCCCAGCGGCACCGGTTCGAAGCGCTGCTCCTCATCTCCGTAGATCAGCACACCGTCCGGGGCGGAGCGCAGGTCTCCTCGCTCGCAGCTCACGATGGTCAATCCGAAGTGGGGATGGTGACGGCTGGGGTCCTGGGCCCTGTCGCCACGGTGCCGCTGTCGCGCTCCGCCGAATCCGGTGGCGGCCTTCAATGAAGCCTCATCCTGTCCGGCCATGGCCGCCAGCTCCCTGCGGGCGGCGGCCTGTCCGCCGGGGTTCTTGGCGCTGCCGCCTTCACCAACCCAGTCGTACAGCTCGTCGCTGTCGAAATGGTCGTAGCCGCTGTAGGACACCGTGGCGACGGCGCCGTCCTCGAAGTCGAGAAAGGTGGCGTGGGCGCCTTCGGTAGGGCGCTGGACGTCCCATATTCCTGTGGCGGAGCGAACGCTGCGCACCAGCCCGCCGGCCAGCAGCCGCACGGTGTCGATCTGGTGCGGCACCTGGTTGAAGATGATTCCGCCGCCAAGCGAGGTGTCGAGCTCTTCGGGCCGCCGCGGTCGGTACAAGAAATTGGTGTAGTCCCAGCTGTTCACCATCTTCACCGCGCCCAGCTTCCCGGAATGGATGATTTGGCGCATCCGCAGGATCGGTGGGTCAAAGCTGTGGGTATGGCCAACCACCAGTCGCACGCCCGCATGGTCGACGGCGTCGATCATCGTTCGGCAGGCGTCGAGGGTCAGCGCCATGGGCTTTTCGACGATCACGTGTTTACCGCAATCTGCGGCCATGATGGTGTGCTCGGCGTGGAACTGATGCGGCGTGGCGATGTAGACGGCATCCACGTTGCCTGCTGCGCAGAGCTCCTCGGCGTTGGCATACGCATCCGCGCCGAAATCGGCCGAAAAGCGCTCGCGAGCCTCAGGCCTGGGATCGGCACAGGCTGTAATTCGTACGAATGGGTGGGCGGCCAGGCTGGGGACCATGGACGTTGCCGCCCGACCGAGGCCGATGACTCCGAAGCGGAGCGTTGGCTGGTGAACTGACATGCTACGCCAGCCTAGGCCGCCATGCGGGTTGAGTCAAGAGAAGCGGGCGGCATTCGGCATGACGCGAACGCTTACCATAACGAGAGGTCAGTATGGACGAGCCAACAGCGGCCGGTCGGATCGCCTGTCAGCGCTGCCGGCACTACCGCATCACCTGGGATCCTCGGGCCCCTTACGGCTGTGAGGTCCACGGCTTCAAGTCGCGGCGGTTGCCTTCATTGGTGGTCTACGAGAGCTCCGGCCTCGAGTGTCAGGCCTTCTTGCCCAAGCCTGCGCAGGACGACGGCGGTCGTGACTCAGCAGTTTCTTAAATCAGCTACACGAAACATTCACACCTCTGCTGCCATAGTTGATTGCGATATGCGTAGTTTTCGTGCAGCTTCCGTTCTTCTGAGCAGCCTGGCGCTGCTGGTTGCGCCCGCGGCGGTCCGTGCCGATGCGACGCCTCCACTGTCCGCCTCAGTCATCATGAGCGATACCGGATTCTCTCCTGCGACTGTCACCGTGGCGCCCGGTGGCACGGTCACGTGGACCAATCAGGGCGCCAACGTTCACACAGCCACGGCCAGCTGGTCGCAAATCGGCGGCAACCCCCCGCAGCCGTTCGACACCGGCGGCTTGGGCACTGGGCAGTCGGCAAGCCAGATCTTCACCAGGCCGGGAACGTACGTGTACGGCTCTCAGCCCGATTGTCTGGGTGGCAATATCTCCGCCACCTTCAACTGCTCGAGTCCTTACACGGTGGTTGTGTCTCAGACGCCTGCCGCCAGCGCCAGCGCCAGCCCGGTGCCGGGGACGGTGCCTCAGTCGGCGACAGTGGTGATCTCCGATAGCGGCATAAGCCCGTCGAGCGTCTCCATTACGCTCGGAGGAACGGTCACGTGGGTTAATGCGGGCACGGTGGTGCACGCCGTGGCCTCGGGAACCGCGACAGGCGATCCCACCGCCTTTCACAACGTGCCGCCGCCGCCGTTCAACTCGGGTGGGATCGACCCTGGGCAAAGCTTCAGCGAGCAGTTTCCGCTGGTCGGCAGCTACACCTACTCGGTCCCCACGGATTGCGGCGATGGCAACGCCAACCCAGCCTTCAACTGCTCCGGCCCGTTCACGCTGAGCGTCCTTCAGACGGCGGTTGGAGCGTCGGGCCAGGCGGCCGTACCGCCCTTCAGCGGCTCGACCATCCTGATCAAAGACGACTCGGGCATCACGCCGCCAGCCCTGACCATCCAGGCCGGCCAGAGTGTCACCTGGCTGAACCTGAGCATGTCTGCCCACGCTGTGGTGAGCGACCCTGGCACGACGCCGAGCTTCGATTCCGGGGGAGTGGGAACGGGCAGCACCTTCACGGTCACATTCCCGGCTCCAGGCACGTATGGTTACCACGATCCCACCACGGCTACGTGGTCTTCCGGCAGCCCGCCGACCGTGAACGGCTACCGGCTCACGGGCAAGGTCACCGTTCAGTAGCCGGGGCGCGAGGCCAAGCCAGGCAGGCGCAAGGCCCCGCCTGGCTTGGCTCGACGGGGGCCGACGGTGTCGGCAAAAATGGTCGCAAGTGCACCCGCTCACATTGCGATGGCACTTGTGGGAGGGTCCCGACGCCGTCATGGGAAACCAGGCCGGGCCGCAGGCCCCTACGCCGACGCGGAAGTTGGCGTGGGCGGCGTGCGCGATGATGCCCACACCACAGCATGGCTTGGCGCGGGACCACACGGCCCCCGCATGCTCACGGGGTTAACTCCGCACAGATGTTCCTACCAATCACCGCGGCCGCGTCGGAGGTTGGCCCAGCGTTTGCGAGAGTGTGCAGTTGCGGCTTGGGGGTGAGCGTCGATGCTCACCCCCAAGCGCTGTCCGTCCCTTAGTAGAAGTTGAAGATCGACTTCGCGCTGGGAGCGCTCACGTCGGTTGGCCCGAGTGCGCCTTCCACTGTGATGTACACCGCCCCGGGCACGTGGTTAGGCATCTGCGACAGGGTGATGGACGTGCCTTTGGAGTTGATCACCAGCCCGGTCGTGATGTTGCAGGTGGAGCAGCTGCCGAAGTGCACCGCGGTGGCTCCCAGGAAGTTCTTGCCGGTAATGGTGACTTTCGTCGGCGAGCCGGGTACGGCTACCTTGGGATTGATATTGGTCACCACCGGGCCGTAGGAATAGGTGCTCTTGGCCACTGCCGCGCTCACGTCCCCATTCGCGCCGGTCACGCTCACGTTGACCTGAGCCGCATCGCTGGCGGCCTGGGCGGGCAGGCTGCTGACGGTGATGGTCGTGTCGCCCTTGATGGTGAAGGCCCCGGTGGAGATGGTGTTACTGCCAACATGCACCGACGTTGCTCCGGTGAAGCCGTGGCCTCTGATGGTGAGCTTGTTCCCACCGCTAGCGGATCCGAAGAGCGGGGCTATGCCGGTGACCGACGGGCCAAAGGCGTAGATCTCCGGGCTGAAGATGTCCATCTGGCTGCTGATGTCGCTCGACCCGCGGGAGCCGGTGAGCTCGACATAATAGGCCCCGGCGCCAGGCCCGACCGTCGGCAGGGTGAGCTTCATGCAGGTATCGGACGAGGAAGGGGTGCATGCGCTCACCGAGCCGCCGGTGGGCGCCGACGACTGGCCGCCGGCGGGCACGAAGGTGACGCCGGTAACGCCTGCGAGGTTGTGGCCATGAATGGTTACCGGCTTGACAGTTTTGGCCTTGGTGTTGGTGAAGCTGGGCGACAGGCTGGTGATCTGTGGCCCGTAGAAGTACAGGCTCGAGGCAGTGCTGTTGTCGCTGTTGCCGATCGACCCCAGGACCTGCACCTGCACGGCGCCCGTGCCTGCCGGAGGAATGGCCTTCATGACCGTGCCGGCGCTGTTGATGGACACGATATTGCCGTTGGCGTTACCGAACATGATGCCGCTGGCCGTCTGGAAGCCGCTTCCGGTGATGGTGATGGCGTTCTTGACCGCCTTCTGGCCTGGCGTGGGCGGCGTTGGGCTCGGGTCCTTGAGGGTGCCGCCGGCCACCGGTCCGAAGCTGGGGCTGATCTTCTTGATGATCATGGTCGTCGGCCCACCGGTGAGGCCACCGTTGGTGACGTTAAAGGTTGAGGACGCCGTATTGCTGCCATCGCTCACGGCGATGGTCTTGGCTCCGCTGGTGGACGGAGGAACCACGAACGTGCAGGCGAAGCTACCGCCGTTGTCGGTGGTGCACTGCCCATTGGCGAAGTTCGCGCCGCCGGTGAATGACTCTGATGAGCCGTTGAAGGTAAGCGTGACAGGCTGCAGGGTGAGGAAGCCGGTTACCGTGACCGTTACCGACGTCCCGGCGGTGCCCGATCCGGGATTGAGACCAGTGCTCACGGGTGTGACGTTGAACGGGTTCCCCGTTGCCGTGGCCACGTTGCCCGTGGCGGTGGTGGCGTTGGTTCGGGTGCCGCTGGCGGTGAACACGAAGTGGTAGGTGTTGTTCGTCCCAACACTCAGCCCGTTGAACGTGGCAATGCCGTTGACCAGGGACTGGGTGGCCGTGCCGTTGAGCGTGCCGGCCGGACTGAGCGCGATGGTCACTGACAGCGAAGAAGCGGTGACGACGTTGCCGCCCGCATCCTCGACCGCCACCTTCAGAGCAGGTGTGATCGCGAAGTTGGCGTTGAAGGTGGTGCCGCCGAGCGCCTGCTGAGTGATGACCAGCTGCGACTCGGGGCCAACGCTCACCACGAGCGAGGAGCTCGTAGCCGATACGCCGCCGCTGGTGGCGACCAGCTGGTAGGTGCCTGCCTTATCGAGCGTCAGGTTGGTGAAGGTGGCGACACCGCCGCTTGCCGGCAGGTTCGTGGTTCCGCCGAGGTTGGCTCCCCCAGGACCGGCGGCGATGGCGATGCTCACCTGGTTGCTGGTGTTCACCAGGTTGCCGCCAACGTCCTTGAGCTGCAGGATCGGCTGTGTGGCGAGCGCCGCACCGCCCAGGCCGCCCACCGGCTGCTGGCTGAAGACGATTTGTGTCGGAACCGTGCCCGCCTGGACGTTGATGCTCGGAACTGTCCCGGTAAGCGCACCGTTCAGGGTGTCGGTCACGGTCAGCGATCGGGTGCCGGCCGTGAACAGCGACAGCTGGAAGGCGTGCGTGCCATTGTCGCCTGCGGCGAAGGTGTAATCGGACGGCAGGCCCGACGTGTTCGGGTCGGACGTCGTGAAGTGCACGGTCCCGACGTAGCCGGTGGTGGGATTCCCGAAGCTGTCTGCAAAGGAGACGTTGATGGTGAAGGCCGTCCCCGCGCTGATCGACGCGGGGGCATGGGTGATGGTCAGCGTGCTGCCTGGTCCGGAGCCGCTGACCGCGATGGTCGGGGTCGTGAAGGTGAGCGTGCCGTCGCCGACCGTGAGGGTCTGGTTACCGTCGACGTTCAGGGTGACGCCGCTGCTGAAGGTGTGGCTGCCGGCGTCGCCCAGGGTGAAGGTGTAGGCGCTAGGCAGGTTGGCGTGTGTGTCGGTGCTGCTGAACGTGACGTGCCCGGTGTAGCCCGATACCCGATTGCCGTCGACGTCGGTCGCGGTCACCGTCACGCTGAACGGGCTCGTGGCAATCGCGGTTGCGGGCGAAGTCATCGCCAGCGCCGCCACCGGCCCTGCGCCGACCGTCACCGATGTGGTGCCGGTGACCTGCAGGCTGTTGACGGTGGTGGATGCGCTGATGGTCACTGCTCCGGCCGTGTGCAGCTTCAGGCCGGTGAAGGTGTGGACGCCGTTGTCGCCACCGCCCCCGGTCGTGAACAGATAGTTGGTCGCCAGTGTGGCCGCTTTGGGGTCGGTGCTGGTCAGGCTGACCGTGCCGGTGAAGTTGGTGGCCGTGTTGTTGAAGGCGTCTTTGGCCGTGACCGTCACGGTGAAAGCTGTATTGGCCGTTGGCGTGCCGGTCGATGGCACGATGCCGAGCGTTGTGACCGCGCCCGGTGAGACTGTGATGCTGGCTGTAGTTGCCGTGACGTGGCTCACGGTGTCGGTTACTGTTACGGTGCTGCTCTGGCCTGTCTTGAGGGTGACGGAGAAGGAGTGCACGCCGTTGTCTTTGCCGGTCCCACTGCCGTTGTAGGTGTAGTTGCTCGGTAAGCCGGAGCTATCGGGATCGGTGGTCGTGAATTGGACCGTGCCGGTATACCCTGCCGCCGCGTTGCCGAAAGAGTCGAAGAGCGAAACAGTCAGCGTGAAGGCCGATCCGGCGATGGCGGTGGCGGGCACATTGGTGATGGTCATGCTGGCCGCCGGGCCGGAGCCGCTGACCGAGATCGCCGGGCTGCTGGTGACGTTATGTCCGCTGCCATCGCCGGCCGATACCGTTTGGCTGCCGTCGACGTTCAAGGTCACCGCGTTGGTGAACGTATGGGTGCCGGCGTCGCCGCCCACGAAGGGGTACGCGCTGGGCAGCACGGCGTGGGTGTCACTACTGCTGAAGGTCACCGTTCCCAGGTAGCCGGTGGCCACATTGCCGTCCACGTCCTTGGCCGTAATCGTCACGCTGAAGCTGGTTCCGGCAGTGGCGGTCGCCGGACTGGTCATGGCGAGGGATGCAGCTGGCCCAGCAGCGACGGTGATACCTGTCGTGCCGCTGACGGTGACCCCATTGACGGTTGTAGAGGCGCTCAGCGTCTGAGCACCCGAGGTGTGCTGCTGCAGGCTGGTGAACGTATGCACGCCGTTGTCTGGTGAACCGCCGGACGTGGTGAACACATAGTTGGTTGCCAGGTTTGGCGCCTTGGGATCAGTGCTGGTCAGACTGACGGTCCCGGCGAAGTTTGTCACCGTGTTGTTGAAGCTGTCCTTCGCCGTGACGGTGACCGAGAAGTTGGTCGAATCGGTGGGCGTGCCGGTAGATGGGGAGACGCTGAGCGTCGTGACGCTGCCTGGCAGGACCGGGATATTGCTCGACGAGATCCGCGTAACGGTGCCGCTTTGAGTGCCCGGCGGGCAGGTGTCAGTGTTCGTGTCGCACGCAGTGATGGTGAAGCCGGTGGCAGACGATGTCTTGAGGGTCACCTGGAAGGACTTCGATCCGGCGACCAGCGCTGCATTGGCCGGCATACCGGAGGTGTTCGGGTCGGTGCTGGTGATGTTGATCGTGTCGCTGTTCGTCGTGGCCGTGTTGCCGAACTGATCCTGGGCCGTCACCTGGACGGTCAGCTGCTGCCCCGCCGTAGCGTTGCCGCTGTTGAGTCCGGAGGTGACCGATATGGCCAGGTGGGTCGCCGGCTGCGCGGTGGTGACGTTGAGGGTCTGCGGTCCGGCCGTCCTGGTGCCGTCGGTGGCGGTGACGGTCTGAGCGCCGGTGTGCGCGAGTGTGACCGAGAAGCCGTGGCTGCCGGCATCGGTTGCCGGAACGTACTGGTAGGCGACAGGCAGGCTGACGCCGGTTCCCGAATCGGAGCTGCTGAAGCTGACCGTGCCGTTGTAGCTCGTTACCAGGTTGCCGAATTGGTCCAGCGCCTGCGTCGTAAGCACGAAGGCGCCTCCGGCCGACGCGGTAGAGGGCGGGCTGGAGAAGGCCAAGCTGTTTACGCCCGCGGGGTTGATGACCAGCGCGCCAATGCCGCTGATGCTGTTCCCGTTGTCAGTGGCCGTTATCGACTGATTCCCGGAGGTGACCAGGGTGAAGCAGTTCGGACACGCCCCTGTGCTGAAGGTCTTCGTGCCGTGGTCCGTTGCTGGCACGAAGGTGTAGTTTGAGGGAATGTGCTTCGATGTATTGCTGGAGCTGTCCGTGCTGGAGAAGACGACCGTCCCGGAGTAGCTGGTGACGGTGTTGTTGTAAACATCGGCGGCTGATACCGTCACGCTGAAGGCAGACCCCGCCGTCGCGCTGGCCGGCGGTGTCACGATCAGCTTGTTGAGCTGGCCGGGGTTGACCGGCACCAGGCTGGTCGTAACTGTGCGGTTGTAGCCGCTCCCACCGGCGGTGATGCTGATGCTGGTTACCGCGCCGCCACTCACCGCGGCGGTACACGTCGCGCCACTGCCGCTGTTGCCTGCCAGCGCACAGGTGGGAGGCGTCGTGTAGCCGCTGCCGCCCGCGGTCACGGACGCTGCGGTAACACTGCCGGCGAGCGTTATGGTGCAGGTCGCGCCGGTGCCGCCGCCGCCGCCGCTTATCGTGCAGGTTGGGGTACTGGTGTAGCCGCTGCCTGCAGCGGTGAGAGTGACCGACTGGACCGTGCCTCCGCTGCTGGCGATGGTGGTCCCGCAGGTTGCTCCGGCGCCACCGCCGCCGCTGATCGTACAGGTGGGCGCGCTGGTGTAGCCACTCCCGAACGCCTGCAGCGCGACGGTGCTGACTGCTCCGCCAACCGTCGGACTGCACGTTGCTCCGGTGCCCCCGCCGCCGCTTAGCGTGCACGTTGGCCCATCAACGGTAAGCGTCCAGCCGCTGGTTGTCGCCTGTTTCAGGGTAGCGTTGGGCACAGCGGTGCCGCTCGTGAACTGCACCGCCTGCTGGGAGCTGGCCTGCGGGTCCGTCGTCGTCAGCGTGACGCTGTTGCCGAAGTTGTTGGGCCCGATGTTGACGGTGTTGCCGTAGGCGTCCTTTGCCGCGAGATTGAAATTGAAGGAGGTTCCCGCCGTGGCCGAGGAAGGAAGGTTGGTGACCGTATAGGACGTCGCGGTCGACGGATAGACCGGAATGGACTGCGCACATGCGGCGCAGTTCGTCCCGACCGCGCTGTCCACCACGCCACCGGGCATCCAGAAAGTCGTAGCGCTGGTGATTGCTCCGCCCTCGGTGCTGCCGGCGTCGATGACGCTGGTGCTGATCGTACCATTGGCCTTGTAAGGACAGACCTGTCTGAATGGGCTGGTGCTGCCGCTGCGGCCTGAGTTGCAGGCGCCCAATGCGAACAATGCTGAGGTAGGACTGCTGGTCAATGCGGTGGCCGCCAGCTCCTGAACGTGAGGAGCTTTGTAGGTGACGGTGAGTATGCAGCCCTCGGTCGTGGACTTCGTACACAGAGATCCGGTCGGATCGAACAGCTGGGCGGATGGCTGAATGACGATAATCCAGGGTGAGGACGCCGTGCCGGCGCCGACGACGTTCACGGTGCTTGTCGTGCAGGCCGTGGTGCAGTCGATCGAAGTCGATACGTAACCGGCCGCGGTCGATGTGGTGGTCTGAGGTTTGGTCCAGGTGCCGCCGCTGGCCGGCGCGGGCAGCACGATGTAGACCTCGCTTGGATTGCTTGAGCCGTTGGTTGCCGCCGAATCGAAGCCGCACGGCGGCTGGAACTGGAAGACGATGTCGCTCGAGGTGCTGCCGGCGGTTACGCTGCTGACACTGACGGATTTGAAGATATCGGTGCCGTTGGGGCAGTTGTCAGCGAATGCCGGTGTGACCCAGCCAAAGAGCTCTGCCACGAGGGAAAGGATCACGGGGATGGTGAGCCCGCCTGCCAGCTTGCCGTGCGGTGCCCTCCACCAGCGCATCCTTCGTCCCGACCGTCCTCGATTTACGTTCCACCACGCCATGCGACCACCCCTTACCACAGTCTGCGAGACCGAGGGTCTCTACGTATTTGTCGAAAGATTGCCCAGATTACTCAGTGTTGTGCCTTAAATACCTACCGTATGTAGGTGAAGAGGGGTGCAAAAGCGACCAATTGGTAGCCATTAACTACCAGGACCCGGTGGCCCGGATTTACCACTGCTCGACTAGTACCTGTCGCGCCGCGATAGGCTTGGCCGCTAGGCCGTCGAGTGGGGCCGGTCAGACGGCCTGAAGGACGGCCCTGCATCCCACCTTCAGCTCATTGGGAAACAGGGACGTGCCGGGGCGGCAAGGGCCCGCGCTGCACCGGGTATCGGTCCGCTCAGAAGCTGTCGGAAACGCGCGCGCCGGGCTTACCCCTGCCGGTCAGCCGAAGATCGGGTACGCAACTGAACACGGCATTTCGGTTGAGTATCGTATGCAGCGGGCTCCGGTTCGGGCTTAGCCGCCGTATATCTGCTTGATGAAGCCGCTGTCCACCAGCTCTTTCACGATCGTGGTGTCCATGAGCTGCTCGGGACGGAGCTGGGCCACCTTCTCGTTCTCCGCGGATGATTGTCTGATGTCCACGGCTAATCCCTCGGCGCTGGGGTAGGGGACTTCGGGCCAGGCCAGCGTGTACGCTTTGTAGCCCTCGTCGATGAAGGCGCTGTCGTCAGTTTTCAAGTACTTTCGCAGGACGGCCTTGGTGAACTCGGGATCCTTCTTCCAGCGGGCCATGGCTTCGATGCTGGCCTTCGCCAGGCTCAGCACCACCGGCCGGTTGGCGGACAGATAGCGGCGGGTGAGGACCATGCCCGGACCCTGGTCGGCCATCTTCAGCTGGGAGCCATCGAAGATCTCGTGGGCGCCGGCTTCCTGCGCCAGGATGTTGTTGGGCACGGTGAATGGGCCGGCTTGCGCTTCGCCCTTCTGCATCAGCGCGATCTGTCCTGCCTGGCTGCCGCCGGCCACGACCTTAACATCCTGCGGCTGCCAGCCGAGATACTGCCGCACGCCCTGCCAGTTCTGGTCCGAGCTGTCACCCTGGCGAGTAATCGCCACAGTCTTGCCCTTCAGGTCCTGGAGGCTGTGAATCTGGGGCACCGCCATGAGCCGGAAGTATCCCTGGCTGTTGAAGCCCACCGGCATCACCAGGTCGGCCCCGTTGGTCACGGCCCCGGGCATCGAGGAGCCGGCCATGTCGGCCGCATCCAGCTCGCCGGCCAGCAGCGAGGCGACGGCCGCCGCGCTGCCATTCACGAATGAGAGCGAGACGTTGAGGCCGTATTTCGCGAAGTAGCCGGCGTCGTTAGCCAGCGGCCACAGCATGAGGCCCATGGCATTCGAGGTCCAGGCCAGATGCACCGTACGGCTGGAAGTGGACACTGCCGCCGGCTGGCTCTCGGGCCGCGCACTCGCCCCTGAGGAGACGGCACTCGTCGCTGATTGACTGGCCGCCTGCCCGCATCCTGCCAGCGCTGCCGCAGCTGCCAGCAGCCCCGGGAGCCATTGCCACCGTACCGTGTTCGGCATCATGCAGTCCTGTTTTCTCGACGTCGGAATACGCCAGCATGCTATCAAAGAGAGACCAATGAGCTCCACAAGCGCCGAAACCGCATGGATCGATCTGCCGGGTGGGGTGCCGGCGTTCACTGTCCACCTTCCCGCGAGCGAACCTAGACCTGGGCTGCTGCTCGTGCATGACCGTGTGGGGGTGGGCGGCCGCCGCCCTTATGAGGAACCTCAGCACCTGTTCGATACCGCCGGCGACTTGGCCCTGCAGGGCTACGTCTGCCTGGGCGTGGATCTGTACCATCGCGGGTTCACGCTGGACGATACCCGCGTCCTGCAAGACCTCGGCTTGGGGCTGGAATATCTGAAAGGCTGGAGCGCTGTCTCAGAGCGAATCGGTGTGGTCGGCTTTTGCATGGGTGGACGGATCGCCCTGCTCGCGGCTACGCATTACCGTCAGCTGGCTGCTTGTGTCGACTTCTATGGCCGCCCGCTCAACAAGGAGCTTTCACCACGGCAGCCCGAGCACCCTCTCGACCGGCTCAATCGTGTCGGATGTCCCGTTCTGGGCCTGTTCGGCGAGCTGGACGACGGGATTCCACTCGAGCAGGTGCGGAAGCTCGATGCCGAGCTGACCCAGCTCGACAAGCCCCACCGCGTTGTGACGTACCCGGCCGGGCACGCCTTCTACAACCACCTGTCCCCGGCCTACCACCGGGAGTCGGCTCGCCGGGCGCGCGAGGAGATGCTCACGTTCCTGGCGGCCGCCCTCAACAGCTAGGGGGCTGCTCGCGGGTCTCGGCCACTCAGCCCGGCTGCTTGGCCCCGCGCGGCGTTTTCGTGATGAGCCATGGCGGACGCGTGTCGAGCTTGCGCCGGTCCAGCGTCCGGGTCTCGCCGCACTGGCTGCAGGTCCAGCTCTCCACGCTTCCGCTGGACTCGCGGAGGGTTTCGATCAGCCAGCGGTGAGGTGGGCAGGACGCGGCCTGGGGAGCGTCAGCAGCCAAGAGAAGCCTGGCTTCAGTACCGGCGGTTGCTGAAGCGTCCGGAGCCGCCGCGAGAACCACCGGATTGCTGAGCGTGGCACTCGGCACAATAGACCGGACGGTCGCCTCGCGGCACGAAGGGCACCTGCGCCGGCTTGCCGCACGAGCTGCAGGTGATGTCGGTCATCACCCGATCCGCTGTGCGTCCGCCGCTCTGCTGGCCGCCGCCGCGCTCGCGGCGCGCTCTACGGCAATCGAGGCAGCGGCTTGGAGGACTGGTATAGCCCTTGTCGGCAAAGAACTGCTGTTCGGACGTGCTGAAGATAAAGCTCGCTCCGCAGTCCTGGCAGGTGAGTGTTTGGTCGGCCATGGAGTCCGTTGCTCCTCCGCAATTTCTCAATCAGCTCGAGGCGGCCGACCATGGGGATGGAAGGGAGTCCCGAAGTTGTCAGCGACAGCCTAGCACAGCGGCTCCCACAGCTCCCAATGTGTCTGCTTGGCTAACGCCGGTGGGTCACCTCATGATGTGCATTCTGAGGACCATGCGCGGCTGAATGGGCACTCTCGCCCGAGCGTGGGAGAACCGTGGCTAGGCAGGCCGGCGGCTCAACATCGAGCGAGCCGTGATAAGTGCCGCCGTCGCGGCCGCGACCGGCTGCCCCAGAGCGTAGCTGAGAGGCACCTGCAGCACCAGGTTCCACAGAAACAGCTCGCTGACGGAGGCGACGTAGGTGACCAGGGCGGCTAGCTCGAATGGCCTGCTGTGCAGCGCCAGCCCGTAGGCGGCGCAGGGGATCGCCAGCAGCGAAAGCCCGGCTCCGGCCAGGGTCAGCACCGCCCGTGTGCTGAGCCAACGCAGCAGGGCCAGGGCCTTGCGACTGGCCCGGTTGGCGAGCTGGTGAAAGCCCGCGTACGGCCGAGTCGAACCCAGCTGCTCTCCGCGAGCGAGCTGCACCGCTGCTCCGCGACTCTTCAAGATCGCTGCCAGCGCAGATTCGGGCAGCTGGCGGGCGGCCACGCTCGCATGCCCGCCCCCTTCGAAGTACACCTCCCTGCGAACGAGGAAATAGTCGTCAACGGCGAGGGCGAACAGGTCTCCAGCCTGGTTCACGCGCTCCCGTGGCACCGAAGTGAAGAGCTGCTGGCAGTAATAGGGCAGCAGCAGTCGCTCCCAAAAGGTCAGACAGCGCTGCTGGAGGAGCAGCGACAGCGCCGCGACCCGCTCTCTTAGTGCCCAGCCAAGCGCTCGCTTGAGTGAATCCGGGTGGTGCGTGCAATGCGCGGCGGTGAACAGCAGCCACTCGCCCTCGGAGGCTTCGGCCGCCCTCCAGCAGGCGAAGCTGCGGCTGCTCCAGCCCGCTGGAATTTCGCCCAGCCGCAGTCGCCTCACGGCTGTGGAGACTCCCGGTTCCGTGTCGTCGCCCGACGGCCGATAGTCGGCGATGACTACGTCCGTGGCCGGGTAATCGAGGGCTTCGAGGCTTCCGAGAAGCGCGGTCGGATCGCTCGCGCTTTCATCTCCCAGCGGCACGATCACGGACACGTGAGGCCAGCGCTCCGGCTGCTCCTTGATGGCTGGAATCCAGGGCAGCAGCAGATAGTTTCGCAGCGCGCGGTAGTTGAGCACGACGCCCAGCGCCACGAGTGCGAAGTACACGACGAGGGGCTGCCACACGCAGGGAGCATACGCTGAGGATCAGATGGCGGCCAGCGCCCCCATCGCACGGGCTCGCTTTCCCCGCTTACAGGCCGAAGAACTCGCCCTCCTTGATCTTGGTGATGTCGCGAGCCACACGGTCTCCGCGGTTATCGCGATGCGGCTCGACGTTGGGGTCCTTGGCCGCCATGCGCATGACGATCAGGTTCTCGTCGGATGAGCTCTCGAACCAGTACAACGTCCCTCGGGGAATGACCAGGCCTTCGTACCGCCCCAGCGTCGCCACCACGCGGTCTCCCTCGCCGTAGAACGTCGCCTGCCCGTTGAGGACAAACCAGGCGGCGTCCTGGTCTGCGTGGGAGTGCAGATTCGTCTCGCCGCCGTGGTTGATGCTTTGCACGCCCAGCGACAGAATGTCGGTCCGCGCCAGCCGGGTTCCCTTTTTCCCTTGTTCAACCAGAGGCGGATGGACTTCGAAACGGATGAATGGCTCGGGCGTGGTGCTGGTTTCGGCGGGCTGGACGGCCATGGCAGCGCTCCTTGTTGCACAGAGTCCTTGGGTACAGGCCATGATACGCAGTTCCACGTGCCGAAGCCGGCTGACGATCTATTTGCAGCGCTGCCCGAAGTAAGATCGACAGAGCAGTGCAGAACGGTCCTGGCCCCTACGTCCAGCTTCTCAGGGCGAAGCTTCATCACGCTCGCGTGACGGCGGCAGACGTCAACTACGTGGGCAGCATCAGCATCGACGCTGATCTTCTCGAGCGAACCGGCATCCTTCCGTGGGAGCGAGTCATGGTAGCCGACGTCGAGAACGGTAACCGGCTCGAGACATACGTCCTCGAAGCGCCGGCCGGCTCGGGCATGATGCAGATGAACGGGGCCGCCGCCCATCTGGTGAACGTGGGCGACCGAATCATTGTCTTTGCCTATGCGCTGGTGCAACTGCCGCTGACCGAGCCGTGGACGCCCAAAGTCGCACTGCTCGACGAGCGCAACGCCTTCGCCGGCTGGCTCGGCTCCGACGCCGTCGAAGTTTCCTAGGAACGCGGTTTGGCGGTCAAGCGGGCGATCTCGTCCAGCAGCCCGTTCAGCGTTCGGGCGGTCCTGTCCAGCTCGTCGCCATTGCCAACCTGCGCGCGCTGCGACAGGTCGCCCATCTCGATCGCCCGGCAAACGCGGGTCAGCTCGGCCGTCCGGTTGGCGGTCGATCTGGCCAGGAGGATGCCGAGGATGGCAACGGCCATCGCCCCCAGCAGGGCCGCGATCTCGAGCGGACGCTGGGCGTCTCGTCTGGCTCGCTCGATAATGCTTGCCGGCACGCCGATGCCGACCACGCCACCAACGGCGTTTCGCACCACCAGTCCGCCCATGAGCTCGGTGTAGCGCGTCCCGGCGATAGTAACCTGGCGCTGCATGGCCAGGGGGTCACTGGTCATGATCAGGTTCAACGTGACGCTGCTCACGTTAGCCACGTCCGCGGCGGGGCCTGGGGATAGTGACGTTGCCAGCAGCTTGCCCTGCGTGTCGTACAAGCTCACGCTGGCAAGCTCGGTTCCCGCCATCTGGGCGGTCAGGTCGTCGAGCGGCAAGCCCACCAGGATCGCGCCAACCACTCGGTTGGCGTCGTCCATCACCGGCCCGCCGGTGTAGAGCATCGGGCCGAAGCTGGTTTGGAGGACCTGGCTCCACTTGTTGCCTAGGTCGTCGCTTTCGCCGGACAGGCTTTTTCGCGTCACATCCCACGTGCCAATCCCGGTGTCCAGCGTCTGCTCGTACTCCAGGGTGTTGGGGCGGATAGCGAACACAACGCCTCCGTCGGGCCGAACAGCGTCGACGAAGTTGAACGCGGAGTTGGCTTGAAGCGGTCGCAGGAGCTGCTGCAGCGCCGTGGCGTCTCCGTTCCGAAGGGCCTGGGCTGTGCCTTCGGTGCTGGCCATCAAACGCACCAGCTCGACTTGTCGCCCCTCCAGGTCGATCAAGCGCTCGTTGACATTCATACCGGCGCTTTGCATACGGCTTTCGAACTGCTGGCTGACCAACCCGCCCACGATGGCAACGGCGTAGCTGCCGCAGAGCGCGAGGACGAGCGCGCCCATGGCGGCGGGGGCGATGATCTTGCCGGCCAGACGGAGGCTCATGGCCAGTTTCTCACCGGTCGAATGGTAGGCCGTTCCGGCCGGCCGGGCGGCTATGGAAAGCGCTCACGGTCGTTCGAGCGTCGGGCTGTGCGCGGCTGCTGGTTACTTCTTGGAGCCTCGCGGATCGTCCTTGGGGCCGAGGATCTGGACCGCCAGCTTTGATGCCTCATCGGCTTTCGCCAGCGCCGTCTCGTCGCTGCCGCTGGGCCAGCTCGGATCCGGGACGCTCGCGGCGGGAATGAAGTCCTTGGCCACGTCCACGCGCACGCTGGGCACGCCAGTGGCTTTGGACGTCGCCTGCCCCACCTCCTGCGACAGGATCCAGTTCACGTACAGCTTGGCGGCGTTGGGATGGGCGACCCGGGCAGGCATGGCCAGGTTGGAGAACGACGAAGTGGTGCTGGTGCCCTCCTTGACGTTGTGCGGGTTCAGCTTCTTGAAGTTCGGGAAGCTCTTTGTCAGCGCCGTGCCCTGGCCGTTGTTGCAGATGCACATCAGGAACTTGGGGTCCTTGAGGTATCGGTCGGCGTCGTCAGTGTTGTTCTTGGGAATGACCAGGTCCTGTTTGCTCACCAGGTCACGGATGAATGGCTCTCCCAGACCGGGTGACTGAAGGAACAGCGCAAAGACTGATCTGCCGTGGCCCGGATCGCGAGGGTCGCCCGTGAGCAGGATCTGGCCGCGCCATTTGGGATCCAGGAAATCGCGATACGTCTTGATGTCGTCCAGGTTGACTTTGGAGCTGTCGATGTAGAAATACTGTCCAGCCTGCTTGAGGAAGCCGAGGGCGGTATGGGCCGAGTCCACCCAGGGGAGCTGGTTGCCTGCCCACTTGCTCGGGTCTTTGGCTTCCGGCAGCACCAGGGCTGGCTCCATCGGGGCCAGTGCACCTTTCGGCTGGAGGTTCGACAGCAGCGTGTCGAACCCGCCGACGAGCACGTCCCACGGGTAGGCTGAGCTGGCCGGCGTGTCCAGCATCTGCTTCAGCACAACGTCGGCGCCGGCGTCGGTGTAGGACACCTGGATGCCGTACTTGCTGGTGAAGTCGTCCGTCAGAATCTTCTTGAATTCGGGCAGCCCGCGCGGTCCGGAAACCTGCACCGTACCTTCCTTCTGAGCGGCCGCGACCAGGGCGTCCCAGCTGCCGCCCGCCGCCTGCGGAGCGGGCTGAGGCTTGGCGATCAGACCCACGTACAGGGCAGTGGCCGCGATCACGACGCACAGCCCGATGATGATTACCGCGAAGCGTGCCCTTGGTCCACTCATTGGCTGCTCCTCCTGAAGTGATGCCAGCCTGCGATTGGCAGGCATCGGGCGGCAGTTTAGCATGGCGGCCAGGCGGCTGTGCGGCGCGAGCCTCGTCTTCGCGAAGCCTCGTCTTCAGGTGAGCGGAGATGCCAGAGGCTACCAGGCGAGGAACGGATTTTGACGTAGACTTGGCCTGGCACAACAGGAGGTCCGCGATGCTCAGCGTTAGGCAAAATCAGCTGCTCACACAGGTCGGTCCAGGCACACCTGGCGGCAACATGCTGAGGCGCTACTGGTATCCGATCGCCGGGCTGGCTGAGCTGGACGACGATCCCGTGAAGGCCGTACGCTTGCTAGGCGAAGACCTGGTGCTCTACCGCGACCGGGGAGGCCGGCTAGGCCTCCTGGGAGCGCTTTGTCCGCATCGCCGTGTGTCTCTCGAATACGGCTTCCCGGAGCAGGAAGGACTGCGCTGCTGTTATCACGGTTGGCTATTCGACCATGAAGGGCGCTGCCTCGAACAGCCGGCCGAGCCCCCGGAAAGCTCATTCAAGGACAAGATCCGGCACAGCGCCTACCCCGTCCAGGAGATGGGCGGTTTAGTGTGGGCTTATCTCGGACCTGATCCGGCTCCACTCCTGCCTCGCTTCGACGTGTTCGTGTGGGACAACGCCTGGCGCGACGTCGGTGTCGGTACGCTCCCCTGCAATTGGCTGCAGTGCGCCGAGAACTCCGTCGACCTGACGCATGTCGATTACCTGCACGGCATGTACTACGACTACGTGCTGGAGCGGCAGGGCCGGCCTCCGCGCAAGAAAGCCGAGCGGCGCTTCGGCGGCGTCAAGCAGGTCGATATGGGATTCGACCAGTTCGAATTCGGCCTCAAGAAGCGACGCCGGTTGGAAGGGGCTGGCGAGGACTACCGCGAGTGGCAGGAGGGCGGGAACCCCTTCATCTTCCCTTCATGGACGCGGGCCGGTGGCCGCGGCTCGCTCCAGATCCGCGTCCCGGTCGACGACACCCACACCGCCTGCTACCTGTATTCGTGCTACCGGCCGGACGACGGCGAGCCAGTTCCGTCTCAGGCTCGCGTGCCGGTCTACGAAGTGCCCCTGTTCGACGAGCGCGGCAAGTTCAGGACCGATTGGATCACCGGCCAGGACATGATGGCTTGGGTGATGCAGGGGCCAATCATGGACCGCTCGCTGGAGAAGCTTGGGGCTTCGGATCGGGGCGTGATTCTGTTCCGCCAGTTGGTGCTCGACGAGATTGAGAAGGTCAAGAAGGGTGGGGACCCAATCGGCGTGCTGCGCGACCCTTCCCGGAACGACGTCATCGTTCTGAAGCGCGAGGAAGGGCCTGTGGAGAACGTGCGCTTTATGGACAATCACTGGCAGCAGTTCAGCCCCATCTACGAGGAGGCGAAGGCGCTCATGCTGCGGCATAAGACGAAGCGGTTTTCGGCGCAGAACGCCGCGAGCCAGCCGGTTTGACCCGGCGCGGGCGGTCGGGTTTCGGAGATGGCAACCCACGAGCTCAGGAGACCAGAATGAAATCTTCCTTCACAAAGAGCTGGCTGGCGAGCGGCGCGGGCGTTGTTATGTGCGCCATTCTGGCTGGTTGTGGCGGATCAGCGGCCCCGGGGCCGTCCGGCTCAACCCAGCCGGCGGTGGCCGGCACGGCTTCCAAACCGTCCGGGGGGCAGTCGGCCGCGGCCGCCGCGGGTCTGACGCCGGCGCAGCAGACCCTCTACGACGCTGCCAAGAAGGAGGGCGAGGTCATCTGGCAGGCCGGCGTGCTGGATCAGGCGGCCGACCCAATTGGCAAGGCCTTCACGGCCAAGTTTCCCGGCATCAAGGTGTCCTTTAACCCCATCAACGAGCCGCAGGTGCCGGCCCAGGTCATCACCGAGGCGTCCAGTGGATCGAAGGTGGTGAAGTCGGTCGATCTGGCACATGGCAGTCCTACCCAGTTCAAGCCGCTGCTCGACCGGGACCTGCTGCTCAGCGCCGATTGGGCCAGCTACGGGGTGGACCCCTCACGAGTGCAGGTCGACGGTAAATGGGTAATCAACGAGGACAGCGTCAACCTGTGGATTTACAACACGCAGCAGGTGTCGGCAGCGGACGTGCCCAAGCAGTGGGACGACCTGCTGAAGCCACGTTTCAAGGGCAAGAAGATCGTCACCAATGCCAGCGCTGCCGGCCTCTCCCAGCTCTTCCTGACGATGGGCGACGAGAAGGCGCGAGCATTCCTGACTGCGCTCAAGGACCAGGACCTGGTGGCTACCAAGAGCAAGGGGCCGGCCCGCGAGATGATCACCAACGGTCAGGCTCATCTCGGGATTTCCACCGTCAAGGACATGGTGGACCTGAAGAAGAAGGGCGCTCCGGTGGACGGCGTCCCGGCGCTCGGCCCCATGGAGCGTGACGAGCGCGGCTGGTACATCCCCAAAGGCGTCCAGCATCCGAACGCCGCTCAGCTGTTCGTGACCTGGCTGGTGTCGGACGATGGTTGGAAGCAGCAGCAAAAGGCGGGGTTGGACATTGCTACCCCGTGCGGCGTCTCGGAAGTGGCCAAGTACGTATGCGACAGCGGCCTGAAGTACACCGATCCCAAGAGCGCTGGACTGGACCTCTTCGCATACTACGATAAGCTCGACAGCTACCAGGACGTAGCTCGCGAGGTCCTGCAGCTCAAGCCACAATGACGGTGCGAGTCATTCGGCCCTAGTGCAGGTTCCCATCGCCGTCCGCCCCGGGGTGCGGGCGTGGCCATTCCCTCGACTGCGTACTTCGGTCCGTGCCGAAGTGGTGATCGGCTGCATCGCCGGTCTGGCAGTGCTGTACATGGTGGCGGCGCCGCTGGCTATGCTGCTGTTCAGCAGCATTCGAGCGACCGGCAACACCCTGCCGTTCGAGGCTACGACCTTCACTCTGGCCAACTACGTCAAGGTGTTCTCGTCTGGCCTGACCTACCGGCTGCTGCTCAATACGCTGTGGTACGCCGCCGGCTCACTGACCCTCGGATTGACATTGGGGGTGACGTTCAGCTGGCTGTTCGAGCGGACGAACATTCCCGGTCGTACGCTCCTGCTTACCCTCATCATGACCACCCTTGCCGTCCCCGGCATCGTCGACGGCATGGCCTGGGTGATGCTCGCCAACCCCAACAACGGGGTGGTCAACGTCGTCCTACGGCAGCTGTTCCATCTCGGCTCAGAGGGGCCCCTGGACATCTATGGAGTCCCAGGCATGATCGTGGTCACCGGCTTCAGCATGGTCCCCTCGATGTACATCATGATTTCGGGCCTGTTCGCGCGCATGGATCCGAGCCTCGAGGAAGCGGGCGCCATGAGTGGCGCACGCTTTGGAACGATTGTCCGCCGCGTAACCGTGCCGCTGCTGATGCCTGGCCTCGTCGCCGCCGCCATCTACTTCTTCGTCGTGGTGAGCGAGAGCTTCGAAGTGCCTGCTGTGCTCGGCATGTCCCAGCGCATCTTCGTGTTCAGCACGCTTATCTACGAAACCACGCATCCCAACAGCGGCTTGCCGGACTTCGGCCTGGCAAGCGGTTACGCCATGATCCAGCTGCTGACGTCGGCCGGGCTGATCTACCTGTATGGACGGGCAACCCGTAACAACGCTCGATTCGGAGTGGTCAAGGGCAAGGGTTACCGCCCTCGGCAGGTGGACTTGGGCCCCTGGCGTTACGTCGCGTTCGCCGCCGTGCTGTGCTACTTCGCCCTGGTGACGCTGACGCCCTTCCTGGTCCTGTTGTGGACCAGCTTCCAGCCGTTCTTTGCCGTGCCCTCCATTGCCGGGCTGTCGCACATGTCGTGGTCCAACTACGGGAAGGCCTTTGCCATTCCCGGCTTTCGATCGTCCCTCAGCAACACCGGGCTGATCGGCCTGTTCACGGTGCTCACCACGTTGACCCTGGGCAGCATCGTCGCCTGGATGGCCGTTCGCCGTCCTTTCCGCGGCAGTGTCATCCCGGACCGCCTGAGCTTCCTGGTGGTTGCCACTCCCAGCATCGTGCTCGGCCTCGCGCTGATGTTCGTGTACCTGTGGATTCCGTTGCCGATCTACGGCACGATCGTCATCATCGCCATCGCGTTGAGCACGCGCTATCTCCCATTCATCGTGCGGCTGCTGTCGGCCACGCTCATCCAGATCCACCGCGAGCTGGAGGAGTCGGCCCATGTAAGTGGCGCGAGCTGGCCGGTGATGATGGCCAAGATCGTCGTGCCGCTGGTGATACCGACGCTCTGGCGTGGCATGCTGTGGGTTACGGCCCATACGGTCCGCGAGGCCACGCTGGCGGTGATGCTGCTCACCACGTCGAACCTGACGTTTGGGGCCGTCCTGTGGCTGGCTTGGTTTCACTACACGGACATTGGCATGGGCGCGGCGTTGTCCGTGTGCATCGTCCTAGTGTCTGGAGTCCTGACCTTCTTCGTCGCCAGGACCGGGTTGTCGAGCAATCGTGTTGAGAGCGCCAGCTCCGAACCGAAAGGCGCTGCCGTGCTCTCGCCCAGCGTTGGCTGAGACGCTGCTCCCCGGGGGCGAATACCGGTAGGGGCTAACCGGCGCCCGTCATAGAACCGGCTGCTTCTTCGTCATCAGAAGGTGAAAGGAGGGACAGCTATGGAAATGACTACCTACCCCATCTCGGCAAGCATTGAGATGCCCACCGCTCCGGGGCGGTTCTGGGCAATCCCGGCGCTGGGCCTATTCGTTCGGTCGATCTTCCTTATTCCTCATCTCATCATCCTCTACATCCTGGCCATCTGGATCTCCATCCTTCAGCTAGGCGTGTGGGTGCCCGTCCTGTTCGGCGGAGAATATCCCGATTTCGCGCTCCGGCAGATCTCTGGCTACCTGCGTTGGTCGGCCCGGCTGTGGGCCTACTTGATGGGTTTGACCGACGCCTATCCGCCCTTCGGCATGCAGGGCGGGGAGACGTACCCTATCGATGTTCACGTGCCGTCGCCGCAGCACTGTGGCCGGTTCTGGGCGATCCCAGTGGTGGGCTACGCGGTCAAGATCGTGATCTTGATCCCGCATCTCATCATCGTCAGCGTGCTCCTGGCGGTCGTCCAGCTTGCGGCTCTCGTCATCTGGATTCCGGTGCTCTTCACGGGCAAATATCCGAGCTGGGGCTATCAGCTCAACAGCGGCTACATCCAGTGGACGACGCGAGTAACGGGCTACCTGTACGGGTTGACGGACAAGTACCCACCGTTCTCGATGGCGTAGAACGCCGAGCCGGATCCGAATCCCGAAGAGGGGCTGCCCCGGAGCAGCCCCTCTTCCTTGTACGGAGGACTAGGCGGCGCTCTTGGGCACGATTCGGTTGCGCAGCGTTCCGATGAGGGGCGAGCTTACTTCGACCACGTCGCCGGGCTTGAGGAAGAGGTCGGGGGGCAGCTTGCCATCCACCAGCTTGCTGGAGTCCATGGCCGTGCCCGCGCCTGTTCCGGCGCTGAAGATGTCCCCCGGAATCAGCGTGAAATCCCTGGAGATGTGGGTGATGGCGTCGGCGAACGAGAAGATCATCTCCTGGCTGCTGTAGTCCTGCCGCAGCTGCCCGTTGACCATCGTCTTGACCGGCACGTTTTGGGGGTCGATCTCGCCGACGACGATGCAGGGACCGATTGAGGTCGATCCGTTGAAGTTCTTGTTGAGGTTCCAGCTCATGGCGCGAGGCGGGTTGTTAGCGTCGCGAATGCTCCAGTCGTTGAGCAGCGTAACGCCCCAGATAGCCTCACGCGCCTGCGTTTCCGTAAGGTCTTGGCCGCGCTTGCCGATGATGACGGCGACTTCGCCTTCGTAGTCCAGCAAGTGGGTCCGGCTGGGGTAGGGGATGTCATCCTCGGGCCCCATGACTTCGTGGTTGACCTTCCAGAAGCCCCAGTTGCCCTCATCTCGGATACGCTGGGCCATCTCTTCCACGGTGACCGACTGCCCGCGATTGTTGGCGGCACCGGCGCGATGCTTGGCGTAGTTGCCACCGGCGCAGCATACTCGGGTGCCCAAGCCGGGCTTTGGAGGATGGAGCTTCACTTCGCTGGCCTTCCAGATCAGCTGCGCGCCGGTGATGCCCTTGTGGTCTCCCGCTTCGTGAAGGAGGTAGTTCACCGATTTCTCCGCCCATTCCAGCGCTTTAGGGCCGCTTTCCACGAACGGTCCCAGGTCAGCTGGGGCGATGGCCACCGCCAGCGCCCAGGCGCGGGGCTCGTTTTGCCGCTCCTTCAGATATTTCATGCACGCTCGATTGACGTCGATGATCTGGTCGCCCGCCAACATGCCCACGCGCCGCTCCGGTCCGAAGACAGCGATCTTCATATTTCACTCCTCGGTCTCATGTTTGTTCGCGGTCGGCGTCCAGCACGCGGGCCGCACCCCCTCTCCCGCTCAGCAGAGAGTACACCGACCAAGACTAGAAGAGCCTGGGCGGGGGCGGAGCTTCACTCACGTCAAGCCCGGCTGGCGTACGGGAAGTATCACCACGGCCCTTGCCGCCCGGCTGGTCTGCCGGCAAAATCGCCTGCTTATACCGGTGGGATGAACGGGTTGCTGGAGTACACTCGCCTCAGACAGCCGGCATCCCGGCGTCGCGGCAAGCCGCGGGGTTTCGCGGGAATGAGTGCACCCGGCTGAATCTCTAGGAGGCGACCAATGGCATTGAAAGTTGGGGATCAGGCACCGGATTTCGAGCTCACGTCAGACGAAGGGAACACCATCAAGCTGAGCGGGCTGCGTGGCAAGCGAGTCGTGGTGTACTTCTATCCGAAAGACGATACCCCCGGCTGCACCATCCAGGCGTGCGGCTTCCGTGACAACTTTGCCAAGGTGGCGGAAAAGGGCGCCATTGTCCTGGGCATCAGCCCCGACGACGAGCAGTCCCATCAGGCCTTCAAGACCAAGTTCAGTCTGCCTTTCACCTTGCTCGTGGATGAAGGACACAAAGTGGCTGAGCAATACGGCGCCTGGGGCACCTACGAGCGCAACGGCGAAACGCGCACCGGCATGATCCGCAGCCATTTCGTCGTCGACGAGCAGGGCAAGCTGATCGACGTGCAGTCACCGGTCAGCCCCGAAGACAGCGTGGCTCGCGCCATCGCGGCGATCGGAGCCTGATCCAAACCGAGCCTTCAGTGGATGGCGGAGAGGCCGCGGTATTCGGCGGCCTCTCCCAGGTCCGCCTCTATCCGCAGGAGCTGATTGTATTTGGCCACCCGCTCTGAGCGTGATGGGGCGCCGGTCTTGATCTGACCGGCGTTCGTTGCCACCGCGACGTCGGCAATGGTGGTGTCCTCCGTTTCGCCTGAACGGTGCGACACGATGCTGGCGTAGCCGTTTCGGCGCGCCAGCTCGATGGCGTCCAGCGTCTCCGTCAGCGTGCCAATCTGGTTCACCTTGATGAGAATGGCGTTGGCTACGCCGGCCTCGATGCCACGCTGCAGGCGCTCGGTATTCGTCACGAACAGGTCGTCGCCCACGAGCTGGACGCTGCCGCCGATGCGCGCGGTCAGCTCATGCCAGCCGTCCCAGTCGTCCTCGGCCATGCCGTCTTCGATCGAGATGATGGGGTAGCGCCCGGTCCAATCGGCCCACAAGTCCACCATCTGGCTGATAGACAACGACTTGCCCTCGCCCTTGAGCTCGTACTTGCCGCCTTCGAACAGCTCCGTGGCGGCGGCGTCCAGGGCGATCGCGACCTCCTTTCCCGGGGTGTAGCCGGCGGCCGAGATCGCCTCGAGAATCAGGTCCAGCGCCTGCTGGTTGCTGCTGAGGTTCGGGGCGAAACCGCCCTCGTCACCCTGGCCGCTTCCCAGCCCGCGCTTGCCCAGGGTGGCCTTCAACGCATGGAATACTTCGGCGCCCATGCGCAGCGCCTCGGCAAAACTGTCCGCGCCCACGGGCGCAACCATGAACTCCTGGAAGTCGACGTTGTTGTCGGCGTGAACGCCGCCGTTGAGGATGTTCATCAGTGGTACAGGCAGCACCTTGCCGTTCACCCCGCCCAGGTAGCGGTACAGCGGCAGGTCCACGGAGGCGGCGGCTGCGTGCGCCACCGCCAGTGATACGCCCAGAATGGCGTTGGCGCCCAGACGGGCTTTGTTGGGCGTGCCGTCGAGGTCGATCAACGTTCGATCGATGGCCACCTGATCGCTGGCCTCGAGCCCTTCGATCTCGGGTGTGATCGTTTCCATCACGTTGGCCACGGCTTTGCGTACGCCCTTGCCGCCGAAGCGGGCCTTCTCGCCATCCCGCAGCTCCACGGCCTCGTGCGCTCCGGTCGAGGCGCCGGAGGGCACGGCCGCGCGGCCAAAGGCGCCATCATCCAGGGTGATCTCGACCTCCAGGGTGGGGTTGCCGCGCGAATCCAGGATTTCGCGTGCGTTGACCGTCTCAATGGCCGCCATGGTTGCCTCCTAGAGCTTGGACTGGCTTCTCCGGCGGTGGCGCATGGAGCATGTGCCAGCAGCGCAGCACTTCGGCCACGCTCCACGCCTGAGCGATGCAGCCGCGCGGAGCGTGCGGCGGATCACCGTCGAAGATTTCACTAATCGTACCCATCCCGGCCTGCTCGTCCATGTGCCGCAGCAGCGGCCGGAGCAGCTCAATCGCCCGGGATCGGTCCTTGTACACCCGCAGATGAGCGTCGATGAACGGGCCCAGCAGCCAGGGCCACACCGTGCCCTGGTGATAGGCGCCGTCGCGCTGCCAGCGGTCGCCGGCGTAGGCGCCCGCGTAACGCGCATCGTCCGCTGCCAGCGTGCGCAGACCATAAGGGGTAAGCAGCTTGGCTTCCACCGTGTCCACGATGGCTTTTGCCGTTGGTCCGTACATTGGGGCAAAGGGCAGGCTTACGGCGAAGATCTGGTTGGGTCGCAGGCTGGTGTCGTCGCCGTCCGGCCCATCGACCACGTCGTACAGGCATCCCGTGTCCGGCCGCCAGAAACGATTCCGGAACGATTTGCCAATGAGCGCCGCCAGCTCCTGGTACGTGCCCGCGTCGTGCTGCAGCTCCCGTGCCCAGGCGGCCATGAGGCAAATGGCATTGAACCACAGCGCGTTCACCTCCACCGGCTTGCCCATGCGCGGCGTCACCACCCAATCGTCCACTTTGGCGTCCATCCAGGTCAGCTGCATGCCCGGCTCGCCGGCGCTCAGCAATCCGTCCCGGTCCATCTTGATGCCGAAGCGGGTGCCCCTGACGTGCCAGTCCACGATGCCTTCCAGCGTTGGGAACAGCTCGCGCAGGAATGCGCCGTCCTCGCTGGCCCGCAGGTAGCGATCGAGAGCGTGGAATAGCCATAGCGTGCCGTCGACGTTGTTGTACTCTTTCCCACCACTTTCCCCAATGGTGTTGGGGATCATGCCTCGGTCAACCATGCCGGCAAACAATCCGAGGATGTCCCTCGCCACGTCGAGCTGTCCGGTGTCGATGGCGAGACCGGGCAGCGAGATCATGGTGTCGCGGCCCCACGGCCCAAACCAGTGGTAACCGGCGATGACCGTCTGCCCCGATCCATCGCCGCTCCGCCGTCCTTCCACCAGGAACTGCCGTGCCGCGAGCCCGAGCGTGGCGGCGATAGCCTCGTCTTCCTTCGTAGGGGGCGCGGCCGCGGGCTTTCGTTGGAGCAGGACGTCTGGGCTCAGCAGGCCCCCAGCTGGGACGATCGTGGCTGCTCGTCCCGTGACGTGGGGCGGCCGCTCTATCCTCCCGCCAAGCTGCAGGGCCAAGGCCTCGCGCCGCTCCAGCGCTTGGCCGAACACGGCCGGCTGCTCCTCGCAGGTGACCCGAAATTGCACGGGCTGTCCTGGCAGCAGGGCCACGGATAACGTGCCGGGCGAGAACAAGGCCTCGGACGGATTAAGCCCGCGCTCGCGCTCCACCCGGTGAAGGAAGCGCCACCACCACTCCGTCTGGCGCGCGAATCCCGCGGGCGCATCGCAGCGGATGCTTACCGCGGCTGCACCCGGAAAGGCCTCGACCCGGACGTGGTCCGCCTCCTCGGTCAGGCCAAACGGCGCTCCCGCCTGCTGCTCGGCGTGGAAGTCACGGTAGGCGCATAGGGGCCGGATCTCGAGCCGGCAGGCCGACGGGGCGCCGCGCAGCAGATAGCGCACGAAGGTGCTGTTCTGCCCTTGCTCCATCCACACCTTCTTCTCCAACCCCCAATCCTGAAAGGCGAAGTCCCACGTCGGGATTCCCAGCTCGAGGCGAAAATCGGCCACGAACCTCCAGCCGTCAGGCGAGATCGTTCCGTCTTCGAACTCGTTGGTTCCCAGAGGGAACGGCTGCGAGCCCACCCACAGCGTTTCGTCGAGCTTGGCGACCAGCAGCGTGCGCCCGCCGGGTGGATCCAGCGCGGCGACCAGCAGACCGTGATAGCGGCGGGTGTTGCATCCGGCCATCGTGCTCGACGCGAACCCGCCACGTCCGTTGGTCGCCAGCCATTCCAGCGCCAGGGATTGTTCGAGAGAAGTGGCCTTCATCCGGCACTAGCGTAGCCGGCATGGGCGAGCCGGTTGGGATGCGTTAGCGCTTGCTGGCTGTCGGACTGGGCTTGGGGGCTTCGGCTACCAGAGCCAGCTGGCTCCTGGCGGAAGCGCTGGGTTTAGCGCTGGCCGGCGGTGGAGCGCTGGCACGCGCTGTTGGGGCGGCCGATGCGCGAGCCGAGACGGACGCCGCGGGCGCAGCGACCGTTGCGGGGGTGGTGACCGCGGGCTTGGCCGCCACAGCCGTGATCGCGGGTGCCTGTGATACCCCGAATCCTGAAACCGAGGGATCGAAGCTGTCCACGATGCTGGGCGGCTGATAGCTCTTGCCGAGCACGACAGTGATGTCGGCTTGCTCCGTCGCGCTGGGCGCATCGGAGACAATGCGCGCCCCGAAGGCGCTGGCCAGGAAGCTCACGGTGGAACGATAGCGGCCCTGGGTGAAATCGTGGATCTCGTTGTCGGAGCTCGGCGCGGTGTCCAGGCTCTGCGGCGGGAGGGTATGAATGCCCAGGTCGTTCAGCATCGTCGTGCTCGAGGTTGCCAGGCCGTTCTGCGCTGTGGCGTTGAATACCTGGACGGTGGCGCCTTCGGCTTTGACCGCGGGGTCCAGCAGCACGCTTGCCACGTAGTTGCGGATGGGCTGCCAGCTCTTCCCCTGCGGCACCAGGACGTCCTGCCCGTCGCCAGTTTGCGCGTTGGCCAGGAAATTCGTGTCGTCGAGCGAGATGCGTTCAACCGAGCTGGGATCGATTCCCCGGGCCAGGTCGGCCAGCGAGCGCACCTGGCCGAGGGTCATGTTCGTCCGGAAGTCCTGCGACAGCGCGTCCATCATGCCGAACGTCTTGGCCAAGCCCTCGGGGCTCAGCGCCCTGTTCTTGATGGCGAGCAGCAGGAGCTGCTGACGGCGAGAACGTCCAAAGTCGGTCCCGTCCTCGAGCGAGTGTCTGGATCGCGCGTATTCAATGGCCTTCTCGCCATTCATGTGCTGCATGCCGGCGTTGAAATGAATCGTCATCCAGCTGGGATCGATGTCCGGGTTGTCGTTGCGGGGATAGTAGTAGTCGGTGAAAGCCTTCTCGACGTTGACGTCGACGCCACCCAGCGCGTCGACCGTGCTTCTGAAGGCATGGAAGTCCACGGCGACCCAGTAGTCGATCTTCAGGCCGAGCATTGAGCCCACCACGAACGACGCCAGATTCCCACCACCGGCGGCGCCCTTGAACTCGGGCTTCTTGTTGGTGTAGCGGTCGTCGATGCCGATGGCGTAGGCGGTGTTCACTTTCCAGAAGCCGCCGTTATCGCCGTCGCTGGGGATGCGGACCCAGATATCGCGCGGCACGGAGATCATCGCCGTGCGCTTCGTCTGCTCGTCCAGTGTGAGGACCATGATCGAATCGGTCAGGTCGCCCCCGTCGTGTCCGCCGCCGCCATAGCCCAGCAGCAGGACGTTGATTCGAGTCTGCGCGGGCGTGGAGCTGGCGCTCGGCGATGCTGAAACGGCGCTGACGATGCTGCGAATGTTGTCACTGAGGTTGGCCGTGGAGACGCTGTTCACGAAGGTCAGGGTCTTGAAGGCGGCCAGTCCGACCGCCGACAGCAGCAGCACGAACACCGAAAGCAGGATCAGACTGAGCTTGCTGGCGCTCCGCTTACGGCGGCGTTGCATGGGGTTGGAGTCTATTTCTAACAAAGGCGGCTTGGGCATTCAAGAGGCCACCGTCCAGAACGTCGGCATGCAGGGAGCGTTACGACGTAGGCTGATGTGACTAACGGCACAGCGTTACGCCTGCACTCGTTACACAATGGAGCCGCGCAAAGAGGAGCAACGACCATTCAACGATCCCGTGACCGGCGGGTCACCGCCGCCCCTGTCGAGGAGATCCTGGAGAGCATCACCGACGCCTTCCTGGCGTTGGACGCGGAGGGGCATCTGCTGTACGTCAATCGCCAAGCTGAGCGGCTTATGGGCAGCCCACGAGATGACGTCATCGGCCTTTCGCTGTGGGAGCTCTATCCCCACCTGCTCAGCTCGCGCGGCTACGCCGAGTACCAGCGCGTCATCCGTGACAAAGTCGAGGTCGAGTTCGAAGAGTATTTCCCGGAGTGGAACGCCTGGCTGGAGGTGCGCGGCCATCCGGCGCCCTATGGCTTGACCGTGTACTACCGCGACGTCACTCGGCGGAAACGGTCCGAGGAGATCCACCAAGCGCTCACGACGCTGGCGTCGCACGATTTGAGGAACGCCCTCATGCTGATCAGAGGCAGCGCCCAGCTGCTGATCGAGCAGCTCCACCGGGGTCCGGTCGATCCTCAGCGCATCGAGCGGCAGCTGCAGCGTGTGGATCGCGCGGCACTGCGGATGAGCGCTGTTATCGACGACCAGATCGACCTGATGCATCTCGAGCGAGGCGTGGATCTCGTCCCGCAGCGATCCAGGTTCGACCTGGTGGCCCTGCTGTATCGAACCGTGGATGCCTACCAGCACAGCACCGATTCGCACGAGCTCGTGGTGGAGACCGAGGCTGATAGCCTGGAGGGGAATTGGGACCTGGGCCGCATCGAACGGCTCGTCGGCAACCTCCTGAGCAATGCCATCAAGTACAGTCCTGAAGGCACGAAAATCCGGGTCTCCGCCTGCCGCGACCACACGGCGGAGGGCGACTTCGCGGCGTTCTCGGTGGAAGACCATGGCATGGGCATTCCGGCCTCCGACCTGCCGCACATCTTCCAGCGGTTCTACCGCGCGAGCAACGTCGGGCCGATCCACGGATCAGGGATTGGGCTGGCTGGCGCTCATCACATCATCGAGCTGCACGGTGGCCGAATCGACGTCGTGAGTCATGAAGGCAAGGGCACGGTCGTCACCGTTGCCCTGCCGTTCGATCCAGGAGACTCGGCAGTCGGCTGAGCCCCGGTTGCCGCCTGGCGGGCCCTTAGGCCGCGACCGGGGCTACCTCAGGCTTCTCCTCGACGACCACCGGCTTCAGCGCCTGGTTCAGCACGTCGTCTACGTGATCGACGGGCACGAACTGTATAGCTTCCCGCACTTCTGAAGGCAGCTCGTCCAGGTCCTTCGCGTTTTCCCTGGGCAGGCATACCGTCTTGACGCCGGCGCGATGCGCCGCCAGCATTTTCTCCTTGATGCCACCCACCGGGAGCACCTTGCCGCGCAGCGTGATCTCGCCGGTCATGGCGACGTCCTTGTTCACCGGCCTCTTGGTGATGGCCGAGGTGATGGCCGTGGCCATGGTCACCCCCGCCGATGGGCCGTCCTTGGGCACCGCTCCGGCAGGCACGTGGATGTGGATGTCGCTGTGGTCCCAGAAATTGGGGTCGATACCCAGCGCCGCGGCGCGGGATCGGGCATACGTCAGAGCGGCTCTGGCCGATTCCTGCATCACGTCGCCGAGCTGCCCGGTCAGCTGCAGGCTGCCGTGCCCGGGCAGCATGGTCGCTTCCACGAACAGCACGTCGCCCCCCGTCTCGGTCCAGGCCAGGCCCGTGGCCACGCCTACCTCATCCTGCTCTTCGGTCACTTCGTTCCGGAACTGCCGGTGGCCCAGGTACTCCTCCAGCTCGTTGGGCATGATGGTTAGCTTGCCTGCCACCGAGCCTTCGATCTTCTTTCTGGCGACCTTGCGGCAGATCGTCCCGATATTTCGCTCCAGGCCGCGCACTCCCGCCTCCCGCGTGTAGCGGTCGATAATGCCTCGCAGCGTCTCCTCGGGCAGCTCGAGGTCTTCCGGAGTGAGGCCGTTCTCCCCGAGCTCTTTCGGCACCAGGTAGCGCTGGGCGATTTGCAGCTTGTCGTAGGAGGAGTAGCCGGGCAGCGCGATCACTTCCATACGGTCCCGCAGGGGCCCGGGGACGGTGTCGAGCAGATTGGCGGTGGTGATGAACATGACCCGCGACAGGTCGAAGGGCACGTCCAGGTAGTGGTCGGTGAAGGTCGAGTTCTGCTCCGGGTCCAGCACCTCCAGCAGGGCCGAGGCGGGATCGCCGCGGAAGTCCGAGCCCAGCTTGTCGATCTCGTCCAGCATCATGACCGGATTGTTCGTGCCGGCCTGCTTGAGTGCCTGGATGATCCGTCCCGGCATCGATCCGATGTACGTTCGGCGGTGGCCGCGAATCTCCGCCTCGTCGCGCATGCCGCCAAGGGATAGCCGGTAGAACTTACGGCCGGTAGCCTTGGCTATCGACATGCCCAGCGAGGTCTTGCCGACGCCCGGAGGGCCGACCAAGCACAGGATGGGGCCGCGCATGTCCTGCTTAATGTGACGCACCGCCAGGTAGTCGAGGATGCGGTCTTTGACCTTTTCCAGGTCGTAGTGGTCGGTGTCGAGGATGTCCTTGGCTTGCCTGATGTCGAGCGTGTCCGGCGTCGTTTCCTTCCAGGGGAGCGATAGCAGCCAGTCGAGGTAGGTGCGCGACACGGTGTACTCGGCCGCCTGGGGAGGCATCTTGGACAGCCGGTCCAGCTCGCGGTCGGCCTCCTTGCGCGCTTCCTCGGGGAGTCCGGCCTGTTCGATCCGCTGCTTGAGCTCGTTGATCTCGGCAGTCCGCTCGTCCGTCTCGCCCAGCTCCTTGCGGATAGCTTCCATCTGCTGGCGCAGGAAGTATTCCCGCTGTGTCTTGTCCATCTCGCCCTTGATCTGCTCCTGAATGCGCGAGCCTACTTCGAGGATCTCGACTTCGCGGTTCAGGAACGTCGTCACTTTGCGCAGGCGAGCGTTGACGTTGACGGTCTCCAGCAGCTCTTGGCGCTCCGCAGTGCTGAGGTTCAGGTTGGCGGCCACGAAGTCGGCCACGCGGCCAGGTTCGGTGATGTTGGCGAAGGCAACGGCCACTTCCTGCTGCAGGTTGGGCGCCAGCTGCAGGACTTTCTGAAACAGAGCCTGAACGTTGCGCAGCAGGCCCTCCGTTTCGACCCCATCCTCAACCTCATCCGCCAGGGGTGTGACGAATGCCTTGAGGAACGGATCGACTTGAGCCATGTCGCCGATCTGCGCTCGAGACACACCCTGGAGCAGCGCCTGGATGTTGCCGTCGGGCAGCCTGATCATTCGCGCCAGCAGGACGACGGTGCCCACGTCGTACAGAGCGAGCCGGTCTACGTTTTCTTGATCCTGCTCTGGGTTTCGCTGCGCCACCAGGCACAGCATCTTGTGGCCGGTGGCAACCTCATCGATCAGCTTGCCCCATTTCTCGCCGCGCAGCGCCAGCGGAAAGACCATGAATGGGAACACCACCTCTCCACCGCTTGGCAGCACCGGCAGGATGGGAGGGATGTGAGGCGCTTCCTCCGGATTAGCTGCCATGGGCAGCGTCCCCTGCGCTCACGCTGATGTTTATCTGCTGTGTTGCCTGCTTGGGCATACGGATCACCAGCATCCCATTGCGTGTCTCCGCGCTGGCATCCTCGGGCGCGACGGTCGCGGGGAGACCGATCACCCGTTCGAAAGGCCCGTGGTGGATTTCGAGGAGGTGGTACGAGGTAGGCTGAAGACCGGACACCTCACCGCGGGCGCCTCTCACGGTCAGCGTCTTGGGCTCAACTACCACGTCGAGCTGCTCTCGGTCGATGCCGGCCAGCTCCACACAGGCGACCACCATGTCGTGGGTTTCGAAGACGTCTACCAGCGGATGCCATTTCCGTGGTCCGAACTGCACCATGGGGCGCTTTTGCCGCTGGAAGTGATCGATGTAGCGGTCGATCTCGCGCTCGAGGTCGCCGTAGAACGGCTCGAACCGAATCTCCATGACATCCTCCAGTTGTCGGTGGGTCGCAGTTGCCGCGTCACTGCCGTGAGCGTGCCGGCCACCTGATGCTCTGCGCCTCAGCATAGCCAAAGCCAATTTCGTGCTGCGCCGCCCGGACCGCGGCCGGCTAATCTCCGTCTGCTGCGCGTCCGGTCAAGCGGTGCTGCTTCAGATCCTCGGCGAGGCAGAACTTGGCGATAGCTTCGTGCACGGCCGGCTCTATTTGGACGAATTGCACGCCGTAGGAGTTCGCCAGGTCCGCCTTGCCCGAGGCGGGCAGGCAGGTGCGGACGACTTCGGCTTCCATCCACATCGTGCCTTCAACGCCATCGATCTTGAACTGCATCTGAAAGCGAGCGTCTTCCTGCAGACGCTGCGCCAGCCTGATCCGCGCTCCGCCGGCGGAAAGGTCCATGACCTTAGCGTCGAACGCGGGCAGATCGGCGCCGACGTTGATTTGCGCCGCGGCCGGCGGCGACATTAGGACCCGCAGGTGCCGGCGCCTGTTGCCCTGGGCCGGGGTCCAGGGGATGGGCGCTGCGCTGCCGTTGCGAGTGGTGGTCACGTCCATAACGTCGACCTTGCCCGCAACTTCGACCACGCAGCTCATGGCTGGGCCCGATTGCAGCACGAGGTCGCCGGCCGCGCGGATTTCCGAATGCTCGACCGCGTACGCGGCCGTGATCGATCCGTTCCTGCTCTGCAGCCTGGCGAAGCGAGCGCGGCCAATGGTGACGTCGCCCTCGGCCTCGACGGAGCCCATGCCTTCGCTGCTGCCCATGACGCCCTGGGTAACCAGCACGGTTCCCCGCTCGCTCACAACCCTGCCGCCGTCGACCGATCCATACACTTCGACGTTTCCGCCGGCCAGGACCTCGAAGCCGGGCTGCACGTTGCCGTAGATCTCGACGTCGCCATGGTAGCGGACGTTGCCGGTGTGCAGGTCAACGTCGCCGATCACGACGTACAGCTCCACGACGTCGATGCGATCGCCATTCCAGCGCAGAAAACCGTCGATGGCGGCCGACATCTCCAGGCCGTCGGGCGAGATGACGGTATTCTTCCCGCCTGGGTGCTGCGCGTCACTCACCGGAGGAGCTGGAATCTGCTTGCCGAAAACGTTCATTCCCGGCTCACCCGGATCGGCCGGTGTTTTTCGCGAAATGACGTCTCCGGCCTTTACGGGACTCACGTTCTCGACGTTCTTGTAGTCCACTCGGCCGTCGGCGCCGGCCATGGACATGAACGATGGCGGCACCCGCAGCAGCTCGATCTCGGCGTTCGTGCCTCGCCGCATAGGGATGCCGTGGGCTACCATGACCTCCGCGTTCAGGGTGCGCTCGCGCATCAGCTGCAGGATGGCGACGTGATCCAGGCCGAACACGATCTTGCGTTCGTTGAGCTCTTTGATCAGCATCTCCACCAGCGTCTCGGTCGACGCCATGCGCGGAATCAGCGACATCGTGACGCCTAATGCCAGCCCGCCGTCGGCGACACGTATCGCGTAACGCAGGCCTGTTGCTTCAGCCATTAGCCGTGATGATACAATCATCCGGTTGCCATGAACGCAATTCTGCAGTCCATTGCCGAACGCCAGCTCAAGGCGGATGTGCCTCAGCTGGCTCCCGGCGATACCGTCAAGGTCCACGCCAAGGTCGTCGAGGGAAGTCGCGAGCGCATCCAGGTCTTCGAGGGCACGGTTATGCGCCTTCGAGGCGGTGGGAGCGCCACCAACTTCACCGTGCGCCGCATTGCCCACGGCATCGGCGTCGAACGGACGTTCCTGCTGCACTCGCCTCGCCTGGACAAGATCGAGGTTATCCGCCACGGGCGCGTTCGGCGTGCCCAGCTCTACTACCTCCGGGGACGAGTCGGCAAGAGCGCCAAGATCAAGGAGCGCCGGCTAGCCTAAGTGCGACGCGCAGAGTCCTGAGCCTCAGCTGGGGTCGCGACGATGCCGCCACGAAATCCCTCCTCCCAGGCCAAGCCGCGCTTAGCGCGGGCCCGTCCCGCCGCCACATTTCGCGAGGAGCGCACGCTCCGCACTCAGGGCTATGAGCTGATTGCCGGCGTCGACGAGGTTGGCCGCGGCGCATGGGCCGGCCCCGTGGTGGCCGCGGCGGTTATCCTGGGCGAGCCCTCTCCGGGGCTGGTGCGGAAGCTGCGCGGCGTGGCCGATTCGAAGCTTCTGACGCCGCAGCAGCGCGAGACGCTCGACGTGACGATCCGGCGGCACGCAGCCGCAATCGGCATCGGCAGTGTTGCGCATCACGTTATCGACGAGATCAACATCCTCAACGCCACCAAGGTGGCCATGGCCATGGCCGTGGCTGCCCTGCCGCTGCCGGCTGAATACCTGCTGATCGATGCCGTGCGGTTGACGGACGTATCGCTGCCGCAGAAGCCCATCATCCATGGCGATGCTCTGTGTCTGTCGATCGCCGCGGCCTCGATCGTCGCTAAGGTGCACCGCGACCGGCTGATGGCCGGATACGGTCTGAGCTTTCCCGAGTACCGGTTTGCCAGCAACAAGGGCTATGGAACTATGGCTCACTTCCGAGCGCTGCGGAACCATGGTCTGCTGCACCTCCACCGCCGCAGCTTCATCCCCATGCGCTACATGGTGCGTCGGGACGAAGCATCGCTGGCCACATACCGCAAGATGGTACGCCTGCTCGACGAGGAGATGGCAACGCTCTCCGACGCCCTCGACTCCGATGTGGAGCTTGGCTAGGCTAGCTCAGCAGGATCTTCGGATCGATGTTGGGTGGGCCGTGGAGATCGCTGGGCGCGTTGGTCAGGAAACGGCCACAGCAAAGGCAGATCTCGGTGTGATATGGCTCCCGACTGAAATCGGCCGCCTCCAGCTTGAGCCACTTGGCACAAGTCGCGTGAAAGCCGCGCGGCGCGCCGCGTGCGTCCTTGACCCAGGCCAGTGGCGGAGGCGAAGGATCGGCCATTGCCTGTTAGTTCAAGCCCCAGGGGCTCGTCGCCCGCCAGGCGTCTTCTAGACGGTGGATTTCTTCCTCTGTGCGATCGTGCAGCGCCAGCAGCGAGCAGCGAGTTGGTTCGCTCGGAACGACGCGATCCTGCCTGAGCGCAGCGTTGATGTGGTCCAGCCGGACCTGCAGCCGCTGCCTGAGGAGGAGGATCGAGCTCGAGCGGGCCACTGGACGTCTCGCCATTATCTTATCGACAGCGCCGGGTCGCGCATAGTTGCCGCGGGCGCATTTACGCGCGCTCCAGCTTCAGCGCATACTTGTGCGCCTGGAAAGGGACCACGATAGCGTTGACGTTGCCTTTGAGCATCTTGCTGACGACCGCACCGAAGACGTCGTCTTCGAGCCCCTCGGCGAAACCCATGAGATAGCCAGCCATGAAGCCGGCCAAGAACGTTGGCTCGTCGCCGGACGTCAGCGTTCGCTTCCCGGCTTGCTGCTGGCTGTAGAGCGCAAACGCCTTCTTGCCTTCGGCTATGACTTCAGCCGCCTTGTCTGCCATGCTGGCGATGATAAGGCGGTCAGGAAATTGTCAATGTTGCCGACCCCGTGGAGCCCTTGAAGCGATTGCTTCCGGCATAGGTCGCGCTGACCTGATACGAGCCGGGAGGCAGTCCGGACAGCGACAACGCGCCGCGGGCAACCCCGCCGCTCACACGCGCGGAAACCGAAGCGACAGTAACGGATGAGCTCGTCACGGTGAAGTTCACCGTCCCGGCGCTGACCGTGGCTGTTGAGGCCACGTGCGCCACCAGCGAGGCGCTGCGCTGCTTGGCCGTGGCCGTCACGTCCGAGGCGAACAAACTGGTGGGCGCGCGGCTGACGTTGATGAGCACCGTGGATCTGACCGTGTTGAAGTTGGTTGGATCGGCGGGCCGAAAGGTCATCGTCAGCTTCTGGCCGTTGCCGGGGAGGAGCACCCGCCCTGCCGCGGGGCCGTAGGAGAGCGTTCCTGACAGAGGATTCGAGCCGGCTGTGACCTGGCTGTTCAGCTGGGTCTCGGACAGGGCCGTACCGTAAACGATGTCGGCCGGCGAGGGCCAGGTGACGGTCGGGTTCGCTTTGGCGATGCGAAGGGCGGCCGTATTAGAGGCGGCGGTGAAGCTGCTGCCGCCCGAATAGGTTGCCGCGACCGCGTAGGTGCCCGCGTTCAGACCGGTAAGAGGGAAGCTCGCCTCGGCGTCACTCGCGCTGACCGTCGCGCTGACGGAGCCCAGTGTGTCCTGCCCCCGCTTGACCGTGAAGGTGACCGAGCCGTCGTTCACGGCGGCGCTCGAGGCGAGGTGCACGGAGAACGTCACCGAAGCATCGCCGTAGGTCGCCAGCCAGGTAACACGTGCATTGGGATTGGTGGTGGTGGCCATGTCGAGCACCGGCTTGGCCTTGGTGACCTCGATCGTTACCGTGGCGCTGTTCGACAGGTAATTGGTGGTGTCGCTGGGTGTGAACGACACCGACAGCGTCTGCGTGCCGACGTCGAGGATCGTGCCGGCGGCGGGCGTGTAGGTGAAGGTGCCGGCTGCGGGGCTGGCGGCATTGAGCTGAGCCTTGCTGAGCGCTGTCCCGTAGGGGATGCTCTTGGGCGCCGGCCAGGTGATGGATGGGGTAGCCTGGTTGACGACCAGATTGCCGCTGGCGCTGGTGGTGTTGAAGTCCGTGCTGCCCTGGAAGGTCGCGGTTACCGTGTAGGTGCCGACGGCGATGCTTCGAGGGCTGAAGGTCGCACTAGCGCTTCCGTTGCTGATGCTGGTAGCCGTGGCGATAGCGCCAAGCTGCTTCCCCCCGCCGTCAGTCACCTTGAAGCTCACTGAGCCGGAGTTCACCGCAGTCGTGGAGCTCACCGCGGCCTTCAGACTCACGCTCGCCTGGTTGTAGTTGGCCGAAGCATCCGTGACCACCATCGACGCGTCGGCCTTGAGGACGTTAATGGCTACGCTGGCCGTCGCGGTGCCGTAGGTGCTCGTGTCGGTCGGCGTGAAGGTGGCCTTGAGCGAAACGGCGGTTCCGCCGTGCAGGATCGTGCCTGCCGGAGGGTTGTAGGAGAAGGTGCCGGGCACGTCGGCCGTGGCATTGAGCTGGGTAGCGCTGAGCGCGGTGCCGTAGGTGATGTCGGCCGGGTTGGACCAGGTGATGTTCGGTGTCAGTGTGGTGATCGTTAAGTCGAACTGCTGGCGAATCAGCGGATCGCCGGCGGTGTCCGTCACCTGCAGGGTGAAGGTAGACGTGCTGGCGCTCGAGGCGGTGCCGCTCAAGGTGGCCTGGTTGCTCCCATCGGAGCTCAGGGTGATGCCGCCCGGGAGGCTCCCCGCCGAGACGCTCCAGGTGTACGTTCCGCCCCCGGAGGCGACGGACAGGATCTGCGAGTAGGCGGTATTGATCTGCCCGCTCGGCAGTGTCGACGGCTGAATCGGCAGCGGCGTCGGCGTGGCGGTAGCGGTCGCCGTGGGGGTGGGTGTGGCCGTCTGCGCCAGCGCGCCGGTGGCTAGCATGAGCACTGCGCCCATGGCCAAGCTCGCCGCAGCGCACGCTCGTGAGATCGTCCGCCTGGCGTTCCTGATGACGGCTTCCGTGCCGTACACTCGCAACCTCCTCCGAGGGACTCCGGCTGCGCACGTCCCTGCTGGTCGTGTCACCTACTTTAGGGTTCGGCAGGGGGCGCAGTTTCTTGATGGTTCAGGAACGTTGGAAGGGCCCACATGGTACTTTGGGGGGTGCACTACAGACAGCTCGGCAGCTCCGGGCTCACCATCTCAGCCGTTGGCCTCGGATGCAACAATTTCGGCCGGATCTGCGACCGCGATCAGACGCGGGCGGTGGTGCTCGCGGCGGTGGATTCGGGCATCACCTTCTTCGATACCGCGGACAGCTACGGCGACGGCTATTCCGAGGAGTTCCTGGGAGCGGCGCTGGAGGGCATCCGCGACCGAGTGGTCATCGCGACGAAGTTCGGCAATGCGCGTCGGGCGCAGCCGGAGGAAACGCTGAGCTCGCGTCGGGGCATCCGTAAGGCGGTGGAGGTCAGTTTACGGCGCCTCGGCACCGACTACATCGACCTCTACCAGATGCACTACCCCGAGGAGCGCACGCCCATCGAGGAGACCCTCGCCGCGCTGCAGGAGCTCGTCCTCGAGGGCAAGGTTCGCTATGTCGGCTGCAGCAATTTCAGCGCCTGGCAGGTGGTCGAGGCCGAGTTCCTCGCGCGGTCGACTCGCTCTTCGCGCTTCATCTCCGCCCAAAACGCCTACAACCTCATCGAGGCCGACGCCGAGCAGGAGCTCCTACCTGCCTGTCAGCGCTTTGGCGTGGGCCTCATCCCATTCCGGCCGCTCGCCAATGGGCTGTTGACCGGCAAGTATCGCCGCGGCGAGCCGGCTCCTACGGGCACACGTCTGGCGGGCCGGCCCAAGCCCCCGGCGGATGAGATCTTTGCCAGGGTCGAGTCACTCGAAGGCTACGCCAAGGAGCGTGGCCTAAGCCTCCTGGAGGCAGCCATCGGCGGGTTGGCGGCGCAGCCGGCCGTCGGCTCGGTGATCGCCGGTGCGACCACGCCCGACCAGGTGCGGGCGAACGCCCGAGCCGGCGAGTGGCAGCCGAGTCGGGAGGACCTTCGGGCTCTGGCTGAGCTGCGCGCGTCGTTTTCCGGCTGACAGCGGCCGGCTACCCGCCGTAGCTGATCCGGTAGATGGCTCCGAGGTAGTCGTCGGATAGGTACAGTGCGCCATCAGGCCCGGCCAGAGGTTGAACGGGCCTGCCCCAGGCGCCGGAGGTGCCCAGGCCGCGGGGCGTGGAGATGACCTGTCCGTCGCTTGTCGGGGCCCAGCCAGTGGCGAAGTCAGTCACCGCCGCCAGCCGGCCACCGTCGAAGTGTCCACGGACGACTTTGTAGCCAGTTGGCTTGGAGCGGTTCCAGGACCCGTGCAGTGCGACGAACATGTCGCCGCGGTACTCGGCCGCGAACTGGCTGCCACCGTAGAAGCTCAATCCCAGTGGCGCGGAATGTGCCTGGATTCCGGCGTCGGGCAGGGCGACGTCGGCGCAGCCGGGCTGGCCGAACTGGGGATCGGGACGGCGGTCATCGTAGCAGCGTGGCCAGCCGTAGTCGGCGCCCTGGCGGATGGCGGTAAGGAGGTCCCAGGGTATCTCGTCGCCGAGGCTGTCTCGCCCGTTCACCGTGGCCCACAGCTGGTTTGTGCCGGGTTGGATTGCCAGGCCAACGGCATTTCGAAGGCCCTTCGCCACCAGCGCGTACCCGCTGCCGTCGGGGTTGTAGCGGCCGATGGTCGCGTAGCGGGCATCGGAGATGTTGCACACGTTGCAGGGTGATCCAATCGCCAGGTAGAGGGTCCCGTCGGGGCCAAACAGGATGGTTCGGGTGTGATGGTCGGTTGGCGCGGGCAGGTTCGGAATCACGACCTGTCGCTGGCTGGCGCTGCCGGCCTGGTAGCGGTAGCGACTGATCTGGCGGTCCTCCGCCACGTAGAGGTAATCCTGAAAGAAGGCCACGCTGGTTGGGTCGCTGAGGCCGGTGATCAACGGCTGCGGGCTGCCCGAGGGGTGGCCACCCTGGGACGGGATGATGACGACGCGGTTCGCTCCATCTTCGGCTACGGCCAGATTTCCGGCGCTGTCGAAGGCCATGAAGCGAGGCGCGCTCAAACCGCTGGCAACGACCGCTATGGCGAAGCCCGGCGGCAGGCTGACGCTGTGGCCTGCCACGGCTGCCGGCTTCAGGCCGGCGTTTGCCATCTGGGCTTCGGGAACCACCAGCGGCGACGCGACGGGTGTGGGGCTAGCCGGGCTGCGAGATGCGGCAGCCGACGCGGAAGGCGAGCCGCCGGCGCTGGCTGCCGCGCTGGCGGAGGCGCTTGCGGCGGACGCGGTTGGCTTGGCTGGGGCTGGGGCGGTGGGAGCGCTGGCGGATGGGCTCTGGCTCGGAGGCGGAGGGGCTGGCGTTGTGGTCGGCGCGCTGGTTCCGCAGGCCGAGAGCCAGAGGCTGACGGCCAGCAGTGAGCCTAACGGCGAGTACGCGCGGCGCACATACATAGCGTAGCTGTTACCTTTTTGAAAGATTGCTTAGCCGTCCGCTCGCTCGGGAAAACCGGGTGCCCTTTCTCATGCGTACGTCTGAGTGAGTCCAAAGGGAGGGATCCTGACCGTTTGGCGACGAACGTGAAGGTCACGCAGCCGCGTCCTGCCGCCATCGTGGCCGGAGCGGAGCCATGGGGCATCTCGTTGCGCTTCGCGGCCGGCGTGGCCATCTTTGCCGTGACGCTGGCGGTATACGCCTCGACCAGATCGATCTCGCTGGATGACTGGGACTCGGTCAACTTTGCCCGGGCCATCGAGCATTTCGACATCCGGCTGCAGCAGCCGCATCCGCCGGGCTATCCGGCCTACGTGTTCATCGCACGCCTGTTGAACCTGTTGACGAACAACTACCTCACCTCGCTCACGCTCCTCAGCGCGCTGTGCGGCGCCCTGTGCGTGGTGGCCTTCTACGCCCTGTGCTCCGATTTCGGCTTTGGCTGGGCCGCGCTCCCGCTGGCAGCCATGCCGCTCTTCTGGCTCAACAGCGAGATGGCCCTATCCGACATTCCGGGGCTGCTGTTCCCGGTAACGGCGGTGTGCCTGCTCTGCCGCGCCAGCCGGACGCGAGCCGTGCCCGCGGCCTGGTGGCAATCGCGTCGCTTCACGCTGCTGGCTGGCTGCGTGCTGACCGGCGTTGGCGCGGGCGTCCGCCCGCAGGACGCCGTCGTGCCGTTCAGTGTGCTGGCCATGTTCACCTTGCCACGCCTTATCCGGAGGCGGGACGCGAGCTTGCCGGCCGATCTCATGCTTGGCGGCGTAGGGCTGATAGCGGCCTTGCTGACCTGGGCGGTGCCCTTCGTTCGGAGCTTCGGCGGAGCGCAGGGGATCGAGCCGATTCGCGAGCAGCTGGCGTACGTAAGGGCCTCGGACAGCCTGTTTGGGGAGCCGCTGACGCGCGAGCTCGTGGCCCAGCGCCTGGCGGATTTCGGCTCCATCTTCGGCCGCTATTTCGGCGGTCCGTACGACGCCGGGCTCACCGCCTTCTGGCTGCTGGCGGCAGCCTTGGTGGTGCTGGCGCTCATTGCCGGCCGCAGCCGGGCGACTGCCCTGGCGCTGTCCTGGCTCATCCCGTATTGGGTGGTCATGCTGCTGGTGATGCAGCCGGGCGATCCCCGAAAGATCCTGCCGGCGGTGCCGCCGATGTTCCTGCTGCTGGGCGCCGCCGCCCTGAGGGCGCGGCCACTGCTGTCAGTTACAGGCCCGGTCATCGGCTTGGCGCTCACCGGGTTCCTCGCTTCTCGGGCCGCGCCGCTCATTCGCGTGCTGGACACCAGCCTCACGCCGCCGGAGCAGGCGGTAGCCAGCGTCGCTTCTCGCTTCTCGCCGGAGGACACGTTGATCCTCGCCGGATCATCCCTCAACCACCTGTATTACGAGGTGCCCGATTACACCGCCCTGGCCTGGGACTTCATCGACGACGACGAGCTGCAACGCCAGCTCAGCTCCGGCCAGTATCGCCACGTGATCGTCCTCGACGCCGAGGGCGCGACGTTGCCCGATGGGTTCGAGCCGGTCGACGTGCGTGTCTACGAGCGCGATCCACGCGTTTTGCCCAAGGCTTCCCGGGTCATGGTGACGGTCTTCGAACAGGAGGCCGGCGTCCCGAGCAGCAACGTGGCCGAAGGCGCTCCGTCCGTCACTTCCGGCTCGACCACCTGAGCCTTTGGCCGGCGCCGGCCGGCGGTGGGTCGATCCCCGGCTGGAACCCGACTGATTTTCCGTCGGCTGCCTCGTACAATCGATCCTGTTACGACCATTCGTACGTGGAAGGGAGAGTCAGTGCCTGAAACTCAGGAGCTCGAGCTGCCGCTCGCTCAGATCGAAGTAGACCCAGACAACGTCCGCAGCGAATACGACCCGGAGATCGTGGCTGGCTTGCGCAACGCGCTTCGGGTTGACGGCAGTTTTATCAATGCGCCGCTGGTCTACCCGATCGACAAGGGGCGTTACCGCGTGAAGCACGGCAGCACCAGAGTTCTGGCTGCCCAAGGCGTGCTCGATTCGATGCGCGTAAGGGTGGTCGATCCGCCACCGAGCGAAAGCACCAAGCTGCTCTCTCAGATGGGCGAGAACCTGCTCCAGGGCAGCCTGCGCCCGGCCGACATCGGCGTCGCGCTGAAGCGGCTGCGCGACGCCGATGGCAAGCAGCGCTCGCTCAGCCAGTTGGTTGGGGCGTTGAAGGCTGCCGGGCTGGATCGCACGAAGTCCTGGGTGGCCATGCACCTGGCGCTGGCTGATCTGGATCGTGACGTCCAGCGGCTCATCAACCAGGGCAAGATCGGCGCCGAAGTGGCCTACCAGCTGCGTGGCTTGGCGCATGAGGACCAGCGCGCCTGGGCGGAGCGGATCATCAGCGAGGGCATTACCCTGGCCGAGCTGCGGCGGCTGTTGGGCAGCACTGGTCCGGACGAATCTGCGCTGGTTCCGGCGGAATGGATCAACCGCCAGGTCAGTGAGCGCTTTGCCCAGGCCGCGGCTGGTTACGTCGAAGATGGCGGCGCCAACGGACGCCGGGTTGGGGCCGAAGGGCAGCGCCGCCACGGCCGTGTGATGTCCCGCTGGGAGCTGCTGCCAGTGGTGATTGAGGCAGACGATCCGCACCGCTTGCGGCCGCTGCAGACTGCCGAATGGGCCAGGGAAGCCTCGATGATCGAGAAGCAGCTGGCCCAGGAAGCCATGTTCATGGGCGGTTACGCGGCTGGCGACGCGGTGAACCTGGTCGTGCAGGCAGTGGATGAGGCCGAGACCGCCAGCGAGACGGTAATGGCTGCGCTCAATGCCGTCCGGCAGCTGGTCGATCGCCCCGGCGACCTGCGCCCGGGCAGCGCTCTGGCGGAATTCATGAGCATGCGCATGAACCGCGTGCTGGCCAACCTCGGCCAGCGCTAGGCGACCACAAGCTGGCCGTCTCGGCCAGCGCCAGGTGGCGTATAGTATTGGCCACTATGCCCCTACGCTCGAGCGTGCCGCCGCTATCGTGGCCCCGCGGGGGACGGCGCTGCCCGTGAACCCCGTGGAGGGAAACGGAGGGCGTTGATGAGCGGTCCTGCCGCCTCGGCCGTCACGGATGCGCCGGTCCAGGATCAGCGGGCTGCTGTCAGGACGGAGCTGCGTCTCAGCGGCAAGACCAAGGGACAGCGCCTCGAACAGGCGCTGTCTCTGTTCTCGCCCATCCTGCTGCTGGTGCTGTGGGAAATCATCGTCGACGTGCACCTGCTTGATAGGCGCTTCTTTCCCGCGCCGTCGTCGATTGTCGATACCTTCAAGGACCTGCTCGTCAGCAAGGAGCTGCTGATCGATGTGAAGGACACGCTGGTGCGGGTGCTCGTGGGCCTGGTCATGGGCACTGTGCCGGGCCTGCTGCTGGGCGCGGCGATGGGCCTATCCGCTCCGGTGCGCGCCTTCTTCAAACCCATGGTCGCCGCCCTGTTTCCCATCCCCAAGACGGCCATCCTGCCGCTGATCATGCTCATCTTCGGCCTCGGGGAGATGTCCAAGTACGTGAGCGTGGCCATTGGCGTCGTGTTCCTCGTGCTCATCAACACCATGGCCGGCGTCATCAACATCGAGCAGATCTATCTGGACGTGGGCAAGAACTTCGGCGCCAATCGCTGGCAGTTCTTCCGCACCATCGCCATCCCGGGCGCCATGCCCTCGATCTTCACCGGCTTTCACATTTCCGTGAACGTCTGCCTGCTTATTATCGTCACGGTCGAGTTCGTCGGGGCGAAGACCGGGATCGGCTATCTCATATGGAAGTCGTGGCAGACGTTCTCGATCGAGACGCTGTACGTGGGGCTGGTAACGACGGCTTTCCTGGGTTTTCTGGCTCAGCTGGGTCTCGACGCCCTGCGCCGCGTCATCCTTCCGTGGAAGCCCGAGCCGCGCTGACCTTCGTGCCTGAGAAGATCGAGATTCGCAACCTGTCCAAGGTCTTTCCCGGGCGTCCTCGGCCGGTGGTCGCCGTCGATAACGTGTCGCTTTCAGTGCCGGCCGGCCAGTTCGTATGCGTGGTGGGTCCCAGCGGCTGCGGCAAGACGACGCTGCTGCGCATCGTGGCAGGCCTGGAAGAGCAAACCTCAGGACAGCTCGAGGTGGTGCACCAGGATCAGTCCAAGCGGGTGAACTCGATGATCTTCCAGGAGCAGTCCATTTTTCCCTGGATGAGCGTGCGCGACAACATCTCCTATGGACTGCGAATGCGGGGGGTGGAGAAGAAGACCTACGAGGCCGTCGTGCAGCGCTACATCGCCAAGGTGGGCCTGACGCACTTCGCCGATGCGTACCCCTACCAGCTGTCCGGCGGCATGAAACAGCGGGTGAGCATTGCCCGAGCGTTCGCCAATGACCCCGAGATCCTGCTGATGGATGAGCCCTTTGCGGCGCTGGACGAGCAGAACAAGATCCTGCTGCAGGAGGAGTTGCTGCGCATTTGGGATGAGACGCGCAAGACGGTGCTCTTCATCACCCACAGCATCGACGAGGCGCTCGTGCTGAGCGATCGCGTCATCGTGATGACGGCGCATCCCGGCCGGGTGAAAGCCGACATCGCGGTCAGCTTCCCTCGGCCGCGCGAAGTCTACAAGCTCAAATCACAACCCGAGTTCGGACAGCTGGCCTACCACGTGTGGGAGCTGCTGCGCGAAGAAGTGATGCGCGCCAAGGAGCTGGAAGCGGCGACCTCGGCCAGCTAGCCCTTCTTCCTCGCGCTGGCGTACGAGCGCAGCTTATAGGCCGGCTGGGAGCGCACGTAGCGAACGAGGTCCTGGCGCTTGTAGGCGTACCCAAACACCTCACCGGTCTTTGGGACGCGTCCCACGTACCGCGTAATGCGGCCGGCGAGGCGGTAGTCCTCGAGCTTCTTCTCGAACTCGAAGATGCAATCGAACGACGATCGCAGGTGCGAGAGCTCATAATCGGACACGCCGACGATCTCGGCCAGCGCTTCGAACACGTCCCGCGTGTCGACCATGTCCTCCGGCCACGCGGCCACGCCCCTTCCGCCTCGATCCCCCACATCCCGCCCCGGGGATGCCGTTCCCGCTTCACCGAACGCTTGCATGTCGGAAGTTTCGGCCCTCGCTCTCCGCTTGCCATCCCCCAAAATGGATATCTTCGAAGAGATGAGCGGGATATTCAGGGCGCTGTCGATGAGCGGCGTGTCAGCTGACACTGGCGCCGAGTGTAAGGTCTGACGGACGCAAGCCGAGCCTCGGTGCTCATACCGACGCTCAATCCCGGGCCTGAAATTGGCCAGACGTTGTCCGCGGTTTTCGGCCAGCAGCCGTCTCCGCCGGCCGAGGTAATCGTGGTCGACTCCGGCTCTTCCGAAGCTGATATTGAGCTGATGCGCGGATTCCCGATCCGCCTCATTCGCATCGGTCCGGGCCAGTTCGGCCACGGACGCACCCGTAATCAACTGGCGCGTGAAGCTCGAGGCCAGGTCCTGGTGTATCTCACGCAAGATGCCCGGCCGGCTAGTGACGCATGGTTGGCCAGGCTGCTGTCGCCGCTCAGAGAAGAGGGGGTTGCGGGCGTCTACAGCCGGCAGATCCCTCGACCCGACGCCGACCCTCTCATACGCTTCTTTCTCAGGGAGACATACCCGGATCGACCTGCACGGCGGCGACCGAACGCGATTCCGGCGTCGAACGACGACCAGCCAGGCCTGGCGAGACCCCACTTGAGCGACATCTTCTTCAGTAACGTGGGCTCGGCCATACGCCGTGAGGTATGGGAACGCGTTCCCTTCCGCGAGGACGTGGTCATGAGCGAGGACCAGCATTGGGCGGCGGCTGCGCTGCGTGGGGGGTGGGAGCTGGCGTACGAGCCTTCTGCCTGTGTCGTGCATTCCCACGGGTATTCGCTGGGGGGCGTCTTCAGGCGCAATGTCCTCAGCGGAGCAAGCCTTCGTGGGCTGATCGCCGATTCACGCGGGGGTATCGCTCGCCAGGGACTTTCGTACGTAGTGCGCGAAGCGCTCTACCTCTGTCGCGTGGGAGCGCTGGGCTGGCTCCCGTACATGGTCGCCTACGAGACCCTCAAGGTGGCTGGCTTTGCGCTCGGTCAGCGGCGCCCCGCGCGGGCAGCATGACCGGCGGCTGTGCGCGGGAAGGGCGTCCATTATGATTCGGGCTGCATGGCTCAGGGCAAGCCATTGACGAGCGAGGTGCTCGTTCCTGCAGCCGTCTACGCTGACGAGCCTTCATCCGGGCGTCGCTCATCGTTCGAGTCGTTGCTGCTGAAGCTTGGCCTGCCGCTGGGTCTTTTCACGGCTGCCTTAACGCTGTACCTGGTGACGGCCGCGCCAAGCGTATACAGCTTTGACGCGGCCGAATTTGCGCTTGCGTCGGCAACCTGGGGTATCCCGCACGCCACCGGTTACCCGCTCTTCGTGCTGCTGGGCCGTCTCGCAATGACGGTACTGCCCTTCGGCGATGCTGCATTCCGCATCGAGGTGCTCACGGCGCTTTTCGCCGCGCTTACCCCAGTCACCATCTTTCTGGTGCTGATCGAGCTCCGGGTACCTGTCATTCCCAGCGTGCTCGCCGTGTCGATGTTCGCGGTGTCGTTCTATCAATGGAGCTCGGCGGTAGTCACCAAGGAGCACAGCTTGCACGACTGGCTGACGGCCATGGTGCTGTTGCTGCTGCTGAAATGGCAGCGCTCGTCGCGCTTCGAGTGGCTGCTTCTGAGCTGCCTGGTCTACGGGCTCAGCCTCACGAATCACATGTCGGCTGCGCTCTACGGTCCGGCTTTTCTGGGATTCGTCTTGTGGCGGCTCCGCGCGGGTGCGGAGGGCGTGCCTGTTGGTTTGGCCCTGGGCCCCGGCGAGGCTTGCGGCCGGCTGACATTGACACGCACGCAGCTGCTTGCCCTCGGTGGCTGCGCCGCGGTGTCGCTGCTGCCTTACCTGTACCTGCCGCTTGCCTACCTGTCTCACCCGGCATTCAATATCGCCGGACACTACGATGCCAATGGCGCCTTTCAGCCAGTGGATCTGGCCAGCGCGAACGGTCTGTTGTGGATGGTGACTGGGCGGCAATTCGCCGGCCTCATGTTTGGAACGGAGCTCTCCCACCTGCCGGCACAGGTGTGGGATCTGGTGCGATGGCTTTGGGGCAACTTTTTGGGCATCGGGGTCGTGCTGGGTGTGCTGGGCCTACCGACCCTTCGCGCTCGCAATCGCTCACTGTTCCGGTTGGTTGTGGCGCTCGCCGGATTGCACGTCGTGTTCTTCGTCACGTATGCAGCCGCGGATCGCGACAGCATGTTCGTGCCGTTGTACATGCTGTGGACCTTGCCCCTGGCGACGGGCATTGAGGCAGTGGCCAAGCTGCTCGGAATGGGCGCCGTCGGAAAGATGGGCTACGGTCTGCAGGCTGTGGCGGTGCTGGTTGTGGCCAGCGTCAACTATCCGCTGCTCAATCTGAGCCGGGACAAGCGTCCCGAGGAATGGGCGACGAATTTTCTCAGCCGAGTCCCCCCAGGCTCCATTGTGCTTACGCGATGGGCCTTCTCGGGTCCGCTCCGATACGAGCAATTGATTGGCGGGATGCGTCCGGACGTGCAGGTCATCGATCGCTTCCTGATCTCCCAGGCCGACATGGCGCGCCTGGTGCAAACGCACGCGAGCGGCCGGCCGGTGGTGGCGGACGAGGTCAACGTCTTGCAGTCCGCGGATGGCCTGACCGGCATTTGCGCGTCGCCGCTGCCCGGCGCCAGCGTCGACCTGGGAATGGGCCCGGTTACCGAACAGGATAGGCTGCCATTTTCCGGCTACCTACTGGTTCGCTGTGAGCTTGGCTCGGTCGGCGGCGCAGCCGGACCAGCGGCTTCGACTGGCCAACATTGATCGGTTACGAGGAGACAGGCAGCGCGACCATAGCTGGGGTCCACGCCTGGCGGCGCTGGCTGCCACGCACTCGCCTGGGTTGGGCGGCCTGTTATACGACGGCTGTTTTCGTCCTGTGCATCTTGCTCCAGCCAATTGGCAGCTTCTGGACGCCCGACGGGGGGGCCAAGTTCATGCAGCTGCTGTACCTTCACCGGACTGGTGCGGGGTTCAGTGCTGCTGTTCCCTATCTGGCTAGGGACGTGGATCCCGACCTCCGCCTCGTCGATATGCCCTTTTCGTTCCGTCTGTACCCGGACGGGCAGTTTCACACGTACTTCCCGCTGGTCTTTGCACTCGTATCGCGCGTGCCGTACCTGCTCTTTGGCCTGCGAGGGCTGCTTTTGCTGCCGGCCGCTGCCGGAGCCAGCAGCGCCCTGCTGAGCGGGCTCATCGCTGAGCGCTTGCGGCCGGGCCGCGGCTGGATCGCCCTCCTGCTGGCAGCATTCGCCACGCCGATATTTTTCTACTCGCAGATCTTCTGGGAGCATACGCCGGCAGTCGCGCTGGCGCTGGCGGGGCTGTACCTGCTCGTCCGCGAGACGACCACCGCGCGCGAGATTGAGCCTGAGTCGAAGGTAACCGCGGGCCAGCGGCTCGCGCGACTGGGGAGGTATCTGGCTGCCTTGGCGCTGATAGCTCTGGCGGCGGCATTTCGAAGCGAGATGCTGCTGTTCGAGGGCTGCTGCGCAGCATGGTGTGCCGTACGCATCTTTCAACATGAAGGACTGGCGGGCCGCGCGGCACTGGCAGTGGTCGCCGCGGCGGGTTTCGGCATGGTGGTCTTGGTCATCACCACGACAAGCCAGTCCGGAGACCTGATTGGGGCCAAGGAGGACGTTCAGCTCCGGGTGCTCGGCCACCTTTTCGATCCGGCTCAACGGGCGTCGATCCTCACCGACCTCGGCCATCGGCTGCGAGACGTGTTCTACAACATCGTGGACGCCGACGCCGTCGTCGTCCCCTTGCTGGCCTATCCGGCGCTTCTGGCGGCGCTGGCAGCGCTCGCTGCTGGCCTGAGCCGCGGACGCTGGAAATGGCGATTGCTTGTGCTCGCCTCGGCCGCCATGGCGGCCCCGGCCGCGGTCAACGCCTTCTATCCGGGGCCGATGTCTTCGACTCATGGCGTGGTTCTTTCCGCGCCGTTCATCCTGGCTGCGGTGGCATTGTTGGGACCAAAACGACCGGCCGGGATGTTAATGGTGGCGACGATGCTGGTCTTCGTGCTGGCGGAGGTGGCCTTTTGGGATCGTGGGACGGCCGGTGGCAGAGAGTGGGGAGCGCGGGGAATTCTGCTGATCTACCCCCTGGCCGCGGTGCTTCTGGCGGTCAATTGGCCCCTTGACCGGCAGAGCACGATCCGCCGAGTCGCAGTTGGCGCTCTGGTCGTGTTGTCGGTGTTCACTCAGCTGCGCGGCGTGTTCCAGATGCGGGTCGACGTAGCGATATCGGCGCCGTGGACCACGGCGCTGCAGCAGCTGTCGCCGTCGGTCGTGGCCACGGACGTCTGGTGGCTGGCCTCGACCAACACGCCGGCATACCCGCGGCATCGCTTTGTCCTGCTGCCGCAGGGCCCGGATCAGCCTCAGCTTGCGGAATACCTGTACCGGCAGGTGAAGGCAGGGCCGGGAGATTTGGCGTGGGTGAGCGGCTGTTTCGACCGCTGCAGCCTGCCGCCCGCGCTGCAGCCCTACTTCGTGGAACGGAGCTCCAGCCAGGTCAGGGGCATGTGGTTCGTAACGCTGACGCCCCGAGGCTCGCCACCGCCGGCCAGTGCGTAGGAATGTCCCTGAACCAGAGCGGCCCCAAGCGGGAACGGTTCGGCACATTCTTCGAGGCGACGAGCGGATTCGAACCGCTGCATAGGGGCAGTTCGATTTGGGGCTGTTGGGGCTATGTCCGCCCATGGTTCCTCTGATTGTGCCAGCGCTTGTGCCCAACCGTGGGGCTAAGGCTGGCGGAAGATGTCGTGGCGGCCAACGCGTCGCCATTTGATGCCCGGCTCGCCGTCTACGTCGATGAATTCGAAGGTGGCTCGGCCGTCAGGACCAGCGAACGACCACGTCAGTTCCCAGAGGTTCGGATGGCCGGCAAGAGCCTTAACGCGGAGGCTGCTGGGCCAAACGGGTGGCCAGCCGGTGCGGTTGGCGAAGGCTTCATTCAGCTTGTGGATGGCTTCTTTGAAGAGCTGGCGTTCGCGCTCGGTGAGGCGGAAATAGTCAGCTAGGAAGGAATCGCCGAGTTGATACTTCACGCACGCCGGCGAGCTGCACCCTTGCGCTTCCTCGCTTCGACGTACGTATCAAGGTCTGCGATGAAGGCCTCCACGTTGTCGAACGTCTTGTAGCGCCCGGCCGCGTAATCCTCATCAGCCTCCCGCTCCATCTGCTGCCAGCGTTCAGTCCAAAACCACGCTTGATCGGGGTCGCGCTCCTGCGGCCGGAGTTCCAGGACACCATCGTCGCGCTTGATGGCTTCCATGACGGTGCCCTCAGGTAGATCCTTACGTAGCTCTTTGGGAATCGTGACGGTGCCCCGCCCGCTGAGTTTCACTAGCATCGCTTAGTCCGCGACTCGGAGCATATCAGCTGATTGCTTGGGCGCTCTGCGGGCTAAGATAGCGTCCATCTTGTCCGCCGCTTCGCGCTGGAGATCGGGGATCACGTGGCTACGGGTGTTCGCCGTTGGCGCGTTTGCCCGCCATGGTGTGTTGAGTATGGCAAGAAATTGTCCGGGTTCTCCTCAACGTTGCTCTCTCAGCAGCCGGCATGGCTGAGTTGGCGGCCCTCATTCGGGACAATTCAAGCGTAGATTCGAGGCGACGAGCGGATTCGAACCGCTGCATAGGGGTTTTGCAGACCCCCGCCTTACCACTTGGCCACGTCGCCGGACACGCCCCGAAAGGGGGCGCAGCAACGCGAATTGTAGCGGGGTCGGTACGGGGTTCGAGGGTGATGCACTGCACATGCGGGCAGGAATTGTGCTAGGGTCTCCGGCATGGAGCGGGTCTCCTACATCGAGAGTCCCTGCAAGTCGGCCATCAATTCGGTCAAGGGGATGGCCTTCAGGTGGAGCATCAATCCGTACCGGGGCTGCCGGCATCGCTGCGTGTACTGCTTCGCGCGGCAGTACCAGGCTTGGCACGAGCTCGACGCGGGTCTGGACTTCGAGAACAAGATCTTCATCAAGACCAACATCTCCGACGCCCTGCGTGAGGACTTGCGGCGGCCCTCCTGGAAGCGCGAGCTGGTGGTGGTGGGCACCGCGACGGACTGTTATCAGCCGGTCGAGGGACACTACAAGCTCACGCGGCGCGTCCTGGAGACGCTGCGGGACCATTACAACCCCACCCACCTGATTACCAAGGGGACGATGATCTTGCGTGATCTCGACGTGCTGGCCGATCTGGCTCGCCGGGCCGACTGCACCGTCCTGCACAGTGTTACGACCGTGGACGAGGGGCTGTGGAAGCAGCTCGAGCCAGGCACGCCCCGGCCCCAGAAGCGCCTGGAGGTCATGCGTGAGCTGGTACGGGCAGGAGTGAATGCCGGGGTGCTGATGGCGCCCACCATCCCGGGGATCACCACCGAGCCGGGCGTGCTCGAGCGGGTGGTCGAGGCTGCCGCTCGCCATGAGGCGCGCTTCGTGTCCCATAACGTGCTCCGCCTGGCCCCCGGCACGCGGGAGTGGTACCTGGATTTCATCCGCCGCGAGTACCCGCATCTGCACGATGGCTACCTGCGGCTCTACAGTCGCGGCGCCGGCGCGCCCAAGGCCTACGCCGAGGTCGTGGGCGCGCGCGTGGAGGCGGCCAGAGTCATCTATCAGATCGGCCGATCGATCCCCGCCCGCGCCGAGCCGGTCGATCTGCAGCCGTGGCTGTTTGGCGATGGCGGCCCTTGCTACCAGGAGTCGCCCGTGGTTGGCCCTCCTCCACGACGGCCGGCATAGGACCTGGGCGGTGGTGAGGGGCCTGCTTCGGTGGCTCAGGCGGCGTGGCTGGTGATGACCCGCTTCGGCAGGCGAACGTGCACGCGAGTGCCCACGCCCTGCTCGCTCTCGATGCTCATGCTCCCGCCGTGCTGGTCCACGATCTCGTGTGAGCCGGCCAGCCCCAGGCCAATGCCGCGATGGGTATCCCGGACGTTCGAGGCGCGGTAGAAGTAGCTGAAGATGTTTGGCAATTCGGCTGCCGGGATACCGATTCCATGGTCTTCGACGGTCAGCTGCACCTGTCCCTCGAGCTCCACTACCTGAACCGCCACTTCCGTGGTCTGCTCGCTGTACTTCAGGGCGTTTGAGAGCAGGTTGATCAGTACGCGGCGAATACGATCTGCGTCCCACACCGCGGGGATGTTTTCGTGCTGGAAGCGAGTTGCGATCCGCCGCTCCGGCGCCTCCAGCTGCATCTCCGCCACAGCGCTTTGAACCAGTCCACACACCTCGACTTCGTTCAGGTCCAATAGCAGTCCGGCGCCCATCGCCAGCCGGGCGCTGTCGAGCGTCTCACTGACCATGGATGACATGCGTTTAGTGGTTAGCTTGATTTCATCGACGTGCCGGATGAGATCGGCGCTGTCCTCGAGCCGTCCGAGCTCCCGGCGCAGCAGCTCGGCGCGCAGGCCGAGGGCGGCCAGGGGGTTCCTGAGGTCGTGGGCGACCGCCGCCCACAGCTGTTCGCGCGCCGCCTGTTCGCGCCGTAAGGCCTCCCCCACTGCCTGGGCAACGTCCAGCGATCGCCGAAGTCGGGCGGTGAGCACCGTCAAGGCCGCGCCGGCCAGCACGAAGATAGCGAGATCGATGGAAGTCTCCCTATCGAACACCAGGCCTTTCACGGGAGGCAGCAAATAATCAATGCCTATCGAGCTGATCAGCGTGGCTGCCACGCCCCACCACATGCCGCCAAGCCATGCGCTGACGGCCACCGCCACCAGGAAAACCGCGAAATGGCTGTAGCCGATGGCAAAGTCCAGCATCCAGGAGAGCGCGAAGGCGGCCGCGATAGCAGCGATGGGAATGACGGCTCTCGACCATCGACGCTGCAGCCCCTTCATGCGCGCTACTCTACCGTTGCCCGGCCGCTGGCACGCGGCTATCCACGTTTCAGGCTAGGTAGCTTAACGTCAGCTCTCTTAGGTAGTCTCGGCACCGCTCTGTTGTTGGGCTTTCAGCTCCCGGATACGCTCAGCACATGAGCTTGCTGGCGGTCCCGCGGCCCAGCCGGCTTAGCAGGCCCGCACCGCTGCATTTCTCTACGAAACAGGTTGTGGTTCGGGTGTTTGCGCTGCTGGCCGGCGGCTGGAGCCTGTTGCTATGCGGGTTCGGCTCGCCCGCCCTGGCCGATACGGCCCAGCTGCCCGACTTCCGCCTGCAGAGCAATCAGCTGAAGGCCATCGACGCGGCGAGCGCGCCGCCTGTGCGAGCCGTGGCGGACGTGCTGATCGACGACGCCAGCCGGCAGGTGCTGCTCGATAAGCAGAGCCACCTGCGCTGGCCGCCCGCCAGCACCGCCAAGATCATGACCGCGCTGCTGACGCTCGAGTCCGGCGGCCTGGATGCTCTGGTCACGGTTTCGCCGGTGGCGGCGGCCGAGGAGGGCACCCGCATGGGGCTGGATGCGGGAGAGGTGCTCAACGTTCGGCAGCTGCTGTACGGTCTGCTGCTGCCCTCCGGCAACGACGCGGCCATAGCCCTGGCCGAGCGAGATGGCCCGTCGGCTGCTTTCGTTGGGCGGATGAACGAGCGGGCGCAGCAGCTGGGGCTGGCGGACACGCACTTCGTGAATCCTGACGGCTTGGACGACGACCAGCAGGTCACGAGCGCCAGCGACCTGGCGCGGCTGGCCCATTACGCGCTGAGCTCGCAGCCGCTGTTCGCCGCGATCGTCAAGACGTCTCACCAGGTTATTCCGGCTGAGGCTGGCCATCCCGCTTTTGATCTCACGAACCTCAATCAGCTGTTGGGAACGTACCTCGGAGCTGATGGTGTGAAAACCGGAACGACCCCGGCCGCGGGCCAGAACCTGGTGGCGAGCGCAACGCGCGATGGCCACCGGCTGCTGGCAGTGGTCTTGGGAAGTGACGACCGCTACTCGGATGCGATGGCCCTGCTCGACCACGGCTTCAGCAGCTACGCGTGGTGGCAGCCAGCTCTCGGTTACCAAGCGCAGCTCGTCTCGTTGACTCCCACAGCGCCCGCGCCGCTGTTTGCCTGGCAGACGTCACAGGTACGTACGTTCGCCGATCCTGACGCGCTCACGGCCACATTCACCCTCTTCGGCCAGCCGCTCGCGTCGGTGCCGATGCGGCTGGCCGCCACGACCCCGTGAGAGAGCGCTTGCACAAGCTGCTGGCGCACGCCGGCGTCGCTTCTCGCCGCGAGGCCGAACGGCTGATTGGCCTCGGGCGAGTGCGTGTGAACGGGGAAGTGGTCGCGCAGCCAGGCACGCTGGCCTCGTTGGAGGACGACGTCGTGGAGGTGGACGGCCTGCGCGTGGCCAGCCGTGAGGGGTTCGAGCACTACCTCTTGAACAAGCCGCCGGGCGTAGTCAGTACCGCGCGGGACCCCCAGCACCGGCCGACGGTCGTTGGTTTGCTGCGTGGAGTCACAGCGCGCGTCTATCCCGTTGGGCGGCTGGATGCCGCGTCCGAAGGGTTGATCCTGTTGACCAATGACGGCGACCTGGCGCAGCGGCTGACCCATCCGCGTTTCGGCCTCGAAAAGGAGTACGTGGTGGAGCTGTCCCAGCCTGTTGAGGAAGCTGAGCTGGATAGAATTCGCCGGGGCGTCGAGTCGCGCGGTGAGCGGCTCCGGCCGCGTGAAGCGCGGTTGGAGGGAAGCGGGCGCAGCAACCGCGCGGTGATCATCCTGGCCGAGGGAAAGAAGCATGAGGTTCGTCGGATGTTCGAGGCAGTCGGCCGGCACGTTACACGACTGCAGCGGGTTCGCCTGGGACCGCTGCTCCTCGGCGACCTGCCGTCTGGCCAGTACAGACGGCTCTCGAAAGCCGAGGTCGAGCAATTAAGAGCCGCTACGTTGGGTTGACCGGCCTCCCCGCCGCCGGCAAAGGGACCTTCAAGGATCTGCTGCTGCAGGAGCTGGATGCCCGAGGTATCTCCCATACCTATCTGAGCCTGTCGGATGAGCTGCGGGCGGAGGTGCGCTTTCGCGGCCTGCCTGTCGATCGCGACGTCCTGCGGGAGATGGGACACCAGCTCAGGCTGAAGCATGGGAGCGACATTCTTTCGCGGCGCGTTCTGGAGCACATTGCCCTCGACCTGCGCCAGGGCATGCGCCATTCGGTGGTCGTCATCGACGCCATTCGCAATCCGGCGGAGGTTCACGCTCTGCGCGAGTCGCTGGGCGACGAGTTCGTGCTGGTAGCCATCGAGGCGCCGGTCGACATCATCGTGGAGCGGATCCGGGCTCGCGCTCGGCAAGGAGACGTACTGAACGACGATGCCCTGGCTCGCAGCGTTCTCGAAGCTGAGATGGGGCTCAATGAGCCTGAGCACGGCCACAACATCGCGGACTGCATCGCCATGGCCAACGTGCGCTTCGAGAATTCGGGATCGCTCGACGACCTGGGTGAGGCGGTTCGGGCGTTCGTCGAAGACCAGGTCGTGCCCAATCTGTGACTCCGTTCTACCGCTTTTCGCGTCCCACCATGCGCTTCCTCCTGTGGCTTCTCACCGACTTTCACATCGAGGGCGTCGAGCTTGTCCCCAGGAGCGGCGCGCTGATTGTTGCCAGCAATCACCTGCACTTGGCCGATCCGCCGCTGCTGGGCGCAACACTGCCACGCTTCATCCGTTTCATGGCCAAGCGGGAGCTGTTCGAATCGCCTGTTGGCTGTCTGTTTGGCACCGCCTACGGGGCATTCCCGGTCGACCGCGAGCAGCTGGACCGCCGAGCCATTCGGCAGGCCGAGCGCATCCTGGCGCTGGGTGGGGCGGTCGGCATGTTTCCTGAGGGGCATCGAAGCCATGGCAAGGGCCTGCTGCCGGGACACAACGGCGTGGCGTTACTGGCCCGACGCAGTGGGGCGCTGGTGCTCCCCGTCGGCATCGCCGGGACCGAGCGGGTGTTCGTTGGGCGTTCCCGCTGGCGGGTATCGGTCCGTGTGGGCGAACCCCTGCACGTTCCGCGCGGCTGCAATCTTTCGGAGGCGACTGAGGTCGTGATGACCGCCATTGCCACGCTTCTGCCCGATGAGCTTCGTGGCGTGTACGCTGGAGCCGGCCGCCAGGCGCGAGGGCACGCGGCGAATGGTGCCGGAGAGCCCAACGACTCGACACTCAGCACGGCACACTCGGCGCTTCCGTCGGGCGTGGACCGATGAAGCCTGTCGTAGCCATCGTCGGCAGGCCGAACGTCGGCAAGTCGACGCTGTTCAACCGCTTGGTCGGCCAGCGTCAGGCCATCGTCGAGGATGTGCCCGGTACCACGCGCGATCGCATCTACGGTGAGACCGAATGGACGGGGCGATCGTTCACGGTCGTCGATACGGGCGGTATCGCTACCGACGACGCCGACGACTTTACGGCCATGATCGAAGAGCAGGCCCAGCAGGCCATGGATGAGGCCGACGTCATCATTTTCATGGTCGATGCGCGCACCGGCGTGAGCCAGGCCGACGCAGACGTGGCCGAACGGCTGCGGCGCTCCACCAAACCCGTGATCCTCGTAGCCAACAAGGCTGACAATCAAGACCAGCTTCTCGGCGCCGTCGAGTTCTATGAGTTCGGCCTGGGAGAGCCGCTGGGTCTGTCGGCGCTGCACGGGCTGGGTACCGGAGACCTGCTGGATGAGGTCGTTCGACGGCTTCCAGTCGAGACGGCCGGCGAGGACGAGGCGGCGCTCAAGGTGGCCATCATTGGCCGGCCGAACGTTGGCAAGTCGTCGTTGCTCAACGCCATTCTGGGCGAGCAGCGCGCCATCGTGAGCGAGATTCCCGGCACCACGCGCGATGCCATCGATACGGTCATCGAATATCAGGGCCAGCGCATCGTGCTCATCGACACAGCCGGTATCCGGCGCCGAGGCCGGGTCGATCGTGGCGTCGAGCAGTACAGCGTGATCAGGGCGCTGCGGGCGATCGACCGCTCGGATGTCGCCGTTCTGGTCGTCGATGCCAGCGAGATGCTCACCGGGCAAGACGTGCACATCGCCGGCTTCGTTCAGGACGCGGTGAAGGGGCTGCTCCTGGTCGTCAACAAGTGGGATCTGGTGCCCAAGACCGAGACGACGATGAACGATTACCAGGGCGAGATTCGTCGGGAGCTCAACTTCATGGACTACGTGCAGCCGCTGTTCGTCTCGGCCAAGACAGGTCAGCGTGTCGATCGAGTGCTCGACGCCGTTCTTCGAATAAAGGAACAGCGTGAAAAGCGAATTGGCACCGGCGAGCTCAACCAGCTCGTGGCCGAATCCGTGCGCAAGCACAGTCCGCCGGGCGCCCATGGCCGGCTCTTGAAGATCTTCTACGCTACCCAGGCCGGGGTGAATCCGCCGACGTTCATCTTCTTCGTCAACGATCCGAAACTGTCGCACTTCTCCTACAAGCGCTTCCTGGAGAACCAGATCCGCGAACGGTTAGGCTATGAGGGCACTCCCATCAAGCTGGTCATGAAAGCCCGTGCCGATTGAGATAGCGCCACTTCCGCTGCTGTTGGTGGCCGTGGCGGGCTACTTGGTTGGGTCCATTCCGACCGGCTACCTGATCTGCCGCAGCCAGGGCGTGGACCCCAGAGCACGCGGCAGCGGGAAGACGGGCGCCACCAACGTCCTGCGAACGCTGGGCCGGAAGGCGTCGGCAGCCGTCCTGGTATCGGACATGGCCAAAGGCGCGGTGGCAGTGCTCATCGCTCGCTGGCTCTTCTCGGACGTGCTGGCCGCCGACGTGGTAGCTGGCGTGGCGGCCATCGTTGGCCACGTCTTCCCGGTGTTCATCGGCTTTCGAGGGGGGCGCGGCGTTGCCACCGCTTTGGGTGCCATGCTGGCCATCTCGCCGATCGTGGGCCTGGTCGGATTAGCGGCCGGGGCACTTATCATCGCCCGCTCGCGAATCGCGTCGCTCGGCTCGCTGGTAGGCGCGGCGCTGGCGTTGCTGTTCATCGCGGCGCTGTTCTTCACCCGCCTGCAGCCGCTGCTACCGGTCATCTACTGCCTGCTCGCGGCCATGATCCTGGTCTTCACCCACCGCGACAACATCCAGCGTCTCCTGGCTGGAACCGAACGCAAGATTCAGCTGTAACGCTCGGCGGCGCATGATCACCGTCTTTGGTACCGGCTCCTGGGGCACCACGCTGGCCGTCCTGCTGGCGCGCAACGGCCAGCAAACGATCCTGTTGACGCGCAGCGAAGAAGAGGCGTCCGCGCTTCGCGCAGCCGCTGAGAACCCGCGATTCCTGCCTGGCGTAGCGTTTCCCGCGGGGCTGGAGGTATCCGGCGATCCGGAAGTGCTGCAGCGAACGGACGTTCTCATGCTGGCCGTACCGTCGGAATCGATGAATCGGGCCATTGGCTGGCTCGCTCCGAGGCTCACGCCGAAGACGGTCGTGGTCAGCGGCAGCAAGGGCCTTGCCGACGTCCCGGATCCCGCGGGAGAGGGCCATCCCCGACCGCGCCGGATGACGGAGATCATCGCGCGCTACGTGTCCGGCCAGCTATGCGCGCTTTCGGGTCCTAACCTGGCTAAGGAGGTGGCAGGCGGCTTGCCCGCGACGACCGTCGTCGCGTCGTCCGACGCTGGCGCGGCTGCCGCCGTGCAGCGGCTGTTCGCGGGTCCCACGTTTCGGGTTTACACGTCCACCGATGTAGTGGGCGTAGAGCTTGGGGGAGCGCTCAAGAACGTCGTCGCGCTGGCCGCTGGAGTCGCCGATGGCATGCATGTGGGTGACAATGCCAAGGCAGCGCTGATTACTCGCGGCCTGGCCGAGATGAGCCGTTTGGGCCAGGCGCTGGGTGCCGACGCGCGCACCTTCGCGGGGCTGGCCGGACTGGGCGACCTCGTTGCGACCTGCGCCAGCCCCTTCAGCCGCAACAGGCGGCTGGGTGAGCAGCTGGCAGGCGGTAAGAGCCTGGATCAGGCCCAGCGCACGGTCGGGCAGCTGGCGGAAGGGGTGCCAACGACTCGCGCGGCTGTGGAGCTGGCCGATCAGGCCGGGGTGGAGATGCCAATCTTCCGGCAAATGCACGCGTTGCTGTTCGAAGGGAAGGACCCGCGGCAAGCGGTGTTGGATCTGATGCAGCGCGAGCCCAAGTCCGAGTGGACATAACGTACACGGCGGCGGGCAGGACGTCGCTCAGCTCGAGCTGCGGGACGCAGCGGCGGCAAGATCCGTCTGGCATGGTTTCTGCACACTCGTGCCACGTTCTACGCCGAATCGCTCGGTGTGGGATAGAGTGCAAATTCAGGTAAGCTAAGTCGGATTCGATGCGCGTTCTGGTAGTGGATGACGACGATGGCATTCGATTCATCGTCGGGGGGGTAGCACAGGAACTACCCGGGGCCGTGGTTGAAATGGCGTCCAATGGAGCGGACGCGTTGGAGCGCATCGACCGGACAGGCTGCCCCGAGCTCATCGTCACCGATGTTCGGATGCCGCGCATGAACGGCTTGGAGCTCACGCGTGCCGCCAAGAATCGCTGCAGCAGCTTGCGCGTGATCGTCCTGGCCGCCAGCGACTACCGCAGCGAAGCCTTTGCGGCGGGCTGCGACGACTACCTCTCGAAGCCTTTCGAGCTCGACGTGCTGAGCCAAAAGATCGAGTCGCTGCTCGGCCGCGCGGATTAGCCATGGGCCTCTGCACAACGACGCGTTAGTGCAGCGGTAGCGCGGGGCTCGATTCACCGAGTCCCTTCTGTGTGCTGCGCATGCTCTGCGGAGCGATGACGTCCTGCTTTCGAATCTGAAGAGCGAAGAGCAGCGCCATGATGCCCAGCAGGCCGGACGCCGCAAACGCAATGTGGAACGACTGAACGGTGACCAGCTGGGCCGCCGCGCTTCTGACGCTTGCACCGGGGGCGGCGGCGCTGCTGCTGATGAGGACCGTGCCCAGCGCCGCGACGCCGAACGCCGACGCGACCTGGCGCTGGGTGCTGAAGAGTGAGGAGGCTCGGCCCATCTTTTCATGGGAGATGGTGGCGAAGGCTATCGTCTGCATGCTCACCATGTTGAAGGCGATGAATACGCCCCGCAGCAGCATGATGCCCCGGATCCACCACAGGTTCGTCTCCAGGCCGACGCGCGTCAGCAGGAACGCAGTCACGATGATGCCGCAGGTGCTGACAATCAGGTTGGGGCGAGGTCCAATGCGGGCGTACAGCCGGCTGGTCACCTGCACCATGGCGATGGTCCCCAGAGGCTGAGCAGAGGTGATGAGCCCGGAATCGAAGGCCGACAGCCCGCGCGGCCCTTGCAGAAACAGAGGCAGCAGGAACAGCACGCCGTTCTGTGCGCTGAAGGTGCAGAAGGCGGCAAGATTGGCCGTGCGAAATATCCTGCCGCCAAAGAGCGCGAGGTCCAGCATTGGCGCCGACAGCCTTTTCTCCACCAGCACCAGTCCCACCAGACAGCTGAGGCCGAGCAATCCGGTGACGAGCACGTTCGCGGCCGTCCAGCCATCGTCCGGGCCGCGCGACAGCGCGTAGAGCACCGCGGCCAGTCCGACGCCTGAGAGAACGAATCCCGACGGATCGAAACCTCCGGCGCGCTCTTCGCGATGCTCGCGCAGCGCCTTGGCCGCAAACAGGAATGAGAGCGCGCCGACGGGCACGTTGACGTCGAAAATCCAGCGCCAGCTGACGCGATCTACCAGGAACCCGCCCAGCAAAGGGCCCAGCATCGGGGCGAGCTGGGTCGGGATGCCAAGGATGGACGAGGCGCGGGCGCGCTCGTGAACCGAGAAGACCCGAAACAGCATCGCCGTCCCGACAGGACTCATCATGCCGCCGCCGATGCCTTGCAGCACGCGAAAGAAGGCCAGCGACTCGATGCTCCAGGCCCGTCCGCACAGCGCGGAGCCGAGGGTGAACATCGCCGTCGCGAACAGGAAGGTTTTCTTGGTGCCGAAGCGGTCCCCGAGCCAGCCGGAGGCGGGAATCCAGACGGCCAGGCTGACCAGGTAGCCTGTGACCACCCACTCCAGCCTGTCCGTGCCAGCATGGAATTCAGTGCCGAGGCGCGGCAGCGCCACGTTGACGATGGTGGTGTCGAGCAGGGTCATGAACAGCCCGAACACGAAGGCGCTCGCTACGAGGTACTTGTATTCGAAGCGCTCGAACAGGTCCTTCAGGAGTGGCACGGGCGAGCCTCAGCCCTCATCGAGGGCGCTGTTCATGGTCGCGCTGTGCCGTAGAAGCCATGCCTCTTTAGACGGTACGGTGATCGCACACACACGGAATGGTTATAAGCCCTCGCCGGTCAAGGTGCACCGGCCCGCGCCGAGCTCGATGTCCCGAACTGGGCTCACCACGCCCATGGGGAGCAGCTTTAGCCGAGCCAGCTTGCGCCGGTCACGAACTCGCTGGAAGGGCGCCGCGCCTTCCTTACTTCGGCAATCTCGATTAGGCAGGCCTCTCGTACTGGCCGTGCCGTCTGCGTCCTAGCGCTCGAGTTCGCGGCGCAGCTGCTCGTACTGCTCCCTCGTGACCTCACCCGCGGCGTAGCGGCGCTTGAGGACGTCGAGCGCGGTCTCCGCATGGCTGCCCTGCCCGGCCAGCCAGCGTACAAGGAGCACTACGCCGGCGATCGCGAGACCCCAGAAGACCAGCATCACCAGGCCGCGAAGTCCCAGTGCCAGGCCGAACGCCCAGCCGCTCGGAAACGTTCCCCGATAGAACCCGGGCCACCATACCCAGCCATGCGGCCCGCCATAGCCTCCCATCATGCCCGGTGCCATGATGCCGTCCATAATCAGCGGACCCACGAATACCAGGACGGCCAGGACGGCCACGACGATGGCCAGTGTACGTCCTGTCTGTGTCATTTTGGGCACCTCCCAAAGCAGCTGCGGCGTTCTGATCTGGCTCCAACATAGCTATCAGGGCATGAATCTTCGGGGAACGCCGGATAAATGAGGCCCGAACACGTGTGGCCAGGATCTATTGACGAGCAGTTCATTCGGGCTTAACCCACCGTTACCGGCCGGCGCGAGATGGTTGAGTTGGGAGCACGAGTCCTTATGGCAATGTCCACTGGCCGCATCATGCCGGCCAGGCGCTTTGTGCCGGTCATCAGAAGCTGGACGAGCTCGGTGCTGGATCGCGCTCGTTACCGCGGCGGGAGCCGCGACCTGCGGCTGGACCTGCTGCGCGGATTCGCCGTTTTCGCCATGGTTGCCGACCACGTCGGAGGCGATCATTCCTACCTCTACAGCGTTACCGGAGGCAACGTGTTCTTCGTCTCAGCGGCTGAAGCGTTCGTCTTCATCTCCGGCATGGTGATGGGTGTCGTGTACAGCAAGGCCGTCTGGCGAGACGGCATCGGCGCCGGCGTGCGGATGGCACTCAAACGGGCCTGGAAGCTGTACTGGCTGACGGTCCTGCTGACGCTCCTGTATTCGGCGTTTTCCTACAGGCTCGGGCTGCCCTGGGCGGACACCGTCGATCCCCAAGACCTGGAGACGTTCGTCGTCGGCGTGCTGACGCTGCATCGCACTTACTTTCTGACCGACGTTCTCCTGATGTACACATTGCTCGTGCTCGCTGCGCCAGCAGTGTTGGCGCTTGTGGCCAAGCGGCAGACGCTCATCGTCCTGCTGGCCTCATGGGCGCTGTGGGCCGCCTGGCAGCGATGGCCCGAGCAGGTCCAGGTGCCGTGGGCCGTCCAGGACAACCTCGTCTTTCATTTCCCTGCCTGGCAGGCGTTATTCGTCACCGGGATAGTCGTGGGCTGCCATCGAGAGGCGTTGGGAAGATGGCTCAGCAGAGTTCCCGCGCTGCTTCTGCTTACATCCTCGGCTGGGCTCGGGACCGGAACGCTGTGGTTTTATCGCCACGAATTCGAGCTGTTCGGCAGGCTGTTCCCGCTGCGCGACCCAACGGCGCTGGATGCGCAGCTCTTCTCCAAAAGCGATCTCCGGGTGGGCCGGCTGTTCGTATTCCTTATCCTTTGCACGTTCGCGTTTACGCTGCTGAGTCTTCAGTGGCAGCCCATCAAGCATGCGCTCGGCTGGCTGCTATTACCGCTCGGTCAGCATGCATTGACGGCCTACACGGTGCATCTGTTCATCGTTGGCTTGGTCGTGCGCGAGCTGCCTGGGCTCAGCTATTCTGGCGAGCCGGTGCTGCTCACCACGGTTATTCAGCTGGCGACAGTGCTGCTCGTATGGGCTGTCGTCATGTTTCTTGGCTCGATCTCGAAGGCGCGGTTGGCCTTCGGGTCACCTGGGGCTCATCGGCCGAAGGCGGCAGCACGATCTGGCGCTTGTGCCTCAATAAGGTCCGCCGCAGCCGCGGAGAGCATTCCCCGTGAACGTTCTTCCGGATTTCGACATCATCTATTTCCCGTTCCTGTTGGTTTGACGCCTCGAGCCTCACAGTGGGGGTGAATCTGCCGTGGCCGAGCTTGGGTTCCAGCCGGGAGAGGAAGGGGAGCGTTCAATGTCCGCATCCACACGCAACAGTGGCAAGCTGTCATGGTGGCGGCTCGAGTGCCAGCTGCCATGAGCTCGTTGACCTACATCCGATTTTTCGAAGAGTTTGGGATTGACGACGTTCCGCTGGTCGGCGGCAAGAACGCATCCCTGGGCGAGATGTTCCGCAAGCTCTCCGCGCAGGGTGTGCGGGTACCTAACGGGTTCGCGATCACCGCGCCGGCCTATTGGCACATGCTGCGGGAAGCGAACGCCTTGGACCCGCTGCGCGAGGCCCTCGACGAGCTCGACCCGGCCAATGTGGTTGATCTCGCTCGGTGCGCCAAGCGGGCCAGGGAGATCGTGTACGGTGCAGGCCTCCCCCGGGATCTGAGCGACGAGATCCTGGAGGGCTATCGGCGTCTGCAGGACGAGTACGGCGAGGAAATCAGCCTGGCAGTGCGAAGCTCGGCGACCGCCGAGGACCTGCCGACGGCCAGCTTTGCCGGCCAGCAGGAGACGTTCCTGAATATCAAGGGCGAGGAAAGCCTGCTCGACGCTTGCCGGCGCTGTTTTGCCAGCCTGTTCACCGATCGCGGTATTCACTACCGCATCGACCAGGGCTTCGACCATTTCAAGGTGGCGCTGTCGATTGGCGTTATGAAGATGGTGCGCTCCGATTTGGCCGCCTCTGGCGTCGTGTTCACGCTCGACACCGAATCCGGGTTCCGCGACGTGGTGCTGATCACCGGCGCCTACGGCCTGGGCGAGAACGTGGTGCAGGGCGCGGTCGATCCCGATGAGTTCTACGTGCACAAGCCAACATTCGAAGCTGGCCACCGCGCGGTGCTGCGCCGCATTCTGGGCGACAAGGCCGTGAAGATGGTTTTCGTTGAAGGAGAGACAAAGCACACAACCCGCAACATTCCAACCCCTAGGGCCGACCGCGACCGCTACTGCCTCAGCGATGAGGATGTGGTCGATTTGGCCCAGAGCGCTCTCGCCATCGAGCGCCACTATCGCCAGCCGATGGACATTGAGTGGGCGAAGGACGGGGTCGACGGCAACCTGTACATCGTTCAGGCGCGGCCCGAGACCGTCGCTTCCCAGCGGAAGCTGACGACGCTCGAAAGCTACGTTCTGGAAGGCCACGGGGAGATCGCCGTCGAAGGACGTTCGGTCGGCGAGAAGATTGCCGCCGGCGTGGCGCATCTCATTGAGAACCTCACCCAGCTGGCCGACTTCATGCCGGGTGAAGTGCTCGTGGCCGACACCACCACCCCGGATTGGGAGCCGGTGATGAAGACGGCGGCGGCTATCGTCACCAACCGCGGCGGCCGCACCTGCCACGCGGCCATCGTCGCTCGCGAGCTGGGCGTACCGGCGGTCGTGGGCACAGCCGATGCCACGACAAGGCTGCGAACAGGTGAGACCCTGACGGTGTCCTGCGGCGAAGGGGACGTTGGGCGAGTCTATCGAGGTGAGGTGCCGTTCCACGTGGAGCGCATCGAGGCCGGAGACATTCCACGCCCGGCAACCAAGATCATGATCAATCTGGGTAATCCGGACCTTGCTTTCAAGACGTCCTTCCTGCCTAACGATGGGGTTGGGCTGACGCGGATGGAATTCATCATCAGCGAGTACATCAAGGTGCACCCGCTGGCGCTGCTGCATCCCGACCTGGTTTCGGACCCGCGAGCGCAGGAGACCATTCAGCGCCTGCTTCGTGGCTATCCCGACGGATCGAGCTTCTTCGTCGAACGTCTGTCCGAAGGAATTGGCACCATCGCCGCTGCCTTCTGGCCAAAGCCGGTGGTAGTGAGGATGTCCGACTTCAAGACCAATGAGTACGCGAGCCTGGTCGGCGGAGCCGGGTTCGAGCCGCACGAGGACAATCCGATGATCGGCTTTCGCGGTGCTTCCCGTTATGCTCATCCCGCCTACGTCGAGGGCTTCGCGCTGGAGTGCAGGGCCATGAAGCGCGTCCGCGACGACATGGGTCTCAGCAACGTCATTCTGATGCTGCCCTTCGTGCGCCGTGTGGCTGAGGCCCGGCAGGTGCTCGAAGCGATGGCCGCGCTCGGCCTGAAACGGGGGGAGAACGGGCTCCAGATCTATGCGATGTGCGAGATCCCCAACAACGTCATCCTGATCGATCGCTTCGCCGAGCTGTTCGACGGCTTCTCGATAGGCTCCAACGACCTCACTCAGCTGACGCTGGGGGTCGATCGCGACAGCGAAATCGTGGCCTTCGACTACGACGAGCGGGACGAAGGCGTGAAGGAGATGATTCGCCTGGCCGTGGAGGGCTGCCGTCGCAACCGGGTTCATTCGGGACTGTGCGGACAAGCCCCGTCGGACTATCCGGACATGGCCGAGTACCTGGTCGAAATAGGTATCGACTCCATGAGCCTCAACCCCGACACCGTGATCAAGACCACGCGCAGCGTGCTGGAGCTCGAGCGACGCATGGCCAGCGCTGCGCCGGTGGCGCGAGAGCAGGTCCGCGGCCCCGTGACGATGGAGCATAGAGCGCACAAATAAGGAGGGCTATGCCAAATGGCCGACCTGAGCCTGCCGGAGTGCGAAGAAGTTCTGGCGCGCAATGGCGTTGCCCGGCTGGGCTGCTACTCGCCCGCCAGCGACCAGTCCTATGTGGTCCCGGTTGCCTACGCGTTTGAACCCGGAACCATCAGCCTGGCGCTCATTCCCGGCCAGAAGCTGAGCTTTCTGGCAGCTCATCCCACCGGCGTGTGCCTGGAGGTGGAGGAGGTGCGGGACGAGGACCAGTGGACCACGGTCGTCGTGGTTGGCGACATCGTCCGTATGGATCGAAACCCGCCAGAGATGGAGAACATTGGTGCGGAGCGGCAGGCGCTGGAGCCGATATTCGAGTCGGGGCTGACGCCATACCCGCTCGAAAGTCTGGTCTTCTGTGAGCTGGCCATCCGGAGCGTGTCCGGACGGACGGACCACTGGGAATCGCCGGTTGCGGCCGATTCCCACGAGCTCGAGCGAATCATCGGTACGTTCAAGAGCGAGCACATGGCCGGCAACTAGGGCGCCGTTGCAGGTGACCCAGGATGACCCGCCTCTCGGGCTGCACAGGGGTGTTCCGAAAGTCACTGCGTCTCTAGCTCCAGCATGGTCTTGCAATCGCCAAATGCGAAGGTGCCGCGAAGGCCGGCCCGTCCTGTTTACCTGACGAGTACAACCGCTCTCTGTTTCGCATCCGTAGCTTTCCCAGGGAGGCAGAGAACCTCTTGATAGGAGCAGGTGTATGCCAAGCAGTCGGGTAGGGCCGCTCGTGACGCGCCGGGATTTTGTTCGAGGGATACCGGCGCTCTTTGGTGTTGGGGCGGTATTGGCCGCGTGTGGTCAGGCTGGTCCAAGCCAGGTCCAGGGCTCCTCTCCGTCGAGCGCCGAGCTCTCATCAGCTGCACGGCCATCACCTGCCAGTGGATCTCCTGCTCCGGCCTCAGCAGCGCCTGCCGGGAGCGCGGCGGCCTCCGGCCGGGCCAGCACGTCAGCCGCGGTCTCGCCAAGCCCCATCCTGGGCAAGCCGATGTACCAGATGGACCCCCAGCACAGCGGACGCAGCCCATACCGTGGTCCTCGACAGGCTACGCTGCTTCGGACCTTCCAGATGCCGGCCGAACCGGGCTCCAACGGCCGGCCCGGACGGGCGGACGTGCAGCATTCGTCGGCCATTGGCCCGGACGGCACGATCTACATCCATAACTTCTCCAGCTCCATGTTCGCGCTGACCGACCCGGGGCGCGGGAATAGCCTGACGCTGAAGTGGCGTTTCGACGCGCCCGGCATGGCCGCCCTGCACGCTACGCCGGCCGTTGCCCACGACGGCAGCGTGCTGCAGACGTTCGCGGCGGGCTTCGGCCAGCCGGACACGGGCGGTGCGTTATATGCCATTCGTGCCCCGTCGACCGGCACAACCGCTTCGGAAGCCTGGAAGGTGGATCTCGGCCCTGGCCAGGGGACCTCATCCCCAACCGTGGGGCCCGATGGCTCAATCTATGTGGTGAGTGGCGCCGGGAGGCTCTTTGCCGTCAGTCGCGAGGGCGCCGTGAAATGGACCGCCCAGACTGGGCCTATCCTGCGCATCAGCCCGGCCCTTGCGAGCGACGGGACCGTCTACGTTCCGAGCTACGACGGCAAGCTGTACGCCGTCGCCCCTCCCTCGACGGGGGAGCAAGGTTCGGTGCGATGGACATTCGATTTTGGCCAGCATCTGGGGCCAACGGCGTTCCCCAGCGAATCCGCCCGAAGTGGGGCAGGTGGGCAGGCTGGTGTGGGGAGCTCGGCCTCCCCGACGATCGGGCCGGACGGCACGCTCTATGTGGGCGCCAACAACAGCAACTTCTACGCAATCACGCCTGATGGCCAGCTGCGCTGGCTGTTCGAGGCGGAGCGGGAGGTGGCTGGCATCTGGTCGAGCGCGGCGCTCGGCGCTGATGGGCTGACCGTCTACTTCGGCGCGAACAGGGGCGGGATCTACGCGCTGGACACCGCTACCGGGAAGGAGCGCTGGCGCTTCAACATCTACGGCTCGGTGTACAACTCGCCCGCGCTCGACGCCGACGGCGTGCTTTACACGGGCAGCAGTGTGGGCCACGTCTTCGCCGTGGACAGCGTTTCGGGGCAGCCGGTATTCGACTACGACGCCGGCCAGGAAGTGTGGTCGGACCCCTCGCTGCGGCCCGACGGATCGCTGGTGATGGCGGACCGCAAGGGTCGGGTGCTGCTGTTCGCGGGGCAGTAGGAACAGCTGCCGCTCGGTGCCTCCCCGCATTCGCGCCAGCTCGTAGCGTCCTGGCAGGATCCGGCCGATGCGTTGCTGGCGGGAACGCCATGGCTGGCGGGCACTGCGTTCTCAGCTCGCTTTCAGCAGCGCCTCAGAGCAACCTAAGGCTGGCGCTCTAGTGTGACCTCAATCAGGAAAGTGAGGTCATAAAACATGGTCAACGTATCGATGCGTGCGCTCATCATCGCCGGCTCGCTGCTGCTGCCTCCGGCTGTGGCTGTGCCGGCCTTTGCGGACAGCCCGGCGCCCAGCACCTCAGCCAGTCCCCAACCATCCGCCGTCGCCGGGCTGCAGGGTTCGATCCGTGGGCGCGGCAGCGTCAGCCTGTCAGGCGAGGACGGCACGCTCGACTTTGGCGTGGTGGCGCGGCCCGAGGCCGGCAAGCATGGCCGTCATGGCGATCTTCGGATCAAGGAGGCCAGCGGCTTGCACTACAACGGCGCCATTCGCACCTACTCGGTATCCGGGACTACCGCCACCATCGCCGGCGGCGGCGGCCTGGTCGATGAAAATGGCGCCAAGCACCACGTTCGCTTTTCCGCGACCGTCACCGCCGGCGGACCAGGCGCCGGAGCGTTGGACGTCACGTTCACCGGCAAGGATGGGTACAGCGAGCACTACAGCGGGACGCTCGCGTCGGGGGAGATCGCGATCAAGGGCTGAGAGAGACGCAAGCCGGCCACTCTCGGTGGCCGGCTCGCGATTGCGTTGGCGGCGCGGCGGTATGTCCGAATGCACGACCGCACCGGGGCGCGAGGCTGTTTTTCAGCAAACGCTAAGGGGTTTCGAGGCAATCCTTCAGCGGCGCGCCGTACAGTGGGTTGAGAAGAGGCGGCGGTTGACTACCGCCTCCTCGGAAATGCGCCCGCGGCGTCCTGATGGAGGTGAGCCATGAGCAGGGTTCGCTCGTTGTGCGGATTTGCCGCGCTGCTGTTCGCCGGGACAACCACCGGAGCGGCAGCGGTTCCTCATGCCAACGCTCAAGCCGTCGGGATCCACAAGATCCAGCACGTCATCGTGATCATGCAGGAGAACCGCTCCTTCGATAGCTACTTCGGTACCTTCCCGGGAGCAGATGGTATCCCGATGGCAAATGGCGTCCCCACGGTGTGCGTGCCGGATCCGACCACCGGCCAATGCGTGGCGCCATTCCACGACGGCAGCGACTTGAATCACGGCGGCCCGCACGGCGAAGCGAGCGCCGCCGCCGATATCGACGGCGGCAAGATGGACGGGTTCATTGGTCAGGCCCTCGTGGGCCGGCAGCAGGCCTGCCGTAACCCACAGGATCCGCAATGCACCCCCGGAGGCAGCACGCCCGACGTCATGGGCTGGCACGATGCGCGAGAGATCCCGAACTACTGGGCCTATGCGCAGAATTTCGTCCTGCAGGACCACATGTTCGAGCCCAACGCCTCGTGGAGCCTGCCTGCGCATCTCTTCATGGTTTCCGCCTGGTCCGCTCATTGCAGCAGGCCGGATGACCCCAGCAGCTGCAGCAATGCGCTGCAAAACCCCGGCAACCCGCCTGACTTCCGCAGGGGAGGAGGGCCGGCGCCAGACTACGCGTGGACGGACCTGACGTACCTCCTGCACCAGCACCAGGTGAGCTGGGCGTACTACGTGGAAGGCGGGAGCGAGCCGGATTGTGAGGACGATGCCATGGCCTGCGCTCCGGTCCGCCAGAATGCCAAGACGCCTGGCATTTGGAACCCGCTGCCGTTCTTCGACACCGTGAAGGACGACCAGGAGCAGGCCAACGTCACCGACCTGTCGAATTACTACCGTGCGGCGAAAGAGGGCACGCTGCCGGCCGTTGCGTGGATAACGCCCAGCCAGCCGGACAGCGAACATCCGCCGGCGCTGATCGGCCGCGGGCAGGCCTACGTGACCGCGCTCATCAACGCGGCCATGCAAGGACCGGAATGGAACAGCACGGCCATCTTCCTGGCGTGGGACGATTGGGGCGGCTTCTACGACCACGTGGCTCCGCCGAGCGTCGACGAGAATGGCTACGGCCTGCGGGTACCGGGGTTGGTGATCAGCCCGTATGCCAAGCAGGGCTTCATCGATCATCAGACCCTCAGCTTTGACGCCTACCTGAAGTTGATCGAGGACGATTTCCTGGGCGGACAGCGTCTCGATCCGAACACCGATGGCCGTCCGGACCCGCGTCCGGACGTTCGTGAGAATGCACCGCAGCTCGGCGACCTGACCCAGGATTTCGACTTCACCCAAATGCCCAGGCCGCCGCTGGTGCTGCCGGCCGGCGGGCGCTAGGGAGACCATGCACGGCCGGCGCCTGGCGCATGGGCCGTGCGCTCTTGGGAGTTTCTTGACTTCCTCTCAGCTCGTTCCAATCTCCCCCCGTTAGCGTGTAGGCATGAGCGACGATCAACGACGAACGCGGATAGCGCGCCGCGATGAGGACCTGCGCCGGCTGCAAAAGTTGACCGCTGCCGCCGGCGTGGTGGGAGTCGGGCTCTTCGGAGCAGTGTCAGTCATGGCCGCCAGCAATCAGCCCGGACATGCACTGGGCGCAACGAACAGCGCCAACGGATCGACGGTTCAGAGTCGAGGCATTGGCCAATCCAGTTTCCAACAGCCTGCCGCTGCGCCATTCGCGCGGCGCCGCTCACGTGCCGCGGCGGTCTCAGGAGGCTCGTAACCCGAGGGCCGCGACATGGATCTGGCAACAACCGAGTTCACAGCGCTGGGCACTATCGCCCGAGTCGTAACCACCGATAATGGCCGCCTCGACGCCGCCGTTCAGGCTGTTCGGACCGAGCTCGAGGCGATCGACCTGGCCTGCAGCCGCTTTCGGCCGGATTCGGAGCTGAGCCGGTTGAATGCCGCCGGCGGAGCGACACTGGGGGTAAGTCCGCTGTTCGCTGCCGCGATCGAGGCTGCGCTGCGCGCCTCGCGGCTGACCGACGGCGTCGTCGACCCGACCGTCGGCGATGCCCTGATTCGCCTCGGCTACGACCGTGATTTCGAGATCGCTCACGGTCAGACGGCGCCGGTGAGCCTCGAGATTCGGCCCACGCCGGGCTGGCAGCTGGTGCAGCTGGACAGAGTAGCGCGGACCGTCAGGCTGCATTCAGGGGTAATCCTGGATCTGGGTGCGACCGCTAAGGCGCTGGCCTGCGACCGCTCGGCTGAAGCCGCCGCTTCGGCCGCGGGCTGCGGCGTGCTGGTCAGCTTAGGCGGTGACATCGCGGTAGCAGGCAAAGCCCCTGCCGAAGGTTGGACCGTGCTGGTGACCGACGACAGCCACGCGAGCATTGACGGGGCCGGCCAGCGGGTCGGCATTGTCTCGGGTGGACTGGCAACGTCCAGCACGACGGTGCGTCACTGGTGCAGAGGGGGAGCTAGCCTGCATCACATCATCGATCCGCGTACAGGTTTGCCGGCACAGCCGTGCTGGCGGACCGTCAGCACGGCTGCCGGAACGTGTGTCGATGCCAATACGGCCGCCACCGCGGCCGTGGTGCTGGGGCTCGATGCGCCGCGCTGGCTGGAGGCAATTGGCCTTCCGGCGCGGCTGGTCGCCATGGATGGAGCTGCGAGAACCGTGTGCGGGTGGCCTTCCGAGCCGCTTGAAGAGCAGCGGGCGGCAGCGTGAGGTTGAGAGATGTCTGAGCCGAGTCCGCTGTGGTACACGACCCGTGGCGCTGGCACCGTCACGTTGATCTTGCTGACCGGCGTGGTGGTGCTGGGCATCGTCACCAGCACGCGCTGGAAGTCGGAAGACTGGCCGCGCTTTCTCATCGCGGCGCTGCACCGGAATTTCTCTCTTTTCCTGGTTGCCTTCGGGCTGCTTCACATCGTCACGGCCCTGTTCGATCCGGCGGTATTTCTGGGACTGAAGGCGCTCATCCCGTTCGCCTCCGATTACCGACCTCTGTGGCTGAGCCTGGGGGTGATCTCCGGCGACCTCATCTTGGCCATCGTGCTCACCAGCCTGTTGCGTGACCGCCTTGGCTACCTCGCCTGGCGCATTATTCACTGGCTCACCTATGCGAGCTGGCCGCTGGCCATGCTGCACAGCCTCGGAACGGGAACGGATCCCCATGCGGCCTGGTTCTTGTTCGTCGCAGCCGGTTGCGCCGCCGCCGTCATGGCCGCGATCTTCTGGCGCCTCGGGTTGGGCCTCGAAGAGCACCCCAACCTGCGCTTCCTCAGCCAAAGCGTGTGCGCCTTGAGCACGCTCGGCCTGGTGGTCTGGACGGCCGGCGGCCCAATGCAATCCGGCTGGGCGCGCATGGCTGGCACGCCGAGCACGGTGCTGGCCGCGAACAGTGCTTCGAACGACACCCTCGCCCCGGGGGTCGATGACCAGCTGCGGGGCAGCTTGATCCGGGCGAATGACGGAACGGTGGAAGTGAGCTTATCCGATACGCAGAATCCGGCGCTGCAGCTGACGCTCGACGTCACTGGCAGCGGCGCGGGTCAGGCCAACCTTACCGCCACCCACAATGGCACACAGATCTGTCAGGTGCCGGCAAGCATCGGAAACGCTGTTACCGCCCAATGCGGCCAGACGCAGCTGACGATTACGCTCCGGAGCACCAGCCAGACCTCCAACCAGGTGATCGGTGAGCTGATCACGGAGGCGGCCTGAGCCATGGTGATCGCGGACATAGCGGCGCGTACGCTGCCACGCTTGCTCATCGGGACAGATGGGCCCGAATCCCTGGCGGATCACGTTGGGCGCCTGGGAGCCCTGCCCGAGCTCCGAGTGGACGCGGATCGCTGGCAGCTCATCTCCACGCTGGAGGCCAGTGGCCTGCGCGGCCGAGGTGGGGCGGGCTTTCCCGTGGGCACGAAATGGCGGACGGTTGCCGTTCAGGCCCAAGCCGCCGGCGGTGGCGTAGTGCTGGCCAATGCCGCCGAAGGCGAACCAGCCAGCGCCAAGGATCGCACGCTGCTGGCGCTTCGGCCTCACCTCGTGCTCGATGGCGCGGTGCTCAGTGCGCGGGCGGTTGGGGCCTCTGAGATAGTGCTGTACATCGGTCGGGAGATGACGCGTGCGCGACACGCCATTGAGGCGGCCATCCGCGAGCGCCGCTCGGCCCGTCTCAAAGAGCCGCGCATCCGCATAGTGGACGCGCCCGACCGGTATGTGGCCGGAGAAGAGTCCGCCGCGGTGCATCGCATAAATGGCAGCGATGCCAAGCCGACGGTCGTGCCGCCCCGACCGTTCCAGCGGGGTATTCATGGCGCGCCGACGCTCGTCCAGAACGTGGAAAGCCTGGCGCATGCCGCGCTCATCGCCCGCCTCGGCGAAACCTGGTTTCGCGCCGCAGGGACCGCCACGTCCCCAGGGACCTGTTTGCTCACTGTCAGGTCGGCAGATGAGGTGCGCGTGCGCGAAGTGGAGTTCGGGACCACCATCGGCCAGGTCCTCGCCGGGCTGGAGCGCGCGGAAGCGCCGCAAGCGGTGCTTGTGGGCGGATACTTTGGCGCGTGGCTGCCGTGGCGACGGGCGGCAGATCTCCCATTGGAATACGACGCTTTGCGTGCGGCGGGCGCCGGGCTGGGTTGCGGGGTAGTGCTGGCGCTTCCGAGAGACTGCTGTGGCCTGGCCGAGGGGGCGCGTATTCTGCGCTATTTGGCAGATGAAACGGCCGGACAGTGTGGCCCGTGCGTTCACGGCTTGCATGCCATGGCCGACGTCATGTGGCGGGTGGCGTTCGGTCGCCCCAAGGGGAACGATGCCGGCCAGCTGCGTCGCTGGGCAGGGCAGGTGGCTGGGCGCGGAGCCTGCCGGCATCCCGATGGCGCGGTTGGCATGGTGAAGAGCTGCCTGGACACGTTCGCGGATGAGCTCGAAGCGCACGCGCGGCATGGGGCCTGTCCGGCCGCGCTGCGGGCGGCCGCCGTCGCGCCCATCCCGGATCAGGAGGGTGGTTGGAGATGAAGGCGGTGCTGCGCGTGAACCCCATCAAATGCGCAGCGGAGGGCATCTGCGCCGAGCTCTTTCCGGAGCGGATCCAGCTCGACGACTGGGGTTATCCGATTATCGAGCAGGGCGAGATCCCGGAAGCGCTCATCGAGCATGCACGCCAAGCCGTGGCTGAATGCCCGCGGCTGGCGCTCATCCTGCAAGAGCAAAGTTGAGGTCGAGCCGGCTTAGTCCCGCGCCGGCTGATGCATGCGCCGTCCCGCCAGGTGAGCGACTCGTGAAGCGAGTGAAGACGCAGCCACCAACCTGAGCGCGATGGTCGCGGTCGTCCCCTGACCTATCCTGCTCTCCAGCACCAGCCGGCCGCCGTGGGCGTCCACGAGCGCCTTGGCAATAGCCAGGCCCAGTCCCGTGCCGCCATCGCGCGAGCGGGCTCGATCCGCCCTGTAGAAGCGATCGAATATGCGGTCGAGATGCTCCGCCGGGATGCCCGGCCCGCTGTCGTGCACCTCGATGAGCGCCTCTCCGCCGTGTTTGCGAACGGTCACCGCCACCTGTCCCTGCGGCGGTGTGTGTTTCAGGGCATTGTCCAGCAGGATGGTGAGCGCCTGCTCGATGCGATCGGGATCAGCCTCGACGCGAAGCGGCTCGACGCGCTCCAGCTGGAGTGCGACCCCATGGGCGCCGGCAAGTGGGATGAGCCGCCGGACGCATTCGGCTGCCAGGCCACCTAGGTCCACGTTGGCCACTGCGAGTTCCAGCTTGGCGGCGTCTGAGCGGGCGAGCGTCAGCAGGTCCGAAGCGATGTGCTCGAGCCGCTCCATCTCGGTGCGGAGGTCGTTGAGCAGATCCTGATTGTTGCTGAGCGGCTCGTCGCGGTGGCGCGCAAGCAGGTCGATCGCGGTGCGCATCACCGTGAGCGGCGTGCGAAGCTCGTGGGACGCATCGGCTGTAAACTCCCGCTGCTGCTGAAAGGCACGCTGGATAGGGCTGAGCGCCTTGCCCGATAGAAACCAGGCGGCGAATAGCGCGGCGAGCAGGCCCGTGCCGCCAACCGCCAGCACCACCAGCAGCAGTCCGTGCAGGGCGTTCTGTTCCGGGGCCAAGCTCTGGCCCACCACCAGGCTGCTGCCTGCCCAGGGGCCGGCGGATAGCGGCCGTATGTAGAGCCGGCTGGTCTTGCCGGCGATCGGCACCGTCTCGAAATGCATTGACTGGCCGCCTTTTGCCAGCGCGAGGCTCGTCAGTTGGACCTGTTGGGGATTTTCAACCACCTGCCCCGTGCCGTCCACGACCAGTGCGAAGAACCCACCCTCGTAACCTTCACGACCGAAATGGGCCTGGTCCTCCCCGGCTTCGCGGATGGTCTCTTGCGCGTTGCCTTGGAGATTACGGTCCACCTGTGAGAGCAGGCTGCGATAGAAGGCCCCATACATGGCGGCGCACAGGAGCACCATGGTGAGGACCAAGACCGCCAGATTCCAACCCGCCAGCCGCCAGCGTGTCTGCGCAAAGATGGACTTCACGGCTTGATCATGTAGCCGGCCCCACGTACCGTGCGGATGAGCGGGCTGGCAAAGTCGCGGTCTATCTTGTCCCGCAGGTAGCAGATGTAGGTCTCGACCACGTTCGAGGTGGCCGACGCGTCATAGCCCCAGACCTGATCCACGATCTGGCTGCGGGTGAGAACGCGCCCGGCGTGCCGCATGAGGTAGGCGAGGAGCCTGAACTCCTTGGTCGTGAGCTCGATTGGCCGATCGGCCCGGCAGGCGTCGTGGCTGTCGAGATCCAGCCTTAGGTCGCCAACCTGGAGATACTCCGCCCGTTCGCCCGTTGCGGCGGGCCTCCGCAGCAGTGCGCGGACGCGAGCCAGCAGCTCGTCCAGGGCGAACGGCTTGACCAGGTAGTCGTCGGCGCCCGCGTCGAGCCCGCGGACGCGATCCGGTACTCCGTCTCGCGCCGTCAGCATGAGCACCGGCGTCCGGATGCCGGTATGCCGTAGATGCCGACACATCGTCATGCCGTCTTGGCCGGGCAGCATGACGTCCAGCACGATGGCCGAGAGGGCTTGCTGCTTGGCCGTCTGCTCTCCTTGCAGACCGTCGTAGGCGAGCTCCACCTGGTAGCCGTCCTCCAGCAGCGCTCGCTGCACCAGCCGGGCGACCCGCGGGTCATCTTCGACCACCAGGATGGTTTGGGTGCGAACGTCGGCCATAGCGTTCGGGCGGACTATAGCGACTCTTATGTTCTTCCAATGTTCTGGTGCGAGGCTTGTCTGGTGCAGGTCGGTCTGGGGGTTGTGGAATGGAAGGCAGCTTGAACGCTGGCGGAGCCCGAGCGGCCGTGTCAAAGCCCCGTCCTGGCCGCCGGCCGGTCGTTCTGGCGGCTGTGCTCGGTGCGGTCGTGACGCTGGGCGCGGTGTTGATCGTCGGCGCGCCTCTGGTACTGCTGCACCGTCAGGACCTGCCGCTGGAGTCTGCCTACGGCAGCGCCGTAGTGTCCCTCGCGGGACGCTTCCAGTCGGGGAATGCGACCAACCCGCTGGGCAACAACCAGCGCGCCGTTCTGGCAGGACGTGACGCGTACACCGGCTCATGTGCCTCATGCCACGGGGCCGATGGCAAAGGCAATGGCGTGCTGGGTAGGGCCACCTATCCGCCTGCTACGGATCTCACGACTGAGAACGCGCGCGAGAAGAGTGATGCGGAGCTGTTCTGGATTACCAAGCATGGGTTGAGCTTCACCGGCATGCCTGGCTTCGGCAGTCAGTACAGCGACCAGGACGTCTGGTCGCTGGTCAGCTACTTGCGCGCTCTGCAGAACGGGCAGACGCAGGCCGTTCAGATTCCGCAGACGACCAAAGCCCAGCTCGAGCAGGCCGATCCGGCGGGCAACGCCGTGCAGCGAGGCGCCGCCGTCTATTTCGCGCAAGGCTGTGCGGACTGCCACGGCGCGGTTGGCAACGCGCCGGCCAATCTGGCGCTCAGGGGTGCCGGGGAAACGGGCGCTATTCGCCGGGGCAGGTCGGGAATGCCGGCTTATGGCCCCGACCAGATCTCCAACGCGGATCTGAGCGACCTGGAAGCGTACATGGCCACCTTCTCCAGCCAGCGTCAGAGGACCGCGCCCGGCCAGTCGCAACCGGCGCCGGCTTCTAACTCGAATCCCTCTCCTCGAGGCTGACCGATTCCCTAGCGCTGCCGGAGTGCGGCACCGGCTTCTGCTGGCTGGGTCCCGCCGGGCTCTCGGCAGGTCGTGGCTCGGTGACAGGTGATGCTGCCGGCGGTGCCACGCAGCTGTTGTGACTCCCTGGACGCGTTGTTTACGTGATGTTCATGCCGCGTTCGGGTCCGCCTGCCGGCGTTCAGCTCAGACTTAGGCATCGTGGACCAAACACGTTTGCGTGGGGACGGTGTGGGGTCGACCGCATGACCATGACGAGCACGATGGCGGTCGCTCAGCGCGCCGGACGACTGCTGAGGCGGTTCTCAGGACTGCCTTTACGGTGGCAGATTGGTGGCTTGGTCCTGGTCGGGCTCGTGATCATCTTCACGTTGTTCGGCCTGCTCGGTGCGGCTATCGCGCAGGACGGCAAGCAGAGGACCGTCAACCAGTGGCTGAGCATCACCAAATCAACAGCCGGCTTTCTCGATTCTGAAGTCGACGAGCAGTTCGAGCGGCTCGAACGAGCCGGTGCGCTCGTTTCGCAAGCGAACGGTGACGTCACCGAGCAGCGCCGGATCCTGTTCGATGCGCTCGGTCAGCCGGAGTCGTTCGTGAGCACCGCGTTCATGCTCGATCCGGCCGGCAACCTGTTGTGGTCGAATGCGCTCGATGGCGGTCCGCTCCAAGCCTACGTCCATGCATACCCTGATGTGCTGACGCCGGCCCGCACCGGCCAGCGCTATGCGTCAGGCGTTCATGCCCTAGCAGGCCAGCCAGCCGCCATCCTGAGCGTGCCGCTCATGGACGTGGACGAACAGCCGGTCGGCGTCATTGGGGAAGTCATCTCTCCCGCGCAGGGTCTTATGAGCGATCTGGTGGCCAGCGCCCGGGGGCTGGCCAAGACCGGCCACGCCGAGCTGGTCGATCAATACGGTCGGGTGGTGGCTTCATCGGAGCCTGATCATGCCCTCGGTCCGGGCGAGCATCCGGACTTCTACGGTCCACTGCTTGCCAAGCATCAGAGCGGCATCGGCGCAACCCGGGCGATGGCCATGAGCGATCAAGGCGATACGGGGCAGCTGCACGTGATGGCTTTCGTGCCGCTGGACAACGTTCCCTGGGGGCTGGCTCTTGGCGGCTCTGAAGCGGAACTGTCCGCCGATGCCAATCAGTGGCAGCACCAGATCTTGCTGTTTGGCGGCATCACACTGCTGCTTGCGCTGGGGCTGGTGTGGCTGACGACCCGTGGGGTGGCCCTGCCTATTGAGGCCCTGACATCGGCCAGCCGACGAATTGCGAGTGGCGACCTCTCCACTCCCATCCCTCACGAAGGCGAGGGCGAGGTGCGCGTTCTGGCGGAGGCGTTTGATGACATGCGGACCGATCTGCAGACGGCGCTGACCGATCTAGCGATCGAGAAGAGTCGTTACGAAGGCATCGTGGGCTCCATGGCTGACGCAGTGGTCACGACCGACATGGCGTTGCACATCACGGCGTTCAATCCGGCCGCTTCGGTGCTGACGGGCTGGAGCAAGGACGAGGTCGTGGGCCGCGCGGCCTGTGAGTTGATCTGCGCGGCCAAAGGACCGCCCTCCGAGTGCCGGGCTGCTTGTCCCCTACTCGCCAATCCACCGCAGCTCGGCGTCAGCAAAGAGGTGATCCGTACCCGCGAGGGGCGCGAAGTGCACGTTGCGGTCACACGCTCTGCCATCCGCGATCACGACGGCCATATTGCAGGCGTCGTGCATGTATTGCGCGACATCTCCGCCGAGGAAGAGCTGAGCCGGCTCAAAGACGAGTTCCTCTCCACGGTCTCGCACGAGCTGCGGACACCGCTTGGCTTCATCAAGGGATATGCGCTGACGCCGCTCCTGCCCGATGCACCGAATGACCCGCAAACAACCAGGCACTGCCTGGAGGTCATCGCCGCGGCCAGCGACGAGCTGGAGGAGCTCGTGGGCAACCTTCTCGACATGACCAAAATCGGCGCGGGCACACTGAGCGTGTCACCTACGCAAACGAGACTGCGACCGCTGGTGCATGCCGCCATCGAGCGCAGCCGTCTGCGCAGTGAGGGCCGCCATCATTTCCTGATGCTTGTGCCGGCCTCACTTCCAGCCGTCTGGGCCGATGCTCGCCGCGTCGAACAGGTGCTTTACAACCTGCTCGACAACGCCATCAAGTACTCGCCCAACGGCGGACACATTGCCGTTAAGGCTCACCAGACGAGCGACGAGGTTACCGTGAGTGTTATCGATGAAGGGCTGGGCGTTTCGGCCGGCGAGCTCCCCGCATTGTTTCAGCGCTTCTATCGTGGGCAGGCTGCTCGCGAACGCGGGATAGGTGGGAGCGGCCTGGGGCTGGCTATCTGCAGGGGCATTGTGGAAGCCCACGGCGGCCGGATCTGGGCGGAAAGTCCCGCAGCAGGCGGGCAGTCGGCGGAGGCGCCAGGCATGGCCATTAGGTTCACGCTGCCGGTTGCGCCAGCCCGTCGGGGCTCCGCGGGTTTGCTGCGCAAGCACACGGTTGGGCTATCCAGGAAGCAAGCATGACCAAGGCGACAGTGCTCATGGTCGATGATGAGCGCCGCTATCGCGAGCTGGTCGAGCTCAACCTCACCCACCGAGGCTATCGGGTACTGCAGGCAGCTGACGGTCTGAGCGCGCTCAACCTCTTGGAATCCGAGCAGCCGGATCTGATCATCCTGGACCTCATGATGCCCCGCATGGATGGCTACGAATTCTGCCGCCGCGTGCGTGAGTACTCTCCCGTGCCCATCATCATGCTGACAGCGAAAGCCGAAGCGAGCCACAAGATTCAAGGGCTGCAGATGGGCGCGGACGACTATGTGACCAAGCCGTTCAGCCCGGATGAGCTGCTGGCGCGTGTCGAAGCTGTTCTCCGGCGGACGCGGGCTGGCAGGGCTGCGGCTACGGGGTCGTTCTTTCGGTCCGGAGTCCTGACCATCGACTTCGAGCAGCACCGGGTCACCGTCGGCGGGCGTGAGCTGGATCTGGGCGCGCTCGAATACCGTCTCCTGACCGAGCTCGCGACCAACGCTGGCCGGGTCTTAGTGCATGATGAGCTGCTGCATCGCGTGTGGGGGGCTGAATACAGCGGCGAGCCTGAGCTGTTGCACACTGCCGTCCGGCGCTTGCGCGACAAGCTCGAGGACAATCCCTCCTCGCCGCGATACATCCTGACGAAGCGCGGCGTCGGCTACTCGTTCGCCAAGCAGTAGCCCACCTGCCTCCCGATGGGCGCTCTCCGCCGCCAGACAGCTGCCAGATTTGACTCCCTCGCTGCCAGCGTGCTGCCAGCGGGCGCGCGTAAGGTCAAGGCAGAAGGAGTAAATGACGTGAAAGTGCTCTTACAGGATGAGGACGAAGCGATGCGGGCGGCGATCCGTCCCATGCTTGCGGCGGGCGGAATAGGGCTGGTCGAGGCGGGCAGCCCGTGGGAAGCCGCCGCTCTGGCCGCCCGGCATCAACCGGACGTCGTGCTGCTCTCGGTGGCGGACGTCTACTGCAATGGCCGCGAGGTGCCCGCCCTGCTGGCAAGCCGGGCAAAGCGCATCCCAACCCTGCTGCTCGGAGCCACTGAGGCCGACGTGCGGCGCTTTCCCGTGGACGGCTGCTTGCCATATCCCTTCGATGCCGAAGGGCTGCTGGCACGGATCTGCTCGATCGTTGGGAGCGGCACCCCTGAATGTCCGTTGATGGAGGTGTGAATGACCCGATCGCTCTGCGCTCGGCCGTGAGCACCCCATCCTCAGAAGGCTCGAATAGCCCGAAAAAGAAGCTTGCAAACCAACGGAAATGTGAAGGAGAAGAACGTTGACTACCTACAAGATGTCGCGGCTGCTGGCTGTCGTGGGAATCGCCTCCGGGACGGCTCTGGCCGGGCTGCTCAGCTTGAGTCCTATCGCGCTGGCTGATGGGCCGCAGCAGATTGCGCTCACTGCAGCTGACCTATCGTTCACGCCGAACAGCATTCAGATGGTCGTCGGACAGCCTGTCCAGCTCACCATCACGAACCTTGGTCAGCTCGATCACGACGTCAAGTCTGACATTCCCATCAGCCAGCTGACCTATGTTCAGGCCGATAACGACCCTCAGGAGCAGGTTGATAACGCCGCACAGGGCGTGCTGGACGTCGACTTCGATAAGGGCGACACGTCCACGGTGACGTTTGTGCCTACGACAGCGGGCACCTACAGTTTCCAGTGCGACCAGCCTGGCCACGCTGATGCCGGGATGAAAGGTACGTTCGTCGTCACCGATGGCGCCTCCGGCAGCCAGGGCCTGACCGCCGACAATGGGGACGCTGCCGCGAGCTCATAAGCGGGTGCTGGCCGGGCTTGTCCGGCTCGACCTCGAGAAGGGCAGCTGCGTAAGGGCAGCTGCCCTTTGCATTGGTGGAATTCGTGCCAGACAACTGCCAGTTTGCAGATTGCCGGCGCCAGCGGACTGCCAGATCGTCGCCATAGGCTGAAGGCAAGAGGATCTTGCAATGGTCGAATGGGTCAAGGCGCTGCGGCGAGCGGCCGCTGCTGCGGTCATCACGGCCGGAGCGCTGTGGCTGGCGCCGCTCAGCGCCGAAGCTCACGCCAACCTGGTATCTGCCCAGCCCGCTGCCGATAGCAGCTCTCCCGTCGCCCCAACGCAAGTCCAGCTGTGGTTCAGTGAACGGCCTGAGCCGCGGCTTAGCACGATCCAGATACTGAATGAGCACGGGCAGCGGGTGGATACGGGCAATCCGAATGCGCCCATCGACAACCCGCAGACCTTGGTCGAGGCCGTGCAGCCCGGATTGCCGAATGGCACCTACACGGTGAGCTGGCAGACCACATCGGCGGTGGACGGCCACGTGACAGGCGGGAGCTTCGGCTTTGGCGTGGGCCCTGCCGCAGACACGGCACAGATCGCGGCGCCGACGAGCGCCAAGCAGGCCACGGTGAGCTGGTCGGCGGCGCTTACCCGCTGGCTCAACGACGTTGCGTTCGTGCTGCTCTTCGGCGTCATCTTCTTCGAACCGGTGGTGCTGCGGCGAGCCTTCGTGTGGCAACGGGATACCGGCAGCCGAACCGGCGAGTGGATCGAGGCAGTTGCCCTCCGCGGCCGGCGCTTGTCACGAAGCCTGGCCGCGCTCGGGGTTCTGGCCTCCTGCGCCGCGGTCGTCGACCAGGTGTGGCGTTCTACCCAGGTGGCAAGCATCGCCGACGTGGAGATCACCTTAACGACCCCTCTGGGCCTCTTGCTGCTGGCCCGGTGCTTCGTCGCCGTCGTCCTTCTGTGTGCAGCTGCCGGCGTCGAACCCAATTGGACGCATCGGTCCCTCGGAGCCGCCGCGGCCATCGCCATGCAGCGGCACGCCCTCGTCGTAGTGGGCCGGGGCGGGCTGCTTCCGGCTGCCGCTTCGGTGCAACTGCTGCTGCTGACCCTCACCAGCCACGCGCTGGCGGTCACCTCGTTCCCTGCGCTCTTCGTGATGGTGGATTGGCTCCATCTCGCGCTGGGTAGCGTGTGGGTTGGTGGGCTGGCCATGCTCGCACTGGCCGTGTTGCCTACGAACGTCCGATCGACCGTCGAATCCACACTCGGCGGGCCCGATGGGGCGGTGCATTCGGTGGTGAGCCGGTTCGCGCGGGTGGCGCTCATCGCCGCCGGTGGACTCGGTCTGAGCGGATTGATCATGGCCAGCGTGCAGCTCGAGAGCCTGAGCAACCTCCTGTCGACGGGCTACGGCTGGGCGTTGGTGGCCAAGACGGCAATCTTCATCGCGGCCCTGGCCTTGGCGGCAGAGCATCGGTTCGTCCTTCTGCCCCTGCTGAAGAGCCCGGAATTGGCGGCGGCGGCCAGCGGACGCAGGTGGTTCTCTCGCAGCCTGCCGGCTGAAGCGTTCCTCGGTATCGGTATTCTTGCCGCTGCCAGCCTGCTGGCGAATCTGCCTCCGCCCGGCGGGCGCGCAGCCGGAACACAGACCGTTTCACGGGATGTCAGCGGCATCCACGTAGCAGTCCAGGTCCAGCCCCTGGTCGCGGGGCCGAACGAGCTCCAGGTCACCCTCACCCGAAATGGTCAGCCCGTCACTGATGCCGAGAAGGTCGAGCTGCAGCTCCAGCCTGCAAACACCGGCACCGGCCCGGCGGTGGTCGACCTCAGCTCAGCCGGGCCTGGTGTTTACGCCACACTGAGCGATGCCCTGAGCATTGCCGGTGCCTGGGGAGCACAGCTCTTGATTCGCACACCGGGTGAGTTCGACCGTCGGACTGATTTCGCGCTGGCCGTCAGGGCAGGAGCGAACGGCTTGGCAGCTGTTCCTGATGATACGGGTCAGGCCGTGGCCGTCACCTCAGCCGTGCCTCAGGCAGGCGATCTGTCATTGGCTGGTGTCGCCGCGGATACCTTGGTTGGGCTAACCCTGCGGCCGGGGCAGCCAGGGAACAATCGTCTCCTGGTCTACATCTTGCCCAAGGACGGCCAGAAGGCTGCTGGCGCCGCCTCGGTAGCGCTCTCGATCGATGGTCGAACAGTCCCGCTCCGGCAGTGTGCTCCAACATGCCGGCTTGGCGACGCGCAGCTGGCTGGCGGCGAGCAGGTCCGGGTGCAGGTCGGCGAAGACCCCGACGCTGCAGCCGAATTCCAGGTTCCGGTCCTCCCAGCGGTCGATGGCACGCAACTGCTCGGGCGGGTTCAGGCGCGGATGGGTCAGCTGAAGAGTGTTCGTATCGATGAGATGGTCGGGCCGGGCAATCCTGGGCTGAAGACCAGCTACCTCGAGCAAGCGCCTGACCGCCTCAGCGCCCAAACCGCCAGCGGCGAGCAGCTCATGTCTATCGGCCTGATGCGCTTCAACCGGCCTTCGCCTGACCAGCCGTGGGTAACGGACGCGGCCACTGAGGCGTTGAAAATGCCCTCGTTCATGTGGGACGCCCTGCCGGCTCAATCCGTCTATCTCACTGGCCGGGACGTGGTGGATGGAACCGGGACTCAGGCGCTGTCGTTTGTCGAGCTGGATGGTCTAACACCCAGCTGGTTTCGCCTCTCCGTGAGGCCGGATGGACTCGTGCTTCAGGCTCAGATGCAGGCGGCCCAGCACTTCATGGCCGATCGTTACTCAGGGTTTGATGAGCCTCTGGATATCCAGCCGCCTGATGCGGCTCCGTCCTAGCACCGCACAAGCCTCGGTCCAAACACCAGTATCGTGCAACGCGACAGCGTGACTACCCAGACACAGCCTGTTGGCTTCGTTTCCGAGGCGTTCGCCTCATGTTGATGGGCGTTTCATGAACCAGGTCCGAAGCTGGCAATGAGCGTTGGCAATGAGTGCTGGTGCTGCTGCCGGCTGCGCGGGGCCCAGCCTGCGGCGGCCGTTCGACTGAGGGGCGTGTGGCATGCAGGCGGAGCTAGCGGGCTCGAGACCGACGGCGGGTGTCGCCGAAAGGCCCGATGGCTATGCGCTGGGATCGCCATCTGTCCTCCCACCGCTCCCCGTCAATGAGGTATACGCGGCGCTGGCGGTAGGCTCGGCCGGGCTCGACGAGCGCGAAGTCAACGACAGGGCGCAGCGATTCGGGCCCAACCGAATCGAGGAGGTGCCGGGCCGGCGCGCGCTGCGGCAGTTCTTTGGCCAATTCATCCACCTGTTTGCCCTCCTGCTGTGGGCGGCGAGCACGCTGTCGATGTTGATTGGCTTGCCGAATCTGGCCGTGGCCATCGTTGCGGTCATTGTGCTCAACGGGTTGTTCGGCTTCTGGCAGGAGCATCGCGCCGAGCGGGCGGTCGCGGCCCTGAAGAAGCTGCTGCCCGACGTGGCGACGGTAGTCAGGTCAGGGCTGGAGGCGCGCGTCTCCGCAGACGCTCTCGTTCCCGGCGACGTGCTGTTGATTGCGGAAGGAGATCGCATTTCGGCCGACGCTCGTCTGGTTGAAGCGGCAGACCTGCGCGTCGACGAGTCGAGCCTGACCGGCGAGTCGCACCCGGTGCACAAGACGCATCTCCCAGAGACCAGTGCGACTGTGCCTGTCGTGCAGGCGCACAACATGATCTTCGCCGGCACGTCGGTATCCAGTGGCAATGGACGGGCGGTGGTGGCTGCCACGGGCATGGCGCGGGAATTCGGCCGCATCGCGCACCTGACGCAGGCCATGCGGCAGGGACCAAGTCCATTGGAGCTAGAAGTAGCGCGGGTTGCCCGGCAGGTCACGATCCTATCCGTCGCCATGGGCGGCGTGTTCTTCGCCGTGGGGCATTGGTTCGCCGGGCTGTCACTCCAGGCCGGCGCCCTGTTCGCCGTGGGCATCGTCATCGGGAACGTGCCGGAGGGTCTCCTGCCGACGATGACCTTGGCTCTGGCTATGGGTGTGCAGCGAATGGCTGGGCGGCAGGCCATCGTCAAGCGCCTTTCGGCCGTGGAAACCCTTGGCGCCTGCACGGTGGTGTGCACCGACAAGACAGGAACGCTGACCGAGAACGAGATGACCGTGCGGGCGTTGTGGGTGCCGAATGGCTGCACGGCGGAGGTGACTGGCGCGGGCTATGAGCTGCAGGGTGAGTTACTCGGCGAGCATGGCCCTCTGACGCCCGAAGAGCGGCGGTACTTTATCCCGATGCTGCGAGCCGGGTATCTGTGCAACGCGGCCCGCCTTCGCCCGGCGGCGGATCACGCCGGCCGCTGGCAGGCGATCGGCGATCCAACCGAGGCCGCGCTGCTCGTGGCTGCATCCAAGGCCGGCTTGAAACACGAAGAAGATCTGGCTCGTTTCCCTTTGGTTCGTCAGCTCGCCTTTGAGCCGCGCCGCAAGCGGATGTCGACCATTCACCGCGCCGATCCGACGACGGGGCACCTGGTGGTGCACGTGAAAGGGGCGCCGCTGGAATTGATCGCCCATTGCTCCGCGGCGCTCGTCGGAGACCGCGAGGTTCCTCTGACGGCCGACTTGAGGCGTGAAGCGGTGAGCGTGAACGACACGATGGCTCGAAAGGGCTTGCGGGTCCTGGCTATGGCGTATCGCAACCTTCCGCCTGAAGACGAAGCCCTCCTGCCCGAGCTGGTACCGGGCCAGGTGGAGCAGGACCTCGTCTTCGTGGGGCTTACGGGCATGCAAGACCCGCCACGCCAAGAGGTCCCCGGAGCGGTGGCCAGGTGCCGGTCGGCCGGCATCCGGGTGGTGATGATCACTGGCGACTATGGGCTCACCGCGGAGTCCATTGCCCGTCAGGTGGGCATCGTGACCGAGCGAGACTGCCGCGTGATCGAAGGCGCGCAGATCGACGCGATATCAGACGTTGACCTGCGCCTTGTCCTGGTGCACGATGAGCCCGTATTCGCTCGGGCGACGCCCGAGCACAAGCTGCGCATCGTCGCGGCGCTGCAAGAGCTGGGCGAGGTTGTGGCGGTGACCGGGGACGGCGTCAACGATGCCCCGGCGCTGAAGAAGGCCGACATCGGCGTAGCCATGGGCCAGTCCGGAACGGACGTAGCGAGGGAGGCGGCCGAGATGGTGCTGGCCGACGACAACTTCGCCACCATCGTCGCCGCCGTGGAAGAAGGACGCACCATCTTCGACAACATGCGCAAGTTCATCGTGTACATCTTTGCTCATCTCTCACCCGAGGCTATCCCGTACGTCTTTTTTGCCCTGTTCCATACGCCCCTGCCGCTCACGGTCATGCAGATACTGGCGATAGACCTCGGGACTGAGACCCTCCCGGCGCTGGCGCTGGGCGTAGAGCGCTCTGAACCGGACGTGATGACCCGCGGACCTCGCAAGCGGGACGAGCGGCTGCTCAGCCTGGGCGCGCTGGCGCGAGGCTACGGCTTCCTGGGGCTGATGACGACCGCTGTGGTGCTCGGGGCATTCTTCTCGTTCCTGCTGATGCATGGCTGGAGATGGGAGGCAGGCCCGGTTGGTGGTGTGATTGGGAGTGGCGCGACCACCGTGGTCTTCCTGGGCATCGTGCTGATGCAGGTAGGCAACGCCTTCGCCTGCCGCGCTGAGCGGACGTCCGTGTTCCGGTTGGGTCTCCTGTCTAACTGGTTTCTGCTGTCGGGCATCATCTTCGAGCTCATCCTCACCGCGATCGTGATCTATGTGCCCTGGTTTCAGGAGCTCTTCAACACCACGGCGGTGGGTGCCGGTTGGTGGGCAGTGCTGGCGCTGCTGGCCCTGCCTGTCTTCCTACTGGAGGAGCTTCGCAAGTGGCTGGTGCGCAGACGCGTTGTGCACCAGGGCTGGCCGCACTCGTTGCCGGCCGAGCCTCGCGCGGAGGCTTAGGACAGCTTGACGAGGGGCGGCTGCAGCCAGCGCAGCGGATCATGCGCTGGCAATGGCGGGACGCTGGCGGAAGCCCACGCTGCGCATCGATGGCACCAGCACCAGGAATAGCAGCACGGCGCCGCTCGTGGCGGCCACAGGCGCGCCCCACTGCTGGGCCATCAGCCCGTAGGGCAGCGCCGCCAGGCGCCATGCGGCCAGGGTGCAGGCGGCGAACAGGCTCATCACGCGGCCGCGCATGCTTTCCGCCACCGTCTGCTGCAGCAGCGTGCTGGCCATGGTCTGGGCCGCGAAGCCGCTGGCGCCGACGACGAACAGGAACGGCAGTGCCATGAGCAGCACCGGCGAGAGGGCGTAACCCGCCAGGACGAACGCCGTGACCGTGGCGGCGAACAGCAGCCAGTTGCGGTTGACGGAGGTGGCAAAGAAGGCCAGCGCCACCGATCCGGCCACGGTCCCGACCGCTGGCACGGTGCTGATGAGGCCTAGGCCTTCCGCCCCCGCGTGGAACACGTCGCGCGCAAACACGGGCGCCAGGGGAAAATAGGATCTGCCGAGAAAGGCGACCGCGGCAGTAACCAGCAGCAACCAGCGCACCGAGGCTGTGTTCCAGGCGTACTGCAGCCCCTCGCCGACGTTCTTCCATGCGGACGTCGTCTGCACGATTTTGGGCGCGCGATCCCGAATCAATAGGAGGAACGCGAGGGCCAGAACGTCGCTCGCCACATTTACATAAAAGGGCCATTCCAATCCCCAGCTGGCAATCAGTAGGCCGGCCAGAGACGGCCCGACGATGGCTGCTCCGTTCCACAGGGTGCTGTCCAGGGCCATGGCCGACAGGAGCTGGTCCCGCCGCACCAGGTGCGGCAGCAGGGATCGACGGGCGGGGTTGGACACGCTGCTTAGGAAACCGGTGACCAGTGAGTACACATAGAGGTGCTCGACACGTACCTGGTGGGTAGCGACCAAGATGGCCAGGAGCACGTCGGGCACGACCAGGCTGGCCTGCGCGCCGACCACCAGCCGGTAGCGGTCCAGCCGGTCGGCGAACACGCCGCCCACCAGGGCGAAGACCAGGACCGGCAGCCCTTGCAGGGCGACGGTGATGCCCAGGCTGCGGGGCGAGTTGCTGATCTCGAGCACCAACCAGCCGGTGGCGGTGATCTGCATCCAGGTGCCGACGTTGTTGGCCAGCGATGCGCTCCAGCAATGGCGGAAGGATGGTGAAGCAAAGGCGCCAAACCGGCCGGCCCGCTGCCCAGCAGCTGGCTGCGCGGCTGGAGGCGAAAGGGCTATCGGAGAGGCTGCCGCGAACGGAATCGAAACGGCGCCATGCACCTATGATAAGTCAGGAGTCGAAGCTATTAATATCGTACTACGATATTATGTGGATGTGGCAGCCAGTAGGCACCTGTTCAAAGAGCAGGTTTACATCTCAGCTGAACAGGCGGAGCTCGAGGTGCCGCAGGCGGGTTGGCTGGCTCGAACCTATAAGGCACACAGCAGCGCCATCCTGGGCGGAACGGCGGTTATCGCCTTCCTGGCGTTGTGGGAATGGGCGGGCAGCAGCGGAGCGGTGAACCCATTGTTCAGCAGCTCACCGAGCCGCATCCTGCATGCCTTTCGTGTGCTGATCGCCAACGGTGAGCTGGGACATGACTGTGCCGTCAGCGGCGTGGAGTTCCTATACGGGTTCGCCTTGGCTATCGTGATCGGGATTCCGTTTGGCATCCTCATGGGCTGGTACAAGCCGCTGGAGGCGGTGCTGGATCCATTCGTCAACTTTTTCTACGCAACTCCCCGCGTGGCGCTGCTGCCCCTGATGATCATCTGGCTGGGGATCGGCATCAATTCCAAGATCGCCATCGTCTACCTTGGCGCTATCTTCGCGATTCTCATCAGCACCATTACCGGGATGAAGACCCTGGACGCCAGCCAGCTCAAGATGGCGCGGTCATTCGGGGCTACGGACGTGCAGGTATTCAAGACGATTGCCCTGCCGAGCTCGGTGCCCTTCATCTTGGGCGGGATCCGGCTGGGACTGGGGCACGCGCTCGTCGGCATCGTCGTGGGCGAGCTGTACGCCGCCACGGCCGGCGTGGGCTATCTGATCGCCGTTGCCGGCAATACGTTTCAGACCGACAAGGTGTTCGTGGGCATCGTCATCATCGCCGGCGCCGGCATGGTCCTGACCGCGCTCTTCAAGAAGATCGAAGACCACTACCAATCCTGGCGACCAGAGCGATCGAGCTAGCTATCTTGGCCGGCAAAATGCAGTGCCGGCGCGCCTTTTGGCGTAACCACGAGGACCCATTCGCCATCTCCCCATCCGGCGTCAGCGGCGCCGTGCCTGGCGGCGCTCCAGCGCTCGCGCTGCCTCTACCGGAGCCGCGACTCGAAACTCCCGTGTGCGAAGGGCCTCTATCACCCGCCTCAACCGCTCGACCGTCGCCAGCGAATGCTGCTGCTCGAAGATGAACAGATAGGCCTGGCACAGCCGCTCATCGAGAACGCTGTGGCAGAGGTCTTCCAGCACAGCGTCCACGATGCTCGGCCCGCTCTTCCCAAGCTCGCCAGTGGCTCTCCAGCGGACATGGTCGTCGTCGCTGTGGAGGTCGGACAGGAGATCGCCCACGTTCATGCTCGTCTCGCTCCTCCGCACACCTAGTGCCGGCAAGAATGGCGCCCGAACGTCACGCTGCTTTAGCCCTAGTCGTAAGAAGCGTGCGGGCGATTGGAGAGAGCGTCCGGACATCGAGTGCGGGACACAGCGCATCAGGCCAGCTCGTCCAGCGCCTTGCGCAGGCGCGACTTGGCTTCGCGAGCGACGACTTCGAGCGCCGGATTATGCACGATGCCGAGCGCTGCCTCGGGGTCCATGACCATCACCCGCGAACCATTGCCCTCCTGGTGAACCACCACGTTGCAGGGCAGCAACAGCCCGATCCCTGGTTCGGTGGTCAGGGCCCTGTGGGCCAGCGGCGGGTTGCAGGCGCCGAGGATGGCGTACGGTTGGAAATCCGCATCCAGCTTCTCTTTCATCGTCTTCTTGACGTCGATCTCGGTGAGGATCCCGAAACCCTGCGTCTTCAGCGCGTCTTTGGTGCGATCGAGGGCTTCCTCGTAGGGCAGGTTCACGTGTTTACCGAAGCCGTAGGCAGTCTGTTCCATGTCAGTTCACTCCGCTAGTGGTAGTGGGCAAATGGGCTTGCTCCCAGACGGTCATGCCGCCGCTGTGTCGTTCCCTGACGCTCCGGTTTTTGAGCCAATGCAGCCAGGCGTCATTGCTTCGGGTTACTCGTACCATGATTTCCGCTGGACGCTATCGGCGAGCACGGCGACCAGGATGATGCAACCACGAACGGCCTGACTCCAAAATGGGTTCACGTTCAGGAGCACAAGTCCGTTTGCGACGACGGCCATGATGAGCGCGCCCAGGAGCGTCCGGAATACGCTGCCCCGGCCGCCGGCCAGGCTCGTGCCGCCGATGACGACGGCGGCAATGACGTCCAACTCGTAGCCGATTCCACCGTTGGGATCCCCGGTTCCCAGACGAGCCGTCAGGATGAGGCCGCCCACGGCGGCGAGCAGCCCTGTCAGGGCGTAGACCATGGTGACGTAGCGCCTGATCGGAATACCGCTGAGGCGTGTTACTTCAGGGTTGCCGCCAATAGCCAGGACGTACCGACCGAAGCGTGTTTGCGTCAGGATGACCCAACAGACGGCAAAAATGGCAAACATCAGGATCACCGGGACCGGAACGTCCACGACCGAGCCTTGTCCGAAGAAGTTGAACGTTGGCGAGTGGACCAGAATGGGCTGGCCGTTGGTGAACACGTAGGTAAGTCCGCGGCCAATAGCCAGCATCGCCAGGGTAGCGATGAAGGGCGCCATTTTGGCCTGCGTGATGAATAGTCCGCTGACTGTGCCGAGCATGGCGCCCAGGGCCAGGCCCGTCAGGATCCCCAAAGGCGTGCCGAAATGGTTGGTTGTGCTGGCCATGACGACCCCGGTCAGCCCGAGAACCGAACCGACCGATAAGTCAATGCCGGCCGTGAGGATCACAAACGTCTCGCCGAAGGCCATCACCGCGACGACTGACGCTTGTAAGGCGACGTTCAGGAGGTTCGTGCGAGTGAGGAAGGTAGGCGAAACACTAGCCAAGATGAGCGCGATTGCGACAAGGCCCAGCAGCAGCCCATAACTTAGGGCGGCACGTACCGCCTTGGCCAGCACGCTGGCCGTCCGCGAGGGCGCAAGCTCGCTTTCAACCTGCAGGCGAGGCTTTATCAGACTGCTCTTGCCGATCATGCGATTGCCGCCTCCATGACCTGCTCGCGGGCGGCGCCACGTGCGAATTCGCCGGTGATCCGGCCCTCATGCATGACCACGATGCGATCGCTCATCCCGAGGACTTCCGGCAAGTCAGAGGAGATCATCAGGATCGCGGTGCCGGACTTCACCAGGCGGTTCATGATGTCGTAGATCTCGACTTTCGCCCCGACGTCGATGCCGCGGGTTGGCTCGTCCAAGATGAGCAGCTGGGGAGAGAGCTCCAGCCATTTCGCCAGCACCACCTTCTGCTGGTTGCCGCCACTCAGATCGCGGGCTTCTTCCAGAGCGTCGCGGGCGTGGATGCTCAGCTCTTTCGTCCAGCGCTGAAACGCGCTCGTCTCGAGCCGCTTAACGACTCTTCCCGAGCGCACAAAGCGTCTGAGCGACGGCAGCGTATGGTTGGCGTACAGCGGGAAGCGGAGCAGCAGGCCGCTGCGTTTGCGGTCTTCGGGAACGAAGCCTATGCCCAATCGAATCGCATCGGCGGGGCTGCCAATCCGCACCTCTCTGCCCTGGATGCGGATGCTTCCCGCGCTCAGGCGATCGACCCCGAAGATCGCGCGGGCAAGCTCGGTGCGGCCCGCACCAACCAGGCCGGCCAGGCCCACGACTTCGCCGCGGTGCACGGTCAGCGAGACGTCTCGAAGCAGCTGCTCCGTCGAAAGGTGCTCCACCTCCAAAACAACGGGCCCCACCTCGGCCACTTCCTTGGGGAACTGCCGATCGATGGGCCTGCCGACCATGAGCTCGATAACCCGCTCAGTCGTGGCCTGTGCTCTGGGCATCGTGCCCACCATCTGCCCGTCACGAAGCACGGCGATCGGATCGGCGATCTCGAACACTTCCTCGAGGCGGTGACTAACGAAGATGACCGTCACGCCCTCAGCCGTCAGTTGCCGGATCGTGCTGAATAAGATGGCGACCTCTTCGCTGCTGAGAGAGGCGGTAGGCTCGTCCATCGCCAGGATACGGGCGTGTTGAGCGATTGCCCGTGCGATTTCGACCATCTGCTGTCGTGCCAGCGAGAGCTCTCCCACCGGCGTTTCGGGATCGAGCTTGACCCGCAGGTTGTCCAGCACGGCCGCGCAGTCATCACGCAGCCGTGGCCAGTCGACGAATGGCCCCCTGCGAGGCAAGTGGCTGAGGTAAATGTTCTCCGCCACCGAAAGGTGGGGCAAGACGTTGACTTCTTGGTGGATAATGGCAATCCCGGCCGCTTGGGCGGCGGCCGGATCATTGAATGAGGCCGGTACGCCGCCGAGCGCAATTCGGCCGCGATCCGGTTTGTAGACGCCCGCCAGGATCTTGAGCAGCGTGGTTTTGCCGGCGCCGTTTTCGCCAACCAGCCCCGTCACTGCTCCCGCGCTGGCTGTGAGCGAGACGTCTCGGAGTGCCTGGACACCCGCAAAGGCCTTCCCGATGCCGATGAGTTGAACGGCGGCTTCCGCGGTCGCGGTGCTCATCAGAACGGCACTGAGGCAATGAAGCCGATGTTGGCGTAGGGTGTCTGCTCCCCGGTTCTGACGATAGCGAGCGCCCGCGCTGAACGTTGCTTGAACTCCTCGTGCGTCACGAAATGGAGCTGGTGCCCGCCGAGCCGCTGTGATAGGTCGCCGAAGAGGGCCTGGTCTCGAGTCTCGCTGGCCAGCACGACTGACTCGAAGACCAAGCTCTCGCGCACGGCGTCGACTACCTGCAGGAAGGAGGGCACGCCAGGCAGCAGGCTCAGGTCGATCAGCTCAACACCACGGGGTATTGGCAGACCACTGTCAGCGACGACGATCAGGTCGGTGTGGCCGGCGCCTGCCAGCGTCGCCAAAAGCTGGGGATTGAGGATCGACACCGAGCGCAGCATGGAGGGTGTTAGCCCGCGTTGGCCTTGGTGATCACCTGCAGCGGGACGTCGACCTTCGGCTGCAGTGTTTGTCCCGCGATGAGCTGAGCGGCGGCTTGGACAGCCAGCTTGCCCATCTCGGCCGGCTGCTGCGCAACCGTGGCATACATATCGCCGCTCTTCACCGCGGCCACTGCGTCCGCTTCACCGTCGACCCCGACCACCGCTACCCTGCCGCTCAAACCCGCCGCCTTGATGGCTTGCACGGCGCCGAGAGCCATCTCGTCGTTCTGGGCGAATACGCCGGCGATGTCACGGTTGGCCGTCAGGACGTTTTGCATCACGTTCAAGCCCTGGGTGCGGTCGAAGTTAGCGGACTGTTGGGCGACCAGCTCAAGTCCTTTCGTATTGACGCTGGAGTCTGCCAGGCTATCGGTGAAGCCCTTGCCACGGTCGTTGGCCGCGGAAGCCCCGGGTATGCCGATGAGCATCGCAACCTTGGCGCCCGGTTGAACCGCGGCTATGAGCTGCTGCGCGCCGAGCTGCCCGGCCTGGACGTTGTTAGACGCTATGGTCGTGGCTAGCTTTCCGCCATTGGCGGCGCGATCGAGGGCGATAACTGGGATATTCGCCTGGTTGGCCTTCTGCACCGACGGCACGACCGCGTCGGAGTCAGTCGGGTTGACGAGAATCACATCGACCTTCTGAGCGATGAAGGTCGCGATTTCGTCGGCCTGCTTTGCGTTGTCATTCTGGCCATCAGCGACCAGAACCTGGACGCCAGCTGCCCCGGCGGCGCCCAGAGCTCCTTGTTGGACGCTGACGAAGAAGGGGTTGTTCAATGTCGACAGCGCTAGGCCAACCTTCTTAGCTGGCGCTTGGCTGGCTGACGCTGACGCGGTTTGCGAGGGCGCCGGCGCGGCAGTGCCCCCGCAGGCCGCGAGCAGCGTGGATACGCCGATCAGCGCCAGGGTGGTTGCTCGCGGTAGTTTCATATGTCCTGTCCTCCTTGTTCTCGAGAGATGGATATGTCTGGCCAGTGGATGCTGAACAGTCGTTCGAGGTCCTGGCGTCGAGGAAACGAGCTTTGAGCTCCGGGCACGAGCGCCGCGGCAGCGCCCGCCGCATTCCCCAGGCGCGTCGCCTCGTCGTAATCGAGGCCGGCTGAGAGGGCAGCCGCAAAGGCGCCAACGAAGGCGTCGCCCGCGCCCGTGGTATCGGCAGCTGAGATCGGCAGAGCGGGCAGGGCCATCACCTGCCCGTCGTATCCGACAACTGCTCCCAGGGCACCGAGCGTGATCGCCACGACCCTTATCCCGTGGTGCCGCGCTTCCCCGACAGCCTGCTTAGCGCTTTCTACATCTCGAACCTCGCAACCCAGGATGGTCGACGCCTCGATCTCGTTCACGAGCAGGGCGTCGAGCCGCGTGAGCAGGTCCGGAGGGAGCGAACGGGCTGGTGCGGCATTGAGAATCACACGCGCAGCCCGCGAACGGGCCGCGTCCACGGCCTGTACGACGGCTGCTAGTGGCACTTCCAGCTGAAGCAGCAACACACTGCCGGGCTGCAGCTCGGCCGCTGCCAGCGCCACCTCATCGGGCCCCACGGCACCATTGGCACCCGGTGCGACAGCGATACAGTTCTGGCCCCGGCTATCGACCTCAATCAGGGCTACGCCTGTGGCGTGTTGCGCGTCGCGCTCTATTCGACAGTCAACGCCGTCGGCCTGCAGGCATTTGAGCAGAAAGGCCCCGTTGGCGTCCTCGCCAACGCGTCCCACGAGGACAACCTTGACCCCGAGCCTTGCCGCGGCCACCGCCTGGTTCGCACCTTTGCCACCGGCGTAAACGTGGAGGTCTCCGCCGATAACCGTCTCGCCCGGAACCGGAAGATGGGGTACAGCAACCACGAGATCGGCGTTCAGACTCCCGAGTACGACAATCCGGGGTTCGGAAATCGAAGGTCGTTGCTCTTGCATCAGCGCATGTTGACGGCAAGCGTCTAGCTCGATAGTGGGCGGACAACACTAAACGCGTCGTAAATGCGTGAGAGAAAGTGTGGAAATCGTGAGAAACCCGGCATTGTGCCGTCCAACTAAACCGCACGGTATCGTGATACCGTGCTCTACTTCGTTGATTGGAAGCTTGACTCTGTCATACGCAGGTAGCCGGAGTTGTCTGGTATGGCGATGCAGCGCGTCGTCATGGATGGGCGCCGTCGTTGAAGCGAAATGCTTGCTGAGCGTTTTCAAGTCGCGACGCGATGTGCTGAACGGCGTCCGCGTGAGAACCTGTCCGGCTTCGAAAGAGCACGCGCGGAAAAGTGAGCTCGATCACCTCATGCGTGGCTTCGGATCGAGATAGTGTGAGGGAGCCAACAAAGCCCTGCGGCAGCGACAGGTTATGCAGCTGCCAATCCGCAGCCGAAGAGGATGCATCGCGCAGGTCAAGCAGCTGCGCTCGATCAGCATCGAGCGACACATCGAAGGAAGTGAGATCGATTGCGAGCCCGGGTCCCAATGCCTTGACAAAAGCCTCCTTGCGCGTCCAGCAGCGCAGGAACGAAGCGCTCCCGCGTTCGGGCAACGTAGCGAGAGCACGTTGCTCGGCACCTGAGAAATAGTGCCGAGCGATCGTGATCGCAGATGGAATCTCACGGAGCTCTTCCACGTCGATGCCGACTGCGGGCAGTAGCGTGAAGGCAAGGACGGCGAGCTCACCAGAGTGAGAGATGTTGAAGCGGAGCCCATCCACACCCGGCTTGCCGTGAGGGCCGTAGACCAGCCGCACGTGGTCTGGCTCAGTCGCAAGATAGGTCGCCAGAAGGAGCCGCAGAACCGTGCGCACGCAGCGAAAATGCACCCTGTGCTCGGGAAAAACCAATCGCCGAGCCCGTTCCTCGTCGTTTTCATCCAGCACGGCGGGCAGCTGCGCCAACAATTCTTCACTCACTAAAACCGACCAGACGTGGGTCTCTCGCTCGGTGAGGCGCAGCTTGGAAGTCACGCCAGTGCAATCCGTGGATTCCAAGGCGCAACTCTTGTCACTGTTGTGATTGTCACGGCGCGGCCGACAGTGCCGTGCCCTACTCCTGGTAGGGTAACGCTGAACGAGCTGCTGAACCGGCTCATCGTGAAGCGAGCTGCCGAAACAGCCGCGCAACATGAAACAAGTATGAGTGCGAGGAGTGCGTGCCCCCAAACAGCGGATGCTGCAAGCTGCCGGCACGCTCGAGGCTGAAAGGTAATGGACTGCCTTGGAGCCGGTAACTCGGAACAGGCCGGAGGGCGCGCCAGCACAACGTTTTCGCGCAGCTGTCGCTTGCTTCTGGTATGAATTACCCATGCAATCACGCGCCCGCATCTCAGGCATTGGCGTTGCTGTTCCCGAACGCGTCCTCACCAACTATCAGCTATCGACCATGGTGGAAACGAGCGATGAGTGGATCGTCAGCCGCACCGGGATTCGCGAACGCCGAGTCAGCGGTCCCGACGAATTCACCAGCGATCTCGCCCTGGCGGCCATCCGAGACCTCGAGGCCCAAGGAGAAGGGTCGCTGGCTGGCGTTGATCTCATCATCGTCGCCACAAGCACGCCAGACTACGGCTTTCCCAGCGTGGCCTGCGTGCTCCAGGACCGGCTCGGGTTGACGGACTGCGGCGCCATAGACGTGAACGCCGTCTGCGCCGGCTTTACCTACGCCCTGCACCTGGCCAATGGACTGATCAGCGCGGGACTCCACCGCAAGGTGCTGGTCGTCGGCGCCGAGACGCTCACCAAGGTCACGGACTACGGCGAACGCTCCAACTGCATCCTGTGGGGAGACGGCGCCGGCGTGGTCATTGTCGAGGTCGACGATCGGCGGCCCATGTTTCTGGCGGCTCACCTCGGTTCGAGCGGAGAGGGCGGCCGGCACCTCTATCGCTCGGGTTTGTCACGGCGGATGGCTGGGCTTCCCCTGGCGGGCGATGGGTTGATTATTCAGAACGGGCGAGAAGTCTATAAGTGGGCCGTCACGGCCGTGCCGCAGGGCATCGAGCAGCTCCTGAAGAAAGCCTGCCTGAACGCCGAAGACGTCGACTGGTTCGTGCCGCACAGCGCGAATCTACGCATCCTGCACGCGATTTGCGAGCGTTTGGGCATTCGTGCCGACCGCCTGCTGTCGAGCGTTGAGCTACATGGCAACACGTCCTCGGCCAGCATTCCTCTGGCTCTGGCGGAAGCCCTTCGCGATGGCCGTATTCGACCGGGCCAGGTGATCCTGCTGTACGGTTTCGGCGGCGGGCTAGTACATGCCGGGGTGCTGTTGCGCTGGTGAGTCCTGCTACACCACCTCCTATGGTGCCGCGTCCGGCGGCGCCGTTTGGACGGCCGCCCGCTCCAGCATCCGCCAGGCCTCGGCGAGTGCGGCGAGCGTGTACTCCACGTCTGCCTCGGTGTGGGTACAGCTGACGAAAAAGCGCAGCCGCGGCGCATTGGCGGGCACCGCCGGATAGAAAATCGGCTGGACGTTCACGCGACGGTCGTGCAGATGCTTGTACAGGATCATGCACTCCTCAGTGCTTCGGGCAAAAACTGGCACCACGGGCGTACCCTCACTGGTGCCGGTATCGAAGCCAGATTCTCGGGCTCGCCAGCGGAACTGCTCCGAACGTTCGTGCAGTCTGGCGACGCGCCACGGCTCGCTGCGCAGCACCCGCAGCGCCGCGTAGGCGGCCGCTGCATTGGCCGGGGACATGGCGGTCGTGAAGACAAAGCCGGGAGTGGTATAGCGAAGGTAGTCGATCAGACAGGCGCTACCGGCGATGTACCCGCCGCAGCTCGCCAGGGCCTTGCTGATGCCGCCCATCCAGATATCGACGTCGGCCGGGTCCAGGCCGAAGTGCTCCCCGATGCCGCGACCGGTGGCGCCCAGCACACCAATCGATAGGCATTCGTCAACCATCAGCAACGCCCCGTGGCGCCGCTTGACCTCCACAAACCGCGGCAGGTCGGGAATGTCGCCGTCCATGCTGTAGATGCCCTCCACGAACACCAGTACCTTCTCATAACGGCGTCGCTTGGCTTCGAGCACCTTGGCCAGCTCCTGCCAGCTGTTGTGTCGAAACGCATACGAGTCGGTGCCGGCCAGCTTGATACCCTTTAGCACGCTGTCGTGGCTGCGCTCGTCGTACAGCACCAGGTCGCGTTCGCCCAGAAGATGCCCAATGGTGCTCACGTTGGCGGTGTTCCCGCCGACGAAGGTGAGACAGTCTTCTGTGCCCACGAAATCCGCCAGCGCACGCTCCAGCTCACGGTGGATCGGCTTCTCCCCGGCGACGATGCGGCTGGCCGAAGCGCCCGTGCCGTAGCGTTCGATCGCCGTCTGCGCCGCGCGTGACACCTCGGGGTGTCCGTTGAGGCCGAGGTAGTTGTTGCTGGAGTAGTTCAGGAACTCCTGACCCTCCAGCACGAGGTGGTCGTTACTGATGCCGTCGCTCACGATGAAAAACGGATTGGGCAGCCTGGCGGCCGCTAGGCTCGCCTCACGCTGCCGCAGCTCCTGCACCTCGGGAAAGTGGTCGACGCGGTAAAAGGCTTGTGGAATGTCGGCCTCGGGATCGATCGCCTGACCGGTTCGAGCGTTCGCCAGCTGCGTCAGCAGTGGACGCCGCTGCTCGGGAGCGAGCTCCGCAAGCCGCGCCTGAACGTCCAGGGCCACGGCCACGTAGCCCGCCAGTGCCTCGGCGGTGGGATAACGAGCGAAGAGCTCGATCGGCAGCGAGAAGCCAGCCATCTCGGACAGCTCACCGACCAGCGTGGCCTGCTGGAGCGAATCGAGCCCGTAGTCCGCGATGGCCCGATCCGGGTCCAGGCTCTCGGCGGTGACGCCCAGCTCGCGGGCGATGCGGCGCACTACCCAGTGGCGCATGGCAGGCCCGGAGCCCGACGCTTGCCCATCGGTCCGGGGTGGCAGCCAGTCCGACGATCCTTCCGACTGCGGGCTGTCAGATGACTGCCACTGGGCGACGATCTCCAGCAGGCCATCCTGCAACGCCTGCCGGCAGGCGTAACGCTGGATTTTCCCGTTGGCCGTCTTCGGCAGCGTGGCCGGCCGGATCAGGATCACCGCGTCCGGGCGCAGATCGAAGCTCGTGGCGATGACGCGCCGAATGGCGTCGATGGCCTCGTCACCGTTCAGACGCCGCAGGTGATCGCGTCTTACCTCCTGGACCACGACTAGGCGCTCCTGGGTGCCCTCGTCCATCGCAAACACCGCGCAGCCGTTGGCGTGGAGCGCGGGATGGCTGGCCTCGATCGCTGACTCGATGTCGGCGGGGTAGTAGTTCCGGCCACGAATGATGATCATCTCCTTCAGCCGGCCTGTGACGTAGAGGTGGTTTTCGCTCAGAAAGCCCATGTCTCCAGTGCGCAGGAACGGCCGTCCGGCTAAAACGCGGCCTTGAAACGTAGCTTGCGTCTCTGCCGGCTTGTCCCAGTAGCCGAGCGCCAGGCTCGGACCGGAGACGCAGATCTCCCCCGCTTCTCCATCGCTCAATGGTAGGCCGGAGTCGACTGACACGACGCGGACATCGGCCCTCGCGGGCTCCACAGCGCCGCTGCCGACGGCCGGCTCAGCTCCAGGGTGGTGCTGCGCCGAACAGGTCATCCCGAAGCTGCCGGTAACCAGCAAGGTGGCTTCCGCCAAGCCATAGCAGGGGAAGAAGCGTTGCGGCCGGAAGCCATATGGCGCGAAACCAGCGGCAAAGGCTTGCAATGTGCGCTGGCGGATTGCCTCCGCTCCGTTGAAAGCCACGCTCCAGCTGCTCAGATCGAGCCCCTGTCGCTGCCCGGCTGAAATCTTGTCAGTGCATAAGTCATAGGCGAAGTTGGGCGCGCCCGCGACGGTGCCTCGATGCTTGGAGATCGCGCTCAACCAGCGCACCGGCTTCTGAATGAACGTGATCGGCGGCATGAGGACGGAGCTTCCGCCGCAATGGATGGTGGAGAAGATAGAGCCTACCAATCCCATGTCGTGGTAGGGCGGCAGCCAGAACACCCCAACACTGTCCTCGTTCAAGCCGAAGCTCTCGGCAATGTGCGCCAGGTTGGCCATCAACCCGGCATGGCCGATGATGACACCTTTGGGGACGCCCGTGGCGCCGGAAGTGTATTGCAGGTAGGCGATGCCGTCTGTACGCGCCGGCGGCGGGGGCGAGGTCGTGGCTGGGGCGTCCCGCTCGAGGTCGACCAGCTCAAATTCCGACCCGAAGCCGGGTTCGTCCGCAAGCAGCGGGGCCAGCTTCGCCGTCAGGGGGGTTGACGCCAGGATGGCCCTCGCCCGCGTGTCGCGAACGATGCCCCGCAGGCTTGCCAGACCATCCTTGTGGAGCCGCGGCGGGTAGACCGGCACAGGGACGATGCCAGCCAACAAACACCCGAGGAGCACGACCGGAAAAGCTAAGCCCGGAGGGTAGACCAGGATGGCCCGATCTCCCGCCGTCAAGCCGCGCTCGAACAGCCATGCAGCGACGCTGCCGACCTGATGGTTCAGCTCCCCGTAGGTGACATCTTCGTAGTCATCCTCGCCATCACACAGAAAGGTGAAGAGCACCTTGTTGGGCTGCCGCTCCGCCCAATACGCGAGGTATGCGAGCAGGTTGGGGTCGGGGCTGGAACGGCTCATAGCATGTATTCGACAGTGCGCGTCCGCTCGGCGACGCCGCTCTGGGGCCCATGCTGGGCGAAAGCTCGGGCCGCGCTGGCCACTAGCAGCGAAGGCACGTCCGATTTGGTCGACAGGATGCGCCGGCCCGGCCAGCGGCAGGCTTGATCATGGACCTGGCGGACGACCTCCGCGTCCTGCATCAGGATCGTGAGGACGATGCGGTTGTACAGGGGAAAGACGAGGGACGTCAAGGGACCGAAGCTCAAGAAGGGGCGGAAGAACCAGCGAGTGCGGTGCTCATCGATCGGGACGACGAACGACTGCACGCCCGCGAGTCTGCCGAGCTGGCTGTACGTGCTGACCATCTGGTTTGGCGCCAGGTACTCCTCCGTGTGGCCGACGGCCTCGCCCTTCTTGCCCAGCAGCTTGAACAGCAGGCTGCTGCCCGTCTTTTCGCCGGTGGTGCGGATAACGATGTGCTCCGCGGTTTGCTGGATCTCGGCTGTGACGCGCTGGGTCGGCTCACCTCGAATGAGCCCGGCATGGATGTAGCCGGCGTGGGGATTGTCCACCAGGTTCTCCATGAGATGGGTGTAGTAGCCCTCGATCTCGACTACGTTGAGTGAGGCCATAGCCGAGAGGTGTCGCCAGTGGGGCGGCTCGTCCGTGTAGGGCGTCTCCGACAGCGTGAACCAGACGGTGTCCTCCTGCTCGCGGCTGCGAAAAACAGGCACGCACGCGTCTGGGAGCCTGTCCTCCGGCAACAGGCTAGGAACTTTGAGGCACCGGCCGTCGGCGTCATATCGCCAGCCATGGTAGCGGCACATGATCGAGCCGTCGACCACGTAGCCGTCGGACAGGGCGACCCCGCGATGCGCGCAGCGGTCTTCCATCACCACCGGCGTGCCTCCGGCGCCGCGCAGCGCGACCAGGTGAGTGCCGAGTGCCTCGAACCCGACCGGCTTGTCCGCGAGATCTTTCGACCACACGGCGGGGAGCCAGCAGCGGCGCAAGAAGTTGAGCGCTGCATCCATAGCTCAGCTGCCCGGCAGCGGGGCGATGCGTGCCGGCAGGCCGTGGCGCGGCTTTAGAAAGATGCCGGCTTCGAAGGCGGGGTTGGACGGCCCCAGTACCTCCACGCTGTAAGCCCGGACAACCATCACTAGGACCAACACCATGAGCTGCAGCGCCAGGTTGCGTCCCAGGCAATGACGTGGCCCCAGACCAAACGGCAAGTACCCTCCTGGGGGCCAGCCAGGCTGACCGTCACCGAAGCGCTCCGGCCGAAACGCATCCGGATCCTCCCACACGGCGGGATGGCGGTGCGTGCAGTAGGGCGAGATGGCCACCTTCGTGCCGGCCGGAATGCGATAGCCGCCCAGCACGTCGTCTGCCGCGGCGGTCCGCGAGAAAGCCCAAACGGGTGGGAACAGCCGCAGCGTTTCGAGCACGACCATTCTTGTGTAGTGCAGCGAAGCCAGATCGTCCGCGCAGGCCACGCCGGCCGGCAGCCGAGTCGCGACTTCCTCGGCCACGCGGCGGCGGACCTCCCCGTGGAGCGACAGGACCAACCACAGCCAGGTGAGCGCCGTGGCCGTGGTGTCGTAGCTGGCGAGGAAGATGGTCAGCAGCTCGTCCCGCAGCTCTTCCTGGCTGAACGAAGCGTCCTGCTCTGGCCCGCCCTTCATCAGCTGGGCCAGCAGGTAAGCGCCGGCGCAGGTCGCTGCCTGACGGCGAATCCGGCTCTCCACGCAGCGGTGCAGCGCGGCCTTGGCGCGCAGGAACCGTCGCCTTGCGGCGGTTGGCCCGTCCAGCCGCACCAGCGCCTCTATCCGCCGCATGATATAGGCATGGGCGGCGTCGAACGCCTGCGTGAACTCCTCGGCGTCGTCCGCCGAGTCCAGCCCGAACAGCGCTGCGCTCGTTAGCGACATCATCAAACAGCGCATCTCGTGATGCAGATCGACGGCTGCATCGGGCTGGCTCCAGGCAGGGCGGCTGCGCAGGAAGGCAGCCACACGCTCGGCGCACAGCGGTACCAGTTCAGCCGTGCTGCTTTTGCGAAAGGCCGGCTGCAACGCCGCGCGGTGCCGCTTCCAGAGCTCACCGTCGGTCGTCACCAAACCCTGTCCGATCAGCTTTTCTATCTCGCGATAGCTGGCGCTCGGCCGGTAGTTGCCGGGGTTGTGCTCGAGGATCCGTACTACCTCGGCCGGTCTGGTTACCAGGACAACCGGCCGGCTGCCAAGCCGCAAGCTCACCACATCGCCGAAGTCCTGCATCGAGCGCAGGAACAGGCCAACCTTGTCGCGTCGAAACTCGCGCAGATGGCCCCACAGCGGGTGCGCCCTCGGCCCTGGAGGCCGGCTAGAGATTGGGCATGACTCCCCAGAACTCCTGGCATTTGCCGGCGCTGAAGTGGGCCACGCCTACGCCCTTGGAGCTGGCGTTCTTGGTCACCGCCGTCCATTCCACGCCCGCCCGGTCGGCATGCGATACCACGCCGTTGACCGTGAACAGCAGCTCCGGATAACGGCGGCGATAGTCCTCGATCCGCGCCTTGAAGGCATCGAGATCGAGGTCGCCGTCACTGCCGTGGTAGACGAAGCCATCGGCCAAGACCTCGCGAGCTACGTCCCAATCGCCGTGGTTCAGGCCCCGCTGAAACCACGTGAGCACCTTCTGCTCGGCAGCCTCGTTGCGCATTACTCACCCTCCAGCCAAAAATCGCGACCGCCTGGTCTAGCTGACCGTTACTTTAGCAAAAAGCGACCACCCTGTCAGCATGCACTACAGGGCCTCGCGGGCCACTGGCTGATAATGGGGCGGCACTGTCGAATTGCGATAATCATGAGGAGCGCGCGGCTGTCAGGGGCGCCCTCCAGTCTTGACGGGCTGACCACGCTTGCCCGCGCGGGTGGACTGCCGGGCCCCGCCAGGACATCGGCCATCATCGTGCTTACCTGCTGCGCCGTCAGCTTAACGACCGGAATATGACCAATCCGTGGAATGAGGTGCGTCCGGACGATCTACTCGTAGAACTCGTAGGTTCGTAGCTCGATCCCTCCGCGCCCCGCGGTTGTCTTGTGATTTGCCAATCAGGCGGTGAGCAATTGCTTGACGGTGAACGAGCGCTGCTTTCTCGGGTGGGCAGCAGTTCACCCTCCTTGGCTCGCCCCGCCGCGGCCTCCGTGTTTGAGATGGCTTCCGCTTGCGTCTGCCCGTAGCGCCTTGATAACCTGAGCGCCGACGCGGATGAGAGCGCACCAGCGATGCTCGTGTTCGAGGTAGGTAACGCTGCCGGCGCCATTGCGGGCCCGGGTGCCGCGGCTATTCGGGATGGCCTGCTGCCGGCTTGGGGCACATTTTTCGGCGCAGCCACGAAACGTGGGAGGGACATCTCTGGGCATCCGAGCCGTGAGACTCACGCTCAATTCGTGCTCAACTTTGAGTGCCGGAGGTCAGATTTGAACTGACGACCAACGGCTTATGAGTCCGCTGCTCTGCCACTGAGCTACTCCGGCGGCGTTTCTTAGTCTAGCCTGTGCCAGACGGCGAGGGCGCTTGGCCGAAAACGGGTCGGGGGCCAGCCGTCGCAGCTGGCCCCCGACCACCGGATAAGTCCGCTCGATGTGGAGTGCGACACACCGAGCTGACGAATAAAGAGGGTTCCCGAATAATGCTTCTGGCCCCTTATCTCTTACAGATGCTGTGCCAGGTTTCTCCTTCGTATCTCGCCAGCAAGCGAGGCTTCTTGAGCTCGACCAGCCATTGTTCCGCTTCGCTTCGCCACTCTGAATTATGGATAAGCGCGACCGCATTTTCAAGGTCATGCTTGGCCATTGGCTTGTTGCCCAGGGCCCAGTAAGCCAGGCCTCGATTCAGGTAGGCACAGCCTCGATTCACCCTGGATGCGCTGGTGCCCGTTTCGGCGTCGATGACCCTGGTGCAGTCACTGATGGCCTGCTCGCAGTAGCCCGCCAGTGACGGATCGTTTTCTTCGCACTGCGCAGCCTTGCCCCAGCACGCGGCGCCGCGGATAAGGTGCGCTTCCATGAAGGACCGCCGCAACTCAATGGCTCGCGTGCAGTCGTTGATCGCCTGGTCGCAGTCGCCCAGGGCGTAGCAAATCGAGGCTCGACCGTAGTAGGCTTCGGCAAATTCCGGGTCGGCCAGGATCACCTCGCTGTACGTTGCGGCGGCAGCCTGCAGCGAGCCCTCGCGCTGCAGACGCAGCGCGCGTTCGTACAGTCCGTCGGGATTGACCTCATCCCGACGGCGGACGGAGCGGGTGGGGAAGGTATCGCGAGCCTGCGCGAGGGCCTGGCCGAACGAACGAGGACCGCTCATCGGGTAGGCCGGCACCGGCCTAAATCAACCTCCGCTTGCGGCCGGGAAGGGGATTGTAGGTCGCGGCGAACATCTCCAACTGGTCGCGGTCGATGATGTACTTGTTGCCCCAGCGAGTCGCCGGCAGGCGCCCCTGCCGGATGAGCCGCTTTACCGTATCGACGTTGATCTTGAGGCGCAAGGCGGCCTCCATCACGTCTACATATTGATCGAGCACGTGCCTGACCCTAAGGCTAAAGATCGTGTTATCACGCTAGTATGCGAATGCACTATATACATGCAGTTGAAAACTTGTCAAGCGCTAGTTGTCTCTAGCGGACAAGACGGCGCACGGTTGCATCGCCCGCAACCAGCACCTCGCTCGCCAGCCCGACGAACAGCCCGCTGGCCATCACGCCCGGAATCCGCTCGATCCGGGCCTCGGCAGCGGCGGGCTCATCCAGAGCGTGGAAGGTGCAGTCGACGATCCAGTTGCCGTTGTCCGTGACGAACGGCTGGCCATCGGGCGCGTGACGAAGCTCGGGGACAGCGCCGAAGCGGCCCAGCTCTCGCGCAGCCAGCGGACAGGCGAAGGGCAAGACCTCGACCGGCAGGCTCGATTGGCAGCCCAGGGTGGGGCTGAGCTTGCGCTCATCCACGATGATCAGACAGCGTTTGGATACGCGGGCGATGATCTTCTCCCTCAGCAGCGCTCCGCCGTGGCCCTTGATCAGATTGAGCTGGCTGTCCACCTCGTCGGCTCCATCGACGTCCAGGTCCAGCTCCTGGTGCAGCTCGAAGGTGGTGAGCGGAATGCCGAACTCGGTGGCCAGCTCGGCTGTTTGCCGCGAAGTGGGTATGCCGGCCACCCGCAGCCCCGCCCGAACCCGGCGGCCCAGTTCCTCGAGGAAGAAGTACACCGTCGTGCCGCTGCCCAGGCCGAGCACCATGCCGGATTCGACCTCGTCGGCGGCTGCCAGCCCTACGAGCCGCTTCTGAGCGGTGGCATCGGTCATGTGAGGGCTACTGTACCTTCGGATGGTTCACTTGCCAACGCCGGTGCACCGCCGATAGATTACGATTCGAACCCGGCATGGTGACCACGGAAGCAATCTCAGGCAGCCTCGCGCGTCGATCCCGCCCTCCCAGCGAACCGATGACTCTCGGACTGTGGCTGATTGTCATCTTGAAGGCTGTCACCGCGGCTCTGCTGTGGACCGCCTTTGCGCTGCTGTTGATGGCGCACGCCAACAATCCGCAGGACTTCTTCTCGCATCTCATTCGGACGCTCTTTCGGGGTAATCCTCCGGGGTTGGCGATCCGCTACATCGCCCAGAACACCGAATTCATCAGCCGCACGGTGCTGCTCCGCGTCGCCCTGGGCACCGCGCTGTATGCGTTGATAGAGTCGGTCGAGGCAATAGGGCTGCTGCTGCGCAAGCCGTGGGCGGAGTGGCTAGTCATCCTGGTCACGGTGAGCTTCATCCCGTTGGAGCTATTCGAGCTCGTCATGCGACCGGCGCCCCTCAAAGGCGGGACGCTGGCCGCCAACCTGGTCATCCTGTGGTATCTCACGAGACGGCTTCTGGACAAGCGAGCGGAGCACCGTCGAGCTATACTGCACCAGTCATGAAACAGGGTATCCATCCGAACTACGTTGAGGCCAAGGTCGTGTGTGGCTGCGGCAACACCTTCGCCACCATGTCCACCAAGCCGCTGCTTCGGATCGACGTCTGCTCGGCCTGTCACCCGTTCTACACCGGCCAGCAGCGCATCGTCGATACGGCCGGGCAGGTAGAGCGCTTCCAACGGCGCCTGAACCGCAAACAGGCTTCTTGACGGGACGCTCAAAAAGGAGGGCGCGCGTGCCCTCCTTTTTTCGTATCGTCCTGCTCATGGCTCGCATGAGCACGCCGCTCAAGCTGCCCACCTACGGCGGGCAGGCAGTCATCGAAGGCGTGATGATGCGCGGCAAGAAGCAGCTGTGCGTGGCCGTGCGCAATCCGAAGGGCGAGATCGTCCTCCACGCCGAGCCGTTGCCGCGCCGCGTCTACGACAGCCCGCTGAGCAACTTCCCATTCCTGCGCGGGTTGATCCTGCTGTGGGACATGCTCATCCTCGGCATGAAAACGCTGATGTTCTCGGCCAACGTGGCCGTCGAGGACCTGGAAGAGGATGGCGAGAAGGTCGAGATCGGCAGCGGTGTGATGTACGGCATGCTGGTCCTGTCGCTCGCGTTCGGCATCGGCCTGTTCTTCGTGGTGCCGCTGCTGCTGGCTCACGTCGTCGGACGCTCGATCAATGGCTCGTTTGCAGCCAGCCTGCTGGAGGGCGTGATTCGGCTGGCCTTCTTCGTGGGCTACCTGCTGTTGATGGGCCGTCTGCCGGACATCCGCCGAACGTTCATGTACCACGGGGCGGAGCACAAGACGATCAACGCCTTCGAGGACAACGCGGCCCTGGAGCCGGAATCCGTCCAACGCTACAGCACGATTCATCCCCGCTGCGGAACGACGCTGCTGCTGTTTGTGTTGGTCATCGCCATTTTCGTGTTTGCCGCCATCGGCACACCCCCGCTGCCCGTTAGGGTCGTCAGCCGAGTGCTGTGCGTGCCCCTCATCGCCGCCGTGTGTTACGAGTGGATCCGCTTCGCCGCGAAGCACATCGAGCACCCGCTGATGCACGCCTTCATGACGCCGGCCATGGCGCTTCAAAAGCTCACCACGCGCGAGCCCGAGTTGCGACAGCTCGAGGTGTCCATTGCTGCGCTGCGAGCGGTCATTGCGGCCGAGGGGCTGGAGTCCCAGCCGGCGCCGGTAGCCGGCTCGGCTGCGCTGGCTCCGCAACCTGGCTAGCGGCTGCCTGCCTGCCAGCCTGCGCTACGCTTTGCAGAGCAGGCGCGCTTACCGCGCATGACCTGCAACCCCATCTCCCTCACGTTCACGTACTGATTCATGTTTGACAAACTCGACGCCATAGAAGCTCGCTACGACGAGCTCAACCGCCTGCTGGCGACGGCCAGTCCCGAGCAGATGGCCGAATACGGCCGGGAGCTCGCCTCGCTGGAGGAGGTCGTCGGCTTGTATCGCCAGTACAAGGCGATCAACAAAGAGCTGCGCGACACCGAGGCCATGCTGCATGGTGAGCAGGACGAAGAGCTGCGTGAGCTGGCCAAGGATGAGATCCAGGCGCTGCACGAGCGGGTAGGGGAGCTCGAGCAGGCTCTCAAGACCGCCCTGATCCCCAAGGATCCGAACGACGACAAGAACGTGATTGTCGAGATCCGAGCGGGCGCGGGTGGCGACGAGGCTTCGATCTTCGCCGCCGACCTGTATCGGATGTACACGCGCTACGCCGAGGCTCGCCGCTGGGGTGTGGAAATGGTGAGCGCCAGCGAGAACGGCGTGCATGGCTTCAAGGAGGTCATCTTCGAGGTCCGCGGCAGGGGCGCCTACAGCAGGCTGAAGTTCGAGGGTGGGGTCCATCGCGTGCAGCGCATCCCGGTGACGGAATCGGGCGGCCGCATCCACACCTCGACCGCCACAGTGGCGGTCATGCCCGAGGCCGAAGAGGTCGACGTCAACGTCCGTGAAGAGGACTTGCGCGTGGACGTCTACCGCTCCACCGGGCATGGCGGACAGAGCGTGAATACGACCGACTCGGCGGTGCGGATCACGCACCTCCCAACGGGCCTGGTCGTGACCTGCCAAGACGAGAAGAGCCAGCTCAAGAACAAGAACAAGGCGATGATGGTGCTGCGCAGCCGGCTCCTGGAGATGGAGCGGGCCAAGCACGACGCCGAGGTGGGCGCGCTGCGCCGCAGCATGGTGCAGACCGGCGACCGCAGCGAGAAGATCCGGACCTACAACTTTCCGCAAGACCGCGTCACCGACCATCGCATCAACGTGTCAGTCCATAACCTGCCGGCCTTCATGGAGGGCACAATCGATGGGCTCATCGACCAGCTCACCATTGCCGACCAGGCTCAACAGCTCGGGGGTGACTGAGATGGACGTCGTGGCAGCCATCGCTCCCAGCCAAAGCCCGCCGAGCGGTGTGCGCTCCATCAAGGCGGCCGTGGATGGGGCGGCCGAGCGGCTGGCTGGGACAGCGACGGAGACGCCTCGCCTGGATGCCGAAGTGCTGATGGGCTTCGTGCTGGGCTGGCAGCGATCGCGGCTGTTCGCGCACTGGGATGAAGACCTGGGCGTCGCTGATCTGGACCGCTTCGAACGCCTGGTCGAGCGGCGCATGGCCGCCGAGCCGGTGGCGTACATTCGCAATCTCAAGGAATTCCTGGGTGTCGAGTTCTTCGTCGACTCGCGGGTGCTGATTCCCCGGCCCGAGACGGAGCTGTTGGTCGGCCGAGCCGCCGCCTGGATGGATCGCCGGCGGAAGGCTTCCGCGTCCCCGCTGGTCGTGGACGTCGGCACGGGTTCCGGCGCAGTCGCCATCGGCATCAAGACGATGTGTTCGGATGCACGGGTGATCGCCACCGACGTTTCGGAGGAGGCCCTCGCGGTGGCGCGGCTGAATGCCTCCCGCCACATGGCCGACATCGACTTCCGCCGGGGCTCACTGCTGGAGCCGCTGGGGGAGCCGGCGGATCTGATCGTTGCCAACCTGCCGTATCTGAGCTTGGAGGAATACAGGGCCCTGCTCCACACGTCCATTCGGTACGAGCCGCGTGCGGCCCTGACCGACGAGGCCGATGGCCTGCTGCTGTTCGAGCAACTCTTCCTTCAAGTCCCCGGCCGGCTGCGACCGAATGGAGCCCTTTTGCTCGAGATCGGCGCAGGGCAGTCTCGGTCCCTGGAACGACTTGCCAGCCGCTACCTGACCGCGTTCGAGCCGGCAGTGTTCTCCGACTACGCTGGCCGGCCGCGCATCCTGCAGCTCGCCAGTCCCGCTCGTTGATCGCTACGCGGCGTCTGGCGCAGAGCGAGCTGCCGATCGCGGTGGATCTGATACGCGCCGGGGCGGTGGTGGCCTTTCCTACCGATACGGTGTACGGCCTCGGCTGCTTCAACCTCGACCGCCTGTACGAGGCCAAAGAGCGGCCTCGCGAAAAGCGCATCGCCTATCTGGTAGCTGCCGTGCCGGCTGATCTGCCGGATGCGGCGCGCCGTCTGGCTGCTGCCTTCTGGCCCGGCGCGCTGACTATCGTGGCCGGGGATGATGCCTACCGCATGCCCGATCACCCGCTGGCCGTGGCGCTGTTGCAAGCGACCGGTCCCCTGCCCGTGACCAGCGCCAACCGCTCCGGCGCGGGCGCGAGCGGCGATCCCGACGAGGTCTGGAGCCAGCTCGCCGGGCGTATCGACGCGCTGCTCGACGCGGGGCCGTGCCCGGGCGGGCGCGAGTCGACGGTGGTCGATCTCGAGGGCAACATTCTTCGCCAGGGCGCAATCTCGGCCGAAGACGTGGCCCGAGTGCTGGCCGATGGCTGAGCCGTGGGAGGTCGTGTCGTCACGCAAGTTGATCGAGAGTCCGTGGATCAGCGTGCGGCAGGATGCCGTCCGGCTGCCCAACGGTGTTGAGCTCGACGATTACTACGTAGTCGAGCAGCCGCCGTTCGTGAAAGTGTTCCCGCTGACGGCGGATGGCAAGGTCGTGTTCGTGCGGCAGTACAAGCATGGCCTGGCCCGAACGACCTTGGAGCTGCCCTCAGGCTTTGCCGAGCCCGGTGAGGACCCAGCGGACGCGGCCGCCAGGGAGCTGCGGGAGGAGACCGGCTACGCTGGCCAGCTGCACCACGTGGCTACGTTCGTGGTCAATCCCACGCGTGAAGGGACGCTCGAGTACGTGTATTTCGGACGGGTTCGCTCCGCCGGCAAGCAGAAGCTCGACGTCACCGAAGACATCGAGCTTGTGCACCTCGATCCGGGGTTGCTGCTCCCCATGATCCAGCGCGGCGAGCTTGTCGTCATGTCGACCGTGACCGCGGTGCTGTACTGCCTGCCCATCCTCCAACAGCGGGCGTAAGGAGCGCGATTCGCCCAGCAGCCGCTCAGCGAACCGCTGCGACGGCGGCTCCCGGGCTGGTGACGGCGCCCTTAGCCGCGGAGGAGACGGCCGCGGCGTACTTGGCGAAGACGCCGGATGGATAGCGGCTGGCCGGAGGGGTCCAGGCTGCCAGCCGCTGGCGGATCTCGTCGTCCGAAAGCTCCACGTCCAGGCGTCGCTTCTCGATGTCCACGACGATAGTGTCGCCTTCACGCAGCGCCGCGATAGGGCCGCCCACGGCCGCCTCCGGGGCAACGTGGCCAGCCATCAAACCGTGGGTGCCACCCGAGAACCGGCCGTCGGTCAGCAGCGCGACGCTTTCGCCGAGCCCTTCGCCCACCAGCGCGGCGGTGACACCGAGCATCTCGCGCATGCCTGGCCCTCCACGGGGGCCTTCATAACGGATCACGACCACGTCGTTGGGCTCGATCTCTCGTCGGGTGGTGGCCGCCATGGCGTCGTCCTCGCAATCGAACACACGAGCCGGCCCGCGATGGTAGCGCTTGGCGTAGCCTGCTACCTTGATGACGCAGCCATCGGGAGCCAGGTTGCCCTTGAGGATGACCAGGCCGCCCTCTGGGTTGAGCGGCTCGGAGACCGGTCGGACGACGTCCTGCCCGGGCGTCTCGCGGGCGGTGCTCGACTCTTCGGCCAGCGTCTTGCCGGTCACCGTCTGCTGGCTTCCATCGAGCAGGCTGGCCGCGATCATGCGCTGGGCCACGAGCTGAATGCCGCCGGCGCGGGCCAGGTCGACCGCTCCGTAGCGTCCTCCCGGCCGCATATCCACGAACAGCGGCGTGCGCTTGCTTACGCGGTCGAAATCGTCGATGTCCAGCGGGATACCAGCCTCGTGGGCGATGGCCAGGCCGTGGAGCACGATATTGGTGGAGCCGCCGCTGGCCGCGGCGCCGGCGATGGCGTTTTCGAACGACCTTCGGGTGAGGATGCTGCTGGGCGTGCGGTTGCGGCGCACCATCTCCACCGCCAAGCGGCCGGCCTGCACCCCAACCTCATCCTTCGCGGGGTCGGTGGCGGCAACGCTGCCGGAGCCCAAGGGCGCCAACCCCAGGAATTCCATGGCCATAGCCATGGTGTTGGCCGTGTACTGGCCTGCGCAGGCGCCCGCGCCGGGGCAGGCGACGTTTTCCAGCTCCAGCAGGTCGGCGTCGGTCATCTTGCCGGCCGATACGGCGCCGATGGCCTCGTACACCGACACGATGTCGACGTCCTTTCCGCGGAACTTCCCCGGCTGGATGGAGCCGCCGTACAGCACTAACCCCGGAATGTCCAAACGGACCAGCGCCATGGCTGCGCCGGGAATGGTCTTGTCGCAGCCGACCAGGCACACCACGCCGTCGAAGAAATGGCCGCGGGCGACGAGCTCTATGGAGTCGGCAATGACCTCGCGACTGATGAGCGACGCCTTCATGCCCTCGGTGCCCATGGTCACGCCGTCACTGATGGCGATGGTGTTGTACTCCATGGGTGTCCCGCCGGCCTCGCGGATGCCGCGCTTCACCTGCTCTGCCAGCCGGCGCAGGTTGAAGTTGCAGGGCATGGTCTCGATCCAGGTGTGCGCCACGCCTATAGTGGGCTTGCGCAGATCCTCGTCTGTGAAGCCGATGCCCTTGAGCATCGCGCGGGCGCCTGCCCGCTCGCGACCCTGAGTAATGGTGTAGCTGCGCAGCCTGCCGTTTTCGCTCATGCACGAAAGTGTAGGGCGTGCTGCTGGGTGACCCGGGAGCGCGGCGACGCTCTAAGGCTCGACGTTTGCGAACAGGTTGTTCAGGGACTCGGCCACCGTTGGATGAGCGAAGACTGCCTCACGCAGTGCCGTGTAGGGCAGCTTGCCCATCATGGCCACTTCCACCAATGACATGATTTCGCCGCCGCCGATACCCAGCATGGCGAAGCCCAGTATCTGATCGGTGCGAGCATCGATCACCGCTTTGATCAAGCCGCGGCTCTCATCGGTTTCCAGCGCTCGCGCTACGTGGGTCATCGGCATCTTGGCCACCCGTATGGCGCGGCCTTCTCGGCGAGCCTGGGATTCCGTCAAGCCGACGCGACCAAGCTCGGGATCCATGAACACCGTGTAGGGCACGAGACGCCCGGTCGTGCTGGCCGCCCCGTCTTCCAGCAAGTTAGCGCGCAAGATCCGAAAGTCGTCATACGAGATGTGCGTGAACGCCGGGCCGCCATTGACGTCGCCGACGGCAAAGATGCCCTCGACGGCGGTTTCCAGGCGGTCGTTCACGGGAATGAAGCCTCGGGTGTCCGGCTGCAGGCCGGCTGCCGCGAGGTCGAGCTCTTCGGTGTTGGGTAGACGCCCGGCAGCCTCCAGGATGTGAGAGGCGGCGATTGTGCGCTCGGCCCCGTTGGAGCTCACGGTGACCGCGATGCCTCTTGGATCACTCTTCACGCCTGCCAGCTTCGTTTCTGTGAGCACCTCGATGCCGTCTTCGGTGAAGATCTCGAGTACGGCCGCGGCGATATCCGCGTCCTCCTTGGGCAGCAGCTGCTGGCCGTGCTGGATCAAGGTGACTTGGCTGCCCAGGCGTCTGAAGAGCTGCGCGAACTCGACTCCGACGTAGCCGCCTCCGACGACGACCAGGTGCTCGGGCACCACGTCCAGCTCCATGACGCTGGTCGAGCTGAGGACCTGGACGTCCTGCGCGCCGCTGACCTCCAGGGGCCGGGGGCGGGTCCCGGTGTCTATCACGACCACCGGAGCGGTGACCTCTCTCCGGCCACCTCCGCGCAGCTCGATGGCCAGCGCCTTTGGCCCGATGAAGCTGGCGCTGCCGGCCACGAGCTCGACCCCCGGCGTGCGCTCGATGCGTGCTTGGCTGCCCGTCCTGAAGGAGTCCACGATGTCGCGCTTGCGGCGGCGAACGGTGGCCATGTCGATGCGCACGTCCTTGGTCAGCACGCCGTATTCCGCCGCCCGATTTGCCATGTATGCGGCGCGGCCACTGGCGATCATGGTCTTGGTGGGTGTGCAGCCCTCATTGATGCAGGTGCCGCCCACATGTTCTTTTTCGGCCAGCAGGACCTTCCAGCCGGCAGTGGCGAGCGCGGTGGCCAGGGGCCCGGCTGCCTGCCCGGATCCAACGATGACGGCGTCGAAGGTTTCCATAGCGTTTAGCGCGCGAAGGCCGGGATGACTTCCGCACCCATCAGCCGGATCGTCTGACGGGCAAGCTCTTCCGGCATGTCGTCAGGGCTCAGACGGGCTTGAATGTGGGTCACACCGGCTGCCTGATAGATGCGCACCTGCTCTGTGACTTCCTCAGGAGATCCGACCAGGCACAGCTGGGAAGCGAGCTGATCGAACAGATCCTCTGACGAAGCTGCCTTGCGGTCCTCGCCCCAAGAGCCCATGCGGGCATACGTCTTGATGATGCCTGAGAGGAACCGCCGTCCGCCGTCGCGCGCCTGCGCTGAGTCGGGCGCCACGAGCGTCAGCCGGTTGGCGGAGACGGCCCCGGAAGCCGGGTCTTTACCGGCCCTGGACAGCGCCGAGCGGTAGCGCTCCGCCTGAACACCGATGCGATCGAGACCGTAGTTCGTGGAGGCGTAGTAGCCGTCACCGAACTGCGCTGCCCGCTCGGCCGAGCGCCGCACGCCGCCACCAATCCACAGCGGCGGGCCGCCTGGTTGGAGCGGGAGGGGCGCGATCCCTCCCTGGATGTCGACCTGGCTGCCGGCGAAGCGGGACTGTCCGGCAAACAGTGCCTTCAGCGCCTGCACGCTATCGTCCATCCATTGGCCGATGGTGGCAGGGTCGTGGCCAAAGCGTTGCTGCAGCGCCGGGCTTCCCAGACCTACGCCGAGCACCAGACGGCCGTCCGAGATGTTGTCCAGCACGGCGGCGTCGTAGGCCAGCTTCAGCGGGTTCCACGCCGGCAGCAGGGTGACGCCGGTGCCCAGCCGCAGCCGGGTTCGAGGAGCCAGGTAGGACAGCAGCAGCATTGGCGATGGCAGGTGAAAGGCCCCTGCGAAGTAGCTCTCGCCGGCCCACACCGACTCGAAGCCGTGATCCTCGGCGAAGCGCGCCAGGTCGGCCTGCCGCCGCGCCTGCGCCGCCAGCGGCCTGGTCTGGCTGCCGAAGTCCAGCGCCAGTCCGAAGGTTACGCCCATGGGAGGCTCATCCTAACACCGCCGGCTTCGCATAAGGCTCACCCTGGAGTCTCTGGCACAATGGGTGCCAGTCTTCGCGCGCGACCGAGCGAGGGTCGCGGCAATGGGAGTCAGCAGCATGAGCGCAGCCATGCCCATCGTGGACGCCGACGGGCACCTGGACGAGGAGCCCGAGGAGATCATCGACCATCTCGATCCGCCGTTGACCTCGCAGCGCATTGTGGGCCGCACGCACGGGCTGTTCCCGAACTGGCAGGGCATGCAGAACCGTTCGCGACGCATACTGCATGGTCCCGGGCAGCTGCCCTATCGCTTGAACCCGACGCCCGACAAGTGGCTGGCATTCGCCGACCGGGCCGGGCTGGAGCAGGCCGTGCTCTACCCGACGGATGCGCTCACCTTCGGCATGTGCGACGACCCCGACCTGGCGGTGTACCTGGCGCGGGCCTACAACAGCTGGGCCCACGAGCGCTACATGGGCTTCAGCTCGCGTCTGATCTGCGCCGCGCTGATCCCGCTGCAGAACGTCCCAGAGGCGGTCAAAGAAGTCCGGCGCGTGCACGCGCTGGGCATGCCCGTGGTGCTGCCCGCCACCCAGCTCCCCAAGCCGCTGGGCGATCCGGAATACTGGCCGGTGTACGAGGAGGCGGAGCGCCTGGGCTGCTTCATCGGCGTGCATGGCGCGCACCTGATTCGCGGGAGCGAGCTGATGAGCGGCATGCGGCGAGCCAAGGTGGTGTTTCAGCATCCCTTCGGCCAGATGGTCGAAATGGCCAGCCTGCTGTTCGAGGGCGTATACGAGACCTTTCCCAAGCTGAAGGTGGGCCATCTCGAGGCCGGCGCCAGCTGGGTGCCATACATGATGGACCGCATGGACGAGAAGTGGGCTCAGCAGCGAGCCAAGCTGCCCCTCAAGAAGAAGCCCAGCGACTACCTGCGGGAATGCTCGATCTACTTCTCCGCGGAGCCGTACGAGCATGGCTTGCCGCTGGTCATCGACATGCTTGGCGCCGACCACCTGTTCTGTGCGTCCGACTATCCGCACGAAGAGGACGAGGATGAGTTCCTGTCCCGCATGAATCACTGGCGCACGGACCCAGCCATGTCCGACGACGATCGCCGCAAGATCCTGCGAGATTCGGCTCGAGCAGCCTACTCTCTGCGGTAACGACAATGGATCCCCGGCCGGCGGCGTGAGCGCCGCCCCAACCTCTGTCGCGCCCGCGGCTCCGCGCCCATCGCTGGAGAGCAACGCGGTTTCGTGGGCGACGTTCTTCTCCACCTACCTGCCGGCCATGGTGCTGTCGCTGGGCGCGGGCATTGCCCTCCCCGCCATCCCCGTGCTGGCCAAGTCATTCGACGTAACCTTCGGCCAGGCCAGCTTCGTGATCACCGCCTTCCTGGTCGGTGGTCTGTCCGGCACTCTGCCGACGGGCTGGCTGTTGGATAAGCTGGGCCGCCGGCCGGTGATGATCGCCGGCCCACTGCTGACTTCGGCCATGGCCCTGATGGTGGTCTTCTCGCACTCCTTCCCGGAGCTGCTGATCTACCGCTTCCTGGACGGCTGGGCCAGTCAGATGTGGATGCTGGCCCGATTGGCCGGCATCTCGGCTCGAGCCACGGCAGGCCAGCGCGGAAGGCAGGTCAGCTGGATGTTCGGCATGGACAACGTTGGCCGGCTGTCGGGGCCGCTCGTCGGCGGCTTCATTGCGGCGGCGTGGGGGCCCAGGGCCACCTTTGGGGCCTACGCGCTGCTGGCGCTGGTGGCGCTCGTTCCCAGCCTTGGCTCCCTACGGGGGCGGGAGTCGCCTGTAACCCAGCGGCGGGAGGACAGCAGGCGCATGTCGATAGGGGAGATCATCCTGCCGCGGCTGGCGTTCTTCGGTGTCGCCTTCTTCTCGGCGCTGGCGCGCGGCCCCATCTTCGCCGACATGCTCCATCTGTACGCGGCCTTCGCCTACAACCTCAACGCCCGAACCATCGGCTTCCTGGCGGCGACGTCCAGCGCGCTGGTGGTCTCTATAGGCTTTGCCGCGGGCTACCTGCTGGACCGCTACGGGCGCAAATTGACCATGGTCCCGGGCTTTTTCAGCATTGGCGTCACCATGCTCGGTCTGGCGGTTACCGCGTGGCTCCATCTCTCGTTCTTCTGGTACGTCGTGGCGTTCGTCACGACTGTGGCGGCGCAATCGTTGACGGGCGGCTCGATCCAAACCGTGGGCACGGACGTCGCGCCCCCCGAGGCAAGGGGCATGTTCCTGGGCCTGTGGCGGTTCACCGGCCAGCTGGGGACGTCGCTCAGCCCGATCGGCTTTGCCTTCCTGGCCGACCGGAGCGGCTACGGAGCGTCGTTCGTCTTCGTGGCCGCCGCGGCGCTGGTGACGGGCTTGCTGCTCGTCACCGTGATTCCCGAGACTCGAAACTCCGGGGCCAGTGTTCCGGCGTTGGGAAAAGCTGGCTAGGATCGTGCTGACCGGCGGCTATGCTCTCTCATCAAGGCGCAACGCTGGCTGAATCACAACCCGTGGTCCTGCGGCTCGACCATCTCTACCGGCTGACGGACAACGTCGGCATCTATCAGCACGCGAAGCTGTCGCGCCCGGACCCCGCCTTCGGGTACTGCATCGACGACAATGCCCGTGCGCTCATCGCTGCCATCCGCGCCCACCGGCTGACCGGCGACAACAGCTTGCTGGACTACGTGCGCCACTACCTGTCGTTCGTCGAACGCTGCCAGCGCCCGGATGGCCGCTTTCACAACTTCATGGCCAGCGACGGAACCTGGCTGGACGAGGTGGGCTCGGAGGACTCCCAGGGCCGGACGATCTGGGCGCTGGGCGTCGCGGCGCAGCACTCCCCTCAGATCGAGGTCCGCGTTCGCGCTCTCAAAATCCTCGACCAGGCGCTCCCCGCGCTGTGGGGCCTGCGCGAGCCGCGCGGTCTGGCATTTTCGCTGCTCGGGCTGCGCGAATGGCGCCAGGCGGAGCCAGCGACGCAGATCGACGAGCTGGCGGTGGCGTTCGCCGATGGCCTGGTCGAATCGTATCGCCGCTGCGCCGGCTCAGGCTGGTATTGGTTCGAGGACGTGGTGACGTACTGCAACGCACGGCTCCCCCAGGCGCTGATGGACACGCAGTGGCAGTCCCAGGGCATGGAAAGCCTCGCCTGGCTGTGCGAGCAGATGCATCCCCGCGGGTGGACCAGCCTGGTTGGCAACCGCGGCTGGTATCCGCGAGGTGGGTCGAAGGCCGACCACGACCAGCAGGCCATCGATGCCTGCGCCACGGTATCAGCCTGCGTCAGCGCTTACCGCTGCAGCGGCGACGATCGGTTTCGCCAGTGGGCTCGAAGCTGCTTCGATTGGTTCTTGGGCCGGAACGATGGGCGAAGCCAGATGATCGATCCCCAGACGGCAGGCTGCTATGACGGCCTGGAGCCGGCCGGAGTGAACCTCAACCAGGGAGCAGAATCGCTGCTGGCCTGGCTGCTCGCTTCCGAGGACATGATCGAGCAGGGCTGGACCTAGAGCGAACCGGAACAGGTACGTAGGCCATTCGGGTCATTCCCCTGTCCGATCTTCCTACCTTCGCTGATACTGGCTGCGTGCGCCAATCGTGGGCGCTCAGGACGTCATGAAGCGGAGAGGATGAGGATGAGATTCAGTTGGAAGTATGCGCTGAGCGCGGTCGTCCTGGCCGCGACGGTTTCGTCGGGGACCGCCTCGGCGGCCGGCAGCGCGCAGTTCGGGGCAACCGACGCTTTTCGGACGAACCAGACCAGCCTGGCCTATGACACCGGCATCAAGTTCGAGCGGTTGACCTTCTGGTGGAGCGGGCTGCAGCCGGACGGCGCAGGCAAGCCATTGAACCCGTTCTACCTCCCTATGAACTACATCGACCAGGAGCGGGCGCACGGTATCCAGGTCATCGGCGTCCTGGTCAACACCCCCGATTGGGCTCAGGCCGATCCGAGCCAGGGCCCGCGCTCCGTGCCCAAGAACCTGAACCTGCCCTTCAACGACCCCAACAACTACTGGGGGCAGTTCGTCTCGGCGGTGGTGAAGATGTACGCCGGCCACATCGACCAATGGGCCATCTGGAATGAGCCCGACATCACGCCCGGCGACCCCAACGCTGCCTACTACATCTGGTCGGGCAGCCCGGACGATTATGCCCAGCTGTTGAAGGTCGGCTATCAGGCGGCGAAGGCGGCCAACCCGAACGTCAAGATCATGACGGCCGGCGTGACGTACTGGACCGACATCCACAGCAGCCGCCCGCAGTACTTCCAGCGGATTCTCGACTCACTGGCCAAGGACCCTGCGGCGCCGGCCAACAACTGGTATTTCGACATCGCCACGCTGCACCTGTACACCAACCCCGAAGGGCTGTTCAAGGTACCGAACCTGTTCCACCAGCTCATGCAGGGCAAAGGCTTCGACAAGCCGATCTGGGTCAACGAGACTAACGTCGTGCCCTATGACGACCCGGTGAATGCCGGGACGCCCAACGGCAGCGCGTCGCAGCAGCGCAGCACGCTGGACGAGCAGGCCAGCTACATGATTGAAGCCATGGCCATGGGCCGCGCGGCGGGCGTCGATCACATCGAGGCTTATCGCATGAAGGACGGCGACGGCGACGTCATCAACGGCGAGGCGCTCGTGCGCTCCGATATGAGCAAGCGCCCCGAATACAGCTCCTGGCAGCTCGGCGTCAAGCTCTTCAGCGACGGTACGCCAACGCTGTTCGCCCCTGGCGACCTGCGAGAGGTGGTGTTCGACCAGGGCGCGCAGCGGGTAACCGTGGTTTGGGATGCATCGCCGAACGCGATCTCCATCCAGGTGCCGGCGGCCGGGACTGGCGCGACCCTGTACGACAAGCTGGGCAACGCGCAGCCTCTGTCGGCCAGCGGAGGCGTGTATGGCGTCAATCTGCCCGGGGCGACGATGCACACCGACCAGGACAACCCGAACGCCTATCTCATTGGTGGAAGCCCGTCCATCATTGTGGAGACCGGCGTCAACGGCCCAGTGCAGGCGGCCAATAATCTCTCCAAGCCGACCTACGATCCGTTCAAGATGGTGGCCGCCGCGGCAGCTGGCACACCCGATTCCGGGGACGTGCCGCCTACCGGCTTCACCTACGGTGGTGGGGGCGGTGCTGCCGCTGCAGCGCCGGCTCCCGCGGCCGGGGGCAATTGCGCGTTCCAGCTGGGCTTCAAGGTGATCCACGATGCGCTGCCGGCTCAAGTCGGGGGCTGTGTGGACGGCGAGGGCCACAACCCTGCCAATGGGGATGCATTGCAGCATACGGTCGGCGGGTTGCTGGTATGGCGCAAGGCCGATAACTGGACGGCCTTCACCGATGGCTTCCGCACCTGGATCAACGGTCCGGCCGGCATCCAGCAGCGGCTCAATACGGAGCGATTCCCCTGGGAGGCTGCCTAAGCCTCCTTCAGCAGTCTAGGGCTGCCGGCCTCCAGCCGGCCGACGGCCTGGCGTACAAACTCCTGGCTGGGGGGAAAGAAACCGGATGGCATTTGCCACCCGGTTTCTTTATTCGAGCTCCTGGCGCTTGAACCACGCTCGCAGGTCGCGCAGCTCGTCTTCGATGACCTGGTGAGCCATCTGGTACTCGTGCCACTCCACGTCAACGCCAAGGCCTTCGAGATGTACTCTGCCCTGCCGGCCGAGCGTAATCGGCAGGACGTCGTCGTCAGACCCGTGAGCCTGGAAGACGCGCTTGCCGGTGAGTCCCGCCCGGTTCACGTCCAGCGAATTCTGGAGCGGCAGGTAGCCGCTCAAGATGGCCGCCGCCGCGACCTTCGACGGTTGGGTCAGCAGCAGGCAGTTGGCCATGAGCGCGCCCTGGCTGAAGCCCAGGACGTAGACACGAGTTGGGTCCACGTCATACTTCGCCGGCAGCTCGCCGACGAAGCTGGTCAGCTGGGCGAGCGAGCCGTCGAGCGTTCTCTGATCCGGTTTGGCGGACTGATCGCTGAGCTCGTACCAGGCGAACCCTCCCCAAGGGAACGCCAGCGGGGCGCGCAAGCTGACCACGGCCGGCCGTCGTGGCAGCTCCGGCACCAGCCCGAAGAGATCCTGCTCGTTCGAGCCTCGCCCATGGAGCAGGACGATGCACGGGTGCGGCGGCTCCGCTGCTGTGCGCGGCCAGGAAATCAGATGCTCGAGCATATGTGTGGATCAGAACGGTTGGGGCGCCGGAATCGTCTGCACGCGGTCAGCATGTCACTATTCTGCAACGACCCAGCAGTGGGCGATGGGGGGATCGAACCCTCGACCTCACGGATGTGAACCGTGCGCTCTGACCAGCTGAGCTAATCGCCCGATTGGGGTACGACTGAGTTTACCGTTAACCTGTGAGCAGATGGACCTCAGCCCGCGACACGGCCGGTTCGTATTCCCTGCGCTGCGGAACTCGGTCTTCGTGCCTTTCCCCGATGAGCTGCCATTCACGCCGTCGTATGTGGAGGTCAAGAGCCCCGTTGACGGCGTTATGGCGTTCAATCTGACTCGGATCGGTTTCGTGTGTGGCCTGCAGCCAGAGGTCATCATCGAGAAGGCCTTCCCGGTGGACTGGGTGGCTGTCATTTGACTGGAGCTAGCCGTCCGTGAACATCCTGGTCACAAACGACGACGGCATCTTCGCCGACGGCATTTACGCGCTGCGGCAGGAATTGCTGGAGCTGGGCGACGTCATCGTCATCGCGCCGGAGACCGAGCAGAGCGCAGTGGGGCATGCCATAACGCTGCTTACTCCCCTGCGGACCGACGACGTGTTCAGGCACGGCGAGTTCTTCGGCTACGCCGTGAACGGCACGCCGGCCGACTGCGTGAAGCTGGGGGTTCATTCGATCCTCGACCGTCCCCCCGACCTGATTGTGTCGGGCGTCAACCTGGGCTCCAACCTGGGAACGAGCGTGATCTATTCCGGCACCGTCTCGGCCGCGACTGAGGGGACGATCCTGGGCATTCCATCGATAGCCGTCTCGCTGGCTACGTTCGAGAATCCGGACTTCTCTTTTGCGGCGCGCTTCGCCTGCCGCTTGGCGCGGATCGTCGTCGAGCGGGGTCTGCCGCACGGTACCCTGCTGAACGTCAACGTGCCGGCCGTCCCGGAGGATCAGATCCAGGGTGTAGAAGTGACGTACCACAGCGCGTCGCGCTATGAGGACGTGTTCGAGCGCCGCCTGGATCCGCGACACAAGGTTTACTACTGGCAGGCTGGCCTCGAGCAGACGCTCGACCTTCGCGATGGCAGCGACGCCGCGGCGGTTCGGCGAAACAGCGTCTCGATTACTCCGATCCACTTCGACATGACGAACTACGACGCCATGAGCCTCGTCCGGAACTGGACTATCAACCTGTAAGGCCTTTGTACAGCAGGACGAAGGCGATGGCGTTGTTGAGGCCGTGGGCGATCATGCCGGGCACCGCGCTGTTGGACCGCTGAAAGAGGTAGGCCAGGATAAGCCCCAGCACGAAAATCGGCGCCGCTGCAGCCAGGTTGGCATGCACCAGCGCGAACAGGCCCGAAGAATAGAGGTAGGCCCACGCGGGGCCGCGTTGATCGAGGAACGTTTTGAACACGTAGCCCCGGAAGAACAGCTCCTCTGCCAGGGGGGCGAGTACGCAGCCGGCGAGGAGCGCCAGGAGGAACATCAGCGGCGAGGAGCCCTCGATGCCCTCGAATCGCTCGAGCTGGTTCTGATGAATGCCAAAGCGGGTGAGCACTGCGCCCACAATGCCCGCTGAGATGAACAGCGCAAGTCCCCCCAAGAGTCCGAGGGATACGTGGCTGTCAATGGGCCGCAGGCGCAGGCCCAGCTCGCCCCACGTTCGGCCTCCCGGCAGCACCAGCCTGAGCCAGACCACGAAGATGATGGGGATCTCGCTGGCCACAATCAGGTAGAGCAGTGTGCCGGGTCCGACACTGCTTCCGGCCACGGCGCGCGGGCCAAGCCTGACGATGACCGGAATAGTGGCCAGGTTGGCCAGCAGGACCGCGAGAGCGAACATGGCCAGGCTGGTTCTGATGCTGGCGATGGGAACGCGCGCCGCCAGGTTGCGGTCGAGGGCCGGTTGGACGACGTAGACCACCAGCCCCACGACCACGAGCAGAACGCCGGCCCCCGCCAGCGCCGCCCCGCCGGGCTGCAGTCGCAGCTCGACCGGCGTTGGCGGCCAGGGCAGCGACTGGGCCAGCAGCGCGCCGCCCGCGAGGGCCACGATCGTGCCGGCCAGGCACAGCTTGCCGCCGATGGTCATCGCATCTCCATCTCATAATTCTCGGGTGAAGTCGGGCAAGCTCGTATGGTCCTGGCAGCGGCTGCCGGTAGGCCTGCTGGCCGTGGCCGTCACGGCGTTCGTCGCGGGCTGCGCTGGGGATGCCGGGACGGCCGCGCCGTCTCTCGTGGCCACGCCGCAGCCGACGTCCGTTCCTTCGTTTCGACCGGCTTCGGCTGGCGCTTCGTCGGCCGCGGCGTTCTCTGCACCGGCTAGCGCTTCTCCGGACCCCAGGCCGTTAGCGCAGCCCGGTGCATCATTGTCAGCCTCACGCCCTGGATCGCCAGCGGCGCACCCTAGCCCTGCTGCATCCGCGTCGAGCGCCGCTCCCACCTTTTCCCGTGGCAGCGTCACGATCCAGTCGCAAAACGGGCCTACTACCCTCCAGGTCGAGATCGCCGACGATGAGGCCAAGCGTGAATACGGGCTCATGAACCGCGCCGTCCTGGCGCCGGACTCGGGCATGCTGTTCGTGTTTCAACCGCCTGCGGCCGCGACACAGATCGGTTTCTGGATGAAAGACACGCTCATCCCGCTGTCGATTGCGTTCGTCGAGCCGAGCATGGCGATCGAGAGCATCCAGGAAATGGCGGCGCTGAGTGAGACTATCCACTATGCGCCTCGTAACTATGCCTACGCCATCGAGGCCAACCAAGGGTACTTCGACGGCCATGGAGTGAAGGTGGGAGACCACATCGCCATTTCCGTCGGAAAGGGGACGGTTTCGTAACCCCGAATACGCCAGCGCTGGCTCATGAAAGTGGTCCAATGAGAGGCCGCTCGGTAGCCTGTTTGGCTCGTCTGCGGCGTCGGATGCCAAATGAACGGCCGGATTGTGCTATTGTGCCTGCATCCAAGGCCGGGTCGCGCGGGACGGCCGGGCCGAAAAGGGCATTGGAAGCGTGCTAGAACAGTCCGAGGCATCCTCGCCGCCAGTTGAAGGTGATGGCGATTCCATGCGGGATCTGCTGGATGCCTCGGAGCGCCACATGCAGTCGCTCCGGCCCGGCCAGATCATCGAGGGCTACATCGTCCACGTCGACACCGAAGAGGTCCTGGTCGACGTAGGCCTCAAGTCCGAAGGCGTCATAGCAGGCCGCGAGCTTGGCTCGCCCGAGGAGGTCGAGCAGCTGCGCGTAGGCGACAAGGTGTTCGTTTACGTGCTGCAACCCGAGAACGCCGAAGGCCACGTGGTGCTGTCTCTGCGGCGGGCACAGGCCGAGTCAGGCTGGCGCCGCGCCGAGGAGCTGTTCAACAGTGGGGAGATAGTCGAAGCGCCTGTGGTCGACTGCAATCGCGGCGGGCTGATCGTCGATATGGGCGTTCGCGCCTTTGTGCCTATCTCGCAGGTCGCCGAGCTGCGGCGTGAGGACCTGCAAGCCGAAGCGGGGGCGGCCGATTCCAGTGCCGAGGAGGCCACGCTGCGCAAGCTGCAGCAGCTCGTGGGACGCCGGCTGGCGGTCAAAGTCATCGAGATCAACCGCCCTCGTAATCGATTGATCGTGTCCCAGCGCGCGGCGGTCCAGGAGCGGCGCGGCCAGCGCAAAGAAGCGCTGCTCTCCGAGCTCCGGCCGGGTGACATCAGGCATGGGCGTGTCACCAGCCTGGCCACGTTCGGCGCTTTCGTCGACCTCGGGGGCGCGGACGGACTCATCCACGTCTCGGAGCTTTCCTGGACGCGTGTGGCCCATCCCAGCGACGTGCTTCAAGTTGGCCAGGAGCTCGACGTCGCGGTCGTGAGCGTCGATCCCGAAACGAAGAAGATCGCCCTGAGCCTGAAGCAGGCTCAGCCCGATCCCTGGACGCAGCTGGTGTCGAGCATCACGGTGGGCCAGGTGCTGCCGGCCACCATTACCCGTCTGACCAAGTTCGGCGCATTTGCTCGCTTGTCCGGTGGGGTGGAAGGGCTGGTGCACATCTCCGAAATGGCTGACAGGCGCATCAGCTCGCCGTCCCAAGTCGTCCAGGAAGGCGAGAACGTGCAGGTGAAGGTCACCAGCATAGACATGGCTCGGCGGCGTCTCGGACTCAGCATCCGGCAGGCTCTGGAGGAGCTCATGGAGGGCCATGTCGGTGAGCACGCAGCCTTTGAGCGCGAGGGTGCCGGTGATATCCTTGAGCAGGAGCCCCAACCTCCAAATGAAGAACTGCAGAAGCTAGCAGCGTTGCGGTTCGGAGACGAAACGGTTGGTCTCTGATGTGCTGTTGACAGTAGAAGTCGAGGGGGATGAGACTCGCGGCTCAGTCCCTGCTCGAGCCGCAATCCCCGGTACGTCCATCTCTCAGGGGAGAGGAATATCGTGAACGAATCTAACCGTTTTGACAAGTTTACCGAGCGAGCGCGCAAGGTGCTCATGCTCGCTCAAGAAGAAGCGCAGCGCTTCAACCATAACTACATTGGCACGGAGCATTTGCTGCTCGGGCTCGTCCGCGAGGGCGAAGGCGTGGCTGCCAAGGTGCTCGGCAACCTGGGAGTCGAGCTCAACAAGGTCCGCAGCGCGGTCGAGTTCATTATCGGCCGCGGTGACCGCATGGTCGTTGGCGAGATCGGCCTGACGCCTCGCGCCAAGAAGGTCATCGAGCTGGCCGTCGACGAAGCGCGGCGGCTGGGACACCATTACATCGGCACCGAGCACCTGCTGCTGGGTCTGGTCCGTGAAGGCGAGGGCATCGCCGCGGGCGTCCTGGAAAGCTTGGGCGTCAATCTGGAGAAGGTCCGGACGCAGACCATCCAGGTGCTGTCGCAGTCCGGCGGCGCGCCACACGGCGAAGGCCGGCACAGCCGCACGCCCACTATCGACCAGCTGGGCATGGACCTGACGGCGGCCGCGCGCAACGACAAGCTAGATCCGGTCATCGGACGCGCGCAGGAGATCGAGCGGGTCATCCAGATCCTCAGCCGCCGGACCAAGAACAACCCGGCGCTCATCGGCGAGCCTGGTGTGGGCAAGACGGCCATCGTCGAGGGGCTGGCCCATCAGATTGTGAAGGGCGACGTGCCCGAAACGCTGGCTGGCAAGCGCCTGCTGACGCTGGACATCGGCTCCCTGGTGGCGGGGACCAAATACCGCGGCGAATTCGAAGAGCGCCTCAAGAAGGTGATCGAGGAAATCCGCAGCTCTGGCGATTGCATCCTGTTCATCGATGAGCTGCACACGCTGGTCGGCGCCGGCGCCGCCGAGGGCGCAGTCGACGCCGCCAACATCCTCAAGCCGGCGCTGGCTCGAGGCGAGCTGCAGTGCATTGGCGCCACCACGCTGGACGAGTTCCGCAAGTACATCGAGCGCGACGCGGCCCTGGAGCGCCGCTTCCAGCCGGTGTACGTCAAGGAGCCGTCTATCGAGGAAACCCTGGAGATCCTGAAGGGCATCCGGCCGCGCTATGAAGCGCACCACCGCCTTGACATAAGCGACGACGCCTTGAAGGCGGCCGCCGAGATGGGTGGCCGCTACATCACCGACCGTTTTCTGCCGGACAAGGCCATCGACCTGATCGACGAGGCTGCGTCGCGGGTGCGCATGCAGCGGGCGGTCCCACCGTCCACCTTGAAGCAGACGCTGAAGGATCTGGAGATGGCGGTCGAGCAGAAAGAGTCCGCTATCCAGGGTCAGCAGTACGAGACGGCGGCGCAGCTCCGCGACAAGGAGATCTCCCTCCGCGAGAAGATCGAACAGCTCGAGTCAGGCTGGCACTCCGAGCAGGGCGCCGAGCGGCCGGTCGTGGGCGAAGAAGACGTTGCTCGGGTAGTGTCCATGTGGACCGGTATTCCGGTGACCCGCATCGCTCAGGAAGAGTCCGAGCGGCTGCTCCAGATGGAGGAGGAGCTGCACAAGCGCATCATCGGCCAGGAGGAGGCGGTCCAGACTATAGCGCGCGCGGTGCGCCGCTCACGCGCCGGCGTCAAAGACCCCAAGCGGCCAATCGGCTCGTTCATCTTCCTTGGCCCTACAGGCGTCGGCAAGACCGAGCTGGCCAAGGCGCTGGCCGAGTTCATGTTCGGCAGCGAAGATGCGCTGGTGAAGATCGACATGTCCGAGTTCATGGAGCGCCATGCGGTTGCGCGCCTGGTTGGGGCGCCTCCGGGCTACGTGGGCTATGAAGAAGGCGGACAGCTGACCGAGGCGATTCGACGTCGAAGCTACTCCGTGGTGCTGCTGGACGAGATCGAGAAAGCTCATCCCGAGGTTTTCAACATCTTGCTCCAGATCCTGGAGGACGGCCGCTTGACCGATGCCAAAGGACGCGCGGTCGACTTCCGCAACACCATCATCATCATGACCTCCAACGTCGGCGCTCAGCAGATCGTCAAGGGCGTGTCGCTCGGCTTCCAACCGTCGCGACAGGACGAGGCCAAGACGTGGGAAGAGCGCTACAAGGCGATGAAGGACAAGGTCATGGACGAGCTGAAGAAGACGTTCCGGCCTGAGTTCCTCAATCGCATCGACGCCACGATCGTGTTCCACGCGCTGTCGCAGCCCGAGGTCATCAAGATCGCGGACTTGATGATCAATCGCATCACCAAGCAGCTGACCGAGCAGGAGATCACCATTGAGGTGACCGAGGCGGCGAAGCTGCTGCTTGTCGAGAAGGGCTACGACCTGAACAACGGCGCCAGGCCGCTGCGCAGGGTGATTCAGGACATGGTCGAGGACGCGCTGTCACACGGGCTCCTGGAGGGTCGTTTCAAGCGTGGCGACCACGTCAAGATCGACGCCGAGGGCGGCGAGCTGGCGATGACGGCGACTCCGCGAGAAGAGCAGCCTGCGCCAGAGCTGGCCGGCGCAACGAGCTAGGCGTTTGACACAGAGCCGCCCCCCGGGGCGGCTCTGTCGCATCCGGTTCCGCTCAGTCGCGGAGGCAGGACTGCGCGCGGCGGCGCGAACGAGCTGCCGCATAGCAGTCGCGAATGGCGAGCAGCTGTTCACGATGGGCGCAGGAGGGGTTGGTGGCAGCTAAAGCGCGGGCGGTGTTCGTTTGCCAGCAGTGCGGCAATCGAGAGCTGAAATGGGCGGGACGCTGCGCCGAGTGCGGCGAGTGGAACTCACTGGTCGAAACGATCGAGCAGCCACGGAAAGCTGATGCAGTGAGGCTGCCGGCCGGAGCAGCGGGCGCGGGAGTTCAACGCCTGGCGGAGCTCGCCCCGGAGTCGTTGGAACGGCTGGACGTGCCGCTGGGAGAGATTCGGCGGGTCCTGGGCGGAGGTTTGGTGCCGGGCTCAGTGGTGTTGATCGGAGGTGACCCCGGCATCGGCAAGTCCACGCTGCTGCTGCAGCTCGCGGCGGCTATGTGCTGCCAGGACCGGACTGTGCTGTATGTCTCCGGGGAGGAATCGGCGCGGCAGATCAAGCTGCGCGCCGAACGGCTCGGCGTTCGGGCGCCGGAGCTGCTGCTCCTGGCCGAGACCGACGTGGACGTGGTGCTCGATGCCGTCGAGCGGCAGCGCCCTGGCATGGTGGTGATCGATTCCATCCAGACCATGTACAGCGCCTCGCTCGGTTCGGCGCCGGGAACCGTGGGCCAGCTGCGCGAGTGTGCGCAGCAGCTGATCGGGCTAGCCAAGCGGACCGACGTGCCCGTCTTCCTGGTAGGACACGTCACCAAAGAGGGGGCCATCGCCGGGCCGAGAGTGCTGGAGCACATGGTCGACGCGGTGCTGTACCTGGAGGGTGAGCGCTTCCAGGCATACCGCATCCTTCGAGCGGTCAAGAACCGTTACGGATCGGTCGACGAGCTGGGTGTCTTCGAGATGACCGACGCCGGCATGGCGGGGGTGGACAGCCCTTCGGCGGTGTTCCTCGCCGAGCGAGTGGCGCGGGCACCCGGCTCCGCGGTAACTGTGACGCTGGAGGGCACGCGACCGCTCGTCGTGGAGACGCAGGCGCTCGTCTCGTCCAGCTTCCTGGCGATGCCCCGCCGGTCGGCCAACGGCATCGACGCCGGCAGGCTGGCGCTGCTCCTGGCGGTGCTTGGCAAGCGTGCGGGCCTGGCCCTGGGCAACCAGGACGTCTACGTCAACGTCGTCGGTGGTTTGCGCATCAGTGAGCCCGCGGCCGACCTTGCCCTGGCCATGGCTATTGCATCGAGCGTGCGGGACCGTCCATTGCCGGACGATATGGCGCTGTTCGGCGAAGTGGGCTTGGGCGGTGAGCTGCGGTCGGTGGGCAGTGTCGAGCGGCGGATCAAGGAAGCGGAGAGCCTCGGCTTTCGGCGAGTGCTGCTGCCGGCCCGGAACGCTGGCGGGGAGCGTCTCGGTAGCATAGAATTGACCGGGGCTCGAACGCTTATGGACGCAATTGAGTTGTGTTTGTGAGATTGGACGCCCCCCTCTTTGTTTATGCGTCTGCACGTGTATTTCCGGATAGGCGGCGCCATCTTTTTCGGCTGGCTTGGTTGGGCGCTGTCCGGGCCTCTCTGGGCTGCCTGGAACCTCTACGCCCCGCTTTGGGGTAGCGAGCTCAACGGCTACCGGCTGATTCCCACCGCGATTGGTGCGCTGGTGGGAGCGGTGATCACGCCTCACATCACCATCGAGCCATTCGTAGCCAGCCGGCGGATCCTCCGCCGAGCGCCCGCAAGCGACCTCGTCGCCGGTCTCGTGGGCTTGATCGCCGCCGGCATCATCACCGTCATCGTCACAGGGCCGCTATCGCAGCTGCCGGGTTACTTTGGCCGCATCCTGCCAATCGCCGTTTTCCTGCTCCTCGCCTGGATCTTCGTGGAGCTCAGCATTGCCCGCAAAGACGAGCTGCTGGCGGTCGCCAGCCGCCGGAGGGAAGCGCGTGAGAGCCGCGGCCAGCAGCGCGAGCATCCGGGTCGGCCGATGATTGTGGTGGATACCAGCGCCATCATCGACGGCCGCATCGCCGACATCAGCCAGACCGGGTTCATCTGGGGTGAGCTCGTCGTGCCGCGCTTCGTGCTGCAGGAGCTGCAGCATATCGCCGACTCATCCGATGCGCTGCGGCGCAATCGCGGACGCAGAGGGCTGGACATGCTGAATCGCCTGCAAAAGGAATCGCTGGTGCCCATCAGGATCATGGACGTGGAGGCCGATTCGGCGCCCGACGTGGACGGCAAGCTCGTCGTCGTGGCCAAGCGGCTGAACTCGGCCATCCTGACCAATGACTTCAACTTGAACCGGGTCGCAGAGCTGCAGGGCGTTTCCGTGCTGAACATCAACGAGCTGGCCAACGCCGTCAAATCGGTGGTGCTGCCGGGCGAAGAAATGAAGGTGCAGATCATCCAGGAGGGCAAGGAGGCGGGCCAGGGCGTGGCCTATCTGGACGACGGGACCATGATCGTGGTGGAAAACGGCCGCAAGCACCTCAACTCGAGCCTCGACGTGGTCGTCACTCGCGTGCTCCAGACCGTGGCGGGGCGGATGATCTTTGCGCATCCCAAAAACGGAACGGAGAATAAGTAAGCGGCGTGTCTTCAAACGGCGGGCCGCTGAGCTCGACGGCAGTGTCCCTGTTCCACGTCGAGTCCTTGCCTTCGAAGACGCGCGAAAGTCTCATGCGGCAGGCCCGACAGCATGGCAAAGCCGTCTTCGTCAGCCCTGTTTTCGACACCATCAAGCTGGCGGAGCACGGAGTGGTCCAGGCGACGCTGGACCGCGATCGTTTGCGCTGGCCGGTGGCCTGGGCTTCACGTCGTGAGCTGGAGCCGGCGTCCGATCCTCCACCGCCGGACTGGTTCGAGGGAGCGGCGGTCGTTGAGGCCAAGGGCTCATGAGCGCTGAACCTGGCGCTCCCGGAGGGCAGCCCTTACCTAGCGTGCAGCACGTCAGGGTGGGCTGCGGCTACGATGCCCATCAGCTCGTGTCCGGACGGCGACTCGTGCTGGGTGGAGTTGACGTCGCTCACGATCGCGGCTTGGAGGGCCATTCGGACGGTGACGCGGTCATCCACGCGCTGATAGACGCGCTTCTCGGCGCCGCGGCCCTGGGAGATATCGGACAGCATTTCCCCGGCAGCGACGAAAGCCTGCGAGGGGTATCGAGCCTGGTCTTGCTGGAAAGGACGGCCGTGTTGCTGCGCGACCATCGCTGGCGGCCAGGGAACGTGGATGCGACGATCGTGGCCCAGCGTCCTCGGCTGGCCCAGCACGTTCCCGAGATGCGCCGCCGCATAGCAGCCGCGCTCGGGCTAGAGTTAGAGGCAGTGAGCATCAAAGCGACAACCGCCGACCGGATGGGGTTCACCGGCCGAGAAGAAGGCATCGCGGCCTCAGCCGTGGCCACCGTGCTGAAGGCGTAGGTTGGCGGTTCAGGAGGTCTCGGCGCCTGTTACAGGCGAAGGCGCGTCGCGGGCCAGCTCAAGCGAGCCTTCCACCAGGGAGCGCGCGGCGAGCTCTGACTGGCTGCCGGTCGTGAAGCGGGACCTGCAATGCGTGCTGGAGCGAGACCCGGCGGCAACGTCGGCGCTCGAGGTCCTGTTGACCTACTCCGGCTTTCATGCGCTGCAGCTCCACCGCGTCGCGCACTGGCTGCACCAGCACGATCACCCGTTGCTGGCCCGAATCATCTCCCAGCTCAATCGCATGCTGACCCAGGTGGAGATCCACCCGGCGGCGAAGATCGGCGCCGGCCTGTTTATCGACCACGGCTCGGGCGTGGTCATTGGCGAGACGGCGGAGATCGGTAACGACGTCACCATCCTGCAGGGCGTGACGCTCGGCGGCACCGGCAAGACCGCCGGCAAGCGTCACCCGACGATCGAGGACGGCGTGTCCATAGGCACGGGCGCAAAGCTGCTCGGAGGCTTTACCGTGGGGACGGGCTCCAAGATTGGCGCCAACGCGGTGGTGCTGCATGACGTTCCGCCCAACTCGACTGTCGTGGGCGTGCCGGGCCGGGTGGTCATGCAGAACGGGCGGCGCACGACGAACCGCGCGTCCGACCTGGACTGGATCGATATGCCGGATCCCGAGCAGCAGGACGTGGAACGCCTGGTGAGGCGGATCGAAGAGCTGGAAGGGCGGCTGCTCAACCTGGAGAAGGGGCCTGCGTCCTCACCAGCAGGCTGGCGGATCCCCGATGCCACTCCGCGGCAGGCCAGGGCTCGCGACACACGCTCGCCCAGCCGTCAGTCGAGGCCATCTTCCCGCTTCGTCGACCGGCGGCGTTAACCACAGCGTTGCCCGTCGAGCTGTTCAACACCCTCACTGGCCGGAAAGAGGTGTTCCGGCCGGCGGGCGACGTGGTTTCCATGTACGTCTGCGGTCTGACGCCAAAGAATCATCCGCACATCGGCCACGCCTGGCTGTTCGTGAGCGTGGACGTCATGCGGCGCTATCTGGAGTTTTCCGGCTATCAGGTCAAGCACGTCCAGAACTTCACCGACGTTGATGACAAGATCATCGAGGCTGGCCACCGTGATGGCATCCCGCCGGAAGAGGCTGCCGCTCGCTACATTGAGTCGTACTGGAAGGGCATGGACGCGCTCAACGTGCTGCGCCCAACGGTCACGCCCTACGCCACTCGTTTCATTCCGCAGATCGTCCGCATGATCGGCGAGCTCATCGCGCAGGGATACGCCTACCAGGCAGACGGTGACGTGTACTACCGAGTAACGCGCTTTCCCGAGTACGGCAAGCTGTCGGGCAATACGCTGGAGCGGCTGGCCGCGGGCGCCCGGGTGGAGGTGGGCGAGCACAAGGAGAACCCCAACGACTTCGCGCTGTGGAAGGCCGCCAAGCCGGGAGAGCCCTCCTGGGAAAGCCCGTGGAGCGCCGGCCGGCCGGGCTGGCATATCGAGTGCTCGACGATGATCCGGGAGGTCTTGGGCGATACGATCGACGTCCATTGGGGCGGGCGGGACCTGATCTTCCCGCACCACGAGAACGAGATCGCGCAGAGCGAGGCCGCAACCGGGAAGAAGCCGTTCGTGCGGCTGTGGATGCATGTGGGACTCATGCAGACCGGCAGCGAGAAGATGGCGCACTCGCTCGGCAACTTCGTGACCATCCACGACATGATTGGTGAGTTCGGCGCGGACGTTTTGCGTATGTATCTGGTGTCCGAGCACTACCGCACGCCGGTCACGTTCTCGATCGAGTACATCGGCCGGGCCAAGGAGCGCCTCAAGCGGCTCCAGGCGGCCGTACGGAACTTGGCCTTTCTTAACGAGCAGGCGGCTGCCCGTCCCTCACCGGGTGAGACCTTCGCCACCGGCAAGCTTGCCGATGCACTGCGAGACCAGGCCGATTCCAGCCTGGCCGCGTTTCGAGAAGCCATGGACGACGATCTCACCACGCCGCGCGCCATCGCGGCCGTGGAGGCGCTGGCCAAGCAGATCAACACCACCAACGATGAAGTAGCCCACGATCCGTCGCTCGCTACGGAAGAGCTGCTTCCCGGTCTGCACTACGCTGGCGACGTTTTCGGCCAGCTGTGCCGCGTGCTGGGCTTGGACCTCAGCCTGGAAAAGGCTGGGGCGGAGACGTCGGGGTTGACCGACGACGTGATTCAAGACAAGGTGAACGAGCGCAATGCCGCTCGCCAGCGTAAGGACTTCGCCAGCGCCGATCGCATTCGATCCGAGCTGGCCGAGGCGGGCGTCACGATCGAGGACCGTCCGCAGGGCACTATCTGGTATCGAGCCTAGGGCCCAAGCTTCCGTTACCTGAAGGCGTCGACCGCCGGCGCTCCGACCCTGCCGGGTGGGGGAGCATCCACCGAGGGCTCGCCGGCGCGGGCCCAGCGCAGGAACATGACGCCGGCCATGACCACGTAGCACAGGCCGCCACCTATCCACATCAACAGGCCTCCGAGCTGCTGGTCTGTCAGGGCGGAGAGTCCCCATTGCAGGCGAATGATCTGCCCCAGCCCAAGCTCCGGAAAATCTCTCACATAGCTTGCGTACAGCGGCCGGGCAGCGAACGTCAAGATCGCGCCAAGCAGCGCGCAGGGCAGGCCGGCCAGGAAGAGGTAGGCCATTCGCGGCAGGATTGATGCCCTCCAAACTCGACCCTGGCCAAGCGCGTTCCACCAGAAGAGATACGACGTGGCCACGAAGGTCGCGTGCTCGAAGGCGTGCAGCGCTTCCGACCTGAGGGCTGCGTCGTAGAGCGACGGCAAATGCCAGACGAGCAGAGTGAAGCTGGCTATGCCGAGCGCAATCGCCGGGTGGGACAGGAAGCGTGCTGGCGCATTGGGAAGCCGGCGGCCAACTTCGGCGACCAGACCGGGCGGAAGCGCCACTACGAGCAGGGGGGCGATAGCCAGGATGAGGATCAGATGCTGGAGCATGTGCACCGAGAAGAGATAGCGGTCGGACAGGAGATCGATGGGCGACTCGAGCGCCAGCACAGTCAGGATGGCCAGCAGCAGGAGTGGCGGGTCTAGGCGGCGGGTGCAGGCCCAGCATACGGCCAGCAGCAGCGCCAGGGCGCCGACCACGCTAGGGTCCGCGTGCCATCCTCTCGCGACGAGGTCGACTCCTGCCGGCATGTCAGTGGCGCCTCCTGGGATCGCACTGTTCTGGGCGCTTCGCACTCTACGTAGAGCGGATAGGCGTCCTGCGAGCTGAGATCTAGCGCTGAGCATATCGTGCCGGGGCAGCATCCATAATTAGGCGTGCCCCCGAACGTTTACGACACGCTATGCGAGCGTGGGTTCGTCTACCAGGTGTCCGACGAGGCGGCCTTGCGCATTGCGCTAGAACGTCCCGTCACCCTGTACTGGGGCTTCGACCCAACGGCGCCCAGCTTCCATGCGGGTTCGCTTATAGGCCTGATGATGCTGGCCTGGTTTCAACGCTTCGGCCACCGCCCCATTGGCCTGGGCGGCGGCGGCACGGCGCTGATCGGGGATCCCAGCGGCAAGAGCAGCATGCGCCGCGTCCTTTCTCGCGAAGAGATCGATGCCAACCTTCCGCCAATGCAGCGGCAGCTGGCCCGCTATCTCGATTTCGAGGCTGATCGCGCGCTGGTCCTGAACAATGCAGACTGGCTCACCAAGCTGAACTACATCGACTTCTTGCGTGACATCGGCCGCCACTTCAGCGTAAACCACATGCTCGCGGCCGAGGTGTACAAGACACGGCTGGAATCCGGGCTCAACTTCGTCGAGTTCAATTACATGCTGCTCCAAGCCTATGACTTCCTGCATCTCTACCGGACGCAGGGCTGCACCCTGCAGGTCGGCGGGAGCGACCAGTGGAGCCACATCCTGCAAGGCGTGGATCTCATTCGCCGGGAAGAGCGCGCCGAGGCCTTCGGCTTAGTCACCGAGCTCTTGACCACTGCTTCAGGGCAGAAGATGGGCAAGACGGAAAAGGGTGCGGTGTGGCTCGATCCGGCGCTGACCTCTCCGTACGATTTCTATCAGTTCTGGATCAACGCCGAGGACGCAGACGTGGAGCGCTTCCTGGCGCTGTTCACCTTCCTTCCGATGGATCGGGTGCGAGCGCTTGGCGCGCTGCAAGGGGCTGATCTCAGGCAAGCCAAGGAGGTGCTCGCTTTCGAGGCGACCGCCATCACCCATGGCGAGCAGGAGGCAGTGCAAGCGCGGGACACGTCGCTGGCGCTGTTCTCCGGCTCCGGATCCGTAGGCGATGCCGCTCCGACCTTCGAAGTCGACGCTGGACGCCTGAGCTCGGGCATTCCGGTTCACGAGCTTTTTGCCGAGGCTTTCGGCAAATCACGCCGTGAGGCGCGTGAGGTCATTCAGGCCGGCGGCGCCTATCTCGACGGTGCGCCGGTGGGGTTGGGGCAGCTCATCGCCGCTCCTGCCATGCTGCGCTGGGGAAAGAAGGACTACCGCAGGCTGGTAGCAGCCTAAGAAGACAGCGGCTGGTCGCGCTGGAAGAAGTCGCGCGCGGCCTCGACGTCGCGTGCGATTTGCGCACGGATTGCCTTTAGGCCGGAGAAGCGCTGCTCAGCCCGAAGCCGCGCTGCGAACTCGACGGCGATCGGCTCGCCGTAGATGTCGCCCGAGAAGTCGATGAGATGGCTTTCGATGGTTCGCTGGTGAAGATCGAAGGTGGGGCGGAGCCCGATGTTCACCGCCGACGGATACCACCGGCCGCGCACGTGAGTGCGGGCAACGTACACGCCGTCGGCCGGGATGGCCCAGCGCTGATCGAGGCCGAGGTTGGCTGTGGGGAAGCCGATTTGCCGGCCGCGCTTGTCGCCCTCCACCACGCGGCCTCGTACCGTGTGGTTCCGCCCAAGGAGCTCGGCGGCCATGGTGACGTCGCCTTCCAGCAGCAGGCGGCGGATGCGAGACGCGCTCACTGGCGCCCCGTCGAGCATGAATGCCTCTGCCATGGCGAAGGCGAAGTCGTGGCGCCTGGCGTAGGCAGCCAGAACGGAATGTGTACCCAGACGGTCGTGGCCCATGGCGAAGTCATGTCCGACGACCAGCTCGGCGACCCGGGCATGGCTGAGGAGCTGGTCCATGAACTGCTCTGCGGACAGGGCCATCATCGCTCTATCGAAGTGCAGGATGCACAGCTCGTCCATGCCCTGGCGTTCGATGAGCTCGATGCGCTGCTCGAGATCGGTCAGGTGAGGTGGGGGATCGGGTGAAACGACCTCAGCCGGGTCGGGATCGAAGGTGATGGCCAGGGTGTTGGCGCGGTGCAGGAGAGCTTGCTGCCGCAGCTGCGCGAACAGGGATTGATGCCCGAGGTGAACGCCGTCGAAGGCACCGATCGTGACGGCGAACGGACGGCCACCCGTGAGCTCATCCAGCGTGCGAACGACGCGCACTACCCGGTTCCGAAGACGACGGCAGGATGCCCATCACGCACGATGGCGATGGCTTCGCCTTCGCTGTCCAGGGCCAGCGCCTCGCCCGAAGGGGCGGCTACCGGCAATCCATGCGTCAGGCGAGCGGCGTCGGACGTGTCGACGACCAGCCGCGGCAGGTTCTCCAGGGCGGCGGGGATTGGCACCAGATAATTTTCCCATGCGGGGAGCTGGTCCAGCGTAATAGCGCTCTCCAAGGTGAAACCGCCGACAGCTTCGCGAACCAGGCCGGTCAAATGGCCGCCGAGGTCGTGGGCCAGGGAGCGGACGTAGGTGCCCTTACCGCAGGTGATGCGCAGCTCAGCCACCGGCGCTCTCCAGGCAATCTGCTCGATCGCATCGATACGTACCAGCCTGGGCTCGACGTCGACTGTCTGGCCGGCGCGGGCGTACCTGTAGAGCGCTTTGCCGTCTTTCTTGAGGGCGGAGTAGAGTGGAGGGGTCTGCCACACGTCGCCTACAAAGGGGCTGAGGTCGAGGTGGTCCGGCACGGCCAGGCGCTCCACCACTTCCCCCTCCGAGTCGTACGTAGTCGTACGTATTCCCAACGTCATTTCGGCCCTGTAGACCTTCTGTGGAGTCTGAAGGTAGGGGATGATCCTCGTTGCCCTGCCCACGGCAACGAGCAGCACCCCTGAGGCCAACGGGTCGAGAGTGCCGGCGTGGCCCACACGGCGTACAGCGGTCGCTGTTCGTACGCGAGCCACCACGTCGAATGAGGTGATTCCGGCAGGTTTGTTGACGTTGAGGATCCCAACTGGTGGATCCGATAGGTGCCCCCGCATGGCTGAGAGGCAGCTACTGGGGTTCGGATGAAGGCGGGGGAAGCGTCTTGAGAAGCCTGCTCACCCGATCGGCGTACTCCAGTGAGTGGTCGATGCGCAGGTCGAGCTCCGGCGCGTAGCGCAGAGACAGCCGGGAGCCGAGCTCGCGGCGGAGAAACGCCTTGGCTGACTGCAGGGCAGTCAGAGCCGCCGCTTCATTCTCCTCGGGCCCATAGACGCTCACGAACACGCGGGCCAGGCGCAGGTCCGGAGACACCTCGACAGCCGTGATCGAGACCAGGCCGGCGACGCGGGGATCCTTTACCTCTTGCAGGATGATCTCGCCCAGCTCGTGCCGGATCAGAGACTGGACGCGCTCCGTGCGCCGGCTCATCGCGCGGAAATGCAGGCGGGCCGAAGGCCGCGCCTACACCTGGACCATGGAGAACGTCTCGATGACATCGCCAACCTGGATGTCGCCGGCGTTCTCGATGCCAATACCGCACTCGTAGCCGGAGGCTACGTCTCGGACGTCGTCCTTGAACCGGCGCAGCGAGCTGATCTTGCCGCTGAAGACAGGATTGACGCCGCGCAGGATACGAGCACTCGAATTGCGTACGATCTGGCCGTCGGTCACATAGCAGCCGGCGATGACGTCGTTCTTCCCAACTCGGAAGACCTGCCGAACCTCTGCATGGCCCTCGACCCGCTCCTCGAACTTGGGTTCGAGCATGCTGCTGAGACTCTTCTCGATGTCTTCGATGACGTTGTAGATGATGCTGTAGAAGCGCATCTCGATGCCCTCATCGGCGGCGATGCGCTGGGCGGCGGGGTCGGCCTTGACGTTGAACCCGACGATGAGCGCCTTCGAGGCGACGGCCAGGTTGACGTCGGACTCGGTGATGTTGCCCGTGGCGTCATGGATGACTTTCACACGAGTTTCATCCGTCGCCAGCCGCTCCAGGGACTGGCGCACCGCCTCGGCTGACCCACGGACGTCGGCCTTGATGATGATGTTCAGCTCCTTGGCGCCGCCGGGGCCAAGCCGGGCGAGCACGTCCTCCACAGTGGTCCGAGAACCGGCTTGCGCTTGAGCTTTGGCTGCAAACGCGCGCTTCTCGGCGGTGGTTCGCGCCATGCGCTCGTCTTCGACCACCTGCAGGTGATCGCCGGCGGCCGGCACGTCGGTCAGGCCAAGGATGGCAGCGGGGAAGGCCGGGGGCGCTTCGCGAATGCGATGCCCGCGGTCGTCGAACATAGCTCGAACCTTGCCCCACGTGCTGGCCACGACCACGTTGTCGCCCACGTGCAAGGTGCCGTTGGCCACCAGGACCGTGGCCAGGACGCCCTTGTTGCGATCCAGCTCAGCCTCGATGATCGTGCCCACTGCGGCGCGATCCGGGTTGGCTTTGAGCTCCTGGATTTGGGAGACGAGAATCACGGTCTCCAGCAGGTCTTCCAGGCCGAGCTTTTCTCGGGCGGAGACCTCGACGCACTCGATGTCCCCGCCGAACTCGGTGATGGTCACGCCCACCTGCAGCAGCTGCTGCTTCACACGCGCCGGATCGGCCTGCTCGCGATCGATCTTGTTCAGCGCTACCACGATGGGCACGCCGGCCGCTCGGGCGTGATTGATGGCCTCTTCCGTCTGCGGCATCACGCCGTCGTCGGCGGCAACCACGATCACGGCGATGTCCGTCACCATAGCTCCCCGGGCGCGCATAGCGGTGAACGCCTCATGGCCCGGCGTATCGATGAAGGTGATCTTCTGGTCGTTGTACTCGATCTGATAGGCGCCGATGTGCTGAGTGATGCCGCCGGCCTCACCGGCCGCGACCCGAGTTTGCCGTATGGCGTCCAGCAGGGAGGTCTTGCCATGGTCCACATGGCCCATGATGGTCACCACGGGCGGGCGGGATACGAGCTTCGCCTCGTCTTCGCCCTCCAGGAAGTTCCGCCGGTGGATGGCGGCCTGGGTGGCGCCATCAGGGCCCTCGATGATCTCCTCTTCCAGGGTGGCCGGAGCGGTCTCATAGCCCAGATCGCCGGCCACGATGGCCGCCGTCTCGTAGTCCAGCTGATTGTTGATGGTGGCCATGATCCCGTTCTTCATCAAGGCCTTGATGATGTCCACCGCGGAGATGCCCATCAGGTCGGACATCTCTTTGACGGTGACGACCGGAGGGAGCTCGAATGGCCCGTGCTGGCCGTTCTGGCGTGGCTCGGGCAGTCCCGTCGAACGCGCCGCAATAGCGTCGCCCGCCCGCTGCAGGGCCAGAGCTCGCGCTCCGGGTTTATGCGGCCGGCTGGAAAACGGCCGGTGTTGTTTCTTTGCCATATCTTTACTCCCTCATCCTAACCGCGGAGTGCTCCTCCAGCGCCGCGAGCAGCGCTTGCCGTGTCGAGGCTTGTAAGGCTGTTCGCAGGGCTCTGTCGAGCCGTGAGCCGCGCAGCGCCGCCTGCCAGCATACCGCCGCGGCGCACAGGTACGCTCCACGCCCCGGCTGCCGGGCCTGCGGATCGAGCGCGGCGCGACCGTCGCCTGTTCGCACCAGCCGCAGCATCTCCGCCTTCGGCCGCTTGGTTCGGCAGGCGATGCACGTGCGCTCGGGTATGTGAGCCATTCATGACTCGGTTCCCGTCGCCGCGAGCTCCGCTTGTGGCTCGGATCGATCTACTGCTGATTTCGATTTGATGTCAATTCGCCAGCCGGTAAGCTTCGCCGCCAGTCTGGCGTTTTGACCCTCTTTCCCGATGGCCAGTGAAAGCTGGCGGTCGGGAACTACGACCTGTGCCGTGCGGTCCATTTCATCGATCCGGACGGACAGCACCTGCGCCGGACTGAGGGCGTTCTCGACGAACTTGGCTGGCTCCGGATCCCACAGCACGACGTCGATCTTCTCGCCGCTCAGCTCACTCACGACGTTCATGACGCGCATGCCGCGCTGTCCGATGCATGAGCCCTGCGCGTCGACGCCTCCCTGCACGGCATGAACCGCGATCTTGGACCGCTGGCCGGGCTCGCGGGCGATCATCTTGATCTCGACGGCGCCGTTCTTGATCTCCGGCACCTCGAGCTCGAACAGCCGCCGCAGGAAGGCTCGATTGGCCCGGCTGCAGATGATCTGCACCGGCCCGCGCGGCACCTTCTGCACCTCGAGCACGAGCACTCGTACCCGCTGGCCAGGCCGGTACTGCTCGCTCGGGATCTGCTCCGAAGCCGGCATCACTGCTTGCACGTCGATGCGGCCCAAGTCCAGAAAGATGGCTCGCGAAGGGTCGACCCGCTGGACCACGCCCAGCATCACGTCGCCCTGCCGCCCCGCGTATTCCTGGAAAACCTTGTCCCGCTCGGCATCGCGGATGCGCTGCTGTATGACCTGCTTGGCGGTTTGCGCGGCGATGCGACCAAAGTTTTCGGGCGTTACGTCCTCGACAATTCGCTCGCCGATCTTGGCGGTACGCTTGCGCTCTCGCGCTTCGGCCAGCGACAGCTCGTTCGGATGCTGAGCTTCGCCTTCGACAACCGTCTGCGTGCGAATTACCCGGATCTTGGCCGAGGTGGGATCGACGTCCACCTGGATGTCTTGATCCTCCGCCTCATATGAGCGCTGGTAGGCCGCGGCAAGCGCCGTCCGCAGCGAGTCGAGGACGACCTCGCGCGAGACGCCTTTCTCAGAGCTGACCTGGGCAATGGCGGCAAAGAATTCTTTGTTCAACGCTCCACTCCCTGTCGAAATTAAGGCCCTGAGAATGAAAGAAGTGGGCCGAAACCCACTTCAGTGAGGAACCTCTGCAGTTTGCTGGGAGTATAGCGCGGAGGGGGCGGGAGAAGAGTTTAAGAGTGAAGAGTTAAGAGTGAAGAGTGAGGCCGCGCGGTGGCCCGCTGATGTTGCCCTGCCGGAGTGACGCGGGCTGGGGTGGTAGCGACGTGTGAGGCCAGAGGGCTTCGTTGGATCGCTGGAACCTGGATGGACGAGTGGCGTCATCATTGTGGGGTTGAGAGCCATTGTCGTGGGTGCCGGGGTGGCCGGCTTGTTATGCGCTCGCGAGCTGTATCGCGCGGGTTGGGAAGTGCTCCTGTTGGAGGCGAGCGATGGCATCGGCGGCCGCGTGCGGACAGACGTGGTCGACGGCTTCCGATTGGATCGCGGCTTCCAGGCGCTGTTTACCGGCTATCCTGCCGTGCGGCGCCAGATCGACGTGAAGGCGCTCAAGCCGCGGGCCTTCGACGCCGGGATCATCCTGGTCGAAGGGGGGCACTGGCACGAGCTGGCCGATCCCTGGGCAGACCCCAAGGCTGTGGTCCCCACACTGCTGTCAGCCGTTCCGACCGCCGGGGACAAGCGCCTAGCGATGCGCCTCCGCCGTGACCTTCGGCGTAAGGACGTACGCGAGGTCCTGGGTGATGGTCATGTCGCTGCCGCTCAGTTCCTCGACCGTTACGGCTTTTCGGCGCGCTTCATCGATCTCTTCGTGCGCGGTGTCTTCGGTGGACTGTTCTTCGATCCATCGTTGTCGTTCAGCGCGAGCTCGTTCCTCTTTGAATACAAGATGTTGTCGTCCGGACCGGCCGTGCTCCCGGCGGCCGGCATGCAAGCCATTGCCGAGCAGATCGCCGCGGATCTGCCCGAGGGTGCCGTGCGCCTCGAATGCCCCGTCCTACGGCTGGAGCGATCGGGGGATCGAGTGCTGGGCGTGCAAACCTCCAGAGAGGGGCTCGAAGCCGACGCCGTTGTGCTGGCTGCCCATGCGCCGGAAGCCGAGCGTCTGGCTGGCATACCCCTGCCCAAGGAAGCGTACGGCTGTACCTGCCTGTACTTCCACGTCCCGTGTCCCTTGTACGGCCACAAGAAAGTCGTGGTGAGTGGCTACCAGGACGGCTTTGTGCATCATGCGGTTGAGCTCACCAATGTGGCTCCGAGCTACGCGCCGGCGCCCGAGCACCTGCTGGCGGCCATCATGCTCGGCGCCCCGGATATGGGCCTCGAGGAGCTGGCTCAACGGACGTTGGACGACCTGCAGCGCTGGTTCCCGTGGCGCCGCCTGCGCGACTTGACACCGCTTGCCGCGTACCAGGTGCCATTTGGCCGTCTCGCCCTGCCGCCAGGCTTCGAAGGCTGCCGCCTCTCCAGCCGCGCTGGAGCCCTCGGCCTCTACCTGGCCGGTGAATACCTCGAAGGCAATTCCTTGAACGCGGCGCTGACGAGTGGGGAGCGCGCTGCTCAGGCCGTCATCGAGGACTCAGCCAAGAGCCGCGCCTGACGCGGCGGCGATCCTATCGGAGCCCGCGGCCTGCGGCTCCTGCCGCACCGTTCCTGCCGGCAGCCAGACGGTGAAGGTGCTGCCGACCCCCACCTGGGATTCCACGTCTATCCGGCCGCCGTGCTCCTCCACGATCCACTTGGCGATGGCCAGGCCAAGTCCTGTGCCTCCGCCGGTGCGCGACTTGTCGGCTTGGTAGAAGCGCTCGAAGATGTGCGGCAGCGCCTCGCGCGAAATCCCCTTGCCCGTGTCCCGCACGGTGAGCCGGACCCAGCCGTCGTTTTGATCGGTGGCCACGTCGACGCTGCCGCCAGCAGGTGTGTTCTTGAGCGCGTTGTCCACCAGGATGAGCAGCAGCTGCTTGAGGTAGTCCGGGTTCCCATCCACATAAGCCGGCTGATCGTCCTTTACCAGCAATCGCACGCCGTCGCTCAACACGCGAGCCTGTCGATACACATCCCGCACCACCTCGCCCATAGGGACGGGAGTCTTCTGGAGGTGCAAACCGGCGTCGGCTCGTGCCAGCACCAGCAGGTTGGCAACCAGCCGGCTCATGCGCTCGGCCTCACTGGCCATATCCTGCAGCGCATCCCGGCGATCTTCGCTGGTGACTTCAGGGCCGCGCAGGAGGCCAATGTTCCCGCGGATGGTCGTCAGCGGGGTTCGCAGCTCATGCGAAGCGTCGGCCACGAAGCGGCGTTGGGCCTGCAGGGCATTCTCGATCTGGTGGTAGGCCGCCTGGATGTGGCCGAGCATGTCGTTGAAGGCCGTGGTGAGCTGGCCCAGCTCGTCGTGAGAGCCGGCGAACTCGACCCGGCGGGCAAAGTCCTTGGACGCGCCGATGTCCTGAGCCGTCTGGGCGATGCGTCCGATGGGTCGCAGTGCCTGACGGGCCAGCAGCCAGCCGGCGCCGAACGAGGCGGCCAGACCGGCCAGGTTAGCCAGGACCAGCATTTCCCGGAGAAAGGTCAGCGAAGCTTCGGCTTGGGTCACGTCCCGACCGAGCTGCAGCACGCCGATGGTCTGCCCTTCAAAGCTGATGGGAAAGTTCTCGATCCGCAGCACCACATCGCCGGTGCGGACTGTTTCATCGACGACGACACCGCTCAGCGCGCGGTCGATCGTGCTCTTGTCGAGCGGCCAGCCGCTCGGCAGGTTGGAGGTACGCGTAATGGGCTGCCCGTCCAAGCCGACGAGCTGAGCGTACGTGTCGGGATTGAAGTTGGCGATCAGGTTGGCGAATAGTGCGGCCCCCCGGGCTGGGCCGCCGGCCCTCACCAGGGCCAGAGCATACTGATCCTTGCGGGAATTCAGGAACTGATTCGTCTGCCGGTCGAGGGTGAAGGCCATGGTGAAGTACACGATCAGAGAAACGAGCAGCAACGTGCCGCCCAGGATGCCGGTGTACCACAGCGTTAACCGGAGCCGCAGACTCATGTCATTCCTTTAATACATAGCCCGCGCCTCGGACCGTTTGAATTAAACGCGGCTCACTATTGGCTTCCAGCTTCTGGCGCAGGTAGCCAACGTAGACTTCAATGACGTTCGATTCGCCGTAGAAGTCATATCCCCAGGCGTGTTCGAGGATATATTCTCGCGTCAGCACTCGCCGCGGATTCCGCATAAAAAGCGAGAGCAGGTCAAACTCCTTTGCCGACAGGTCGATGACTCGTTCACCACGCCTGGCCTCTCTGCTGTCCAAGTCGAGCACAAGGTCGGAAAAGCGCAGCTCCGCGCGGCTTTCAGGCTCTCGCCGGCGCAGCAGCGCTCGGACTCGCGCCAGCAGCTCTTCCAGCGCAAACGGCTTGACGAGGTAATCATCCGCTCCGCTGTCCAGGCCCTGCACGCGGTCGGAGACTTCGTCCCGCGCAGTCAGCATGAGGATCGGCTCGTTACCGCCCTCGCGTAAACGCCGGCAGACTTCGAGGCCATCAATGCCCGGCAGCTGAATGTCCAGCACAACCAGGTCGGGGTGATGTTCGAGTGCTTGAGAAAGCGCGGCCAGGCCATCGTGCGCCACGTCGATGACGTATCCCTCATACGACAGCGCGCGCCGGAGCAGGTTGGTGATCTTCTCATCGTCATCAACGACTAAGATCCGCTCCTTCATGGCTCTGGTCTACTATAAACATCCATCCTGGCTGTTTTCATCTGCCGAATGGTTGTTTCTTACGCCGGTCTCAGCATCTTCTTATCCTGTTCTCAGCTTTTCTTCGCTCATCCTTAATGGCGCTAGCGTGTACTTGCGACAAATGTGTGTCCGCCGTCCGGCCTTTGGCTGATTCCGCTTTCTCTTTAGGACATTGCGGCTAGGTTGAAACTTCGCTTGATCGGCTCGGTATCACACCCGAACTCGAACTCATACCTGGAGGTCCCGTTGACTCACCGAAGGCTGGCATCGTGGGGAGCACTCAGCTCGGGGGCTCTGCTGCTCCTCGCGGCTTGTGGGACACCTGGCGGCTCAACGTCGAACGCCTCGGCCCAGGCGAAGCCAGCCGGGCCTCCTCCGGCGCCCGTGGATACCGCTCCGGCTCAAACAGGGCCTATCGCCGCGGGACTCAGCTTCACCGGAGACGTCACCGCGTCCCGACAGGTGAATCTCGTTCCTAAGGTCTCGGGACTGGTAGTCAAGCTGATGGCTGACGTGGGCGACCACGTCACGGCCGGCCAGCAGGTCGCGGAGCTTGATCACGTTACTCAGGACGCTGCCGTCCGCCAGGCTGAAGCGGCCGTCGAGGTGGCCAAAGCCAACCAAGCCAAGGCGCAGGCGCAGGGCCGTCCCGAGGAAGTTGCCCGAACGCAGGCGGCGCTGGCCGCGGCCAAGGCCAAGCTGGACCTGATGCAGCAGCAGGGACGGTCGGAGAGCGTTGCCGCCGCCCAGGCCAACCTCGATACGGCCAATGCCAAGCTCCAGGCGCTGCAGTCCGGCACCGACGCCAATACCCTGGCCAACGACAAGGCGGCGCTGGAGGCAGCCCAGGCCAAGCTGGCGGTCTTCCAGAGCCGAGCCCAGCAGGATGCTTTCCAGAAGGCGGTCGAGGTTGCCAGGAATAACCTGCTCTCGTCGCAGATCACCCGCGACGCCTCGTGCCGCACCGCAGGCGGCACGTGCGACGCTGCCAACGCGACCGTCAATGCGCAGCAGAGCGCGCTCAACTCCGCGCTCGACACCCTGGCCATCAACCAGGACCCCAATACGCTGCTGCAGCTTCAGGATGCCGTTAACCAGGCGCAGACAAAGGTGAACACCGACCTGGCGACGGCCCCGACCGACCTGCAGCAGGCCCAAGCCGCGGTTGCTCAGGCCCAGGCCCAGCTCGCTCTGGCCAAGACGCCCAACACGGCGCAGGACCTGACGCAGCAGCAGGCGGCGGTCGACCAGGCGACGCAGCTGGCCAGGGAGGCCGCTACTCCGAACACCCAGTACGACCTGCAGGCATCCCAGGCCAACGTCGACGCGGCGGTGGCCAACCTGGAGGTGCAGAAGGTCAACCAGCAGCTTACCCAGGTGACGGCGCCATTCGATGGCGTCATCAGCGCCAAGCTGCTGTCGGAGGGTGCGCTCGCCTCGACGACTGTCCCCGTCTTCACCATCGTTTCGAGTGACGTCGAGATCGACCTGCCCGTGGCGCAGGACCAGATCTCTTCCATTAAAGAAGGGCAGCCTGCGCAGCTGACCTCGCCCGCGGTTTCCGGCCCCATCAACGGCAAGATCGCCACCATCTCGCCGGCGGCCGATCCTAAGTCGCGGACGTTCCTGGTGCGGGTGGTGCCCAGCGCCCAGGACGGAACGCTGAAGCCGGGGATGTCCGTGGGCGTGCGAATTCAGACGAGCGAGAAGCCCAACGCGCTGCTCATACCAAAGGACGCGGTGACAACTGATAACAGTGGAAAGCAGGGCGTGTACGTCGTCCAGGAAGGCCAGAACGGCCAGGTTGCGACCTTCAAGCCGGTGACCTTTGGGGCCTCGGACGATAAGAACGTCGAGGTTGTCAGCGGACTCAACCCGGGCGACGTCGTTGTCGTAACGGGGCAGACGTCGCTGTCGAACAATCAGCGGGTTCGGCCCGCCGGCCAGGGCGGCCAAGGGGGCCAAGCGGGCGGGAACGCTTCGGGCCGGCCCCAAGGGTCACAAGGGAACGCGTCAGCAAGACCAAGCGCTCAAGCATCTGGGGGGGCTAGCAGCTAATGGGTCTTACACGCGTCGCGCTCATCCGGCCGGTGGCCATCACCATGATGTTCCTGGCGCTTGCCGCCATGGGCATCGTGGCTTACACCCGGCTGCCGGTGGAGCGCTTTCCACCGATCAGCTTTCCGTCGATCAACATCTTTGTCAGCTATCCCGGCGCGGCGCCCGAGGACGTCGAATCGCTGGTCACCATTCCTATCGAGAACGCCGTTATCGGTCTCAACGGGATCGACACCATCAGCTCCGACTCAAATGAGGGCAGCTCCCGTGTGGGCATCCGCTTCGTCGAGGGCACGGACGTCAACGCGGCGTCCATCGACGTCGAACGCAAGGTCAATCAGGTTCGGCGGCGCCTTCCGACTGATGCCAGCGATCCTTCCATCTCCAAGGCCGACATCACCGCTTTCCCGGTGATGAACATCGCCGTTTCGTCCGACAAGCTCAGTCCTCAGGATCTGACCCAGACAGTCAACGACAACATCCAACCGCTCATTCAATCGGTCCCGGGTGTGGCCGACGCCACCGTCACGGGCGGCGTGACTCGACAGGTGCAGGTCCGGGTGGACACCGACAAGCTGCGCGGCTACGGCCTGTCTTTGACCCAGGTGCAGAATGCGCTGGTCAATCAGAACGTTGGCCAGCCGGGCGGACCAATCCGCACCAGCCTTCAGGTCTTCAATACCCGAACGCAAGCCCTGGCGCAGACACCGGCCGACCTGAATCTCATCGTCATCAATACGCCGGGTGGGGCGGGGGGAGGCGGCGCTGGAAGCAGCGCCAATCCAACGGCGTCAGCAAGCTCGGTGGGTCTCAGCGGCGCCGCCAATGTGGTCGTTGGCAGTACGTCCAATCAGGTCGTGTACCTGAAGGACGTCGCTCAGGTGCTCGATACGACGGCAGCTCAGTCGACCTTCCAGCGCTTGAATGGCAACGCCGCCGTCGGCATGTCCATCACCGCCCAATCCGGGGTGAATGGCATCAAGCTGTCCAGCGACGTTCGGTCCGCGCTGGACAGGATCCAGGCGTCCATGGGTGCGAGCGGGATTCAGTTCCGAATCGTGAACGATCAGGCCATCTTCACACGTGCTGCCGTGAATGACGTGCAGCGCAACCTGTACCTGGCGATCCTCCTGACGGCCAGCGTGCTCCTCGTTTTTCTGCACACCATCCGCAACACGCTGATGGTTCTGGTGGCCATCCCCACGTCGCTCATCACAACGTTCTTCGTGATGTACCTGCTGGGCTTCAATCTCGACACGATGTCGCTGATGGCGCTGGCGCTGCTGATCGGCATTCTGGTCGACGACTCGATTGTCGTGCTCGAAAACATCAACCGCCATTTAGCCATGGGCGAGAAACCCTGGGATGCCGCCCTCAATGGTCGCTCTGAAATTGGCCTGGCGGCCATAGCCATCACCTTCACCGACGTAGTCGTCTACACCCCGGTCGCGTTCATGGCCGGCAACATTGGCCAGCTGTTTAAGGAATTCGGTCTCACCATCGTGGCCGCGACCCTGTGCTCGCTGCTCGTGTCATTCACCCTGACGCCGATGCTGGCGTCGCGGTTGCTCAAAGGTGAAGCGCTCGAGCATATCGCCGGGAATAACCTCTGGGCCAGGTTCACCAGGGCCTGGGAGCGCGGCTTCAATCGAATGGCACGCGGCTACAGGCAGGTGCTCGATCGAGCGCTGCGGGTCCGCTGGCTGCCGGTCCTCGTCGGCTTTGGCATGCTGGCGCTGGTCATCTCCTTCATCCCGCTGCATATCGTCGGCACAGAGTTCGTTCCCCAGGAAGACGACAACCAGTTCAACGTGAACATCCAGATGCCGGTTGGCACCGCCGTATCGGCGACGGACAAGGCTGCGCAGCAGATGGAAGCAGCCCTGTTGAAGATGCCCGAGGTGCAGTCGGTCTACACCAGCGTCGGAGGCGGCTTCGGCGGCACCAACGAGCAGAGCGCTTCTATCGCGGTGGGCCTCGTTGACAAGGGACAGCGCTCGCGAACGGTGTTCGACGTGGTGAGTCAGGTGCGCTCTATCGGGGCCGGGATCGTGGGGGCGCAGGTTCGAACCCAGGTTCCCTCACCGCTGATCGGCGGCGGTGGCTCGCCACTCACCGTCGTGATTCGTGGCCAGGACTACTCCACCTTGCAGGCGCTCACGGCTCAGGTGTTGAGCATGGTGCAGAACACGCCCGGAGCCATCGAGGTCAGGACGTCACGCATTGCGCCGGCGCCCGAGTATCGCGCGGTCGTCGACCGCACGAAGGCGGCCGACCAGGGCGTGACCGCTCAAACGATCGCCTCGACCTTGCGAACCGCGGTTCAGGGCGTGGTAGCCACGCAGCTGCGGCCGGAAGGACAGGACCAGATCGACGTTCTGCTGCAATTGAAGGGGGCCGAAACCCTCACGCCCGACCAGCTGGCAGCGATCCCGATCCTGACGACCAAGGGAACGGTCGTGCGCCTGGACCAGGTGTCCACAATCGTCCGAAGCTCAAGCCCGTCCTCGATTGCCAGGTACAACCGCGCCCGTGAGATCGAGGTCCAAGGCAACGTGAGTGGGCGGTCGGTGGGTGACGTGATTCGGGATGTCCAAACCCAGATCAAGACGCTGGACCTTCCGGTTGGCTACACCGTCGACATCAGCGGCCAGGGCACGCAGTTGAATACCGCCTTCGCGGCGCTGCTGCAGGCGCTGGCGCTGTCCATCGTGCTCATGTACATGCTCACCGCGGCGCTGTATGAATCGTTCATCTACCCCTTCGCCGTGATCATGTGCTTGCCGGTCGCGCTGGTCGGTGCCTTCTTCGGGCTCATGGTGGTGGGCGACACGATCAACATTTTCTCGATGATCGGCATGATCATGCTGGTCGGTCTGGTGGCTAAGAACGCCATCCTGCTGGTCGATTTCACCAACACACTGCGGTCTCGGGGGATGTCTCGCCGCGAGGCTTTGCTGGAGGCCGGACCCACTCGCTTGCGGCCTATCCTCATGACCACCATGACGCTGGTGTTTGCCATGATTCCGCTGGCGCTCAAGCTTGGCGACGGCGCAGAGTCGCGCTCGCCGATGGCCGTCGTAGTGCTTGGCGGCATGATCACCTCGACGTTGCTGACGTTGGTGCTCGTGCCCTGCGCCTACACCTACCTGGACGACTTCCAGAACTTCGTCCTGCGCCGGAAGACCGATGCCGTTCGGCCAGTCTCCATGGAGGCCGCGCCCATTATGGCGGGCGCGTCGGACGATGCTCCGGGCCAAGCGGTGTAGCGGGACACTGCCCTGAAGAGGCGCAGTCGCGCAGCCACGCTCGAGGTGCTGGCCGGGTTGCGATCCCCGCTCCGCCCCGGCGCTTCGCCCTGGACGGGCCGTCCCCGCGACGTGGCTCGCGCCAAGGCCCGCGCTGGCCGGCGGTTCCTGCCGAGCAGCGGCCAGCCCCCATCCGTTGGCGAGGATGGGCCGCTGTGGCCGCCACCCCGGCACTCGGGTCCGTCGGGCCCGCAGGTCGAATGGCCGTACTGGATCATCATGGTGCTGCCGTGGATCACCCTGGGAATCGCCTGGCTGCTCGATCACCTTGGCGTGTGCCTGATCTGCGTGCCGGCCTACGTCAGCCTTCCCTGACCGCTTCGGAACACGCTTTTCACGCCGATCCGGGCGCTAATCTTGCTGTAACCTTGGGATGAGTGTGCGTGGCATTTCCGGCAGACGCCGCGGTCTGAACTTTGTCGTAGGGAGTGCGTATGACTGATCGCGTTCGAGAGATCCTGTCCTGGTACAACGGCGAGAATCCCGGCGTCCTGACCAACCTGGCCCGGATGCTCAACCACGGTCGCATCGGTGGCAGCGGCAAGATGGTGATCCTGCCGGTGGACCAGGGCTTCGAGCACGGCCCCGCGCGCTCTTTCGCTCCGAACCCGGACGGCTACGACCCACGCTATCACTTCCGGCTGGCGATCGAGGCAGGCTGCAACGCCTATGCCGCGCCGCTCGGCTTCCTGGAGGCCGGCGCCGCGGAATTTGCCGGCCAGGTGCCGCTCATCCTCAAGCTGAACAATTCGGACACGCTGGCCAAGATGGAGCCCTGCCCGGCGGTCACCGGCTCGGTAGATGACGCTCTGCGGCTCGGCTGCTGCGCCATCGGCTTCACCATCTACCCCGGCTCGAGCGCGCGCAACACCATGTACGAGGAGCTGCGTGAGCTGACGCTGGAAGCCAAGGCCAAAGGGCTCGCTGTGGTGGTCTGGAGCTACCCGCGCGGAGCCGGCCTGTCGAAGGCGGGTGAGACCGCCGTGGACGTGTCGGCCTACGCGGCGCAGATCGCCGCGCAGATGGGCGCGAACGTCATCAAGGTCAAGCCGCCGAGCGAGCACATCGAGCAGGAAGAGGCGCGCAAGGTGTTCGAGCGCTGTGGCATTCCGATGGCCACCCTGTCGGACCGGGTGCGCCACGTGGTTCAGTCCGCGTTCAACGGGCGGCGCATCGTGATCTTCTCCGGCGGTGAGGCCAAGAGCACCGAAGAGGTGCTGGCCGAAATCCGCGGCATTGCCCAGGGCGGCGGCTTCGGGTCTATCGTGGGCCGCAACTCCTTCCAGCGCCCGATGCAGGAAGGCATCGCCCTGCTGCACGAGATCATGGACGTCTACACCGGCGCCAAAATCCTGGCGGGGGTGGCATAGGCACCTTGCCTGAATCCCTGATCGACAAGATCACTTCGCTGGCCAAGCGGCGCGGCTTCATTTTTCCCAGCAGCGAGATCTACGGTGGCATCAATGCCTGTTGGGACTACGGCCCGCTCGGCGTCCGGCTGAAGGGCAACGTCAAGGCTGCCTGGATGCGGACCATGACCCAGCTGCGTGACGACGTGGAGCCGCTCGACGCTGCCATCCTGATGCATCCTCGCGTATGGGAGGCGTCGGGCCACGTGGAGAACTTCACCGATCCCATGGTCGATTGCAGGGACTGCAGGCACCGCTTCCGGGCGGACGAGATCCGGGACGCCCGCTGCCCCAACTGCCGCAGCACGAACATCGGCGAGGCTCGGCAGTTCAACCTCATGTTCAAGACGTTCATGGGTCCGGTGGAGGAGGACGCCGCCGTGGTGTACCTGCGGCCGGAGACGGCGCAGGGCATCTACGTGAACTTCGAGAACGTTCGCCAGAGTAGCCGCCGGCGCATCCCGTTCGGCATCGCGCAGATCGGCAAAGCCTTCCGCAACGAGATCTCGCCGGGCAACTTCATCTTCCGCTCGCGTGAGTTCGAGCAGATGGAGATGCAGTACTTCATCAAGCCCGGGACCGACGAGGATACCTTCGAGTACTGGCGGCACCAGCGCATGCAGTGGTACCTGGACCTGGGGATCAAGAAGGACAAGCTGCGCTTCCGCGAGCACGGCCCCGATGAGCTGGCGCATTATGCGCGCAAAGCCATGGACATCGAGTACGACTTCCCGTTCGGCTGGAAGGAGCTTGAGGGGATTCACAACCGCGGCGATTGGGACCTGAGCCGCCACCAGCAGTTCAGCGGCAAGGACCTCACCTACTTCGACGATGCGGCCAACGAGCGTTTCCTGCCGTGGGTCATCGAAACCTCCGCGGGCGCCGACCGCGCCGCCCTCACCCTGCTGCTGGATGCCTACGACGAGGAGCCGGACAAGGATGGCGTACGCGTGATCCTGCGCTTCAGCAAGGACATTGCGCCCATCAAGGTTGCCTTCCTGCCACTGTCCAAGAAGGAGAACCTCACGGAGCTGGCCCTCCGCCTGGAGCACGAGCTGCGGCCGCATTTCGTGACGGACTACGACGAGACGGCCAGTATCGGGAAACGCTATCGCCGGCAGGATGAGATCGGCACGCCACTATGCGTCACCGTGGACTTCCAGTCCCTGGAAGACAATGCCGTCACCATCCGCGAGCGCGACAGCATGGAGCAGCAGCGCGTATCAATCGACCGGCTGCGCGAAGCGCTGCAGGACGCTCTCGACCGCATAGGCTAGCCCGCCCCGCCTCGACGCCCCTAAAGGGCGTCATCCTCGCGGTGCCCTTTGATGGGAGAACGGCGCCTAAGCGCCCATGAGCGGTCCGGGATTTCCTGGCCAATTCGACCTGGTTTGGGCCTGGAATGGTGCTGGTATTGCGTTATACGAAAGTCATCGTTTCGTTAAATCTTTCAACCAACGGTCGATAGTCCGGACAGGAGGCTCGTCCGATGAGTGACGCGAACGACAACTTGCGAGAGTTCTCCCGCTACGGTCGGGTGGCGAGGAATTCGCAGATGCTGTTGGTGATGGAGCCGCCGGACGGCAGCGCTCCGGAGGTGGAGGAGGCGCGCGAGGCCATTGCCGGCGACGCGCTGAGCTATCTGACCGAGATCGAAGAGGGTGTCGAGTCGCCGTATTTCACGACCTATACGCGCCAGGATGCCCGCTACATCGATCACGTTGCCGTCGAGCGGATCCGGCAGGCATTGTGGGATCGCCTCGGGGTCTTCGAGCTGACCGAGCCCAAGCTGCGCATGACCGACGCGGCCGAAGCCCTGGCCGCCAGCTTCGCCTACCTGGCCGCCGGCTGCATGCGCCAGGTCAAGGCGCCTTTCTATCAGGCGCCTGCTATTCGGGCGTCGGTGACGGGCCCTCGCAACCTGGCGGAGTTCGTGCGCACCGTGGCCACGGTGCGAGAGGTGACACTGCAGGCCCGCGACGCGGGCTTCCACCGGGTGGTGCAGCGCAACGAGTGGCGGGTGGCGTTTGCCTTCTGGGAAGCCAACCGGCGCCTTGCCCAGGCCATGTCGCCGACGTTCAACTAGATCCCGGTCCGGCGCGGGCGGGAAGTGTCCCTGAAAATGCAAGTCCCGAGCAAACTCGGGAAGTCGCTTCGTCGGCCTTTACCGCTGCTCGTTAGCGGGCTCTGGGCTGGCTTGCACCAACCTGGGCCCAGCGAGCTGGCTCCTCCGGGCTCCGGCTTTGACCCTGGCCCGAGAAGATCCTGACAAGCAGCCTTACGGCTACCGGCCAAGCCCTCCCCGAACCGGGCTTCTTCCGGGCTGGCCTTGCGGCTGCCCCCGGATACGGACCGAAACACTCGTCGCAACCGGCGGCTTTCGCCTCCGGCCCAGCGAGGTCCCTGCCCGCTGCCTCGGCCTGGTGATTCAGGCTCCCTTCGCGCTTCCCGGGTTACTCGGGATTCGCAGGGCTCATAGTAGGCCGGCCAGGATCCTGGTCAAGTAGGTTTTGCCGCGACATGAGTCCGCCAGCCTGAACTTTGTAAACGGACGACAAACGAGCTGTCAACAGCTGGTTATTCCGGGGCGTGTGGAGGGCTTGACAAACGTCCAGCCGGGTTGATTGCCCCGTGTTGGCCGGTTATCCCTCTTGCACCAGCTCACCCTGCCAGTATTGCGGCGGGGCCTCGATCATCTCCAGCATATGTCGGTACCAGGCGCGGTGGTCGCTGCTGTTGGCGTTGAGCATCTCGGAATACTGGTCCACGAAGGTGGCGACGCTGGTCCACTCGCGTGAGTCCTTGGGGTTGCAGTAGACGTGCACGCTGATGAAACCGTGCGTGTTCGGCCGGATGGTCGCTTTCCATTCCTCGTTGTGCTCTTTGAGCGCCTGCTCCATCCCTGGCTTGACCCGGTATCGCGAGATGCTGACGAACATGGGCCGATCGTAACCGCATGCTGGCCCACTCTGTGCTTTGTTGGTGTCAGTCTCGGGTGAAGGAGGAAGCCATGCAAGCGTCGTGCGCTCGCTGTGGAACCCCGATCGTCATGGAGGCGACGACGTCGAAGCGGCAGGGCAGGATGTACTGCTGCTTGAACTGCGATCTGGCCGCGGCGGGGATTCGGCCCCCGGCGAACGCTCCCCTGTGCGCCAATTGCGGCGTGCCGATCGCCGCCACCACCACCCTCGTCGCCCAGGACGGTGAGACCTATTGCTGCGAGAATTGCGCGGCCATGGCTCCCGAGCGCATCGGCGAGGAGGGGTTGCCGGCATTGCCGGAGCTGGACGTGGCCGAACCGACCAGGGCCGAGGTGAGCTTCGCCGACCTGCGGGACGCCGGCACCAGGGTGAACCCCGATACGCTCGAGCCCTACCGGCAGCGAGATCCGGTGGAGCTGGAGCCGGACTTCAACGACCCGGTCGATTCCAGCGCCATCGACGTTTCCGAGGTGAGCAACGATGACGTGTACTTTCCACCCACCGATCCGGTGGTGCGGCCCGCCTGGTCGAACAGCCGTGAAGGCCTCCAGGGAACGTTCGAGTCCGATTCCATGGCCGACGACGTCGAGCCTCAGCCCGGCAGTCCCATGCGCGGCGACGAGGCGCTGGCCGGCGCCATCCGGATCGAGCTCAGACAAGATGCCGCTACCGCCGACCTGCCCATCGAGGTGAAGGTCGAGAACCGCGTGGCTCGCCTGTCCGGACAGGTGAGCAGCATCGAAGACGCCGAGAACGCGGAAGAGGTGGCCGGGCGCATCGCCGGCGTGCTGGAGGTCGTCGACGAGTTGGAGGTCAGCGGCTGATGGCTGCGGCACACCAGAACCAACGCGCTGCTTGCCCAATGTAGCGCGGGCCCTTGCGGCCCGCCGGTCTGTTAGCGTGGAGCGATGCGGGCTAACCCGCGGGATGTACCCCTACGGTGTGCAGTGATATCGCCGATATCACCATGTTGGTTGT
>Ga0070741_10000330_pt1 | contig 180011 bp, 162 predicted proteins | sample Coa_R1_4_FD_66440 | JGI IMG/M metagenome (GOLD analysis project Ga0070741, IMG submission 66440) | Surface soil microbial communities from Centralia Pennsylvania, which are recovering from an underground coalmine fire - Coalmine... | ecosystem: Environmental > Terrestrial > Soil >... | reverse complement strand
CACACATGCTAAAGTTTCCAGTTGAGGTCGTGAGTTGGTTAGGGTTTTTGTGTTCATACCCCTATCCTACCTCACGTCCTCCTTGCTCCCTGGTGCGAGATAATCTCACCTCTCTACCCCAGATCGTCCACAGAGTCAATCCTCCACCTGTAGAACATGGAACGCGAGTCGTTTCCACAACTACTGCCCGTCTGGGACGCACTCATGCCCGCCATGCGGTCATCATGCCGCCTGGCAGCGGCATGAACCCGGCCCACGCCGCGCGAACTTGTGAGCGCGTAGACCGCTGGTGAAGCACGTCAGTGCTGAACCGTGCGCGTCGTGGGTGGGTCGCCAGTTAAAAACTGGCCTCCTCAAACGCCGGAGGGGGCTGATGTGCCGCGCTCACGCGCGCCACCCCGCGTCGCTCTTGTGGTGCTTCAGCGGGTGTCGGCACGGTGTACCCTGCCGACACGGACCACTCATACCCACAACTTCGCTTTTGGTGCGATTTTACACTGGTTTCGCGCGAGGTGAAAATGCGCTCACTGGTTGATTCCAGCACCGCCCTCTACTACTGAATCGAAGCCGCCTCAAAGAAGAATTTTGTCCTCCATAGCCACTGCTGCTTGTGCTTCCGGTGTACGCCATTGTCTTCCCATTGCTCGCAACCCGTACGACACTGTCTTCCCACCCGATTTTCGGCTCAGTGAGGCGTTCCTAACGAGGTGTCCACTCACAATGGACACTTTTCTGTTGGGTGTCCACCGCTGATGGACACCCGCTTTGGAGCCGCACAAAGTGCATATTTCCGGCACTTGCAGTGACTTCAAATAGCATAAAGGCCGACAGGCGCGATGGATGTGGCGCTTTCCGGTATCCTCTCAAAATTGATCCCCTGCGACTCAAAATTGATCGCCTGATCCGCACAATTTTGAGCAGTTCCATTCGACCACACGGGTATCCTGTCTTCATCCATTCAGCACGTTCTTTGACAGGAGTACGCCATGTTCAACCAGACAAAACCCAAATCACGTTTCTGCGGCTTCCGGCTTACCGAGGAAGAACATGACCGGCTTGCCAGGGCCGCCCATCTGGAACGCCGCAAAATGGCCGACCTGGTGCATCTCATCGTGGCCGAGGCGCTCGACCGCTACGCCAGGCGACTGGCCGAGGAAGAAGCGCACGAAGCGAAAGACCAGGGCCAGGCATGAAGATACTCACCTTATCACGACAAGACGCCTATGCGCTCTCGCGGGCGCTGGTCGGCTGTCCCTGGGTAGACCAGCCGGTGAGTTCGCTGGTCTATGCTATGCTTACCCGGCTCGATCTCAAGAAGCCCGATGAGATGGCCTTCTTGAGGCAAATCCTGGGAACCGACCTGATGCGGCAAGTTCTGGCGGCAGATCCGCAGAGCGAACCGCCGAGTGACACAGAAGCAGACACGATCATTGCCCCCTCGCTGCCCCAGGACGCTAGGCCGACTCCTGAACAGGCGGACGCAGCAGCTACTGTGGGCGGCTGGCTGAAAGACTGCGTCCAGTGAGCAGGCAGCGCCGCCAACGAAACGCCACTGCTGTTCCATGAAGGGGTCGGCCTGTACCTGGCAGCGATTGCCATTGGGCAGCGGCTCCATATCAACACCCCTGGCGGCAGCAGGTCTATCCCAATCTTTATATCATGACCGTGGCCGTTTGACCTACTTCCGCAAGTCCGCCGGGTTAAGCCTGGCTCACGAACTGGCCCAGGCATCCATGCCACACATGATCCTGCCTCAACCGGGCAGCCCGGAAAACTTCATGAACATGCTGGGCGGCGTGCTGCCGCCCAACTTCGACACCATCCCCGCCCCAGACCGGGAACGCCTCACCAAAGGCAATGTCTTCGCCGCGCAGCGCGGCATCCTGCGCGACGAACTCTCCGCGCTCTTCAAGTCGATGGGCCGCGATTACATGGCCGGGTTGAAGGAACTGATCATGCAACTTTACGATTGCCCAGCCTATCTGGATTCCAACACCAACAACCGGGGTATCGTCGTGATCCGGGATACAGCGCTGAGCATCCTCGGCGCAGCCACGCCCGCCGAACTCAGCACGGCATTGACGGTGAATGACTGGCACAACGGCAACCTGGCTCGCTTTGCCCTGCTAACGCCGGAGGTCGATTATGCCACCCGGCCTGCGCAGAAAGCCAGTATCGCGCCGGATCACCTGGTCGTTCGGTTGCGGGATTTGCATGAGCGTTTACCAAAACCTTTGCTGCCCGGTGAGCAGAGTGACTTTTCAGGCTGGTCGCTGGTCGCCAACGTCTGGGATTACTGCTTTGCCTATGAGCAAGCGCTGCGCGCCATGACCGCCCCCGACAGCGCTCTGGATGATCGCCTGCGTGCTACCTATGGCCGCTTACACGTTCAGGGTTTGAAGATCGCCATCTGTTTGGCCGCGCTGGATTGGGCTGACAGCAGCCGCGACGAGCGCCCTATCGTGCAGCCTGCTCACTGGTTCTGGGCACAGCAGATCGTCGAGACCTGGCGCGCATCGGCGCACCGGTTCCTGCATGACTTGGCCGAGAGCGAGGAAACGCGGCTGGAAACACGCATCCTGCGCTTGCTGAACGCCCATCCCGAAGGCTTGAGCCTGCGTAGCATCTACAAGCATTTTCGTGCGCCGCGCAAAGCCGTGATGGAAACGCTCCACGCGCTCGAACAGGATAACCAGATCAGGCGCGTGACCGCTTCACCGGACGGACGCCCCGGCCCCAGGCCCGATCTTTACTGCCCCAAATACTGAGCGATCCTGGGGAAACCCATCCCCAGGATCGGCGATCTTGGGAACCTGGGTATCGACGTGGACAAGATCGGTTGTTGGTAACGACGCTTACCAGGGAGTCATCACCTTTGAAGACACGTACTGTCTATTGTCCGCCCCCGGCAGAGGCGGTGGCAGCCTGTGCACGCAAAATTTGCAAGGAACTGGGACAGGGGGCGGATGAGACGTTCAATACGCCCGATGTCATCTGGGGATTCACCGAATTTGTCAACATCTCCAACGCGATTGCTGCCCACCGGCTCAACCAGGAGGCGAATGCAGAACCGGTCGAATCTGAAGTTGACACCATTCCTGAACGGCAGTAAGCTTGTCGGTGATGCGAGTATCGAGGTGCAGCGAACACCTCGACACTCTAGCCGATGCACTAAGGTACCTAGCGCAGCGACCTCCGCCAGACTCTATCCGGTCGGTGGCTGATGTGCTACTGATTCAAGGAGAGTCTGAAATGTCCCCAAAATCCAATTCCCGTAACGTCGCCCTGTGTTATGTTCGCCTGTCGATGACCCAAACTGCCGACGATGACAACAGCCCGGAGCGGCAGCGCGCCAACTGCCAGGCATACTGCGATTTCCGAGGCTGGACCGCCGAATTCTATGAAGATACCGATGGACACAAGTCCGGGCGCAAGGAAGAGAGTCGTCCCGCGTGGATGGCGCTCAAGAACCGCATCGCCGATCCCGATGTCGTCGCGCTGGTAGCGAATGAACTGTCACGCTTTCACCGCAAAGGCTTCCGCATGGGCCATCTCCTGGAAATGTGCAAGGAACACGAGCTTGAACTGGTGAAGGCTGGGGAAAAGAAAAGCCTCGACATCAACGATGTCACCGTGTCCATGTGGATCATGATGGAGGCGCTGTTCAACGAGTATTACGCGGAAGACATCGCCCGCAGGCAGCGTGAAAGCGCCCGTTACCGCAAAGCCAAAGGCATCGTGGTCGGCGGCATTCCTTTCGGCACCATCCGGCCCCGGAAAGACGGCAAAAGCGGGTTCCTGGAACGCAGCCCGTATGGAGTCTGGTTATTGCCTGATGGTACATTCACGGAAGGCCACCAGGATGATACCCCACCTGACGGCGCAGTCTGGCGCAGCTATGTCGATGCCGCCGAACGGGTGTTGAGGCTGTACGGGCAGAACCTGCATGGTCGCCGCAAGATTGCCCAGACGCTTAACCGGGAAGGCTACCGCTTCCGAGATGCAACCGGCCAGCCTGCCTTCTTCAAGGCGGAAAATATCCGGGGTATTGTAGCGAACTGGGTGGAGTACGGTGGCGCAGTCGTCGGCAGCCGCGCCAAGAACCGCCGCGCGAAAAACGTGACCCCGGAGACCGTTGCCCTCAATCCTGAACGCGCAATCTTCGACGTTGATTTGTGCTACCAGGTGGGCCGGGTTCGCATGATCCGCTCGCGGGATGTGAAGCATACGCCCGATTTCGCCGTTCACGCCGATTCAGCCATCTACCCGCTGTCCAAAGTGGTCTTTTGCGCTCACTGCGAGCGGTTGGCCGTCGAGCAGGAAAATCCATCGCTGAAAAGCTACCTGACAGGTCTCCATGCCAGTCGTAACAACCCGCGCTACCGGCACAAGGAAATCAGCCACGATTGCGGGGCGATGAACAAATCTGTCCTGGCCGAGACGTTGGAAAATGACTTTGCCCGGCTGGTGAGCCATCTGGCGGTGAAGCCCGAAACGCTGCCGGTCATGGCAAAGTGGTTTGCCGAGATTAACCAGGAACAACAAACGCCGGATCAGCGCGCCGAAATCCTGGCCGAAATTGCCGAGTGGAAACAGCGGATGAAGAACGCTGATACGATGTTCCGCCGGGCACGTCTCAGCGAGAGCGAATGGGAACAGGACGTGCAGGAATGTGAACACCAGATCGCTATGCTGGAGGCCAAGCTCAGCGAACAGGCCGAAATCCGCATGATGCTGGAAATCACCGCCAACCGAATTGCCGACATGCAAACGAACTGGTATGACGCAACCCCGGCAGACAAACAGGCATTTGTTCACAGCCTGTTTTCCGAGATTATCTACGACCTGGAAACGCGGCGGATTGTTGGATTCAAAATGAAACCCTGGGCTGAGTCATTCCTACAGCTCAGGGTTGGTTTGGAAGAATTTTATCAGCAGCAGATGGGTGAAAATGCTGCGGAACCCTTGTATACTGCTGTGCTCCCGGAGGGATTCGAACCCCCGACGCCAGGTTCCGAAGACCTGCGCTCTATCCCCTGAGCTACGGGAGCATTCAATGCATGGCGGATAGTATACTGACTCGGCACGTCGTGATCCAGCCCGAACCCATCGCTTACCAGGGTTCACCCAGACTTTTCATACGGTCTACATGCGTCTGAATCTGCATCTGGAGCCATTCGGCGAAGCTCTGGTTGATGGGGGTAAATGCAGTCGTGTCGAGTGTGCCGTGATAGCGATAGACCGGGGAATTGTCGCCCTGCGACAGCCGTAAGAATGTGAATACGTAGTTCTGACTCATCCAGAACACAAAGGCATCGTCTGGGAGCGGTTGCGGAAAATTGTTGCTGGACAAAAGGTTCTTGGCCTTGTCTTTGAGCGATGGCAAATCGTCAGGCAGCCAATCTGATCCTAAGAGTATTCCGGCTCGGCTCTGCCCCATCCACAACAGAAACTCGCGGTATGGCCCCGGAAAGATAATGCCTAACTGCTTTTCCAATGCCTGTACCTGGTCGGGAGTGCACGCCTCGGGTCGAACAGTGAAATTGAGGCCATCAAACAAGGCTTTGACGTAATCCAGGTGCATAGTGTGCGCTTGCCCTCCGGGCGGGTGTGAATGTAACGGGAAAGACCACTGTACAATGAGGACGATTATCGCGTTTTCATCCCGTCATGCAAATCGTTGCCAGGAAAAAGCGGTGAGGCGCTCAAGACCGCGCAATGGGCAGGTCCACGAAAAAACAAGAGCCTTGTCCTTCCTGGCTTTGAACCCAGATGCGCCCATTATGCGCATCAATGATGGACTTTGCCAGGCTCAGGCCCAGCCCTGTGCCAGGAATGTTGATGGTTTCGCTGGTGCGCACTCGGAAGAAAGGCTGGAACAACTTTTCTAAAGCCCCAGACGGGATGCCACAGCCATTATCAGCGACCTCAATGCGGGCATGGTTGCCTTCCTGGCGCAAGGTCACCTGGATAGTACCGCCGGGTGCGGTGTATTTGATGGCATTATCAAGCAGGTTGCGAAGCGCTTCACGGAGCTGCTCCACGTCTCCATCGATTGTTAGTTCGTCCGGAAGCAGTTCGATGGATAAGGTCTGCTCCTTGTCCGCAGTCTGAGTCTCATATTCTGCGACAATCTCTTGCAGGAAAGACTTCAATTCGATTGACTTTAGGATGAGTTGCCCGGCCTTAGCCCTCTCCAGGTCGAGCAAATCGGTGATGATGCCAAACATTCGGGTCGTACATTGCAGAATGGCGTTCAGGTAGGTTCTCTGTTCCTCGCTGTTGGGCAGGCCCAGCAGCATTTGCGTATAACTGACAATGATGCTCAAGGGATTCTTGAGGTCGTGAGACGCCATCCGCAACATCCGGGTTTTCAGTGCGTCGAGTTCTTTCAGTGAAGAGATGTCGTTCAACATCAGGACCCACCCGGCCTGATTATCTTGCAAAGGCGCGCCCTGCAAAATGAACGCTGACGGGCCGATATGGATATCGCATCGGAACGTCTCGCCGCGCTGGAGCATCTGCTGAATAGAGTCGATCAGATCCGCCGAAACCTGGACGTTTCTCATCACAGACTCGATGGAGGGGTGTTCCAAGCCTGGCTCTAGCTTGAAGAGCCTGAGGGCTGCCGGGTTGGCCCGGAGCAAGTTGTTCGAGGGACTCAGCACCAGGATCGCATGCGGTGCACTCGCAAGAATGGCCTCCAGCAGGGCGTTCCTTTGCAGCAATTCCCGCTGGAAGATATGCGCCTTGCTCATCTCACGAAGGACGAGTTCGATACCTGCAAATTGGCCGTCGGCAGTTTTGGTGGTGATACCTGAACACGTCACACGGATCGGTTGGCGGCTGTGGTCAAAAAGGCTTAATTCACGTTCGCGCACTGCCCCACTGGTCTGCACATCCTGGAAGAACCGAGCGGCCTCTACTTGATCTGCCCACATTGCGGCGGGTAGCGGCAGATTGATCATCTCCAGAAGGCTAGGGATGCCCATCATTTCCAGGAAATAGGAGTTTGCATACACGACACGCCCCTCAGCGTCCAAAGAAAGGATCGCATCAGGTGCGTTGTGCTGGTCATCCAGATCGGAGACGGCGTGTTGCAGGAGATTCTTTTCTAACAGTGTACGGGTATGGGCAGCCCTCAGGGCTTCAAGCTCGCGCTGCGTTTTTTCTACTTCACTTTGACTGCTCACTTGAGGTGGTGCTTTGTCATCCATGACTCAAGTTGCAAACCCCTTAGTTTCTTGTTCGTGAGCTGAAGTGAGTGTCGATATGCGTCCTTTCTCAATTATTGTATAACAGAAGACAATGGAGTGTCTATGTGTGGATTATAAAAACGCCACGAAAAGCGTTGTCGGGCGACAGTACCAAGCAGTGATCCAGTTGTTCGGGGTGGCAGCCTGGTGCTACCACCCGACAACGTCGCGCAGGTGGTTGGCAACCAACCAGGTGGTTGCTTCAAAGAAACCGTAGGTCCGGCGCACTGCGCCCGGCGGCAGTTTCCCTACCGGATCGCTGGTCGCTGCCCAGATCGTGGTTTCGAGTTCCTCAAGGCGATTCAGCGTTTCCCCAGGCGTTGTCGGGACAGGCACATCGGCATAACCTCTGTGTTGCCCGCTGGGGAAGGTCACAGCCTGTCGTGGCAGGTGCGGCATCACGCCGAGAGCGATCAACGCATGTTGATATAGAATTATCTGTCCACTCAACCGTTCAAGCGGTTCGTCGGTGGTCCAGCGCAACCCGATTTCGTCGAGCCAGCTCCAATCGATCAAGTAGTCGATCAGGGCGCGCAGTTCAGAGGCCAGTGTCAGGTCAGAGGTGCGCAGGGCCAGCATGAAGCCTTCACGGGTATGTGTCAGATGCTCCAGGATGCGATTCAAGGCTGCTCGTTGGCAGAGGGTTCGACTTCAGGGTTTTGCAGGCCACTGAACAACATCCGATTAGCATCGAGGGCGGCAATCGTCAGGAGACGGAGCGTGCGCCGGGCATCCTCAAGGTTGAGCAACTCCGACATCAGAGGACACTCCCAAACCATCAGAAAGCGATCAACATCGGTCTTTCTTCGAGCGAAGCTCATTCTTTCGCTCGGTTGTCCCTTACAGTAGTGCAAACAAAACTGAGTGTCAAGTGGGAATGCTTCCGGATTATCAACACCTCGGAATGAGGATAAAGTCGTAGCAGTAGCAGAGGCTGTGGATATGTTGATAACTCAACTCAAACCAGGCGCTAACGTTTTCTATACCCCTACTAATGGGGGCGAGGCGCTTCCACCCGCCCACAGGTAGGGATAAGGCGTTGCCAGACTGTCCACATCGTTCTGTGGATAACGTGGCTCGTTATCCACAGAGTTCACAGCGGCGCACCTCGTGCATTATCGAGGTGCATTATCGGGCCGACCAGCACGGCCTCAGGCAAGGGTGGCACAAAGGTGGATCAGGCCACCGGTGGTCTGGAATAGCCATGCGCCAGGAGCAGATTATAAAGCAGTTATCCACAGCTTGTCCACACCATAATTGGAGTTATCCACAGCTTGTCCACAGCCGTTCAATTGGGCAGTTTGGTCTGCATAAACGTCAATGGATTAACCCACACGCCGTTGACGGCAATCTCCCAGTGGACGTGCGGCCCGGTGCTGCGTCCGGTGTTTCCGCTCAAGCCGATCACGTCGCCCTGCAATACGAACTGCCCCGGCACGACGTACCGCTCCGAGAGGTGGGCATATTCGCTGTAGATGCCCCAGCCGTGATCGATGACGACGTTGTTGCCATGAATATCCAGTGGCCGCGACAGCACAACCCGTCCACTGGCGGAGGCCAGAACAGGCGTGCCCGCCGGGGCGCGAAAATCATAACCCGTGTGCCGCCGCGTGACCGTACCATTATAGGTGCGGAAGCTGCCGAAGGGTGAACTGAGCGGCCCATTCACTGGCGGGGTGAACATACCTTCCCAGTAACGTACAGGCGTCACCAGGCTGTAGGTATTCAGCAGACGAGTATCTTCACTCTGCTGCACATCGTCACGCAGCAAGTTGAGTTTGTTGGCGGGCATGATGAGTTGCGTCGGGTCTTCCGCAATGAATTGGCCTGAGGCCACCTTGAGCGTGCCCTCCCAGGTGGCCGTCGAACCATTTCGCCGGGTGACGGTGATCTGTAGCGGATAGTCCTTGATGCGCTGTTCCATCGGCACGGCCAGCAGACACACAAAGCCCTGGCTGGTCGGGAAAAACGGGTAGGTGCGATCCAGCGCCGACGCCACAGCCGCCGCGATGTCCGGGCCAGTCAAGAGGATCACGCCTGCCGTACCCTGGCGGATGTAGTCGAAATCGAGCTTGACAACCGTTGGCTGCTCCGCGCCGGCGCGCGTCAGCAGGCCAAGAACCGCCAGCAAAGTAATCAGCGATGAGAAGATACGCTTGTGCTTGATGACCAGTGCAAACAATGCTTGACACCCGCTCCATAATCGACCCGTTACCGAAGGCGTCCATACTAGCACGCCGAACGATGGTCAGCAATTGCAAGTTTTGCTCAGAAGTCAGGAGGTGGCTTCCAGTTCCCTCAACGTCGCTTCCAGACTCGCCACATCCAGCGGGCCATACACGATGCGCTTGATCAGCCCGTCTCGTCCGACAAAATACGTGGACGGCAGCCCGCGCACGCGGTACAGGCTGGCAAGCGAACCATCCCGATCAATCACCAGGTCGTAGGTCAGGCCAAACTGGGCCTGCCACGCCAGTACGGCGGCAGGCGCTTCGCCGTTGTCGATCCCGACAATGTGCAGCCCGCGAGCACGATGGGCTATGTATGCGGATTGCAAAAGTGGCATCTCACTCAGGCATGGGCCGCACCAGGTCGCCCAGAAATTGATGATGACGGGGCTGCCGTGCAGAGCAGCCAGCGAAAACTGCTTGCCCGCAACCGTCCACCCATCGACGGGCGGGGCCAGCGCACCCACTTCTGGTGCAACAGGCATTGCCTGCGAGGTATAAGGCACTACAGCATTGGCGCGAGTGCGTTCTGGCAAGCCCGCCCCGGCGATCAGCGCCAGGGCCGCCGCCAAGCACAATGCTGCAAGCAGCAGACGGAGGGAGCCGGACATGGGTTTACCGCGCAGAGACTCCGGAGACCTAAATTCACGAAAGTATACGTGGGGCGGGGCGCTTGATACAAGTGTCAGAAGGTGGCGACGACAGCCACCCCGCCCCGCGAAACTCTCTCCGAGCACATGTGTTACTTTATTACAATCACTCGATATTTAGCCCTGATCTGAGGTAATGTTCTTTGCTTGGAACGTGAGCACCGATCTGCAACCAGCCATGTTTGGCGCATTTCGAGCAGTTGATAACTCCTAAAGGATTTGACGCTATGGAATGGTCACGCAAAGGACTCGCCCGCGTCGTCGTTACCGGGATGGGCGCGGTAACATCACTTGGTCCTGTCGATAGTTTATGGGAAAGTCTGAAGGCTGGCATTTCCGGAATCCGCCGCATTCGTTCGTTCGATACTTCCCACCTGCCAGTCAAGGTCGCCGGGCAGGTGACGGACTTTGACCCGACTCCGTACATTGAGCATAAAGAAGTACGGCGCATGGCGCGTGCGTCGCAGTTTGCCGTCGTCGCCGCTAAGATGGCGATAGCCGACGCGGGGCTGACCGATGAACAGTTGTGCGCCGAATCAGAGCGGACGGGCGTGGCGGTTGGTTCCGGGCTGGGCGGCTATGAAGTGCTGGCTGAGCACACCCATCGCTACCTGACGGTAGGAGGTCGGATCAATCCATTTGCACTGGTCAGTGGTCTGCCGAATATGCCCGCGCATTACGTCAGTCGCTACGCGCACGCCACCGGGCCGATCAGCGCCCTCTCGACGGCCTGCGCAACAGGCACACAGTCCATCGGCGACGGTGTGGACATGATCCGGCTTGGTCAGGCCGACACGGTGCTGGCGGGCGGCGTGGAGTCGGTGCTGACCGACTACGCGCTGGCGGGCTTCGACGCGATGACTGTGCTGGCGAAGGGCTTCGAGGACTGCCCGGAAGCAGCCAGCCGTCCCTTTGACGCGGATCGCTGCGGCTTCGTGTACAGCGAGGGCTGCGGCATCCTGGTTCTGGAAAGCCTGGAGCACGCTTACAAGCGCGGCGCGCGCATTTATGCGGAAGTCCTGGGGCACGGCGAGTCTTCCGATGCGCATCACGTCGCTGTGCTGGATGAGGAAGGCAAGGGCGCGATCCGGGCCATGAAGTGGGCGCTCAACGATGCGGGCATCAACCCGGAAGACGTGGATTACATTAACGCACATGGCACGGCCACCGTACCCAACGATGCCATCGAGACGATGGCTATCAAGAGTGTCTTCAAGCATCACGCCTACAAACTGGCGATCAATTCCACGAAGAGTATGTTGGGGCATTCGATGGGCGCGTCCGGCGCGATAGAGGCTATCGTCTCGATCAAGTCGCTAGTCAGCCAGGTGCTGCACCCGACGATCAACTACCGGCGACGCGACCCGGCCTGCGACCTGGATTACGTGCCGAACGAGGCCCGCGACAGTAAATTGCGACGAGTCCTATCCAACAGCTTTGGACTGGGAGGGCAAAACGCCTGCATCGTTCTGGGCACTGTGTAGGTGATGAGCAGGGTTATGGCGTTCTACGGCCCATAGCCTGGGCCGTAACTGCGTGGCCTCTTGCGGGGGCTAAAGCGATGTTGGTCGCCTACGGATAGCATTGGCCCGGCGTTCACACGCCGGGCCATATTTCATCGCTTGTCTCTCGAAGGAAAGTGGGTTCTTAGTGCAGTTGTCCCGCGCTCAACACGTCGCGGGCTTTGAGGGCCAGGTGCAGGTTCAGGCGCACGTCGGCGTCGTCCAGGTCGAGGCGGGTGATCTCGGCAATACGGTTGAGACGGTACGCCAGGGTGTTGCGATGGATACGCAGTTCTTTGGCAGTCAGCGCTGTATTGCCGTTGTTGGCGAAATAGGTGTTGAGCGTGCTGAGTAGCTCGCTGTGCTGCTGCTCGTCGTACTCGATCAAGTCGGCCAGCCAGGTCTTGCAGAAGCGCTGCAATTCACTGGGATTCTTCAGGGCGAGCAGCAAGCTGTACAGGCTCGAATTGCCAAAAAATGTGGAGCGCGTTTGCGTGCGGAGCGCCCGGCACATCTGCACGGCATCCTCGGCTTCCCGGAACGACTGGCGTAGATTGTCCAGGCCGCGCGCAGGCCGCCCGACGCCACAGCACACTGTTACGTTGTGAAGCCGCACCCCAAGCTGTTCCCGAATCTCTTCGGTCTTATGCTTCAGCCGCATCGTCTGGCGTGGTTCTTCGACGGGGTGAAAAAGCACCGCCGCGTTGTTGTAGGCCATGACAGGGCCAGAAATGCCCCGCCGTGCAGCTTCGCCTTGCAGGAGCAGGGCGAGCTTCTCACCGGTGATCGCATCGGTTTCCGGACGGTAGATGACGACAGCGTAGAACTGCTGGGCCTGGAAACCGTATTGTTCCAGCATCAGCGCGTCGGGCATTTCGCCATTCAACCACGCCTGCAACCAGTCGGTTTTGGTGCTGCGCATCGACGACGGGCTGCGCGTGGCAATGTAGTTGAAGTTGAGTACTTGGTCGGCCATAGAAACGCTCCCCTGACATTACCGGAACCGACTGCTCCGGTTATGGTTGAGGACATTCTAACGGCGAACCGTTCAAAAACGTTTATCCACAGTGTATGAGAAATTTAGAACTTTATTTGTGCATTTAGCACAACGCTAAAAAGCGGTTAACAGAGGCGCGGTTAACCGTCAGCGGTTAACAGGCGGTGTATCTTGAGCGCAAGATGCACCGCCAGCCGGACGTCGGGCTGGTTCAGGTCAAGCCCGGTGATCTCCGCGATCCGGTTCATGCGGTAGAACAGGGTGTTGCGGTGCACACTGAGCAGCTCGGCGGTTTGTGTGTGGTTGCCGTGACACTGGAAAAAGGCTTCCAGCGTCAACAGCAGGTCTGCCCGCTGGCCTTCTTCGTAGTTGATCAGGTTGCCGATAGTGCTATCGCGCAGGGCGCGCAGGTCGTCACGGTAGTCAGGGTGGGCCAGGAAGGTGTAGATGCCCAGGTCGCCGATGTACATGGGCGAGTCGGACTTGAGCCGCCGCGCGATGTCGGCAGCCTGCGCCGCTTCGCGGTACGACGCTCGCCAGTCGTTGACGCGCAAGGCCAGTGAGCCGATGCCGATGGCGAGTCTGGCCGTCGGGTATTCGCGCCGGGCTTCAGCGCGGATTTCGTCGGCCAACTGGCGGGCGGCCTGCACGGGCGTGGACGAATCGCTGGCGTAGAACAGCCGCAGTTCGTTCTCGCGCAGTCGAGCCAGGGCGTTAATCTGCCGACCAGAGATCAGGCCGTTGACCAGCGTTTCGAGGCGGCGGCTGGATGGGTGCTTGTCGCCATACCAGGCGATGACCAGCGCAATGTGCGGTGTGGTCATATCGTGCCCGAAGCGATCTCCCTCGGCCAACGCTTCCGCCTCGGCCACCGAGCCGATCATCAGGCTATCCAGGAAATCGCCGCGCAGCTTCTTTTCGATCTCGCTGATGGCTTTGGCGCGGGCCATTTCCAGTGCGCACACGACGGCACTGTGCTCAACGATCACGCTGTCTACGTCGTCGAAGCTGTCGCCCGGCGCGATGAATGACAGATAGCCGCGCCCGACGTTCTGGTTGACAATGGGCGTGATCAGCCGGGAAAGGCCGTCCTCACGGATTTGCTGGCGCACGCCCGGCGAGGTATGCCGGGGCAGGCGGTGTCGATCCTGAAGCTGGTCGGGCAGGTTGTTGCGATCCCTGAGCAGTTCCGCAATGTCATCCCAATCGGCGGCGAACTGTGGCGGAACTGCCGACACCTGAATGCGCAGGCGCTTATCCTGCACTACCACCGCCTTGTTGATGTACTCCGCCAGTTCATGCACAATCCGATCCAGGCCGACGTTTTCCGAGGCAAGCTGCACAAGCTGCTGGTAAACCTGGGTGCTGCGCCGTTCGATGTACCCCTGCCGATCCAGGAGCAAGCCCACGATGGCCCGCTCCACCTCACGAATGCGGCTGTTGGCAGGCAATTGCAACACCGGCAGATGCGCCATCTCAGCCATCGCCAGCGCCATCGGTGGCAGCGCCGCCAGGCTAATCACAGCCGCCACATTGGCCTGAATGCAGGCCCGCACAATGGCAGTTCCGTCGCTTTTGCCAGGAATGAGCAGAATGAGTTCATTCCCTTCCAGGTAGGGCAGCGGGGAATCCACGCTCACGGCGACGGCCCATCGGACAGGGCGCGCAATTGAGTCACCGCCTGCAACGATCTGGGTTCCCAAAGGGAGAGCCAGTTTGCTGATGTTGTCTACAGTCAGGGTTGGCGTGTCGGAAATCATAGCGGTTGAAGCGCTTACTCCGGGCCATTGATGACTGGGCGATCATACGGTGTTTCGCTCATCTGTGCAAGGTGAACAACGGAATTCGGTGGAGCGGGTTGGCGCTTACCTGATCCCCGGCGGCGAGGTGAACTCGCCTCTTCCACCACCTCGGCGGGCTGTGGTATAGTCTGCGTGCGTTTCGTTCCGCGTGGAGGAGATAAGACTTTATGCGATTCAGCAAACATTTAATGGTAGTCCTGATCGTGCTGACCCTGACCGCGACACTATCGACTGTACGGGCGCAGGGGCCGACTATCCCTGCCGATTTGCCCGACCTGAAAGGCCGTGAGGTGGTGGCTGTGACCGCGCAAGACTACTTCCCACTCACCTACGTCAGCGCCAATGGCAAGGGCGTGGGCATGGAGTACGAGCTGTGGGGCGAGATCTGCTTGCGTCTGAACTGCAAACTGACCTGGAAAGTCGCAGCCTGGGACGGCATGATCACGGCTATCAACCAGAAGCAGTACGACGTGGGCATGGACGGTATTTCGATCACCGACGAGCGCAAGCAGCAGGTCGATTTCTCCGATCCCTATATGACTGTTGAGCAGAAATTTCTGGTGCGCGCCGACGAGAATCGCTTCACTGACAGCAAATCCTTTGTCGCCAACAAAGACCTCAAGATCGGCTCACAGGCCGGAACGTCCGGCTTCTACACGGCGACAGGGATGCTCGGCGTGAAGGAGGGCGAAACCAGCCCACGCATCGTCCTCTACGACAACTTTGGTATCTCGGTGCAGGCGCTCCTCAAGGGTGACGTGGATGCCGTGATCACCGACGTGGCTTCCAGCCGGGGCTTTGTCGGCGCCAACGCCGGCAAGCTCAAGGTACTGGACGAAACCCTGAGCAGCGATCCGCTCGGCTTCATCTTCCCGAAGGGCAGCGACCTGGTAGCGCCGGTCAATGCTGCGCTCAAGTCGATGCGGGAGGATGGCTACCTGGCCTACGCCGAAAACAAATGGTTCTTCCTGGTCGGCTCGGCCTCGCAGCCTTCCGCTCCGGCTGCGGCAGCCACCGCCGCTGCCACCGCATCGAAGTAGACTGTGGACTCTTACCCCGGCCCCTTTCCAACCGGAGAGGGGCTTCAGGCAAAACACCTTGCAAGAAGACATCCAGACCCGTGTCAGGCTTAACCCACTACCAGATCGCCTGAGCCGCCTGCCCTGGTGGGCGCTGGTGGCGGCACTGATCGGCGTGCTGTTCACCTGGACATTGCTGACCGATGAAACCTATTTCGGCATCCTTTCCAGAGTCACCAATGGCCTGTACATCACTCTCCGCGTGACGTTTATTGCCTATCTGTTTGCGCTGCTGGTCGGCCTGATTGTGGCCCTGGGCCGTGTCTCGACCAACCCCGTGATCTACCAGCTATCCACCTTTTACGTGGAGATCATCCGGGGCGTGCCAACGCTGGTTCTGGTGCTTTATGTGGCTTTCGTCGCCATCCCGCTGGCTGTGGAAGGCATCAATGCGCTCGGCACGCAAATGCTCAAGGCCAACGTCCTCAGCGAGATTGGCAGGTCGCTGACCGCGCTCAAGACCGGCAATGTGGAGAATGAATTCCGGGCGATTGTGGCGCTGGTCATCGCTTATTCGGCCTTTCTGGCCGAGGTCTTCCGGGCCGGGATCGAGTCGGTTGAGCGGGGCCAGATGGAAGCGGCCCTCGCGCTCGGCATGACCTACTGGCAGGCGATGCGCCACATCGTTCTGCGGCAGGCCATCCGGCACGTGCTGCCGCCGCTTGGCAACGACTTCATTTCGATGCTCAAAGATTCTTCGCTCGTCTCGGTCATCGGCGTGACCGACCTTACGCAGTGGGGCAAGCTCGATCAGGCCCGCACGTTCAAAACGCTGGAAACGTACAACGTCGTCGCCTTCCTGTACCTGGTCATGACGCTGCTGCTGTCGATGGGCGTCAAGTGGATCGAGCGGGCCATGTCCCGTGAGCGGCAGAAGGACTGATCGCGTCGGAGTCAGGACTGCATCATAGGTGGATACAGTAGAGCGCCACTTGTGGGGAATGGTGGCGCTCTTGCGGGTGGGGTTCTGACATAGTCCCATTAGGACTAATAACATGCAGTATAAAGATCAAAATCTAACTTGTCAAGAACTTTCCCTAAATTTCCCACAAACTTTGTTTAAAAACCCACCCTCTTACCCCTTTCTGCACTGAGTCTTAAGGTTTGAGAGTGGTTGGGGCCAACACCTGGATGCTCAAATTGGGGTGTCCGGGTACAATGGACAGGCAGGCTTTACGGCGGGTAAAACCGGACTCACCGAAAGGAATCCTTATGAAGCGCTTTCCTATCCTGGCCCTGGGTATTATGCTACTGATCGGTTGGCTGGCGATGCCGACCCCGGCCCATGCCAACGTGACCGAACTGGTGCTGCACACGCGCACCTGCGGAACGGTGACCGCTTTTATCCTGTACGATACCTTCTCCGAGGGCACGTCGCCGTTCTGGGCCGCCTTCGCCGTAGACCTGAATGGCAACGGGGTCTTCGGTGAAGCGGGCGAGCCGGTTCGCTACGTCCGGGTCTTCCCCACGCAAGGGCAGGCCGAGGCTATCGGTATGCGTCTGACCTTCCCGGCATTGCCGGAAGGCTCGACCATCGCCGTCACTGCCTACGAGGTGGACAGCGCTGGTGTGCCTGTTTCGCCCCAGATTTCGCCGGTACGCTACCAATGCAAACATCGCCCGGCCAAGGACCCGCTGCCGCCCAACACGGATATTGCCGTCCCCGGTGTGGGCATCGTCGCCAAGATCAGGGTGGCGGCGGTGACTGTCTTTGACGGGCCATCCGCCACATTCCGGCCCCTGGGTGGGCTTGGCAAGGGCACGTATGTCAACGTGCTGGCCCGCAATGAGCGTGGCGATTGGCTGCAAATCCAGTTCAAAGGCCAGAAGGGTTGGATCATGTGGCAGACGCAGGCCATCCTGTTTGGCCCTTACGCCACACTGCCCGTGCTGCCGAATGTCGAAAGCCCGCCAGCGCCGACTGCGCAGTAGCCGGATGTCCTGCCCTGCACCCTACGTTGCTGCGCAGTTTGAGGAGGCGATTCCAGACAAACCGATAGCTCCTCTTGTCCGCCACCGGGTATGGAGTTATGTGAGGATGTTCGAGCGCGCGTATTACAAAGGTCTACAGACGGCCAAGATCGCCGAAAAAGTACGGGACGAAGGCTTTGATCCCCTGCGCATCTCCGATCCACCCGGTGCGGTTTACCCGCCGCACACCCATCCGGAAACCAAGCTGCTCGCCTTTCTGCAGGGCACGATGCAAGTCACAGTGCGGGACGAAACCTTTTCGTGTGCGGCGGGTGACAAACTGTTGATCCCCGGCAATGTGGAGCATTCGGCGCGGGTCGGGCCGGAGGGCTGCGTCTACTTCTGGTCGGAAAAGTTGATATAGCGGCGCTAGGCGGGGACGGTAATCTGCCCGGCATGAACTTTCCAGACGGCGGCTTTGTCCAGGAACGCTCTGGTGAAAATGTCCGGCTCGGTGGTGGTCAGAATAGCCTGGGTTGCGCCGTCGATCCGATCCAGCAAATAGGCACGGCGTTCTGTATCCAGCTCGGCAATGAATTCGTCCAGCAGCAGGACGGGCCATTCGCCTGTCACCGAGCGCATCCAGTCCAGTTCGGCCAGCTTGATCGCCATCACTGCCGTGCGCGCCTGCCCGCGCGAACCGTACAGCCCCAGGTCATAGCCGTTGACGGTGAAACGCAGTTCGTCGCGCTGTGGCCCGACCAGCGTGATGCCGCGTGCGATCTCCTCGCGCTGGTGTTCGGCCAGGGCTGCCCGGAACTGCGGCTCGATCTCCTTTGGCTCCAACTGGCGGTGCAAATCCAGGCCGAGCACCCCGAACGAAAGCTGGCCGTTGGCTTTGGCTGTCGGCGTAAAACTGGGCTGGTATTGCAATTCCAGCGTTTCGGCCTGCGCGGTCAGGTCGGCGTGAACTTGTTGGGCCAGCCCTTCAAGCTCGCGCAGCAAGCGCTGCCGCCCGGCGATGATGATTGAACCGGCTGCGATCAGTTGTTCATCCCAGAAGGGCAGCTCGTTGGCGCTGGCCTGGCGCTTGTCGATGCGCCGCAGCAGGGCATTGCGCTGCACCAGCGCTTTTTCGTAGTTGTGCAGGGCATGGACGTAGGCCGGATCGGTCTGGGCCAGTGTCACGTTCAGGTAGCGGCGGCGGTCTGCGGGCGATCCTTCGACGATGGCGAGGTCTTGCGGCAGGAACATGACGACGTTGATCTCGCCCAGCAAGTCCATCGCCCGGCGCGTGACGCCGTTGACCCGGATATCCTTGCGAAAACGCGCCTCTGTGCCAGGCTGGTCTTTGATCAGCGTGATGTCGATTTTGGTCAGCGGGCGGCGATTATTGCCCACCTCGGCGCTGATGCGGGCGTAGGGCATGAACTCGTCCTTGACGCGCCAGTTGAGCAACTGCTTGTCGGTGACCGTCCAGGGCGAGCGCGACGTAGCCAGATAGTAAACCGCTTCCAGGATGCTGGTTTTGCCCTGAGCGTTGGCCCCATGCAGCAGGATCGGGCCGGGTGGCAGCGACAGTTCCAACCGCGTATAGTTGCGGAAGTTGGTCAGGGACAGGTGCATCAGGCGCATAGGACTTGCCCGCCAATCGGTCTCAGGGTTACTTCAACCGTCACTTCAGCCGGATCGAGTCGGTGGCCGGTTTGAAGACCGCGTCCTCGTAATACTTGAAATAGGTTTCCAGCGACTGTGCGCCGACATACAGCCAGCGATCATTGCCGGCGTTCATCAGCACAATCGTCCGTTCCAGGCCGCGCTCAAACAGGTGGACAATGGCTGCCGGGTACTGTGCGCCCTCGTAAGGCGTTACCGGGCCGATCTCGGGGGCATCAATGTTCATGGCCTTGATCAGGGCGCTTAACTGATCAACCGGGTCGGTCAGCCCTTCGGGAAAGCTCAGTTTACTGTGGAAGAACTTCGAATCACCGGACATGATGAGCAGGAACGGCCCGGCTGTCGGCGAGGTATCGGTTGAGCCGTCCGGCGAGAGGACGACGCTGCTGTCATTGAGCGGCGAGGGCGCTTTCCAGGTAGACGGCGCGAGCATCGTCAGCCCCAACTTCTCGACTTCAATGTTGCTCAGTGGCCCGACAGTTGCCGAGGGCACGACAGTGGGCCTGGGAGTCGGACTTTGCACAGGCGTTGGCCTGGGCTGGTAGGCGTTGCAGGCGGCGACGAACAGAGCCGCGATCAACATCACCAACATGCGAAAACGCATGGAACAGAGGGCTAACCTTTCCGTATCAAAAAGCGTCGCCGCCCATCCGGGAGCGGCTGGCTATCGAGCAGGGTATAGTGCCGTGCTTCGCACCAGGGCGGAATCTGGTCGTCCGCTTCCGGGTCATCAGTGATGAACTCCAGCGTTTCCCCCGCATTCAGGCGGGCCAACCGGCTGGACAGGTACAGCAGAAGCTCGTAGCAGACGGGTAAACCTGTCGCAAAAGTATCGTCCGGTAATTCAGATAGTGCTGCGCTCATGGCCTTCCAATTTGGGTACACCGCTGGTTATCGCCCAACACGCCCAATTTTACCCCGTTGTGCCCCGGAATACGAACAATTGTTGCATAGAAAACGGCCCTTGCAGGGGTCAAAATCCCTCGTAAGAACCACGCCGTTATGGTATCTTACGCTCATGATGCGATATCGTGAGGGTGGGTTTCAATTGGGCAGCTTCTTTCGACAGCAGCTTGTCGTGCTGCTGGTCTTCTGGTTGACGGTTGCCGCCCCCATGACCTGCGAATATCATGGTCTGCTGCTGTTCGACGCGCCCACTATGCACGCGATGCTGCACCTGGAACAGGCCGATCATCATGGTTCCGTCCAGGCGGACGGTCACCAACTGCACAACCACGAAATGGCGACTAGTGTCACGTTGCTGCAAAGTCTGTTCCTGATGGCACTTCCCGCCGCGCTGATCGTTCAATTGCCTGAGCAGGGCCGCACCTTCGGCCTGCCCGACCCGACCCCGCCCGCCGAGTGGGTACTGCCACCCCCCGACCAGCCGCCCCGCTCCTCAGGACTGAATAGCGCAGTCTAGCCGTTGCAGTCAGGACTTCCGGTGTCCTGTGCCCTGTCTTGAGAGGGGCGCAGCTATCAATCTGTGAGGAGAATATTCGATGAAACTCGGTAAACTTCTGAGTATCGTGACGTTGTGCCTGATCGCGGTGTGGCCGTCGGTGTGGAGCGCGGCGCACGAAGGTGGCCCGCATGTCCGTATTGCCCATCTTTCGCCCGCCCTTCAACCCGTCGATATTTACATCGGCAACACGCTGATGGTCAAAGGGCTGAAGTTTAAGGCTGCCTCGAACTATCTGGCGCTGGAAGGCAGCTCTTTCGACTTCGTGATCACGCCAGCCGGAAGCGATATGAAAAGTGCCCTGAACGAAAAGCCGATCAGCCTGGCTTTTGACGTGGACGAAGGCACGTTCTACACACTGGCGCTGGTCGGCATGCCCCAGGACAAAACGCTCGATCTGGTCAAATTGCCCGCCGATAAGGGCGGGGAGGGCGAGGCGGCGACACCCGAAGCCGATCATGGCGATGAACATTCGGATGAGGCCGGAATGGCATCGTCCGGCAATATCAAGATCAGCGGCGCGTTCGCCCGGCCCACGATGGCGGGACAGGCCGACGGGAAAGCGACCCCGGAGGCCATGGCTGGGATGAACATGGGCGGTGGGGCCACGAGCGCTGCATACATGGTCATTGAGAATACGGGCGACCAGCCGGATCGTCTGCTCAGTGTCACCTGTGACGTGGCGGAAATGACGGAGGTGCATCAGACCGTCGTCAAGGATAACGTTGCGCAGATGCAGCCCGTCGAGGGCATCGACATTGCCGCGCACGGCAGCGTGGCGTTGAAACCGGGCGGCTACCACGTCATGCTCATGAAGCTGAAGCAGGGCCTGATGGCCGGGCAAACCATCTCGCTGACGCTCACCTTCCAGTCGGGAACCAAAGTGACCGTTAAAGCGGTGGTGAAAATGCCGTAGTTGTGCCTCACCCCAACCCCTCTCTACGCTGTGGAGAGGGGCAGTGAGTTGAAGGAGATTGTCGAATGTGGAAGCAGATTTGGCGCGCCGCATGTGCGGTTCTGCTCGGCGCGATGATCGTCGGGTGTGCGGCGGCCAGGCCCACGCCGACGCCCGCACCCGAAGGCGTGACGGTGCTGGAACCGCCCACCAGACTGGCCGATTTCACACTGACGAGCAGCCAGAATAAGCCGGCTCACCTGAGCGATTGGAAGGGCAAAGCGGTGTTGATGAGCTTCGGTTACACGCACTGCCCGGACGTCTGCCCGGTGACGCTGGGCAGGTACAAGCAGGTCAAGGCAGCGCTGGGCGATTCCGCCAGTCAGGTGGCGTTTGTGTTCGTCAGCGTCGATGGGGCGCGGGATACACCGGAAGTGCTGGCGAATTATCTCGGCCTGTTCGACAAGGACTTTATCGGGCTGACGGGCGACGAGCCGACGCTGCGCAACATCACTAAGGAGTACGGCGCGACGTTCAGCATCGAAAAGAAAGACCCTGACCAGACCGACTACACAGTGGCCCACACGGCGTCGTGGTTCCTGGTTGACCCCAAAGGCAACCTGAGCCGAGTCTACGCCTACGATACCCAGCCGGAGATCGCCGCCGCCGACATCAAGCAGGTCTTGAGCGCCAAAGGCTGATTGACCGGACAGCCGATCTTTTCGTCTTTTTACGCTGAGAAGATCGGAACACATATTCTCATCGCGTTTTCACCCGCGCCCCATGCCTGGCTTACCATCCGCTGCCTACAATGAGTTGCTTAAACTCTGCGTCAGAAAGGAGACGGGTCTGTAAAGCCAGGCTCGTGCGCAAAATACCAAATGACAACTCCGACTATTACGATTCCCTCAATTACCCTTCCCTCCTTCGTCCTGACCCTGCTGATCGCCGGGCTGTGCGGCGCAGTGGCGCAGTTGCTCGTCGGCTATACGCGCGGCGGGTGCCTGGCCTCCGTGCTGTTTGGCCTGGTCGGGGCGCTGCTCGGCAGTTGGCTGGCCTCTGTCCTCAATTTGCCAAGCATCATCTCCATTTTCGGCATCGACGTGGTCTGGACGATCATCGGTGCTGCCCTGTTTGTGGCGGTGCTGTCTGTCGCGCTGGGCTGGCGGCGCGGCGGCTGGCGAGGCTGGCGCTGGCGCAGCTACTGATGCGGGTGGGGTATACTCCGGGGATGCTGGCCTTTCCCTTCCCCGGAGAACCCTGAATGACCCTTGACCTCAATGCTGCGCTGGCCGTTGCCGACGACCTGGCCCACCGCGCAGGGGCGCTTCTGCTCGAAGCCCTTCAACACCCTCGCCACATCAGCTTCAAAGGCGCGATCAACCTCGTGACTGAAACGGATCGGCAGTCCGAGGCGCTGATCGTCGGCGGATTGTGCGAAGCATTCCCCGATCATCATATTGTCGGCGAAGAGGGTGGCGGGGCTGGCGCGCCGCGTGAATCGGCTTCCTTCCGCTGGTACGTCGATCCGCTGGACGGCACGACCAATTTTGCGCACGGTATCCCCATCTTCTCGGTCAGCATTGCGCTGGCCGGGCCAGATGATCAGCCGTTGCTTGGCGTAGTTTACGACCCGACGCGCAACGAATGTTTCCGCGCGGTGCGCGGGCAAGGCGCAACCCTGAACGGCCAGCCGCTCCACGTCTCGGACATTTCTGACCTGTCGCAGGCTGCCCTGGTCACCGGCTTCCCCTATGATCGCTGGACGAATCCCGACAACAATATCGACACCTTTGTGAGCTTTCTCATGCGTGCGCAGGCCGTCGGGCGGATGGGATCGGCAGCACTGAATCTGTGTTACGTCGCAGCGGGCCGCTTCGATGCTTACTGGGAAAGGCGCATCAATCCCTGGGATGTGATGGCCGGCCTGCTGTGTGTCCAGGAGGCCGGTGGGCGTATCAGCAACTTTCAGGGGCAGCCCGACGGCGTGTTTCAGGGGAGGGAAGTAGTCGCCAGCAATGGGCTGATCCACAAACAGATGCTCAGTGTGATCGTTCGCGGTGATGCTGCACCGCGCCCGGGCAAATTTTGAGTCTGCCAAAGTGCCCGCGTCGGGTGTTAAAATGGTTTGACACATTTTTTGCACTATGTTATGATTTATCCTGATTGCTCCGATTTTCCCAATCAACTTTGTGCCGCCAGCAACAGGGGGTCTTGCCGATGCTAGACCAGTACGCGCCTATCGGGGTTCTGCTCATCCTGACCACTGTGATGTCCTTCGTCATCCTGTTCCTTTCGCGGATCATGGGGCCGCGCCGTCCGAATGAGCGCCTGCTGGAACCCTACGAAAGCGGCATGACGCCCATCGGTCCGGCTATGCGTCGTCTCCCCGTGAAGTTCTATCTCATCGCCGTACTGTTCATCCTGTTCGACATTGAAGTCGTGTTCTTCTTGCCGTTCGCAGTGGTCGCACGGCAGTTGGGGCTGTTCTCCCTGATCGAAATGGGCGTCTTTATCGTGATCTTGCTGGTAGGCTACATCTATGCCTGGCGTAGAGGAGCTTTGGAATGGGAATAGCAGGCAAACTTGGCAACCTGGGTGTTGTCACCACAACGCTCGAAACGGCAGTTAACTGGGGCCGCACCAACGCCATGTGGCCGATGCTGTTCGGCCTGGCGTGCTGCGCCATTGAGATGATGAGTACGCAGGCGTCCAACTACGACCTGTCGCGCTTTGGAATGGAATTGATGCGGCCCAGCCCGCGCCAGAGCGACCTGATGATCGTGGCCGGGCGCGTGACGCGGAAAATGGCTCCCGTCCTGCGCCAACTGTACGACCAGATGCCCCACCCGAAGTGGGTGCTGGCGATGGGCGACTGCGCGTCGTGCAGCGGTGTGTTCAACAACTATGCTGTCGTGCAGGGTGTGGACGAAGTTGTTCCGGTGGATGTGTACGTGGCAGGTTGCCCGCCGCGCCCGGAACAGTTGATTCACGGCATCATGACGCTGCACGAGAAGGTCAAGGGCGAGCGCATTGCCGATTGGGCTTCGTAAGCCAGCCCGTGATGTGGCGTATTACCCACTCGTCGTCTAGTATCGGCGGTCAGTGGTCAGAAAGACCACAGGCCGCCGATTTCCGAACTGGTGAGGTGCTATGAACGCATTCAATCCCGTTGATATGGCACGGGGCAGCCTGGGCGATGCCGTTCAGGACGTGGTCGAGTTTCGGGGCGAAACCACGATTGTGGTGGACCCGGCCAGAATCGTGGACGTGTGCCTGTTCTTCCGCGACACAGAAGGGCTGGAATACAACTTCCTCGAAGATGTAGCCGCCGTCGATTATTACCCCCAGGAACCCCGCTTCGCGGTGTGCTACCAACTATACTCGATGATCTACAACCGAACCCTGCGGCTCAAGGTTTACCTGCCCGGCGACAATCCCCGCCTGCCGAGCATCACCCCGGTCTGGAACGCCGCAAACTTCCAGGAGCGCGAAGCCTACGACATGATGGGCATTGTCTTCGAGGGCCACCCCAACCTGCGTCGTATCCTGATGCCGGAAGATTGGGAGGGCCACCCCCAACGCAAGGATTACCCGCTGGGCTACGAGCCGGTTCAGTTCAGCTTTAACTATGAAGACATCAACCGCCTGAAGCCGTATGCGAAAGAGTAGGGATGGGTATGGTCGATACAGTCGATAGAGACCTGGCGGGCGAAGAAGGCGTCATCGACAGCCCGGTAGAAGAAACCTGGCAGGGCACGGTTGACGAGCTAAAAGGGCTGGTGTCGGAACGCGCTCTGACCGGCGAGACGATGCTGCTCAACATGGGGCCGCAGCATCCCAGTACACATGGCGTGCTGCGCGTGCTGCTCGAACTGGACGGCGAGACCGTCGTGAGCTGCATCCCCGACGTTGGCTACCTGCACACCGGCATCGAGAAGAACATGGAAGCCAAGACCTGGGAACAGGCCCTGGTCATGACGGATCGCATGGACTACCTGAACCCGATGGGCAACAACCTGGCTTACTGCCTCGCCATCGAGAAGCTGGCGGAGTTGGATGTGCCGGAGCGTGCCCAGGTGGTGCGCGTGATCCTGGCTGAACTGACGCGCATCAACAGCCACCTGGTCTGGTTGGGAACACATGCTCTGGACCTGGGCGCAATGAGCGTGTTCCTGTACTGTTTCCGCGAACGCGAACGTATCCTGGATATGTTCGAGATGGTCTCCGGGCAGCGCATGATGGGCAGCTACTTCCGGCCCGGCGGCCTGTGGCGTGACATCACCGACGATTTCATTCCGACACTGCAAGGGTTCATCGATGATTTCCCGTCGAAGCTGCACGATTACGAAGCGCTGCTCGTGGAGAACCCACTCTGGATTGACCGCACGCAGGGCATTGGCGTGCTGACGCCGGAGGATGCGCTGGCCTGGGGCGCCACTGGCCCGACGCTGCGCGGCTCTGGCATCAACTGGGACATCCGCAAGGCGATGCCCTACTCCGGCTACGAAAATTACGAGTTTGACGTGCCGCTGGGCGAACACGGCGACGTGTATGATCGCTTTATGTGCCGGATGCAGGAGATGCACCAGAGCGTGCGCATCATCCAGCAGGGTATCAAGCGCCTGCCGAAAGGGCCGTTCCGCTCCAACAATCGCAAGTTCGTGCCGCCGCCGCGCGCCGAACTGGGCCGTAGCATGGAGGCCGTCATCCACCATTTCAAGTTGTGGACGGAAGGCTTCAAAGTGCCAAAGGGCGAGGTATATATCCGGGTGGAAAGCCCACGCGGAGAACTCGGCTGCTACCTGTCCAGCGACGGCGGCAACCGCCCGCACCGCGTGCACTTCCGCACGCCATCGTTTGTCCACCTGGGTGCGCTCGGCAAATTGGGCAGCAACGCCATGATCGCCGACCTGGTGGCGATCATTGGCAGCATCGACATTGTATTGGGCGACTGTGACCGCTAATGGTCAGGACTGAGGGATGAAGTAAAGCCTCACCCCTGCCCCTCTCCACCCTGTGGAGAGGGAGGGGTCGGAAAGCGGACTGGCATCTCAGCACAGTCTTTTTTGAGGGAGATCGTAGTGCTGGCAGATAAATACCACGAACGCATTCAGCAGATTTTCGCCAAGTACCCTGACCGGCGCTCGGCGGTGATGCCGCTGCTGTACCTGGCACAGGAGGAGTACGGCTGGATTACGCCGGAGGCGGCCGAAGAGATCGCCAAACTGTGCGAGATTGACCGGACGCAGGTGAACTCGATTGCGGGCTTCTACACGATGTTCCGCGAGTCGCCCAAGGGCAAATACTGGCTGCACGTCTGCACCGATCTGCCGTGCGCCCTGCGCGGCGCGGACAAGTTCTACCAGGATTTGCTGGACTACTTGAAGGTGGAAGACGGCGGCACCACCGATGACAAGCTGTTCACCGTCGAGCACGTGATGTGCCTGGCGGCCTGTGACCGCGCCCCGATGCTCCAGTGCAATTTCCATTACCATGAAAACCTGGACATCGACAAAGTGAAGGCGCTGATCGCGCAGTGGCGGGCGGAGGCGGCCAGTGAGGCCAAAGCGCCCGCACGATGATCGTGCCATGATCGAACGATGATCGCGCCATGATCGAGATTCGCACGCTGAGTACCGCCGATTACGATGCCCTCTGCGAGGTCTGGAAAGCCAGCGGCGTCCATTACCAGCCCACAGGCCGCGAAAGCCAGGAGAGCTTCGCCAAACAGATGGCGTCCGGGCTGCAAATTGTCCTGGGTGCGCTGGATGGCGATAAACTGGTGGGCGTGGTCGTCGTTACTCACGACGGGCGCAAGGGCTGGATCAATCGCCTGGGCGTCAGGCCGGAGTACCAGCGGCGGGGAATCGGTTCGATGCTGGTGCGCGCCTCCGAGGATCAGATTCACGCGCTCGGCCTGACGATCTGCGCAGCGCTGGTAGAACATGGCAACGACCCCAGCCTGAGCCTTTTCCAGCACGAGGGCTATAAAGTACACAACGTTTATTATCTGACCAAGCGAGATCATCCCGATGCCTGAACAGGCCGGCCCACCGGAGCGATCCGACCCGGCCATTATCCGCCACCTGATGCCTGTTGTTTTTGTAGGATATGTGATCGTGTCCTGTGCTCTGTTTGTCATGCAGTGGCCCGCACCGCCGGGCAGTGAAGCGCCAACCTTCCCGCTCCTGCTGCGGATGGTGCGACAGGGGCCGGACGAAAGCAGTGTGGCACTGGCACGGCATTTCATGGATTTTGGCATATTTGTGCTGACGGGGATCGGGCTGGTGGCGATGGTCGTTGCCTGGCGGCGCGGGACGCGGCGGCCCCTGATGTGGATGATGGCGACGGCGCTGCTCGGCATTGCCTACGCCAGTGGAATGGCGCTCTACAATGGGCCAATGGTCAGCATTTGCGGCTTTACGCTGATCTTATTCGGGGGAATGGTGGCCTGGGTGGCCTCGTCCCTCGGCGCAGCAGACGAAATTGAGACCGGACACGAGAGCAAGGCAGACGAAGCAACTGGGCCAGTCGAGATAAGGACGAACGATCATGCCTCCACACATTCTATTGCGTGAACTGGACATCCCGGACATCCGCAACTTCGATGTCTATACGGCCAATGGCGGCTACGAGGGGCTGCGCAAGGCGCTGACCATGAAGCCCGACGAGGTGACGCAGGTCGTCAAGGACTCGAACCTGCGCGGGCGCGGCGGCGCGGGCTTCCCGACGGGCTTGAAGTGGAGCTTCGTGCCAAAGGTCGAGGGGCCGAAGTACGTGGCCGTCAATGCCGACGAATCCGAGCCAGGGACGTTCAAAGATCGCCAGATTTTGGAGAACAACCCGCACCAGTTGCTCGAAGGCGCGCTCATCTGCGCCTACGCCATCCAGGCGACGGCCATCTACATCTACTGTCGCGGCGAGTTCTGGGACCTGGCCCACAACCTGGAAGAACAGATCGAGGTAGCGCGCAAGGCCGGTTGGGTCGGCCAGAACATCGGCGGCAGCCATTGGAGTTGCGAGGTGTATATCCACCTGGGCGCGGGCGCGTACATCTGCGGCGAGGAAAGCGCCCTGCTCAACAGCATCGAGGGCAAGCTCGGCCAGCCGCGCGTGCGCCCGCCGTTCCCGGCGGTATCGGGCCTGTACGCAGCCCCGACGGTTATCAACAACGTCGAGACCCTGGCGAACGTCCCGCCGATCATCGTCAACGGCGCAGCCTGGTTCAAGACGATGGGTACGGAGAAAAGCCCCGGCCCCAAGATTTTCTGCATGAGCGGCCACATCGCCAGGCCGGGCAATTACGAACTGCCGCTCGGCATCACCTTCCGCGAACTGATCGAGACGGCGGGCGGTGTTGCCAATGGCAAGAAGCTCAAGGCCATTCTGCCGTCCGGGGCGTCGGGGCCAATGGTTCCCGGCACGGATCAGGTTCTGGACACCAAGCTGACCTACGAGGACGTGGCGGCACTCGGCACGGTGCTTGGCTCCGCGTCGGTCATCATCCTCGACGAAGATACCGACATCGTGTGGGCCACGCTCAAGATGGCGCGCTTCTTCCGGCACGAAAGCTGCGGCAAGTGTACGCCATGCCGCGAAGGGACATACTGGCTGGAAAAGCGCATGGAGGCCATTTACGGCAGGAAAGCCGCGCCCGCCGACGTGAAGCTGATCGAGGACGTGGCGATGCAGATGCAGGGCAAATGCCTGTGTGCGCTCGGCGATTTTGCCACCAGCCCGATCCTGTCGTCCGTCAAACATTTCCGCAGTGAGTACGATGCCTACGTTGCATCGGCACAGCCTGCCGTCAGGCCAGCCGCGGGCGCGGCGCGTGGCCGGGCAGCGGCTCCGGCGGCGGCGGGGGATTGAGGCAAGAATGAAGTGGTTTGCCTCACCCCGTGACCCCCTCTCCACCCTATGGAGAGAGGGAACCGGTGGACGCTGTATTCCGGGTTTGCTCCCCTCTCTGCTTGCGGAGAGGGGTTGGGGGTGAGGTCAAGGATTGCGCATGGAATGGCAGACAGGCGACGGTGAACAGCTTATCTCGACATCCGGTGAGGACGAGCAGACGGCCCTCTCCGTGTCTGAGGAACGGGCCGAGCAGCCTGATCAATTCATCGAAATGCAGGATGAGGTCACAGGCGAAGCTGTTGATGAGGCGCCACCAGCAGCGGACGGCGAACGTGTCTCAGAGGTCGCCAGCCGGGTCGATGTGCTGACCGCCGCAATTGAGAAAAGGCCCGATGCGCCGGTCAACTACGTGCTGCGGGGTGAGGCGCTTCTAGACGGCGGCGACTATGGGCTGGCCGCCGAGGATTTCAGGAAGGCGCTTGAATTGGCCGAACCACAAGCCGAAAGCGCAAATTGGGGGTATATTAACCGCGCGCTGGCTGATCGGGCGCGCGAAGGTCTCCGGTACTGCACACGAGCAACAGGTATTTAAGCACCAAGCACTTTATACGCTGGGGCATCTCTAGCGGAGGAATGGATGGCCGATACCGTAAGGATTTTCATCGACGATATTGAATATCAGGTTCCGAAGGGAGCGAACCTGGTTGACGCGGCGAAGCGCATTGGGAACGACATCCCGGTGTTTTGCTACCATCCGAAGCTGGAACCGGTAGGCATGTGCCGCATGTGCCTGGTGGAGCTTGGGCAGGCCGCTGTCGATAAGGAAACCGGGCAGTTCACACTTGGCCCCGACGGGAAAATGGCGGTCCGCTGGCAGCCGAAATTGCAAACCGCCTGCACCACCGTCGTGAGCGATGGCATGACCGTTCGGACGGCGAGTCAGCTCGTTCAGGAAGCACGCGACGACATCCTTGAGTTCCTGCTGACCAGCCACCCGCTGGACTGCCCGATCTGCGACAAGGGCGGCGAATGTCCGCTCCAGAATCTGACACTGCGGCACGGCCCCGGCACGAGCCGTTTTGTCTTCGACGAGAAAATACACCTCGCCAAGCACGTGCCGCTCGGTGACCTGATCTACCTTGACCGTGAGCGCTGCATCCAGTGTGCCCGCTGTACACGCTTCCAGGATGAACTGGTCGGCGACGACGTGTTAGGCTTCCACGAACGCGGGCGCAGTTTGCAGATCATCACAACCAGTAACCCGCCCTTCGATACCTACTTCAGCGGCAACACGACAGACATTTGCCCGGTGGGCGCGCTGACGACTACCGACTTCCGCTTCGGCGCGCGCCCCTGGGAACTGACCGAAGTGCCCAGCATCTGCCCGCACTGCCCGGTGGGGTGCAATCTCAGCCTGACCACCCGCGCCGACCGGGATTACAACGGGATGACCATCGTCAAGCGGGTGATGCCGCGCCAGAACGAATCGGTCAACGAAATCTGGATTTGCGATAAGGGTCGTTTTGGACACCACCACAGCCGCAGTATGCAGGGCCTTGCCATGCCCCTCGACCAGCGCCGTCGCGCCCACGCCGTTACCGTGCTGGATCAGCGCGGCAGCATCGAGCGCCTCACCAGCCCGATGATCAAGCAAGACGGCGCGCTGGTTCCCACGACCTGGGATAAGGCGCTGTCGATCATTGCCGATAAGCTGAAGACTGCCGAAGGTGTGGCTGCCATCGCCGGGCCGATGGCCTCTAACGAAGACCTGTGGGAACTGCGCCGGCTGGTGGAGGGCGCGGGCGGCAGCCAGCTTGGTGTGTGGCCGTATCACATGACCGGTGGCGACCTGATTGCCAAAGTCGGCCTCGCCAGTGGCAGCAACTTCAAGGACATGGGCAAGGGCACAACGATTGTCGTCGTCGCTTCCGATCTGGAAGAGGAAGCGCCCATCTATTATCTGCGCGTCAAAGTTGCCACAGATCGCGGCGCGCGGCTGGTCGTGCTCAATGCCCGGCGCACCGAACTAGATCGTTTCGCCAAGCAGAGTGAACGCTACCAGTACGGCCACGAGGCCGAAGCGCTGCGCAAGCTGGACATTGGCGACGCGCAGAACCTGGTGATCATCGTCGGTGGCGAGGGCCTGGATCGGGCCGGACACGCGGCCCTGATGCACACGGCGGCGGACATTCTGATCAGCAGCGGGCACGCGGGCAAGCGCAACAGCGGTCTGCTGGCGGTCTGGCCGGGCGCGAATACACAGGGCGCGTTTGACCTGGGCTATACCAGCGAAGCCACCGAAGCCATTCTCGGACAGCGGCCCGAAGTCCTTTTCCTGGCCGATGCCGACGTAGTGGGCGAGGACGCCTTGAGCGCCAGCCTGTTGCAGAGCGGCTTCACCGTCGTCAGCGATCTGTTCCTGACTGAGACGGCGGCGCTGGCCGACGTGGTGCTGCCCCGCCAGAGCTTCGCCGAGCGTGACGGTTCCTTCACCAACGGTGAGCGGCGCGTGCAGCGCTTCTACACCGCGCAAACGCCGCTGCCCGGCACGCGCCCGGATTGGAAGTTCTTTGGCGAGATCAATGCACTGCTTGGGCGCGGCAAGTCCAGGTTGTCGGCGGCAGCGGTCATGCATGACATCACCCGGAACGTGCCGCGTTACGCGCAGATGAGCTACCCTAACCTGGCGCACGTCGAACCGCAATTCCCGGATGTGGGCGGCAGCGATCTGTATTATGGCGGCACAGCTTACGACAACCGGGGCGGCCTGGGCGTGCAGTGGCCCGTCGAGGCCGAGCAGGGCGCGGTTACGCTCGATGGGCAAGGCAAACAGGCGGCCCGGAAAATTCGCAAGGGTGAACTGCTGATTGTGCCCATCGTGGAACTCTATGATCGCAAGCCGACCTTTCGCGCCAGTGAGCATTTGATGCATGCGCATATTCCTGCTCCCTACGTGGTGCTGAACGCGGACGACGCTCAGAAGATGGACATTGCCGACGGCGACATCGTGAGCGTGGCCTACGGCGCGCAGGCCGTCGAGGTGAAGGCGCGCGTCGATCTGGCTGCGCCCGCCGGGGCTGCACTGCTGCCACGCAACTTGAGTGACCGGCCTGCGCCTGCGATCCCGGTGTCGGGCACGGTGCGCAAAGTAGAGGTGATGGCGAATGTTTGAACTTCTCGGTATTCACCCGACCATTGTTGAGTGCAGTGCCAGCACTGACTGTGCACTGGCACGGGCGATCATTATCAGCGCCCTGCTGTTCTTCACGTTGCTGACGGGCTTCGCCTATACAACGCTGCTCGAACGGCGTTTCATCAGCTTTTTACAGCAGCGCGTCGGGCCGAACCGGGCCGGGCCGTTTGGCTTCCTGCAGCCGCTGGCCGATGGCATCAAGCTCATATTCAAAGAGGATGTGACGCCCCTCGGCGCGGACAAGGTGGTGTACTGGCTTGCGCCGGTGATGAAGGCCGTTCCGGCACTGCTGGTCGTGGCGGTCATTCCTATCGGTCCGCCGCTGCTCATCCCCTGGTTCAATGGGGTGTGGTATCGCGTCCCGCTCGGCCTGGCCGATGTGAACGTGGGCGTGCTGTACATCCTGGCCTGGATGAGCCTGGGCACGTATGGCATCGTGCTGGCGGGCTGGTCAAGCAACAACAAATACAGTATGCTCGGCGGCTTGCGTGCCTCGGCGCAGATGGTCAGCTACGAATTGAGCATGGGCCTGACGATGGCCGTGCCGATCCTGATCACCGGGTCGATGAGTTTGCAGACGATCATTGATGCCCAGAGTACGCCAGTGGTATTGGGTTGGCACGTCTTCCAGAACCCGCTGTCCGCTGCCATCCTGATGATCGCCATGCTGGCCGAAACCAACCGCGCGCCCTTCGACCTGCCCGAAGCCGAGTCCGAACTGACGGCAGGCTACCACACCGAGTACAGCGGCATGAAGTTCGCGCTGTTCTTCATGGGTGAATACATCAGCATGATCTCGGTCAGCATGATCGTGATCGCATTGTACTTTGGGGGCTATCACTTCGCCCTGGTCGATCAGGTTCCGATCCTGGGGCCAGTGGTGTTCACCGTGAAAGTTATCCTGTTCCTGATGGGCATGATCTGGGTGCGCGCCACGCTGCCGCGCATCCGCTATGACCGGCTGATGCAGCTTGGTTGGAAGGTCATGCTGCCGCTGGCGCTGCTCGGCGTCTCGTGGACGGCGGTTTCGCTGGTCATCAGCGACCAGTTTGAAAGCCCGACGCTGTATTTTGTGGTGTCGGCAGTGTTCTTCGTCCTGGTGACCGTCGGTATGCTGGTGGCGCTGCGCCCGCGCCCGGAAACACAGTTGCGCGGCGACGTGGTAACGCTCCAACAGCGCGGCGTCGGCTGGGTCATCTTGCAGATCGTGGGCGGCCTGCTGAGTATTCCGTTCGTCATCTTCGGCGTGACGCAGAAGCAGATTCGCAACGTGCAGTCCGCGCTGCGCGCTGATGACCGGGCCAGGTAACGTGCTTGCCGCATGAACCTGTCCCGTCATCTCCCGTTGGTCGGAGAGGCTCGGAGTTTAAGCGCTATGCTTTCCAGCCTGGAGGGAATGTCAAGACAGTTATTTATGGGCGAGAGTATTCCGCCCACGCGCTTGATCGAATGCAAGATCGCGGAATGGTTCCTTCGGTCGTCGAACATGCTGTCCGGACAGGACAGAGTTCGCCAGGCAATTTGGTGGGAACTGTGGCATACTATGATGCGGAGAATGACCTGACTGTAATAACAGATTCCGAGACGGGCAGAGTGATTACTGTTCGATGGGGAGAACCTTGAGGTAAGCGCTTATGGGCACAGAATTGACCTACGATCAGCGGCAGTATAAGCTGATGACTGAGTCGCTGGACCTCTATCTGGCTCGGAAGATCAGTCTGGGAACACTAATTGCCAGGCTGGAAGGGTTGGTCGATGTGCTCGAAGAACCCGATCCCAATTGGCGGCGAGCGTTTCTTCGCAAGATGGGCGTGCTGGAAGATGTATATGCAGCTATGCTTGATCGACAAGCCGAGCAATTGGATGTTGAAGGTGAGCGCCTTGTGGCCGAAGCAACGACAGCACTGAGCGAACTAATCCAGCCCATGTTAGAGCATCATATTTCGGTCAAGTAGCCGCACGGGTGAGAGGTTGACATGAATGTCATCAGGGGGTTTGCGACAACCTTCAAGCATCTGCTTGAGGAGCCGGTCACGATTCAGTACCCGGAGGAAGAGCGCCCGGTTCGTGAGCGCTTCAAGGGTAAGCACGAACTGAAACGCTACGACAACGGCCTGGAAAAGTGTATCGGGTGTTCATTGTGCGCGGCGGCTTGCCCCGCCGACGCGATCTGGGTCGAGGCGGCGGAAAACACCGATGAGGAGCGCTACAGCCCCGGTGAGCGCTACGCCAAGACCTACGAAATCAACATGCTGCGCTGCATTTTCTGCGGCTACTGCGAGGACGCCTGCCCGACGGAAGCGATTGTGCTGGAACACGACTATCGCCTGAGCTTCACCAATCGTCGTGACGCGATCTACACCAAAGAAATGTTGCTCGTGCCCGTGCCGCCGGGCGGCAAGGATACGCCGCAGAAGACCGAACCCGGCAAATTTGACCGGGCCATTCCCGACATGGAGAACCCGAAGTAAGCAGACGGCTCGAATCCGGGAATAAGCCGAGGGCGCACGACGTTGCGCCCTTTTTGTTACAATGAGCATCGAGATTGTGATTTGCGAGGGGTGGTCATGAAGCGGATTCTGGTCTTGTTCATGCTGTTCGCTTCTCTGGCCGGTACAACGGCATTGGCATTGACACCCTGTTGACCATCCATGCAAATGACGTGAAACGCTTTGAACCAAAAATTAGACTTATATCGCTGGGAAAAAAGACCTGATGTTTCCATGCAAACGAAGTCCAGACATATTGCTACCCTAAGCCTCATCCTGACATTGACCACAACCTGCTACCGGCCCGCCTTTGCCGATCCCCCCTGCGTCGCGGGCGTGCCGAATCTGTTCCGGCGGCTGTGCGCAGAGACGATCATTCCGTCCGACCCGGCGGTTGAGATGCTCGAAAGCCAGGGCATTGACTCGATCAGCGGCATCGCTTTTGGGCCAGACGGATCGTTATACTTTGCGCGCCCCGCGACCGGGGAGATCATCCGTCTGGCGCCCGATGGCAAAGGCTTTTTTGCCGCGCCGCAGGTCTTCGCCTCAAAGCTGCCGGAGCCGCCCAACGGCCTGGCCTACGACGCCGTGAGCGACTCGTGGTTCGTGTCCGCCGACACGACCATCACCCGGCTGCGCGATGCCAATCACGACGGCGTGGCCGACGAACAGCAGATCATCGTCAGCGGCCTGCCGGGTGGAGCGGGCGGCTGGCTCGGCAACGTGCGCATCGGGCCGGATCGTCGCCTGTACGTTGCCAAAGCCAGTAGCTGCAATGCCTGCCTCGAGTCCGACCCGCGCCGCGCCGCACTGCTCAGTTTTGCGCTGGACGGCAGCGATATGCAGATCGTGGCGCGCGGCCTGCGAGACAGTTATGACTTCGACTGGAACCCGGCGGATGGCACGCTGTACGTTGTGGATAATGAGCGGTCAACCATGCCCGCCGAATTGAACGCCGTCCGCAAAGCTGGAGAAGATTTTGGCTGGCCGGTGTGCGACCCATTGGGCCAGCCCGTGCCGGGCCTCGCTGACCCAAACGTGGATCAGTGCACAAAAACAGTATTGCCTGTCGTTCGCTTCGATCCGGGCAGTCATCCGACGGGCGTTTCGTTTTACCGAGGCTCGGCCTTCCCGGCGTACCAGGGCGGGCTGCTGGTGGCCCTGTCCGGTTCGTGGAATACGCCCACGCTGGCCGGCTACGAAATGCTATTCATTCCGTTTGACAGGGGGAAACCGGGCACACCCGTGCGCATCTTGCCCGACACGCCGCGCAATACTGCCGATGCCTCGCTGATCAGAACGTCCTTTTATCCGTATCACCTGACGGCGATGGCGATCAGTCCCGAAGGTTGGATTTACGTCTCGATTGCCGAAGGGCGCATTTATCGCTTCCGGCCCCGCAATGGCTGACCGTTGCCTGCGCTTGAGCGCGATCAGGTCTGCCAGCCCTGTAAGATTTCAGCTCTGTCGTCGGGCACAATCGAATAGGGGCCGAGCCGGAACGGGATGAAGGCCGATGTCCCCGTTGGAAGCGTCACAGGCGTGTATCGCCCCTTTTCGTCGTTAAGCGTGACCTGACCCGCGATGACTGTCAGCGTGTGGGCGGCTTCATATTCGACGGTGAAGGTCGTCTCGCCCAGGTTGCGCCGATCCAGCCGCAGCAGATCGAGCGCAAAATACGGGCCGTGAATCAGCTTGGAAATCTCGATCCCCGGCGTATCGTTCTGGATGCGGTAATTGACCTTTGCCTGCGGGCGGACGTCGTAGCGCGTGCAGATCAGCGATTTCTCGATGTGCAGTTCGCGCGGCTTTCCGTCCAGTCCCACTCGATCCCAGTCGTAGACGCGGTAAGTGGTGTCGCTGGTCTGCTGTAACTCATAAACCAGGACACCCGGCCCCAGCGCGTGCAACGTTCCGGCGGGCACAGAGATGAAGTCGCCTGGCGCAACGTCCACGTATTGCAAAACTTCCCGGACGCGGCCTGCTTCGATCACCTGCCGGAAGCTCCTGGCGTCCAGTGCTTCCGACAACCCGTAGGCGATCTGTGCGCCCGGCGCAGCATCGACCACATACCAGCACTCGGTCTTGCCGCGCGGCTGCCCCTCCAATTGGGCGGCCAGCTTATCGTCGGGGTGAACCTGCACGGACAGCCATTCCTGGGCATCGATGAACTTCACAAGCAGGGGGAACTCCGGGTCGGCGTCCAGCCAGCCCATCATCTTTTCCGGGTAGGCCGAGATCAGATCGCCTAACGTCTCGCCCTTGAAAGGGCCGTTCGCTACGCGATTCCGCCAGTAAATCTCCCACGATTCCCCGATGGGCTGATCGGTGGCAGGCTTCTTGCCGAGGCGCGCTTCAAGCCGATGCCCGCCCCAGACTTTGGCGTGTAGGGAAGGTTCAAACACCAGCGGATACATACGTGGATCGGATCTAGGCATACCCTGTTCCTGACATCGAAATTCTGCACGCTGAAGCCGTCTGAGCCGCTATTGTACCCAATTTGCAACGATTCCCTTGATCAGGTCAGGAGGACGTGCTACACTCGTAACTATGAACTCTGCAAGAATGCCCACTAACCGAAATTGCGCCCGTACCATGATGGTCTGCATGTGTATGTGTATCAAGTCGCGCCCACGTCCGGGAAGCCTGGCATTGTCGGAGTTCTAGTTTCGCTGTTTCTGATGAATGCACAGAGCCAACCGGATCGGTTGGCTCTTTTCGTTACCTTGCTTCGTTACACTGCACAGAAAAGGATGCCGAATATCTTGACGACTGTGGTGATTAATCCTTCGCTGCGCGCTCGTATCTTCGAGCAGCTACAGCGCAGCTACCCCAATGAAGGTGGGGGCTTTCTGCTGGGTGAGCAGCGCGGCCAGACGGTCACGATCCGTGACGTTCGCCCGGTGGAGAACGTCTTCGATACGGATGAGCAATATCACCGCTATGCGATGACGCCCGCCGACTGGATGAGGCTTGAGGACGAGGCCGATGCAAGTGGCCTAACGCTGGTCGGTTACTATCATTCCCATCCCGATCACCCGGCCATCCCGTCGGAATATGACCGGACACACGCCTTGCCAAACTTTCGCTATCTGATCACGTCAGTGCAGCAGGGCAACGCCGCCGAATTGCGGGCCTGGCAGCTCTCCGAAGATCGCAGCCGTTTTGAGGAGTTGACGCTGCGCATCGATGGACAATCGTGATTTTCAGCGCCTTTTGAACAGACACACAGCGAGGGAGAAGGTTCACAATGACAACAGACGTACTGGTTTCAACCGATTGGGCGATGCAGCACTTGCAGGACCCCGACAAGCGTTTTATCGAGGTTGACGTAGACACCACGCAGTATGAGTCCGGGCATCTGCCGGGTGCAATTGCTTTCAACTGGCAATCGCAGTTGCAGGATCAGGTCACCCGCGACATCATCAGCAAAGAAGGTTTTGAAAAACTGGCCTCAGAGGCGGGCATCACGCCCCAAACCACCGTTGTCCTGTACGGCGACAACAACAACTGGTTTGCGGCCTATGCTTTCTGGCTGTTCAAGTATTACGGCCATGAGGATGTACGGCTGATCGACGGCGGACGCAAGAAGCTGTTGGCCGAAAACCGCCCGCTGGTAACCACCGTGCCGACCTATCCCAAGACAGATTACAAGGTGAGCAAGATCAACGCTGACCTGCGGGCAGATCGTGACTACATCCGCCAGCGGCTCGACAAGGTGAACGCTTCCTTTGCCCTGATCGATGTGCGTTCACCCGCCGAGTTCGTGGGTGACATCATCGCACCGCCCGGCATGACCGAAACGGCCCAGCGCCCCGGCCACATCCCCGGCGCGAAGAACGTGCCCTGGGGAACTGCCGTCGCCGAAGATGGCACGTTCAAACCTGTCGAGGAACTGCGAAAGATTTACGGCGCCAAAGGTATATCCGACGACAAGGATGTGGTGGCCTACTGCCGCATTGGTGAGCGCTCGTCACACACCTGGTTCGCGCTCAAGTATTTGCTCGGCCTCAAGAATGTCCGCAACTATGACGGCTCGTGGACGGAATGGGGCAACCTGATCGGCGCGCCGATTGCGAAGGGCGCAGAGAGCTAAGAAGGATTGACCTCACCCCTACCCCTCCCCAACTGGAGAGGGGAGTCAATGCAAATCATCGTAATGAGGAGACAGGAACACAGACTATGGCAACGATCAAAATCCCGACGCCGCTGCGGACGTATACCGGCGGCAGTGCGGAAATCAGCGTGAACGGCGATACGGTGGGTGCGGCGCTTTCCGATCTGGTGAAGCAACATCCAGACCTGCGCCCGCACCTGTACAACGGCGACGAATTGCGCAATTTCGTGAATGTGTTCATCGGCGACGAGGACATTCGCTACCGGGACGGCCTGGACACGAGTCTGGAACCCGGTGACAGCCTGCGGATCATTCCGAGCATTGCGGGAGGGAGTGCGGCATGACTGATCTTCAGCCTAACGGCGCTGTACCAAAAGATCGGCGCGTTGACCACAGTGCGCTACGCACCAACCAGGCGTTCATCATCACGCTGCTCATCCTGGCCTTTGTGTTGAATGCGTGGTGGCTGGTTGCTTTCGTCTCGGCGGTGATGCTGGTCGGCACAGCGTTTCCGTCGGCGGGGTTGTTCAAGGCGGTGTACTTCAACGTGTTGAAGCCCGCCGGAATCGCCCGGCCCGACGTGAAACTTGACAACCCGGAGCCGCACCTGTTCGCGCAAGGGTTGGGCGGCGTATTTACGCTGCTCTCGACACTGGCTCTGCTGGCAGGACTGTCTCCGCTCGGCTGGATACTAAGCTGGATCGTGGTCGCGCTGGCCGCGCTCAATCTGTTCGCCGGGGTGTGCGTCGGCTGCCTGATCTACTACCAGTTAAACCGCCTGGGCATTCCCGGTTTTACCCGCGCGCCGATCCGCTCTTGAGTTTCGTAAGGGGACGAGATGCTTGAACGTCTGTTGATCGCAGGGATTCTCATTATCCTGGGGACGGCGGCCTGGGTTGTTTTTAACCGCCTGAGCGTGCGCCGTGTAGCCAACGCTGCCCCCGGCGACCCGCTGCTGTCCAAGCTGCGCAGCAATACGCCCGCCATCCTGTATTTCACAACCCCATACTGCGAGCCATGCCGCACGCTGCAAAAGCCCGCGCTGGCGCGCTTGCAGGCCGAACTGGGCAGCGCTATCCAGGTTATCCAGATCGACGCAACGGAGCAGCCAGAGGTGGCTGACCGTTGGGGTGTCTTCTCGGCCCCGACGACGTTCATTCTGGATCGCAGCCTCACCCCCCGGCAGGTCAACCGGGGCGTCGCTTCCGTTGAGACACTCAGGAAACAAGTCCGGGCCATCAGCAATTAGGAGTGATGAATGACTGCAATTGAACGCATTGCGCCAGAAACCGTGCAGCTTTCCCATGAGGAAATCCGGCGCTACAGCCGCCACCTGATCATGCCAGAGGTCGGCATCCAGGGACAGCGCAAATTGAAGGCCGCCAGTGTCCTGCTGATCGGCACGGGGGGGTTGGGCAGCCCGCTGTCCTTGTACCTGACCGCGGCTGGCGTCGGACGGATCGGGCTGGTCGATTATGACGTGGTGGACGAGACGAACTTGCAGCGGCAGGTGATCCACTTCACCAGCGATGTGGGCAAGCCCAAACTGGAAAGCGCGGCTGGCAAGCTGTCTGATATCAATCCCTATGTGGTCATCGAAAAACACAATGTCCCGCTGACCAGCGAGAACGCGCTGGACATCCTGGCGAACTACGATGTGATCATCGACGGAACGGACAACTTCCCGACTCGCTACCTGGTCAACGACGCCTGCGTGCTGCTTGGCAAACCCAACGTTTACGGCAGCATCTTCCGCTTCGAGGGGCAGTTGACGGTATTCTACGCCAAAGAGGGGCCGTGCTATCGCTGCCTCTTCCCGGAGCCACCGCCACCCGGACTGGTGCCAAGCTGCGCCGAGGGCGGCGTTCTGGGCATCTTGCCCGGCACGATTGGCACGTTGCAGGCCACCGAGGCCATCAAGCTCATCCTGGGTATCGGCAAGCCGCTGATCGGGCGCATGATCCTGTACGATGCGCTGGACATGAGCTTCGACACGATCAAACTGCGCAAGAATCCGGATTGCCCGGTGTGCGGCGAACACCCGACGCTGACGCATCTGATCGACTACGAGCAGTTCTGCGGCGTCCCGGCCCATGACCGAAGCGTGTACAAGGAAAAGAACGTCCAGCAGCAGGTCAAGTCCATCACGCCAACGGAACTCAAGGCGCGCCTGGATGCGGGTGACAATATACTGATTGTGGACGTGCGCGACCCGCACGAATGGGAGATCAGCGACATTCAAGGCTCGCTGCACATCCCCAAGTCGCAGATCATTGCGCGCATGGACGAAATCCCGCGTGACCGCGAAGTGGTGCTACAGTGCAAGACGGGCGCCCGCAGTCGTGACGCACTGTTGATGCTGCAAGACAAGGGCTTTACCAACCTGGTCAACCTCAAGGGCGGCATCAACGCCTGGGCGCGCGAGGTTGATCCGAGCCTGCCGACGTATTAGGCAGGCTCGGCGCGGGTGGGGGACCGAGGGCGGTTTTATAGCCGCCCTTTTTGTTTGCGGTGAGAAAATTCTGGCAAACTCTTCGATAGTTGCAAAATAATGAGACAAGGCTGGCGGACAATTGGGAAGATGTAAGATTCATTTGGGATGGCATATGCCAACGATACTGCGTTATTGAGAAGGATTCTGGATATAGTTGAACAAAATCAAGATCAGCTTCTAGCGGAGTGGGACAAATACTATCCTGAACGCTAGATAGCTGGAAAGGGATGGTATGACCGACCAATCTGCGGCAACGAACGATCAAGTTGTAGCAGTAGATATTCGTGAGAATAAAGTATACGTCTCCCTGGCTAATGGTCGTGTCATCGGCAACCCACTGGACTGGTATCCCTGGTTGGCCCAGGCAACTCCTGAGCAGCGAGCCAACGTCGAAATGTACATTCTCAGCGCCTACTGGCCCGACCTGGACGATGGGATCGACGTTGTGGAGATGCTGAAAGGCATTCCGCCGCGCGTCATTCGGGCGACTTAAGACATGACTAAAGGATATTTGTCCAATCGCCAAACCGTTTGGAAAGATGCTGTTTTGGTCAAACTAAAGGGGCGATCAGGCAAAAGGGAGCAGGGGAGAGTGCAGGTTTGCGTCGCCCGGCCTTGCCGGGCCGGGCGACTGTGAGGCAGCGACGTAAATTCCTAATCGCCTGCTGCGGCCTGCGCTGCCGAGGGCAGTTTACTGTTGCCGTTGACGGCAGCTTCCTCCGGCTGATCTTCGCGCCGGAACTGGCTCATGTACAGTTCGTAGTACGCGCCGCGCTTCGCCAGCAGTTCGTTGTGCGTGCCGCGCTCGATGATCTGACCGTCGCGCAGCATCAACACCTGGTCGGCGTTGCGGATCGTGCTGAGGCGGTGCGCGATCACGAAGCTGGTGCGGCCTTCCAGCAGCTTTTCAAAGGCTTTCTGGATCAGGCGCTCCGTCCGCGTATCGACGCTGGAAGTGGCTTCGTCCAGGATCAGGATGCGCGGGTTCGCCAGCGCTGCACGTGCAATTGAGATCAACTGGCGCTGGCCCTGGCTCAGGCCGCTGCCACGCTCGCCGAGCATCGTCTGGTAGCCCTGCGGCAGCCGCTCGATGAACTGATCCGCTGAGGCCAGCTTGGCCGCTGCGATCACTTCCTCGTCAGTGGCGTCCAGCCGCCCGTAGCGGATGTTGTTCATGACCGTGTCCGAGAACAGGAACGAGTCCTGCAAGACGATCCCGATCTGGCGGCGCAGGCTGTCCATCGTCACGTCGCGCACGTCGATGTCGTCGATCTTGACTACGCCGCTCGACACGTCGTAGAAACGCGGGATCAGGTTGATGATCGTCGTCTTGCCCGCGCCTGTCGGCCCGACGATGGCAATCGTCTGGCCTGGTTCAGCCTTCAGGCTGATGCCACGCAAGACAGGCTGATCCTTCTGGTATTCGGCCTTCACATCGATGAACTCAACCTTGCCCTTGATGGTCGGCATTTCCTTTGCGCCTGGCCTGTCCACCAGGTCCGGCTGCACGTCGAGCAGGCCGAAGATACGCTCGCCGCCTGCGATGGCGCTCTGGATGTTCGTCCACAGCACGGCGATCTGCTGGATCGGCATGTTGAAGCGCTGAACGTACTGCAAGAAGGTGAAAACCATGCCGAGTGAGATGACCGTCGTGCCCAGCAGCGGTTGATCGCGCAGCACGGACAGGCCACCCACCACCACCACGACAGCAAGCGCCACGTAGCCGAGCGCTTCAAGGACCGGTGTCAGCGCGCTGGTGAAGCTGGCGGCGCGAATATTCGCGTCACGGTTGGCGGCGTTGGTGCGTCGGAAGTTGTTGATGTTTTCGGCTTCACGGTTGAAGGCTTGCACTTCGCGCACGCCCGCGATGCTTTCCTGCAAATCGGCGTTGACGCTGCCCATTTCCTGGCGGCTGCGTCGAAAGGCTTTTCTGGCCTGGCTGGAGAAGTAAACAGTCGCCAGCACCATGAACGGAACTACCGCCAGACTCAAGAGCGCATATGGCACGTTGGTTTGCAGCATCTTGACCATAATCCAGACGATCAACAGGCTGCCGCTGATCACGTTGACCAGCGCGAAACCGAACGCCTGCGAGATCGTGTCGGCATCGTTGGTGAAGCGGCTCATGATGTTGCCCGCCTCATTCTCCGCGTAGTAGCCCATCGATAGGCGGTTGATGTGCCGGAATACGTCGATGCGTAACTGGCGCAGCACGTTCTGCCCGGCCCAGTTCATCGTATAGAACATCGCGCCGCCCAGGATCGAGCCGATGATGTACAGCACAACCAGCGTCAGCACCATGCTCAGGACGCCCGCTATCTTGGTGTCCAGGGTCGCGTTGGCGTCCACCGTCGTATACCAGCAGGTTGCGCCAGGGCGCGGGAACAGGTAGCAGTCCACCGCCTGCCCGACGATCTCCGGCGCCACGACCTGTGCCCAGGTGTTGACCACCATGAACACAGCTACCAGCACCAGCGCATACCAGTAATGCCGGAAATACTGCCAGAAGCGGCCCAGCGTGGCGGTGACGTTTACCGGCTTGCTCGTCTCGCCCGACATCAGACGGCGCGCGCCGTCAAGTCCTCCTCCAAACATCCTTAAGCCTCCTGAGCAGCGGGTGCAGCCTCGGCCTGTTCGACCTCGACATCCCCGACCAGTTGCGAGTGATAGATTTCGGCGTAGAGCGGGCTGTTTTCCATCAGTTCTTCGTGCTTGCCGCGCGCCACGACCTTGCCCCGGTCCAGCACCAGGATTTGATCGGCGTTGACCACTGTGCTGATACGCTGTGCGATCACGAAGCTGGTGCGGCCCTTCATCAGGTTGTCCAGCGCCTTCTGGATGTGATACTCCGTCGTCAGGTCAACGCTGCTCGTCGAATCGTCCAGGATCAGCAGGCGTGGGTCGAGCAGCAAGGCACGCGCAATGGCGATGCGCTGCTTCTGCCCGCCGGAAAGCGTCGTGCCGCGCTCGCCCACCGGCGTGTCGTAGCCCTGTGGGAAGCTCATGATGAAGTCGTGTGCGGAAGCCGCCTTCGCCACCGCAATCACTTCTTCGTCTGTCGCGTCAGATCGCCCAAAGGCAATGTTGTCGCGGATCGTGCCGCTGAACAGGTTCGTTTCCTGCAAGACAATGCCGATCTGCGAGCGCAGGCTGTCCAGCTTCACATCTCGCACGTCGTAACCATCGATCAGCACCGCGCCCTGGGTCACATCATAGAAGCGCGGGATCAGGTTGATGATCGTCGTCTTGCCGCTGCCCGTCGCGCCGAGCAGCGCCACTGTCTGCCCAGGCTCGGCCACGAAGCTCACGTCTTGCAGCACGGCCTCACCACTGCCGAAGTAGCGGAACGTCACGTCTTTGAACTCGACCTTGCCCTTGATTGGCGGCAGCGCGATTGCATCCGGCTTATCGGTCACGTCGCTTTTGGCGTCCAGTATCTCGAAGATGCGGCCTGCCGAAGCCGATGCCTGGGACATCAGCGAGATGATGAAACCAAGCTGGCCGAGCGGGAAGAACACGTAGATCAGGTACAGGCTGAATTTCTGGTATTCGCCCAGCGCCAGCGTCCCTTCCAGGATTTGCTTGCCGCCAAAGTACAGGATGGCGGCCTGCCCAAGCTGCGCGATCAGGAAGATGATCGGGAACAGAAAGGCAAATGTGCGGCTGACGCGCAGGCTCTGCGCGAACAGATCGTCTGCCGCCTTGTCGAAACGCTCCTGCTCGTACTTCTCTCGCGCGAAGGCTTTGACGACCTTCATCCCGGCCAGCGCCTCTTGCAGGATGGTGTTCAGCCGCGAGATGCGAATCTGTACCTGGATGAACAACGGCTGCGTGACCGCACCGAAAAACATGAACAAGACCAGCGCGATGGGCAGCGTCGGCAGCACGACGAGCGTCAGCCGCCAGTTTGTTGCCAGCAGAATGACCAGCGTGACACTCAGCAACAAAAACGCCTGCGCTGCCAGGACAAGGCCCTGAGCGATGAACAGCCGAACCTTTTCCACGTCGTCCGTGGCACGGATCATCAACTGGCCGGTCTGGTTCTGGTCATGGTAGCTAAAGGATAAACGCTGCACTTTGGCAAAAATCTCGTTGCGGAAGTCGAAGGCCACGCCCTGCGAGGTCTTTTCCGCCATGTACGCCTGCACAAATGAGAACAGGCCGCGCATCGCGGCAAAAGCGACAATGAAGATCGCAGCGTTGATGAGCAGGCTTTCCGCGTTGGCCTGGTCGATCTTGAGCTGATCGACAGTCGTTCCGGCACGACTGGCCGCGACCCCTTGTACCAGCGCTGGCAGTTTCAAGATCGTATTGGCAACCGTGCCTCTGGTCACGGCGTCAATCATGTTCTGCACAAGCTGCGGTACGGCCAACTGTGCCAGAGTTGCGACGACCAGCGCGCCGTAAGCCAGAATGGCCGAGCGTCGCTGCTTGCCGAGATAGCGAATAGCGCGCATGAGCGCCCCTTTGGTGGCAGGCGAAGCGCCCTGCCCGCGTCCTCCCCATTGTTGTTGCCTGGCTTGAGCTTGCAACTTTTTCCTCCTTGCGTTCCTTTCAGCGACTCAGCCGGTTGTCTGTGCGCCGAATTCAACCGTTATATCAACATAATACGCATAACTCAAGTCCGAAGTTGCAAAACTCAATATCGAACTTAAAAATTATGCGTATTAACTTGATTATATTCAGTTGTGCGCGACAGAATAGCGATAGTTCTACGTCGAATAACTTTTAGTAGTCTAATCCCACTTTTTCAAATGTCAATACCGAGCTTTGTCATTCACCATTCTAGGAGTATCGGCATCGATCAAGAGTCTGTCCGCCATTCAGCGACTTCCAGCAATGATGAGCCATCGAACAACCTGTTCGGTTTTAGCAAAATGGCGATTGGATGAAACTGTACCAAAGATCAGGATCACGCTGTGAGCGACCAGAACCCATCAATTATAGAACCTTTCTGACCTTTTCGCAACCCTTTTAATGCAAGATAGCCCTTCTACAACCCGACTGACTCACCTGAAAGGCGGAGAACAAGCTGAATCGGTTCCCCCTCTCCGCAAGCAGAGAGGGGTCAGGGGGTGAGGTCAATCCCCGCCTATGCCAGCCGACGGTTGCGCGGCGTGCCGGCTGATACGCCCGGCACAACAGAACGGCGTCCGGGCAGCGTCGCCACGCCCTGCCCACACAGTTGCAGGAGTGCCACCAGTTCGTGTGCGGAGTAACGGCGCGCCCAGTCGTGTTCGTCAGCCGTGACGCCGACCACTGTCAACAGCCGGACATCACCTTCGGGCAGATGCAGGGTCGCCGGCAGTCCCGGCGCTCTGGTGAAGATCAGGGCACTCAACGTGTCGTCCACATCCGTCAGCGCGCGGGTCAGGGCGATGGATTGGCCGGGTATGAAGCGGCTATCGGTACGCTTAACATGGGCGGCCAGCGAAATGAGCAGCGTCACGGGCCAGCTTGCGCCGGCGGGCGCGATCATTTGAAGCTCGAAGCCGAAGCCGAGCGGTTCGTCAGGCGTTGGCGCGCTCAGGCCATTGGTCACGTAGAGCGCATCGGGCCGGGTCTGGGATGGGCGCGTTTCGTGGATCACCAGGGAAGGCAGCAAATCGGCATAATATGGAAGCTGGCGGGCCGCCTGATGGATTTTGCCCTGTCCGTAAAACATCGTGATCGCATCGGCGCGAACCTGATCCATTGCACCACCTCCACTGAGCGGTATTATGGAACGAATGTTCTCATAATGATACCATAGTGCCGCTCAAAAGGCCACAACTTGGCCGGGCAAAATTCTTCCAATTTGGCAATTCTGACAGGGTTCCGATGGTAAGGGAACGAGTGGACGTAAACTCCCCTCGCTACCAGGGTGGAGAGGGATCGGGGGTGAGGCCGATGATACCGAATAGCTGCTATGATCAGGGTTATGAAACGTCTTCAAACCACCCTTCACTCGATCCTGAACTATTCCGTTCTGGCCGTGTTTTTCTTCATCCCCTGGTGGCTGCGCCCGGATTGGCTGCCGGACAACCCGTATTATCTGGGCTTCCTGGTCACGATCCCGGTCATCCTGACGCTCGCCGCCTGGCTCGCGCTCGGACTTCCCGGCCTTCGCACTGCTTTCCAGGATAGACGCTTCTGGTGGATCACGTTCCTGACGGCGCTGGTGCTGTGGGCGCTGCTTTCGCCGCAGTGGTCGGAGTACCCCGGTGTGGCGATGACCGCCGCGCAGCAATTCGCGTTGGTGGCGCTGTTTGCGCTGGCGGCAGCCTGTGCCGGGCCAACCGCCCGGTCAGTGGCGGGCGCGCTGGCCGCAGGCGTGATCTTCCAGGGCGTGATCGTGTTCATGCAGGTCTGGTTGCAACAGCCGGTTGGCCTGAGTGCGCTGGGCGAGTTCGAGATCAGGCCGTTCAACGCCGGCCTGAGCATCGTTGCTGCCGGGCGCGATCATCTGATGCGGCCCTATGGCATGACGATCCACCCCAACGTCATCGGCGGCTATTTCACCGTAGCGCTGCTGTGTTTATCAGGCTGGCTGGTTGTTGATCGCGGCCTGGCGCGCTGGCGGCAGTTCGTTCGCCTGGGGACGCTGGCGCTGGGCTTCTACGGCCTGCTGCTCACGTTCAGCCGGAGTGCCTGGGGTGCGCTGCTCGGCGGGCTGGTCTTGATCACGTTGACCTGGCGGCGGGCGGGCGCGCCGCGTCCCTTGCGGCAAGCTGTGGCGTTGGCCGCTGCGGGAGCGGTGCTGCTGACCCTGGTTTTCGCGCTGACCTACCCCAACTACATCCTGGCCCGTACCGGCGTGGGCGGCGACGTGACCGAGCAGCGCTCCGTTTCAGATCGCCGCGTGTTTATCGAGATCGCGCTGCAAGTGATCCGTGAGAACCCTCTCAAGGGCGTCGGCGTCGCGGTCTTCCCCTGGCGCGCCAACGAAATCTTGCGCTCGCCGGAATACCTCGCGCGCGGCATCGATCTGCGCGGCGACTACGTGCATAACGTCCCGCTGCTCGTCCTGGCAGAGTTGGGCATGGTTGGCTTGGCGCTCTTTGTCGCAGCGCTGGCCGTTGGCTTCGGGATCGTGTGGCGTTCGGTCTACGATCCGTTTGCCATCGGGCTGGCGGCGGGCGCAGCAGCGCTGCTGGCAATCGGCCTGCTCGACCACTATCCCTGGTCGATCTTTCACTTCGCCCTGCTGTTGTGGGGCAGCCTGGGGATTGCGCTCAGGGGCCAGTTGAAGACCGATGTCATGCCCGCTTTTCCGGCGGATTAAACGGCAACATCCTGAAAAAGCTGTCGAAGTCGATCTCGATCTTTTCGCCCTTCGTCACGATGCGGTACAACGTGCGCAGCAGCGGCATGGCGTTCGGGTCGAGCTTGCCGCTCTCGATCTGGCGCTCAATGGCCGGGCTGATCGCCAGCAGCGCGTCAATGCCCTCAATCGTCTCGCCGGGCATTTCCTCCACCGCCGCGCTGTAGGGAATGCCCATGCCCAGCAGACGGGCCATCCGCGAATTGCGCCCGCCCTGCACCGTCACGTACAGATCGCCCGCGCCGGGCAGGCTGAACACCGTTTCCGGGCCGCCGCCCATTTTCTGCACCAGGTAGGCAATTTCCGCCAGACTCTGCGCAAAGATCGCCGCCGCAAAATTGTGCATCTTCGCCCCGGCGGGATCGGGCGTTTTCTGCGCTTCGAGCAGGCCCGCTGCCAGCCCCACCGCCAGCGTGTACGGATTCTTGAGCGCGACACACACCTCCACGCCGATCATGTCCGTCGAAGTCCAGATGTGGTAGTACGGTGTCGAGAACAGGGCGCGCAGCCCCGGCAGAATGTCAGGATTGCGCGAGACAAACACGACGTTGGTATGGTGGCGCGCCGCCAGTTCCCCGGCAATCGAGGGGCCGCCGATGGCCGCGTAGTGCACTTTATCACGGATCGCGGCGGGCAGGTCAGCCGCCAGCACATCGGGCAGCACGCGCAGTTCGCCGTCGGGCGCGCCTTCAAGCCCTTTGGTCACCATCAAGATGATCTGCCCCGGCTGCAAATGTGGGCCGATGGCCTGGGCCGCCCAGTGCACGCCCCTTGAGTTGACGCCCAGCACGATCACGTCCGCGCCCTGCATCGCCCCAGCGATCTCGGTGTGGAAAAACGGCTGCACGTTGGGCGGGATTTCACGCTTCAGCCGGGGATGGAAACGCTTCGTCCGGCAGCTTTCAATGATCTCGTTGTCGAGATGCGTCCCGACCAGGCGAATCTCGTGCCCGTTATCGGCGGCAGGGAAGATGACGGCAGTGCCCATCAGCCCCGCCCCAACCACTGTCAGAATTGCCACTGGTGTTGTCCTTCTGGATTAGGCTATGATAGCGCAAACTGGACTTTCATCCGCTTCGGGTCATGTTCGGCCAGCTCCAGCCCGTCGCAGAACCGATCCAGCGGCAGGCGATGCGAGATCAGCGGTTCGACCTGCACCGCGCCGCTCTGGATGAGCGCGATGCTCTCCTGGAAAGTCCGGTTGACGGCGAAGCTGCCGATGATGCTCAGGTCTTTGCGGAAGATGTCGTAGGGCATGATCGTAACACGCGAATCGCGCGGCGGCACGCCGAACATCCACAGCTTGCCGCGTGGCCGGGCATAGGTGATTGACTGCTCAAAGACCTTCGGCACACCCGTCACCTCGATCACCACGTCGTAACCCCTCGGCGACAGCGCGCGCAGGCGTTGATCCTGTTTGCTATCGGCCAGGATGGTTTCCGTCGCGCCCAACTGCGCTGCCTGTTCCAGCCGCCAGGGGACAGTATCCGTGACGATAACCTTTGCCGCGCCGGAATGCCTGACCGCCTGCAAGATCAGGCAGCCCATCGGCCCTGCACCGAAGATCACCGCCGAGTCGCCGGGCTGAATCTGCACGCGCTTGAGGCCCCAGACGACGCAGGCCAGCGGCTCAACCAGCGCCGCCTGTGCGAACGACAGATCGCCGATGGGGAAGACGTTGCCCTCCGGCGCGGTGACGTACTGTGCAAAAGCGCCGTTGCGCGTCACGCCAATTGCTGCCAGCTGTTCACACTGGTTCGGCTCGTTGCGCTGGCAGGCCGGGCAGCGGTTGCAGGGGATGTTCGGATCGGCAGTGACACGATCCCCGGGCCGGTAGCGCTCCACGCCCGCGCCCACTGCTACCACGGTTCCGCTGAACTCGTGGCCGGGAATCAGCGGATACTTGGCCTCGTACTCGCCGTGAAAGATGTGCAAATCTGTGCCGCAAATGCCCGCCGCCGCGACTTCAATCAGGACATCGCCGGGGCCGGGCATGGGCTTTTCGGCCTCAATCACCCGGGCCTTCTCCGGCGCTTCAATCTGTGCAGCCAGCATATCAGTCTCCTCTAAATACTTGCCTCAACTCAGTCCTTTATTCACTTCACCGCGCCTGCCGTCAATCCACGCACAAGCTGGCGCTGCGCGATCCAGCCCGCGATGATCACGGGCAGCGCCGTAATGGTCGCCGCCGCCGACATTTTCGCCCAGAACAGACCCTCGGACGTTTTGAAAGACACAATGAACACCGAGAGCGGTGGGGCCTGGGTAATGGTCAGGTTGAAGGCCAGGAAGAACTCGTTCCAGGTGAAGATAAAGCACAACAGTGCTGTGGAGATCATGCCGGGCAGTGCCAGCGGCAAAATGATGCGCCGAATCTCCTGCCAGAGGCTCGCCCCGTCGATGCGCGCCGCTTCAAGCACCTCGTAGGGCAGATCGACCAGGAACGAACGCATCATCCAGATGACCAGCGGCAGGTTCATGGCCGTGTAGAGCAAGATCAGGCCCAGATGTGTATCGAACAGGCTCAGGTTCTTGAAGATGATGTACAGCGGTACGATCACGCCGACGGGCGGCAGCATCCGCGTGGACATGATCCAGCTCAGGGCAAAGCCGCTGCGCTTGCCGGGGAAATAAGCCAGGCTGTACGCCGCCGGGATGCCAAGCGCCAGTGCGGCGATCATCGAAAAGAGGGTGATGATCAGCGTGTTTACCAGGTGATCCAGGTAGCGAGACTGGTTCAACGCAATCTGGTAGTTCTCCAGAGTCGGCTGGAAGATGAGCGGCGGCGGGTAAGTAAAAGCGTCGGCTTCTGTTTTGAACGAGGTCACGAACATCCAGAAAATCGGGAAAAAGAAGACCAGCGCCAGCACAATCGTCAGGCACGAGAGGAAGTGTCCGGTCAGCTTGCGGCGATTCATGCGGCGACTTTCTCCGTATTCTGGCCTCGGATGATGCGCAGGAAGAAGAGCGTGATGATATTGGCGAGAATGACTGCAATCACGCCGTAAGCGCTGGCTCGCCCAACGTTCCAGCGTTTGAAGCCTTCCAGATAAATATCGAAGGTCAGGGTGGTGGTGTCGAGGGCCGGGCCGCCCGTCGTCGTCACGAAGATTTCCCCGAAGATGTTCAGCACAAACAGCGTTTCGAGCAGCACACCGATCTCGATATAGCGCATCAGGTGTGGCAGGATGATGAAGCGGAAAATGCCCACCGGCCCGGCCCCATCGATCTGCGCCGCCTCGACGTGTTCCTGTTCAAGCGATTGCAAGCCTGCCAGCAGGATCAGCATCATGAAGGGCGTCCACTCCCAGGTCACGATGGTCACGATGGACGCCATCGGAAACTGGTTGATCCAGTCGATGCGTGGGCCGCCAAGCTGCACCAGGAACGAACTGAACAGCCCGAAAGACGGGTTGAAAAGCATGTTCTTCCACATCACGGCGGATACGGTGGGCATGATCAGGAAGGGCGTGATCAGCAGGGTGCGCGCAATGCCTCGCCCCCGGAATTCGCGCGTCAGCAGCAGTGCCAGCATCAGGCCCAGTATCAGCGACAGGATGACGACGGAGAACGAAAACACCAGGCTGTTCCCGACAATGGTCAGCGTATCTGAATCCTGGAAGAAATCCAGATAGTTGTCCAAACCGATGAACCGTGTGCGTTCCGGCCTGAGAAAGTTCCAATTCGTCGTGCTGTAATACAAGGTAAAGACGACGGGAACCTGGGTCAAAATGATCAGATAAATGATGGCCGGACGCGACAGCAGCGAACGAAAGTGCGCCTTCGCCTGTCGTGGGGCAGCCGCTATGGGTAGTTGAGCAATCTTTTCGCCAGTGGTCATAAAAGAAGTACTTCTTTTAGATGGTCGGTACGAGGACGGGGCAGGGGCAGAGAGGCGAACCCCTGCCCCGTCTCAGCGCGCTGTGCTATTTGAGTCTACTTGAGATAGCCAGCGTCTTTCATGGCCTTGGTAGCAATTTCCTGGCCCTTCTTCAGCGCCTCGTCAACGGAGATCTTCCCGGCAATAGCCGCCGAGATCTGCTGCGAAACGTCTGTGCCGATGCCCTGAAACTCCGGGATGCCGACGAATTGCACACCGACATACGGAACCTTGTCGCGGGTCGCATCGGTTGGGTCAGCCGTCTCGATGGACTTCAGCGTGATCTCGGCAAACGCTTTGGCGGCCTTCAGGTACTCAGGATTCTTGTAGGTCGATTCACGAGTCCCTGGTGGGACCGTCTGCCAGCCATAGGTCTTGCCGACCAGTTCGATGTAGTCCTTGCTGGTGGACCAGGTCAGGAATTGTAGCGCTTCGGGCTGGTGCTTGCTGGTCTTGGGGATGGCATAGGCCCAGCTCCACAGCCAGTGGTAGCCCTTCTTGACCGGGCCATAGGGAGCCATCGCAAAGCCGACATCGTTCACGATTTTCGACTGTTTGGGATCAGTCAGGAAGCCCGCCGCAACGGTGGCGTCAACCCACATCGCAGCCTGCCCCTGCGCCATCGCCGTCAGCGACTCGGAGAAGCCGTTGTTGGCTGCGCCGGGCACGCCGCACTTCTGGATCAGATCGACGTAGAACGACACCGCGTCGTGCCACTCTTTCGAGTCCAACTGCGGTTTCCAGTCCATGTCGAACCACTTGCCACCGAAGGTGTTGATCACGGTGGTCAGTGGTGCAAACACCTCGCCCCAGCCCGGTAGCCCGCGCAGGGCGATCCCGTACTGCTTCTTATCGGGCTTGTGGAGCTTGCAGGCGAACTCCTTGATCTGATCCCAGGTTGGCTCTTCTGGCATCTTCAGGCCAGCTTCGGCGAACATCTTCTTGTTGTAGAAGGTCATGCTGGACTCGCCATAGAAAGGCAGCGCATACAGCTTGCCCTCGTAGGACAGCCCCAGGCGGATCGGCTTCAGGAGGTCGTCCACGTCATAGTTCGGCTGAACGTTCTTCGGGTTGGCCGCCATCAGGTCGTCCACGGAGGCCAGCCAGCCGTTCTTGGCGAAGATCGGCGTTTCAAACGTGCCGATCTGAACGATGTCGAAAGACCCGGCGCCAGTTGTGATGTCCGTCGTCACACGATCACGCAGTTCGTTCTCCGGCAGCATGACGAACGACAGCTTGATGTTCGGGTAGGCCGCCGCGAACTTGTCCGACAATTCGAGCAGTTTGCGCTGGTCGGGATTGTTGACGACGGCCACCGTTATGGTGGTAGTCGCCTGCGCCCGGATTGGCGCACCCTGTGCCAGCATAAAGCTCACCACGAGCACCAGGGACAGCACCACAAACAATCGTCTTCTCATCTCTAACTCCTTTTAGCGAACACAGAATCTGCGATCACGAACGTTGAGGACGGCTGGTTAAGCAGCGATTCACCTCCTCTCACGTCAGCTTCCCACATCAGCGGGGCGGCTCTGTGGTATGCTTGCCGGGGTCTCGACGCCTCTGCCCCGTCGGCCCGGGCATCGCACGCTCTAGCAAAGCGCTGGCAGTCTGTTCGTCTGTGATCAGGACGTTACAATACTTACCGTGCAGCGCGCCCCGAATGGCATCGACCTTGCGCAATCCTCCTGCCAGGCCCACCGAGAGCGCCTTGGCCCGCAGATTGGACAGTTCGACGGCAATCGTTCGCTCGGCCAGGTCAGGCGCGCGTGGATTCCCCTGGGCATCGTAAAATCGCCCGCCAATGTCGCCGACGATGCCTTCCGCGCGCAGCCGCTGCAATGTCTCTTCATCGACAAAACCCGCCTTGTAGGGCGAGGAGTGCTCGGACAGGTCGCCGATGCCAAACAGCGCAAAGTTCGATTGACAGGCCAGCTCAAATGCAGCCGCCACCCGCGAGTCGCTCAACAGGCTGGCACGGATGTCCGGGCGCTCCACGAACATGGGCGCGCCCAGGATGACCGGCTTGCCGCCCAGCATCTCTGCCATGCGGTGAATAACGTATTCGGCGTGGGTGGGGAAGGAAGTGCGGTTCAGGCTGCCATTCAACTCCACGACGGTCACGTTTCGTGTGCGGGTGGGCTGCATGTGGAGCGCGCACTGATAAACGGTAGTGCCCCAAGACAGTGCCAGGATGTCGTTGTCTTTGATGCGGCGCTGGACAAACTCTGCCGTCGCCTTGCCGATGGCTTCCTTGATGGATTCGTCTGTGTCGGCGTGCGGCTGTACAACGACGGCCTCTGCCAGCCCGAAGGCTTCTTCGAGTGCCCATTCCAATTCGGAGGCGTAAGACAACGGGGAGCGGATTTCGACGTGTACAATGCCCAGGTCGCGCGCCCGTTGCAAGAGCCGTCCTGCCGTCTGCCGAGACATGCCCAGACGGTGCGCAATCTCGTGTTGCGAAAGCTGGCTCTTGTAGTAGAGCGTGGCTACTTTCGCAAGCAGCCGGGCATCATCACCCACGAGGATCTCCCTGTGAGCAAATGCTCAGATCGTAAGCAAAAGTTATCATGCTTTGGGCGAAATGTCAAGCGAAGAATGTCTGAGGCGAGGGCTGGATCAGATTTGTAGTGCGAGTGGGAAGTTGGACACAGGGTTGAGAAGGGATATGCCTGTAATGCGGTTGAACGGTTGGACAGAATTGAGCGCAAGAAGAAGGAGACAGGCTTGCCCAAGCAGCCGTCTCGAACTCAGCAGGGGTAGCGCCTAATGCAGGGCCGAATGAATGCGCTGGGTATTGTACTCAAGCGCTAACCCGTGCGCGATTTGGCGCAAAGCGTCCGAGAAAGCAGTCTCGGTGAATCACGGTTTGGGCGACGACGTTGACAAAAGGGCTATGCCAGTTACGGTTTAGGTGCAACCAAACTTGGCTGAGTGCGTGCCATCAGCCATACCGAAGCGTGGGTTAGAGATGACTGTTGACTTTCACGGCCAGCCGTATTACGGCCACAGCGAGGCGCTGCACGCCTATACCTGTCTTAGGCGTCCCCGGCGGGAATCGAACCCACGCTTTTGGCTCCGGAGGCCAACGCTCTATCCGCTGAGCTACGGGGACATTATTCCTTTACCTGAGAGGCGAATCTTACCTGTTCATTGGGCTGCCGTCAAGCGTGGGTTGGCGTGTCTGCAGGGCAATCGCATCTAAAATGAAGAAGGCAAAGGTGGCGTCGATACGCCCAAAACCTTCAAGAGATACCGTGATTGCTAGTTGAAATCGTTCATGCAGCACTCGTTAAAATGGGAGTTGCGAGACAACCATTCGACGAGGGAACCACATGAACGACACCTATATTGCCCAGCGTCTCGGCCAGCTTCAGCAGCCCCACTTTGTTCTTGATGATCTTCTGTTCCGTGTTCATGCTCGACACTCCTCAAATTCACATTGAATTTCCCAGAAGTGTCAGATTTAGTCTTGACTATTACATTAAACCCTGGCTGCGCTTCTCAGTGCGAGTTGCTGTGGGTTACCCGTTGCCCTGCTGACGTTGGGGTTCACCAGCCTCGGCCCATTTGCTTTCTTGATGCAGTATCGCCCCATCACCCTGCCCTTTAGCTTCTTCATGTTGGCGGCCTCGTTCTACCTTGTGTACCGGCCCCAGGCCCAGACCGATTGTGCCCAAGGGGTCTGTTCACCCCAGGCGCTCCGCCGCCAACGTCTGATCGTTTGGTTCTCGGCGGTGTTGATGATTATGTTTTTCATTTTGGCCTCACTGCCCACGACAATGACTGGCACAATGAGTCAATAACTCGAATGTGGGTCAATGCTCATTCGATGACAGGCCAGGATAAGTGTACAACCTCACTTATTCAACGATAGATCACGTGCTTTGGGTATAACGCTTTGGGCGAGAGGGCGCTTTTACAGAGCTTGCCAGCGGCAGCTTGACTTCCGGTTGATTGTTCTTCTTTTGCTCACCAGCAGTGTGTTGCTCCACCTCTGCCAACAGCTTTCCCAGGTCGATGAGCCGCGCCACCATCTGCTTGAGTTCAGTTTCTCCAGACATCTCCGCTCTTGACCGCTATGCGGATACTTTCACCGGCAAGGTGACAGACCGGAAAAATTATCAACGGCTGCTGGCTGATGCCCGGCAGGGCAAGTTTTCCCACGTGGCGATTGCCTTCGTGGATCGCTTTGGCCGTAACGATGTCGAAGGGCTGCGGGCCTTTGATGAACTCATCGCGCTGGGGATCACTATCCGCATCGCTACCTACCCCAGCCTGGACCCGGCCAAACCCGATGGGCGCATGATTGTCGGCGTGCTGTTCAACATGGCCCGCTTTGAGTCGGACCGCATCGGCGAACGCTGCCGTGAAGGGATGCACACCAAGCTGCGCGGCGGTGGTTGGGCATGGCTGGCTCCTGATGGTTATCTGAACCGAGAAGAGAGGCTCTCGGGTGCGGATCACGATGAGCGGCTGAAACATGCCCGCTACAAGCGGTGGGTCGAGCCTGACCCGGTGCAGTTCAAGGTGTGGCACGAAGCGTGGGACTTGCTACTCGAAGACAAATCTACTTTGGAGCAGATTTGCGAGACGCTTCATGCACGAGGTCATCGTATTTGCACTGGCCGTCCCTTTGTCGAGATTAGAGAGGATGGCAAGCGCAAGCCTGTCGTCAAGGCGTTGTCCAAAGCCTTTCACAATTGGTTCTACGCGGGCTGGGTCGTCGTGGACAACGATTGGGCGACTATTCCGCCTAAGACCGTGCGCGGCGAATGGGAACCCGTCGTGACCACTGAAGAATTCGAGTTAGGGCTGGCGATTCTCGCTCGACGTAACCAGGACCGTGACCATAAACCCAAGCACTTTTATCTGCTACAAAACCTGGTGTATTTGCAACTGGATGCCAAGCACTCGCCGATCAAGCTCACGTGTTCAACACCCAATGCCAATCGGGATCGCGGCGGTGTTGCGTATTACTGTGTGCCCAGCAGCAAGCACAACTTCTTGTGCCGTGACATTGATCAGCAAGTCCCGGCCTGGATCCAGGCTATTCAGGTCGAGGAGAAGTGGCTCCCCAAAATCCGCGAGACCTTCATGGCGGACGTGGAGCATTACCTGGGCAGACCGAATGTGAGCGAGCGGGCGATGTTGGAGAAAGCGCTCAAGAGTTTGGATGAGGAAGAACTGGCCTCAGCGCGGTTGCACGCGAAGGGGAAAATGTCAGAGGAGGTGTGGGACATTCTGTGGAAAGGCTGGCAGGATCAGCGCACTGCCATTCAGGTGACGCTGCAAGCGATTGACGAAAGTTGTGAAGCGCACATCGCGTCCCTGGATGATGCACTGAGATTGATCTCGAAAGCGGGTATACTCTACGAGAAGTTGGAGCAGCAAGGCCAACGGCGCTTGCTCCAACACATGGTCGAGCGGGTGGTGATCTGCCCGGAGGGTCGAGTCTTGAGGATGGAGTTGCGGACGCCGTTCAGCTATCTGCGTGATCTGGTCGATAGCGGCAAAGCGGGATCGGCAACAAGCTCAGGCGAAGCGCGTAGAACAAAAAACAAAACCAGCATTGCTGCTGGTTCGTTTTTGCTGTCAACTGGTGCCCCCGGAGGGATTCGAACCCCCGACCTTGCGCTTAGAAGGCGCCCGCTCTATCCCCTGAGCTACGGAGGCTAACCGGTAGCGGGTTCCTATTCTAGGGAACGATCTGTGGAACGTCAAGTCAGTGTCAGGATCGGATGTACACTGAACCCTGCCCGAGCGATCTGGGCACCCGATGGCGAACGACCTCGCCACCGCGCTGGATCAAGCCCAGGCTGGCCTTTGAGCCGTCCACCACGCCCTGGCTCCTCACCACTTCCGAATGGCCCGGCCACGATGTAGATTTCATCACATTCAACTTCATCGCTCAGTTGAACTGGCTTTTTTGACAGCAGTCCCTTCGCGCAATAGGGTGGTCATCGCCTGCACAACACCCACAACGGCTGATGATGCCCCTCAAAGATTGGCCCGCCCAAGTCATCGAATTGTGCCACCCACAGGAAGCCTTACTCCTCGTCCAGGTTCGTCTCCTCTGGCGCGGAGCGGGGTGGATCGACGCGCAGCCAGGTGCGGCCCACACGGAACAGTGTGCCCGGTTGCAGCGGCACACGCCCTGTCAGCCGTTCGTTGCCCACAAAGGTTCCGTTGCGGCTTCCGGCATCTTCCAGGTAGAAGGTGTGCGTAGCGGGCGTATATACGATCCGGGCGTGCAGACGCGAGACCTGTGTGTCGAAGTCCAGCGGAATGTCGCAGCCTTCGCGCCGCCCAATGGTCAGCGTCATGTCGCCCTCTTCGCTGCCCGGCCTGTCCCATTCGAGCGTCCTGCCATCCTGCGGCCCACTCATCAACGTCACCGAAATGCGTCCCTGTGAATGTTGACTCATCGGCGCTTCTCACTCCTCGCCACTGTCATGCCGTCGTTTGCGCGCTTCGGTGCGCTTCTGCCGTGATGCCTCGTGCTTCGGGTCGATCTCCAGCGCCCGGCTCAGAACATGGATCGCCTCGCTGAAACGCCCCAACTCGACCAGCGCCTCGCCCCGGTTGTGCCAGAACCAGACGTCCGAGTCGTCGTACTGGATGGCGTGTTCGTAGCAGTCCAGGGCCTCCGTCCAGCGATTCAGGGCGGCATAGGCCAGCCCCTTGCCGTTCCAGGCCCAGGCGTAGTCGTTGTCGAGCCGGATCGCTTCGTCGTAGGCTTCAATCGCCTCCGCGTAGCGTTCCATTCGCCGCAAAATCTGGCCCTTACGCGCCCAGGGAACCGGCTCCGTCGGCACGTGTTCAATGGCGTTGTTACATACTGCCAGTGCCTCCTCGCGCCGCCCCAGTGCAAGTAGCGGATCAAGCTGGTTCAGGTAGTACCAGACGCTGGTCGGGTCTTCCTGCGCCGCCCGCTCGTAACTGAGGATCGCTTCCTCGTGGCGGCCCATCTGTTCCAGCGCCAGCCCGCGCCCGTTCCAGGCCCAGGCGTAGTGGGGATCGATGGCGAGTGCGCTGTCGTAGGAGTTCAGGGCTTCCTTGTAGCGCCCCAGACGGCGCAGCGCCTGCCCGCGCTTGGCCCAGCTTTCCATGTGCGCCTCGTCTATCAGGAGGGCATGGTCAAGAATCTCCAATGCCTGCTGGTAGCGGTTGAGCGTCAGCAGTTCGTCGGCCTGGTTATACCAGAACCAGATGTCCGAGGGGTGCTTTTCGGCGGCCCGCCGAAAGCATTCCAGCGCGACCTCGTGCTGCCCAAGCGCACTCAACGCCAGACCCTTGCCATTCCAGGCCCAGGCATAGTTCGGATCGAGCGCCACAGCGTGGTCGTAGGCGTCCACCGCTTCGTTAAGCTGGTTGAGCCGCCGATAGGCTTGCCCCAGCTTGGCCCAGCCGTGATAGTGCGCCGGGTCGATGTCCAGCACCGCTTTCAGCGCCGGAATGGCTTCCTCGTAGCGATTCAGCGTGATCAGCGTATCGGCCAGGTTGTAGTGGTAGCGTGTTTCGCGCGGCGCAGCCTCCGAAGCGCTGCGATAAGCGGTGACAGCCTCCTCAAGGCGCTCCAGGGCTTCCAGCGCCACGCCTTTTTCGTTCCAGGCCCAGGCATAGCCGGGGTCGATCCGCAGCGCGCGGTTGAGATTGGTCAGGGCCTGTTTGGGTTTGCCCATCCGTCGGTAAGCGCTGCCCAGGTTGGCCCAGCAGCCCGCGTGCTGCGGGTCAATCTTCGCGCCCCGTCTCAGCAGCGGAATGGCCTCCTCATACCGGCCCAGCGAGAGCAGCACATTGCCCTGGTTGTACCAATTCCAGGCATCGTCAGGGTCAATGCGAGCTGCCTCGGCAAACTGAGCCAGCGCTTCCTCGGCTCGCCCCATCCGCTCCAGAACGCTGCCCTTGCCGCTCAGTGCTCGACTCAGATCGGGTTGTAGCTTCAGGGCACGGTCGTAGGCTTCCAGCGCTTCGGGATAGCGGCGCAACTGGCGCAAGACCTGGCCCTGCCGCACCCAGAGTGCTGCCTGCTCGGGGGCCACCCGGCACGCCTGCTGGATGACGGGCAGCGCTTCGGCGTAGCTGCCCTGCTCCATCAGGGCTTCAGCCAAGTGTTCCCAGGGCCAGGAGCGTGAGGGCATCAGGCGGGTGGCTTGCATCAGGGTGGTCACGGCCTCGGCGGTGCGGCCCATCTGTTTGAGCGTCAGCCCCTTGACGTCCCAGGCCATGCCGTCGCTCGAGTCGAGCCGGATCGCCTGCTCACAGGCGGACAGCGCCTCCGCGTAACGCTGCAAGGCGCGCAAGATCTGGCCGCGCCGCACGTAAGAGGGCGCGTGGCGCGGGTCGATGCGCAGTACGGCGTCGATGCGCTGCAAGGCTTCTTCGTAGCGGCCCATATCGCGCAGCACGCCCGCCTGGTGGTAGATCGGCCAGATGTCCCTGGGGCGCAGCGCCGAGGCCCGCTCATAGGAAGCCAACGCATCCTCGAACTGGCCGAGCCGTTCCAGGATAATGCCCTTGCTGCGGTGCGCCCAGGCAAAGGCCGGGTCAAGTTCGAGTGCCTTTTCGTAACAGGCCAGTGCCTCCTCGTAACGGTTAAGCAGGCGCAAGGTACGGCCCTTGCTGGTCAGCGCCCAGGCCGAGTCCGGGTTGAGTTGCAATGAACGATCATGCACCGCCAGTGCTTCATCCAGAAAGCCCAGTTCAGTCAGGCTGTAGGCCCGATCCATCAATTCACGGGCTTCGAGTGCCGCGCCAGCGCTCTCCACGACGGGTGGCCGCCCGGCCAGGCGCTCGTACAGCGCGGACAGTTCCGCCACCAGCGCTTCCCAACTGGCCGGGCGATTGTCGCGCTCTTTGTCCAGGCAGCGCAGCACCAATGCCCGCACCTCGTCGGGCACATCCGGCGTGGGCGGGAACTGCGGCATTTCGTTGAGGTGAGCCGTGATCCATTCAGCGAAGGTACGCGCCTTGAACAGCGTGTGCCCGGTCAGCATCTCGAACAGGATCGCGCCGAAGGCGTAAATGTCCGTGCGGGCATCGACCTTTTCGCCCCGGCACTGTTCGGGCGACATATACGGCGCCGTCCCGACAATGGCCCCCGCTCGCGTCAGATGTGCTGCTCCGCCGTCCGCGTCCTTGTCCGCTGTTCCATTTTCTACCGAGTGCACCAGGCCGAAATCGGTTACTTTGGCGAGGCCGTCGTACCGCACCAGGATGTTGGCAGGCTTCAGGTCACGGTGAACCAGTCCGGGAACGCGACGGACAGCGTACTGCATTCCCATCGCAATGTGCAGCCCGATTTCCAGCGACGTGAGCAGGTCGAGCCGGTTGTGCTCGATCCAGCTTTTCAGGTCGGGGCCAAGCCCTTCCGGGCCGACGATGTGTTCCAGGACGATGTGCGGGCGCGACCTGACCCGCTCGCTGCCCATCTCTTTGACCAGCCGGGCCTGGACGATGTTCGGGTGCTTTTCCAGGCGTATCCAGGTGCGCGCTTCCTGCACAAAGCGGGCGACGGCGCGTTCCTTGTCCAGAAAGCGCCCCTGAAAGGTCTTGATGGCAACCGTGCTGCTCGCCTTCCGGTCATAGCACAGGTAGATGATGCCCATGCCGCCGCGCATGATGTTCCGTACCTCGTAGCGGTGGGCGATCACGTCGCCCACCCGGAAGTCGTCGAGGTGGACTTCCTCGTCCGGCGGCTCGGCAGGTACAGGCGGGACAAACACGGGCGGTTCGGCAGGCACGGCTTCGGCGTCGAGGCTTGGCAAGATGGTCGGCGCAATTGAGGGCGGCGATGTGGCCCACTCGCTGTTGTCGTTCAACGAGTCTTTGGGGACGGCGCCACCCGTCACAACGCTGCCCGAGATCGGGCCGTGCAGGGCGTCGTCCTGCGTCTCAAAGATGTCCGATTGGGTATCAACCAGTTCCGGCGGCTGGTCTTCGTGCGGCGTGAACGTGGGCGGTTCCGCCGGGCTGCCGAGCGGCGGAGGCGTGAACGCAGGCATTGGCGGCTCCGCAGTCGGGGACGTCGCCGCCGGTGCCGCGCCTGGATACAGGCTGACCAGGTTACTTACAGCCCTGCGGAAGTCATCCGGCTGCTCATCGGGTGGAATCTCGCTGGCCGCCCACAGCGCCACCGCGACGTTGCGCACTTCGGGGGCTTGTCGAGCCACATCCATTACCCAGCGGATGTAGGCCATGATGGCGGCGTCGGCCACTTTGCGTTCTTTGGAACTGGTCACGTAAGTGCGGGCACGTCGATAGGCCACCAGCGTCTTGCCGACGTAGAAGATCAGCAGTTGGTCCGCCGTCAGCGATAGCCGCGCACACAGGTCGCCGAGCGCGAACGAGTCGTTGGGGTCGGGTTCACCGCGCCGCAGCGCCAGCCGACCCAGGAGGCGCACCGCCTCATTGCCGTCCGTCGCAAAGGGATCGGTGCGATCCGCGATGACTTTACGCGCCAGGAGTTTGCGCTCCTGCTCCGGCGTGATGGTGATGGGCTTGCGGCCTGTTTGCGGCACAGGTGGGAAGGATTTGTTCATATCACCATTATTGGAACCCCATCAGAGATTTTCAAGGGTGAGATTGAGGCTTTATCCCAATAGGGTTCTCAACTTCTTTAGCACCGCAGTCATAGTCGTGTCGGGCACTGCGTCAAACCGTTCTGCATTGCGGGCGCGCCAGTCCAGGCTCTTGACTTGATCGGCCAGAATTACACCTGACACACTCAGGCCGTTGGGGATTGGCACTTCAAATGAAAAGCCTTTTACCTGACTGCTGATCGGACATAGCAGCGCCAACCCAACCTTGCCGTTATACGCAGCAGGCGATAGCACTACAGCCGGATGTCTTCCTGCCTGTTCATGTCCAGTGTGTGGATCAAAGTTTAGCCAGACGACATCACCGCGCTCAGGAACGTAGGCCATAAGCGCTACCATACTTCTCTGCCGACTGCCGAGCCAGTTTCTATTTCGCGGTGAATATTCTCCTCGGTTATCCCCGCCAGAAGATCATCCAAGGTCGGCTCCGGCTCGACAGGCACCAGAATCAGTTTGCCTTCTACCAGAGAAACTTCGACCTCGGAATTGGGTTCCAGATGCGCTTCCTTCGCAAATGCTCTCGGAATACGCAAGGCCAGGCTGTTTCCCCACTTTTGAATACGCACCCTCATTTTCAATCCCCCGGTAAATTGTTTCTACAATGAAGATACTACCTTGCCGAGGATTTGCAAGATGAAGAATATTGCGGATATGAGGAAACTCTAGCGCGGCAAACTGACAACTAACGCCACAGCCCGCCGCGCCACATCTGAAAAACCCTCTCTGCCGAACGGAAAGGGCCAGGGGGTGAGGTCAACCCCGCTACGCTTCGCCAGCCGTCGCCGCTTGCTGCGTCTCAAAGACGAGCTTGTCGCCGCTCGCGTGGGCCACGATGGTCGTGTTGGAAGGGTAGCTGTTTTCGAGGATCGACTGGCTGAGTGGGCGCGTCAGCAGGCGCTCGATGGCGCGCCGCAGCGGGCGAGCACCGTTGGCCGGGTCGTAGCCCTGGCTCAGGATCAGCTCGCGGGCGCTCTGGTCAAGCTGCAAGGTCAGCTTTTGCTTGGCGAGTCGATTCCGCAGGTCTTGCAGGTTCAGGTCCAGAATATCGACCAGTACCTTTTCGCTCAGGGCGTTGAAGACGATCACTTCGTCCAGCCGGTTCAGGAATTCGGGGCGGAAGAACTTCTTGAGGACAGTGGCATAGGCGGGCGCGCGGTACGTATCCTTGCCGTCGGCGCGGAAGCCCAGCGCCTTGCCGCCTTCCGCCGTGCCGATGTTGCTGGTCATGATCCAGACGGCGTGCCGTGCGTCGAAGGTCGCCCCGCGTGAGTCGGTCAGGCGGCCATCATCGAAGACTTGTAGGAAGATGTCGAACACTTCCGGCGCGGCCTTCTCGACCTCATCCAGCAGCACCACCGAGTACGGCTTGCGGCGCAGGGCCTCGGTAAGCTGGCCGCCGCGCTGCGAATCCTTGTAGCCGGGCGGCGACCCGATCAGGCGGGCGACGGTGTGTTCGTCATGGAATTCGGACATATCCAGCCGGATCAGCGCGTCCTCGCTGCCGAACAGGAAGGCGGCCAGGGCCTTTGCCAGTTCGGTCTTGCCGACACCGCTTGGCCCCAGGAACAGGAACACCCCCACCGGACGGCTCGGATCGGACAGCCCGGCCCGATTGGTCTTGATCGCGTCGGCGACGGCACGGATGGCGTGATCTTGCCCGACCACGCGCGAGGCCAGGGCGCTCTCCATGCGCTGGTATTTGCGCCGCTCGTCCTCGCTCAGTTCGGCAATCGGAATGCCCGTCCACTCGGAGAGGACTTCGGCTACGATCTCCGCCGTTACGACGCGCGGCGCACTGTCGTCGGTGGGCTTGCTCTGGATGACCAGACGGGCGCAGGCTTCATCCAGCAGGTCGAGCGCCTTGTCTGGCTGGCGGCGGTCTATCATGTACTTGGAGGACAGGGTCACGGCTGCCTGTAGCGCTTCGGGCCGGATTTCGACATGATGGTGGTTGGCGTAGTGATCCGACACGTTGGTCAGGATGGTCAGCGTATCTTCGGGGGATGGCTCTTCGATAGGAATGGTGCGAAAGCGACGATCCAGGGCGGTGTCCTGGGCAATCGCCTTGCGGTATTCTTCGTTGGTCGTCGCGCCAATGCACACGATCTCGCCGCGTGAGAGGGCCGGTTTCAGGATGTTGGCGGCGTCCAGGTTGCTGTCAATCGTGTCGCCGGCGCCCACGATAGTGTGGATTTCGTCGATGAACAGGATGGTGTCGGGCGAATTGCGCACCTCGTCCACGATGCCAACGAGGCGTTCCTCAAACTGGCCGCGCAGGCTCGTCCCGGCGACCAGCGTGCCGATCTCGATCTGCACAATGCGCTTGCCGAGCAGCGACGCAGGTGCAGTGCCTTCCACGATGTTATAGGCCAGCCCTTCGACCACTGCCGTCTTGCCAACCCCGGCATCGCCGATCAGCAGAGGATTGTTCTTCTTGGAGCGGGTCAGTGTGCGCGCCATTGCCCGAATCTCACGTTCGCGCCCGATGGCCGGGTTAAGTTTGCCTTTGCGGGCCAGTTCCGTCAGGTCGCGTCCGTACTTGTCCAGCAGCGGCGTCGGCGCGCGGCTGGGCCGCTCGATCTCGACCTCGGCATTGTCGTCGCTGCTGACCACCAGGGCATTTTCACCGCCGTTGCGCTTCAATTCGGTAAAGATTAAGTCGATCCAGTGGTCAATGTCAACGCCGAGCGCAATCAACTTACGAGCGGCGATCCCTTCGCCTTCCTGCAAAATCGCCAGCAGCAGGTGAGATTCCTGAACGCGGTCATCGCCGTAGTCGTCGGCATGGTAAACCGCCATAGCCAGCACCCGGTAAGCGCGCGGGCTGAACGGCGGTTCTTCTTCGGGTTCGTCTTCACCGCCGAGCGCCTCACGCCGAATCTCGTGACGTACCGTGCGAGGATCGAGACCCGCGCCCAGAAGCAGTCGCTGCGTGATTCCGCCTTCGATCTTGGACAGCGCGTTGTAGAGATGCTCTGTACCAATGAAGTTGTGGTGCAGACGAGCGGCTTCATCGATGGCTGCGCTCAGAAGCGGCGCACAGCGTTCCCGGATTTCCTGTTCGCTAATATCGAGGGGCGAAGTCACGATGGAATCTCCCGACCTTAGAATTCGATGATGTACTCTCGACTATAGTATACCTACCCTTTCTGTACATGGAATATATGGCTGTTGATTTGTGATGGAATCGGAATAAGTGTCAAAAAGGCGTGAATTTTGCGATCAATATGGCTGAAATCGCTGAATACAGATTTTCCCCGGCCTGTCGGCTTCTCCACACGGAAAAAGCGCCGTCTGGCGCAGCCACAAACGGAAGGCGGGGCTAGCGGAAACCGCCCTCTGCCTGGCCTGCGCGAATTCTGCAATCTGCGCAGTCAGGTTATAATTGGCTGAAAGCAGTTGTGCAGAGCGTCCGGCATTCACGGGATAATCATGTCTGATCCACTGATTGGCAAGCAACTCGGCGATTACGTCATCCAGGGCTTGTTGGGGCGAGGTGGCATGGCCCGTGTCTACAAAGGCTACGATGATCGGCTCCAGCGTTATGCTGCCGTCAAGGTCATCAACACCGATTTCACCACCGCCGATCTGGCCGAATACACGGAGCGCTTCCGGCGTGAAGCGCGCGCCATTGCCCGTCTGAACCACCCGAACATCGTCGGCGTGTACCAGTTTGGCGAATTCGAGGGCAACCATTACATGGCAATGGTCTTCCTCGACGGGCGCGACTTGCGTCAGATACTCAAGGAGTACGCCGACAAACATCTGTTGATGCCCATCCATGACGTTGTGAGCATCATCCGGGGCGTTGCCAATGCGCTGGACTATGCCCACAGCCGGGGTGTCATCCACCGTGACATCAAGCCCTCGAACATTGTGATCGATACCGAGAATAAAGCCATCCTGACGGATTTTGGCCTCGCGCTCACCATGTCCGAAGGTACACTCGGCGACACCTTCGGCAGCGCCCATTACATCGCGCCGGAACAGGCCGTGTCTTCCGCCAAAGCTGTGCCGCAGAGCGACCTGTATTCGCTGGGCGTGTGCCTGTACGAAATGCTGGCGGGCAAAGTGCCGTTCGACGATCCATCCGCAATGAGCGTGGCGCTTAAGCATCTGAATGAACCGCCGCCGCCGCCGCACCTGTTCAACCCGGCACTGACACCCGCTATTGAGCAAGTCATACTCAAGGTGCTGGATAAAGACCCGGCGCGCCGCTACCCCAGTGGTGCTGCTCTGGTGCAGGCGCTCGAAGCAGCAGTCTACGCAGATGCGCAAACGGCGCAGGCCCTGGCGCAGACGGAGCAGGAATCTACCGTCCGGCTCGATGTGAGGAGCATTCCGCCGCCGGTTGCGCCGGAGCCGGTTCAGGATGCAAGCGCTGGCGCAAGATCGATTGAAACGCCCCGGCCCAAGCCGACCAACCGGAACATCAACAGGCCAGAGCTACAGCCTGTCGTCGGGCGGCCAGGTGACAACGAAGACAATATCAGTACCGCCGTCGTGGACACCAGCGCGGTCAACGCCAACGTTACCCCGCCGCCAGCAGCAGAGCTTGCTGCTGGCATGGCCCCAGCCTCTGGCGACTCGAAAAGCGCCCTGACCGAGTCCGAAGCGCAGCGAATCGCTGTCTTCGGTGCAGAAAACGTCAACTGGGGCGACGAGAAAACGGATGTTCCGGTCCGCAGTGAGGCCGGGCCTCGCAGCCAGGTGCCGTTGATCCTCGCGGCGCTGGTCGCCGTGCTCGTGATCGGCGGTGGGATCGCCGTCGCCAGCGGCGCATTCACGGGCCTGGCGGTCGGGCGGACCCCGACGCTGACCGTCGCGCCTACCGATACAGCCTCAACGGCTATTAGCGCGCTGGCCTCAGAGACCGCCGGGCAGACGACGCCCGAGGCGACAGCGGTTGTGGCCGTGCCGGGCACAGCACCGGCCACCGCACCGCTCAATGTTTCGCCGACGACGCCCCCAACCAATACCTCGTCCGCCGTGTTCAGCCAGACGCCTCGGGGCAGCATTCTGGCTACGCCCGGTGCGAGCGGCCAGACGCCAGCCACCGCTGCAACCGAGGCGCTGATCGAAGGCAGCCCCGAATCCGCTGCTACGACCAGCGCTACGGCCAGCAGCACGAGCGGAGACATCGCGCTCTACTACGACGAGAGCCAGTTGGTGCTTGTCAACGTTGGCAGTCACCCTGTGAACGTTTCTTCCCTGAGCTTCGTCCAACGCGGTAAGCAGGATTTACGCTTTGACACATCCTTCTGGCGTCGTGCCGACGTACTGATTACGACGGATGCACTGCCCTCGCAGTATTGCTTCCAGGTTTATCGCAATGACCGGGCGCAACCGGACGTACTGAAAGGCTGCCGCCGGGTGACATGGGCCCGTGTGGCCGAGTCGCGGTGGTTCTGGCTTGCTCAGGATACCAGCGTGACGACCTTCGACGTGCAATCCGGAGATCGCATCATTGCGACGTGCCGCATCAACGCCGGACACTGCGAGTTCATGTTATCCTAGTATCCAAAACCTCCAACGGGGGGGCTATGGCAGACACCAGCCAGACATTGCAGGCCCGTCAACTCGAAGTCCTCGTGCAGATTGCGCAGCTTATCGCCACGCTCGATCTGGATCAGGTGTTGCTACAGACTGTCAAATTGACCACAGAAGTCGTCGGGGCTACGAAAGGCAGCTTTTTCTTGCTGGACGAGCAAGGCCGTACCCTACAACGCTTCATTGCGGCGCGCGACATCGACCCCCACATGAAGCAAGTGGTGTCGCATCGCGTCCTGGAAGACGGTCTGGCAGGCTGGACACTGAGCAATAAGCAGGCCGCTATCATTGACGACACGGCTGAGGACGAACGGTGGGTTGTACTGGACGACGAACTGCGGGTGCGTTCGGCGCTGTGTGTGCCGTTCTTCGTGGACGGCCAGGTGCGCGGCGTCATGACACTCGAACACCCCGAACCTCATCATTTCACAGTAGACGATTTGCGATTGGCGCAGGCCGTTGCCAACCAGGCGAGCGCGGCACTGCGCAACGCCCAGCTATTTGACCGGGTGCAGTCGCAGCAACGTCAATTACAAGCCGTCCTGGCCAGCATCTCTGAGGCCGTCCTGGTCGTGGATCACGATTGGCGAATCAAGCTCATGAACCCGGCGGCAGAGCAATTGCTGGCCGCCCAGGCCCAGGAGGTGGAGGGCCGGCGTCTGGATGAGCTGTCCAACAGCACGTTGTTCACCAGCCTGACGCAGGCCATCAGCGCAGCCAGCGCCACTTCCAGCACGCAGTCTTACGAACTGCGCGATGAGTCAACAGGCAAAGATTTCGTGGTCAATGTGGCAGTGCTGCGCCGCCAGGATACCGAAGAGGTAGACTACGTGATTGCGCTGTACGATGTCACCTCCATCAAAGACCTGAACCGCTTGAAGACCCACATGATCCGGATGGCTTCGCACGACTTGAAGAATCCATTGGCCTTGCTGGTCGGCTACCTGGATATGATCTACGACGACGTGAGTCGGGGCGTCCTGCCCGACCTGTCGTACATTGAAAGCCTGTACCGGGCCGTCACCCGTATGGAAACGATGATCGCGTCCCTGCTCGAAACGGAACGAGCCGAACACGACTCGCCGATGAAGCGTGTCCCGATCAACCCTTACGATTTGATTCAGCACGTGCTGGATGACATGTTGCCGCTGGCCGAGCAACACGGCCACAAGGTCGTCAAGAACATTCAGCCGAACCTGCACCCGATCAAGGGCGACCTGGTACAACTGCGCGAAGCCTTGAACAACCTGTTCAGCAACGCCATCAAATACACGCCCGACGGGGGCACGATTACGCTCAGTGCCTATGTACAGGATGATCGCCTGTACTTCTCGGTCTCGGATACGGGCTACGGCATTCCTGCCGACCAGCAGGCACAGCTTTTCCAACCCTATTTTCGCGCCCGTCAGGCCATCACTGAAAAAGTGGAGGGATCGGGCATCGGTCTGAGCCTGGTCAAAGAAGTGGTCGGGCGACACGGCGGCAACGTCTGGTTTAACAGCCAGGAAGGCGTGGGCAGCACCTTTGGTTTCTGGCTGCCTATACTCTGATGTTCCTTAAAGTACCACACACCAGCGATGACCTTTGAAACGATCCTGTACAGTACGGACGATGGCGTTGCAACCATCACTCTCAATCGTCCGGATCGGTATAATGCTTTTAACGAAACGATGATCCAGGAAAACATCGAGGCGGTGAAGACCGCCGGGCGCGATGAGGCTGTGCGCGCCCTGGTGCTGACGGGCGCGGGCAAGGCCTTCAGCAGTGGTCAAGATTTGCACGAAATGCAGGCATTGACGCAGGGCACAGAGGCAGCCAGCGTGATCAGCGATCACCTGCGCAGCGGTTATAATGTGTTGGTCACGCGGCTGCGCACCCTCGAAAAGCCGGTGATCGGTGCCATTAATGGCCTGGCGGTGGGCGCGGGGGCCAGTATCGCCCTGGCCTGCGATCTGCGACTGTGCTCGGATCAGGCGGCATTCGTCTTGGCGGGTTTCGTCAACATCGGCCTGATCCCGGATGGCGGTGGGACGTTCATGCTGCCGCGCCTGGTCGGCCAGGCCCGTGCCTTTGAACTGGCGATCCTGGCCGACAGCCACCACCCCGTGAGCGCGCAGCAAGCGCTGGCGCTCGGCCTGGTATCCAAAGTTGTGCCCGCCGACGAACTGGCAGGCGAAAGCCACGCTCTGGCCCACAGGCTGGCGCAGCTTCCGACGCGCGCCATCGGTCTGACCAAGCGCGCTCTTAACCGATCCTGGGACAATACGCTGGCCGAGTCGCTCGAACTCGAAGCCCAGTTGCAGGGCGTGGCCGGAACAACGCACGACTTCAAAGAAGGCATCGCCGCATTCCTTGAGAAACGACAACCTCAGTTCCGGGGATCGTGATGCGCAGAGTTGGACGTTTTCGAAAGTATCTTTCGGGTCGTCTGCTGTTGATCGCCGGCCTGATCAGCTTTCTGGGCGCGGCGGTGTTTTCCATCCTGAGCATTGTCAGCGACAGTGCGTCAGCGACGGCTTGCCTGTTCATGGCCGTTGTGCTGGTCACGCTCGCCTTGCTTGCGCTGTTTTCAGCCCCTCACGTCGAAAGTGCGAACCTGATCGAGCGAGCCAGGTGGCTGATTCAGGATGGGCAATTCGAGGCAGCGCTGTCCAGGCTCAACCGCGCTGCCCAGCTCTCGCCGCGCCGCGCCGAGACCTATACCATGCGTAGCGCCGCCTACGCCGGGATGGGTCAGCTTGATCTGGCCGTTGAGGATGCCGGGCGCGCCGTCCAGATTGCGCCCAGACAGCCTGGGCCACGCCTGACGCGCGCCCGCCTGTACAGTTACCAGGGCCTGCACGAGGAGGCCATTGACGATCTGCGCACGGCCATCCGCGAAAAACCCGATTGGACGGCGGGCTACCTGGAACTGGCACAGCTTCACATCAAAATGCAGGATTACGACAGCAGCCTTGCCACGCTGCGCGACCTGTCACTGCAAACGAAGTCCGAGGAGACCCGTTACGAGTCACTGATGATGGCCGGGTGGGTCTATGAGGAAAAGCTGAAGGACCTGGACGGCGCGATTGCGACTTATACCCGCGCTATCCCTATCCAGCCGGATCGCAAAATCGGCTACCTGCGGCGGGCCTATGCCTATCGGACGCGCGGCGATCTGTACCAGGCGGCGGAGGATTTGCTGCGAGCAGCGCAGCGCGCGCCCACGCCGGAAGACGATGGACAGTACCATTCGCTGCGGGCCGTCTGTTACGGACGCCGCTACACGATCACGGGCGATGAGCGCGATCTGGCGGCGTGGATTGACGCGCTCGAACAAAGCGTCCGCGAGGACGCGCCGTCATTTAGTGAGCAGTCTCGCCAGTGGCTCCAGATGATCCGCGAGAGCCACGACGGCGCCGTGCGCAGCCTGATGGGTCGCCCGCCCACTTCCGAGATCTTCCCGAACTAGCGTGGCCGGTGTATTGGCTGGTGAGAAGATACCCGTATCGAGCACCGGCAGCTTGTCTCGCAGATGCCCCGTTCGACTTCGTCCATCCGCGCCAGTTGCCCCGCTCCGCTCCGGAGCGGAGCGGGGCCGGGGGTGAGGTAAACGGCCTAGAAGTAAGACTGCTTAGATAAGCCCTCACCCCAACCCCTCTCCCGCAGAGCGAGGGGCTTTTCCCCTTCCCCTGGCGGGGGAAGGGGCCAGGGGATGAGGGCTGCAACAGGCTACTCGCCCTTAACTTAACTAAGAGGTATTGAGCCTAGAAGTCGTACATCAGGCGCGGGTTCAGCACGATCCGGTTAAAGATGTTTGTCTCGTTGGGCGACAGGCTCACCCGTACTTCGAGGTGCAGGTGCGGGCCGCTGGAATTGCCCGTATTGCCCAGCAATCCAAGCTGCGTGCCCGCCGTGACCGGCGCTTTGTCCGCAACGTCGATCCGGCTCATGTGGGCGTGGATCACGTAGGCATAGCCGCCGCTCAAGTTTTGCGCGGCCATCGCGTCGCGCATCGAACTGGGCAGGTCGGCCCAGGCATAGCGCACCACGACGTGGTTGCCGAAGCCGTAGCCCCAGGCGGGGTCGCGGATCGCCTGCGGGTCCCAGAAGCCCAGCCCCTGGCTCTGGAAATTGGGCGCGTCGTCCCGGCATTTCGTGCAGCGCATCGTGTAGGCCACGATGCCGCTGCCGCTGGCGTAGATCGGTACACCTGGCTGGCGGGACAGATCAGCACCCTTGTGCGCCGGGCCGAAGCGGGTATCGCCAAATTCCTGGAACACCTGGTACGGGTCCCTGAGCGGCGACGGGAACCTGACCTGTGTGTTGAGTGTCGCTGACGCCGACGGCGCGGACCCTGGTTGCACGGCAGCGGGCTGGACGGCGGGAGTCGCCTTGAAGCCGAACGCGGCGCAGTTGTCGGAGAAGTTCAGCAAGTCTTCGCGGATGTAGCCGACAATGCCGTTGAAGTTGATCTTCGCCCAGCGGAAAGGTTGCCCATCCTGCCCGGCTTCGCCGCTCGTTACGATGACCTTCATTCCCGGCTCCACGAAGCCGACCTGATCGGATTGAATAGACGGCGCGGCGCGAATCTTGGCGCGGATGTCGAGGCGCACTGTCGCATCTCCGGCTGCAATTCCTGCTGCGGGAGCCATCGGCTGGGCGGGCTGTGTTGCAGGCTGCGCTGGCGGATTAACCGAGACCGTCACGCTGGGCGCGGCAGGCGGAGTGTTGACGGAGACCGTTACAGCGGGCTGTGCTGGCGCGGTGGGCGCGACGTTGACCGTCACCGCGGGCGCAGCGGGGGACGCCGGTGCAGGGGCCGGTGCGGCGGGTTGCGCGGCGGGCTTTGGTGCAGGTGCCCCGGCACTGAAAGCAAAGGTGCGCGAGGTATAAGTGCCGTAGCCAAACTGGGTCAGATCGCCTTCCAAGTCGAGCAGGTCATCGCGCACCCAACCCGTCCGGCCATCGCTAAAAGTCAGGTTAAACCACTTGTAAACCTGGCCCTGAAAATTATCGTTGGCTGGATCAGGCTTCACGTCGGTGCAGGTGGCCGTCGTGCCCACCGGGATGCGGAACGGCGCATCCGTGTTCAGGCCCGGCGTGACGTGAACCCGTACATCCTTTACTTGCGTGTTTCCTGGAATCCCTCTGATGTAAATGGTGTGAGCCATATGATCCTCGACTGCCCAGGCAATAACCCCTGGCAACTAAGGCGGTTTGTATTGGAGTGACAACCCGGCCTAGGACGCTGGCCCTATCATAGCATTCTCCCCAAATAAGAGGAAACGCCCAGACCAGGCGGGTCATGTGCCCACCCTCACACCGGGTTGACCATCGACGACAGCGCGGCCCCGATGATAGAATGCAACTAGAGACAGGTAGTTGCGGATTGCAAAAAACGATGAATGGCAGTGACATTCTCAAACTGGGCTACCGTCCTGGCAAAGTCGTTGGTCTGGCGCTGGCAGCCGCCGAGGCGGCGCTGGCGGCAGGCGTGTCCGAGGAGGACGTTCGGAGCACGCTGGTCAATGTCCTCAATCTGCCCGATTCGTACAGGGACGATCCGATCTATGGGCCGGTAGCAGCAATGCTCATCAGCCAGCGCAGCAAGCGCCCGGATTACGAGCTTGAAATTGCCGCACCCTACCGGGTGTGGGGCAGCGACATCGAGCCGGAAGCGATGGAACAGATGAAACGCGCCGTGCGCCTGCCCGTCGCGGTGCGCGGTGCGCTCATGCCCGACGCGCACCAGGGCTACGGGCTGCCGATTGGCGGCGTGCTGGCAACCGTAAACAGCGTTATCCCCTACGCCGTCGGGGTTGACATTGCTTGCCGGATGCGCATGACAGTCTTCGACGTATCGCCTTACGTCCTGGAGCAGAAACGCGAGATGTTTCGGCGCGTCCTGGAAGACAACACGCGCTTTGGTACGGGCGCAGCCTGGAGCGTGCACCAGGAGCACGAGGTCATGGACGACCCGGCCTGGCGCGAACTGCCCATCGCGCGGCAACTTAAAGACAAAGCCTGGGAACAGCTTGGAACCAGCGGATCGGGCAATCACTTTGTCGAGTTCGGCGCGCTGACAGTCTACAGCGAGATCGATACTTCGCTCGGCAAGGTCGCGCCGGGCAAATACCTGGCGCTACTCAGCCACAGCGGCAGCCGACGCCTGGGCATGGAGATCGCCAACCACTACACCGACATTGCGATGCGCCAGCGTTCCGGCCTGCCCAAAGACTTCCGGCACCTGGCCTGGCTCGATCTGGATCAGGAAGCCGGGGCCGAATACTGGGCGGCCATGCAGCTTGCAGGCAAATATGCCAGCGCGAACCACGCCGTTATTCACCGCCGGATCATTGAGGCGCTGCGGATGCCCGTGCTGGGCGGCATTGAGAATCACCACAACTTTGCCTGGAAAGAACTGGTGGACGGGCAAGAGCTGATCGTTCACCGCAAAGGCGCAACGCCTGCCGGAGAAAACGTGCTGGGCATCATTCCGGGCAGCATGAGCGCGCCGGGTTACGTGGTGCGGGGCCTGGGCAACCCGGAGTCGCTTTCCAGCGCGGCGCACGGCGCAGGCCGCCGCATGAGTCGCGGCCAGGCCAAGCGCACCTTCGATTGGGATAACGTCAAACGCAAGCTCAAGCAGGAAGGCGTGGAGTTGATCTCGGCAGGTCTGGACGAAGCGCCCGGCGCTTACAAGGACATCAGGCAGGTCATGGCCGACCAGGCCGACCTGGTCGTCGCGCTGGCTGAGTTCCAGCCCAAACTGGTCAAGATGGCAAGCGGGAACGAGCGCCCCGAAGATTGACAGCGCAACTTGCTGTTTACTGGCGCTTGCAGTCTACATTTGCCAGCGTCGGCCCGTCGATGGTGGCGATGGACAGATAGCCTGCCGAAAACTGCACCTGATCGTCCGGCGACACGTGAAGGAAGCGGGCTGCCGCGTGCCCGTGCGGCCCGCCGGCGTACAGAGTCAGAATGCCGCGCAGCGCCCCGTCCGAGGCGCGGTAGGCCAGCAGTGCCCCGTCGGAGGTCAGGACGTAGGCCAGGCAGCCTGCGCCCACCCCGACCAGGGCGGGCTGCGTCTGCGGTGTGGAGAGCTTCACCTGCCAGCGCAAGGTTCCGCTGGCGGTATAGGCGTACACGAACTGTCCCTGGCCCGGATAGAGGAAGACGTTACCCTGCGGGTCCCGCGCGATCTGACTGGTGCGGCCAAGTGTCTGTCCAACGTCCATCAGCGGCTTCCAGGCCATGTCCGTGCCCAACCAGCCCACCTGGCTGGCGACCATAACGATGAAGCCGCCATCAGGCGCAGCTACCGGCATCACCGGACTGGGCGCGGTAGCCTGGTAGCGCACCGCACCCGCCGCGTCGATCACCCACAGCTTGAACGTGCCTTCCTGCCCGCTGCTGACCGCCAGCAGGTCGCCGCTCGGCGCGTAACGCTCGATGTACGCGCCGAGCGGCGGCGTTTGCCAGCGCAGTGTACCGTCGATGTCGTAGGACACCACCCGGTTATCGTTCGCCAGGAAGACGACGGAATCGCCCAGGCGCAGAGGTGGGGAACGCAGTGGGCGATCCGCGTGCCAGGACGCCGCGAAACGATCCTCGTCCACGATGATGATCTGATCGTCGGTGGTGCGGCCCAGGATACGGCCATCGGACAGGCGGACGATCCCGCTCAGGCCCTGCACGTCCAGCCGCCACACCGGTTCACTGCTGGCGGTGCGCCGTTCCAGGTGATATTCTTCCGCGAATACGGCTCCGCCATCCGGCCCCCACAGCGGCGGTGCGACCGGGCCGCCGCCCGCCGTCAGGATGGAGCGAAACGCCGGGTTCAGGCGCAGCCGCCACTGTTCGGTGAATTCGATAGGATGCAGCCAGCCGCCATCGAGCGGGTCAACCGACCAGTAGCCGGGGCCGCCCGTGCTGGCTTTCATCTTGCGGATTTCGTAGTGCAGATGCGGCGCGCCGCGCGAAGGATGGCCCACCGAGCCGACGATGTCGCCCTTTTCGACACACTGGCCGATCTGCGGGAACTTGCGCCCGTTGATCTCCTCCATGTGGCCGTACAGGGTGTAGTAGATATTGTCGTCTGGGAAGGTGTGTTCCAGGATGACGACACCTTTTTCGGTGTCCCAGCCCGCCGGGTCGCTGAAGGTCACCTTGCCACGCGCCGCCGCCCGCACCGGGTCGCCGTAACGGTCAAAGGCCATGTCGATCCCGGTGTGATAACCCTCGAAGTTGGCGCGGTACATGCCAAAATCGTCGTGCTCGATACTGATGCCATCAATGGGGTAGTCGATGGAATCGACCACGCCGCATGGGTCTTGCGCCCGCGCCAGAGGGTGAACGGACGATGTGGGCAGACAAAGCGCCATGCTTACGCCGAGGAACAGGCCGAGTCGGGCAATGCGAGCCATCATGCTACCATTGTAGACTCACGTCGGTCTTAACGCCTTGTTACGAATAACACAGCCGTCCTCCACCTGGCAAGCGTTAAGTTGGAAGTCGATTTCCCTGGCCTGCCGCAGGCAGGGAGAACCAGAAGCGGCTGCCCCGTCCAGGCGTGCTTTCGACCCCGATCTGGCCGTGCATCGCCTCGACCCACGCCTTTGCAATTGCCAGCCCCAGGCCGGAATTCCCGCTGCTGCGGCTCCGAGATTTGTCGGCGCGGTACAGCCGTTCAAAGATGTGCGGCAGGTCGTCCGGCGCAATGCCTTCGCCGCTGTCCACCACTGAGATGCAGACGCGCTCGCCATGTTCGCAGCGCTGAGGGGCCGCTGACACTGTGATGCTGCCTTCAGGCGTATGGCGAAGTGCATTTGCCAGCAAATTGCCCAACACCTGGGCCAGGCGTGCCGGGTCGGCGGCCACTTCCGGCAGTGCTTCGCCACAATCCAGCGTTAACTGGACGTTCTGACTTTCGGCAGCCGCCGCGAAGGTGGCGACAGTCGCTCTGAGCGTGGCGGCCAGGTCGATCCGCTGGATATTCATGACAAGCTGGCCCGCGTCGGCCCGCGCCAGTTCGCGCAGATCGTCCACCAGGCGGCTCAACATGCACGTGTTTTCGTAAAGGATGGCGATCTCGTGTTTACTGAGGCTGTAGATTCCGTCCAGCAGCGCCCGCAGGTTGCCCTGCATGACGGTCAGCGGGGTGCGCAGTTCGTGGGCAATATCGGCCATCATGTTGCGGCGCAGCGTTTCGGCGCGCTGAATCTCATCGGCCATTTCGTTGAAGGCGTGCGCTACCTCCGCGATCTCATCCGCGCCCCGTGCCTGCACGCGCTGGCTCCAATCGTGGGCGGCGAAAGCCCGCGCCGCACGCGCCAGGTTGCCGAGCGGCGCGACCAGGGTACGGCTGATGACCAGCCCGATCAGGACGCCGATGCCGCCGACGACCAGCGCCGCCACCGTCAGTGTGTTGCGCAACCGGTTCAGGAAATCTTGCTCAGGCTTCTGGAAAAGGATGTCTACGCTGGGATTGCTGGGGAAGAGATAGCCCGCAGGCTCGCCGCCCGTGTCTACCGGGCCGAACGGCACAGCCACCGACAGCTCGTCGGTGGAGAGAGTCGTGCCCACGCGCTTCTGATCCGGATCAAAGACAATATTGCCTTTGGCGTCCGCCACCAGCGGCGGCAGCGCTTTGGCAAGCTTTGCCTCATCGCTGACCTCGGTGGGCAGCAGTGGCTTTACGCCAGTAGCCGTACCCACCTGACTGTAAAGGAAAATAGCGCCATGTGAGGCCCCGGCAGCAACCACGTCTTTGCGGATGATGTAACGGCGAAATTCGCCGCTGATGCTTGAATTTGCCAGCGCTGCGACCACCACGATGGAAAGCTGTGTCACAACGATGAAGGCGATGGTCAGGCGTATCCACAAACGATTGATCGTCATGTTGATCATCATCGTGACGGCTCCTCGCGCAGACAGTAGCCCACGCCGTACACAGTTTCGATGAAGTGCGGCCGGGCCGGGTCGTCTCCCAACTTTTTGCGCAGGTTCTTGACGTGGGCGTCGATGGTGCGTTCCATGCCCTCGTAAGCGTAGCCAAAGGCCTGGACAATCAGTTCCGAACGGGTGAAAACCCGGTTCGGGTTCTCCATCAACATCTTGAGCAGCGAGAACTCTGCCCCGGTCACGTCCACCTTACAACCGGCAACGCTGACCTGATGCCGGTCCACGTCCAGCCGCAGTGCCCCGACCTCCAGCACGCGCGGGGCAGCCAGGTCCCCGGTGGCCCGGCGCAGGATAGCCCGGACGCGCGCCACCACTTCCAGCGGGTTGAATGGCTTGGTCAGGTAATCGTCCGCGCCCAGTTCCAGCCCGCGAATCTTGTCGGTGTCCTCAACACGCGCGGTGAGCATCAGCACTGGTGTCAGCGCCAGGCTGCCGTCCGCCCGCATCTGCCGGGTGATCTCCCAACCGTCGCGTTCGGGCAGCATCAGGTCGAGGATCACCAGATCGGGCCGCTCGTGGCGGATGAAGCGCATGGCTTCGTCGCCGTTGTAAGCGGCAAAGACCCGCATCCCGGCCTCCTCGAGGTAGCTGCGTACAACCCGCACGATCTGGTGGTCATCGTCCACAACCAATATCCGATAAGCCATAGAGGGTGTTTCGCTCATGCACTGCTCCGAGGCTGTCGTTCCTGATACCGGAGCGCTTCCTGCCGATAAGGCCAGCTTAACGAAAACTTGTGAAGAACCTGTGAATTATAGCGCGCAGAACGGCACAATCTTCGCCTTTTCTGCCCGTTCACAGGTTTTTCATAAGCACCTTCTATGCTTCGAGTATCGGGTATGAGAGGAAGGAGAATTCCTTATGCGCGTTCGTAGACGTTGGCTTCTGGTCATACTGGCGCTGCTGGCGGCCACCGGCACGCTGGCCTCGCCAGTGGCGCTCAGGGCGCAAGACAACAGCGCCGTGACGATCACGCTCGCCGTTTTCGACTTCAACCGCGAGGCGTTCGCCTCCAAACTCGTCGGCGATTTTGAAGCATCGCATCCAGGTATCAAAATCAAATTGATCAGTGTTGATCCGCCTGATGTGCCGCGCTCGACCAGTGGATTGGACGAATATTTCGAGGCCCTTCAAAAGTATGTCAGCACGGCGGACGTGGTGGTTGTGGAGCCAGGCGTTCTGAGTGTGGAAGCGACACGAGCCGGTTACTTCCTCGACCTGGCTCCGCTCGCCAAAGTCGATACATCGCTCAACGCGGACGATTTCTATCCGGCGCTCTGGCAGTCCTTTGCCTGGGATCAAGGGCTGTGGGCGCTGCCCACGTCAGCTCAGGCCATCGCCATGAACTACAGCCCCGCCGCATTTGACCGGGCCGGGTTGGCCTACCCCAGCGATCAGTGGACGCTGGACGACCTGGAGAATGCGATCCGCAAGCTGTCACAGAAAGACGCCGAGGGCAAGGTCACCGTACACGGCATCGATACGCTCAAAGGCTTCAGCGACCTGGCGCTCTTCCGTAGCCTGCTGGGCGAAGGGCTGTACGACAACAGTACCGTTCCCAACGCCCCCCGGCTGGATAAACCCGAAGTTGAAACCCTGCTGGAGGCCTGGGCCAAACTGGATGAGGATGGGCTGCTCGGCACAGATTTCAACAAAGCGCCGATCAGCATTTCGCCCGTATTCGGGGGAGCGGTGATCAAAGCCCAATCTGCCGAACCCAATTCCGACGACAAACGGGTGTGGACTCTGTTGCCGGGCGGCAAGGCCGGTCTACAAGTACAGGGTTACGCCGTAAGTGCAGGCACACAGCACCCGGAGCAGGCTTACGCGCTTGCCAGTTTCCTGACCACCCGCGTCGAGGCATCGCTCCTGGGCGGCGCACCGGCCCGCCGCAGTCTTCAAAATGCACCCGCTGGAGATATTCAGGTGATGCCTGCCGAAAGCCCTGAGGTCAAAGCGCTGACGCAAAAGGCATTTGAAAACGGCATTCCCCTGTCGGAGATGCGCTTCACGGATTATCTGCTCATCGCGCTTCAGAAGATGAAACAGGATAAGCTGGACGCGAAGGCGGCACTGCAAGCCACCGAAGCCCAGGCCGTGACCAACTTGCAAGCGGCAGCGGACAAGAAGGGCAAAACGGTGCTGGCCGTCGCCACGCCTGTCCCCTCCAACCTGACACCCGGCAAGACCGCGCTCAAGTTTGGCGTGACCTCGTTCGTGCAGCCCTTCCCAAACCGGGAAGGCTGGGAGCGGCTCATCCAGGAATTCACCGCCTCCGATCCACAGATCGGCCAGATCGATCTCAATACGGGCTTTTACGACGCGACGACAGCCGCACAGCAATTCGACTGCTTCTACACGCCTTTCAATGCTGTGCCGAGCGCCAGGCTGTCCACGCTGCTCAACCTGGACCCGTTCCTGAGCGCCGACAGCACCTTCGACCCATCTGACGTGGTTGGGAACACGCTGGCCCAACTCAAGCGCGAAAACAAAATCTGGGGCCTGCCCATCGCCATCATGCCCGCAGTCCTTAAGTACGATAAAGATCAGTTCCAGAAAGCAGGCGTGTCCGCGCCGGACAAGGGCTGGACAATTGACGCCTTCACCGATGCGCTCAAAGCCCTTAAGGCCAATACCGGCGACGAAGCGCCCTTTAATGCCATCAGCCCCGGCGGTACGCATCTGCTGATGCTGATCGCGGCCTACGGCGGCGTGCCGCTGGATTACCGCACCGACCCGCCGACTATCGACTTCACCGGCCCGGCGGTGGTCACTGCCATCCGGCAGGTGCTTGATCTTGCCAAGCAGGGCTACATCAAGTACTCGGCGCTTGGCAACGTCGGCAATGCAGTCTTCATCGGGTCGAAACCGAGTGCGCCCATCTACACTACCTCGCTGGATGGCCTCAAGATGATCAGGGGCGGAACAGCGGAAGACCCATACCGCTCGGTGAATTACCCACGCGGCAGCCAGTTTACGCCGCTGTCCTACGCCATCGGCACGGCCTACATCAGCAGCCAGGCCCAAAACCCCGAAGGCTGCTACCGCTGGATCAGCGCCCTTGCCAAGCATCCTGAACTGTTTTCGGCCATGCCTGCCCGCCGTTCTTTGCTCAACGATCCGGCCACCTCGTCCACGCGCGCGCCCGACCTCAACGCCGTCTACCAGCAGATCGACGAACTGCTCAAAGACCCGAACACGATCCCATTCCCTTCGATGTTCGATGGCAGCGGATCGCAGGCCGGCTTCCTGCTCCAACACTGGCTGTACGAAGCATTCGACACCTACGTGCTGCACGATGGCGATCTGGAAGCAGCCCTCAAGGACGCCGAAGGCTATGCGAAAGCTTTCCAGCAGTGCATCGCCAGCATCCCGCCGTTTGATCCCGATGTGCAATCGCAGACTGAGTATGCCAAACAATTCACGCAGTGTGCCGCCAAGGCCGATCAACGCTTGAAGACCTTGATGGACGGGTTCAATACTTCGGTCAACGGGGAAAAGTAACCGGTCTTTGCTCCGAGGTCTGAACAGAGAGGTCGGCAGTTAGCCGACCTCTCCTGATTCGGTCTGAAATTGTCGTTACACGCGGAACGCGAATCAACCCAGTGGCACTATCCCCTTCAGCGCGGTCAGGAATTCCAGCATCCGCAGTGCCGCCACGTTTTCGCCGATCTGCAAGCCTTCCGGCGAGAGGTTGACGACGTTGCCCGGAGCTTGCGTCAACTGACCGTTGGCCGGGTTGACCAGGGCCGGGTTGTCCTTGCGAATCGCGTAGATGTTGAACAACGGGATGTTTTGTGACTTTGCCACTTCATAGATCACGTTGTTGTACTGCGCGACTTTCTGTTCTTCCTGCGGGTTTGCGCCGCCCGTGATGGTGACCAGCACCGGGATCGCACCGCGCTGCATAGCCGCGTTGACCGCATTGGTCAGGTTGGTGCGGAACTGATCCAGCGGGAGGTTGGCTCGTTCGTCGGCGCGCCCCACGTCGATGAACACCGTCGCGGGCTTTGAGTCCAGCGCGCAGTCCAGCGGCGATTTGCCCTGGCACGCGCCTGTACCCTTGCCGGGGTTCAGGATGTCCGCAGAGGTAAAGCCACCGTTGACTGTCGGCGTCTGCACCGATTTTATGCCGGGTGCGAAGAACTGGATAATCGGGTCGAGCTGCGGCTTGAACTGATCCAGGTTCGCGTTCGGAGCATCAGCGCCACCGATGATCAGCAGAGTCGGCTGGCCTACCAGTCTGAAGTTGCCGGGTACAACGCCCTGCTGCTTGCCGTTGTTGTGAATGTCCCTGATCCGGTTCTGGATAGCGGGATCATTCAGATCGGAAATGGGCACGTTCAGCAGATCGACGCCGGGTGGAGGCGCTTGTGTCGGTGGAACAGGCGTCTCCGTAGGTGGGACAGGTGTCGGCGGTACAGGCGTAAAAGTGTGCGTGGCCGTTGGTGGGACAGGCGTGGGTGGCACGGGTGTATGGGTGGCTGTCGGTGGGATCGGCGTCGGCGGCACGGGCGTAAAAGTATGGGTGGCTGTTGGTGGAACCGGGGTGAACGTGTGAGTCGCTGTCGGCGGCACGGGCGTGAAGGTGTGGGTGGCCGTCGGCGGCACGGGCGTAAAAGTATGGGTGGCCGTCGGTGGCACGGGCGTAAAAGTATGGGTGGCCGTCGGTGGAACCGGGGTGAACGTGTGAGTCGCTGTCGGCGGCACGGGCGTGAAGGTATGGCTGGCCGTCGGTGGCACTGCGGTAGGCGGTACAGGTGTGAACGTAAACGTGGCCGTTGGCGGCACGGGCGTGAAGGTCGGTACGACGACGACTGCCGTAGGCTGCTGCTGGACGATGACCAGTGGTGCGCCATTGCGATCCGTATTCGTGGTCAGGGTATAGCCACCATAGGTGCAGCCGCCTGGCCCGACAATGGTCTTGACTTTCGCCGTCACGGTCAGGTTATTCGGTGCGTTCGGAACGAGATTGATCGGAACCTGAGCGGGATTATCGACTGAGAAATTCCCGGACACCTGGAATGCACCCGCCGGTGACGTGACGGTGACCTGCTCGCCGTTGCCGATGCGCACGACGATCACTGCCGTAAGTTCGCTGGTCGGTGAGGTGACAGGCTCGACCAGGAATTGCTCCGCTGTGGCCTGCGGGCAGGGCGTGGCAGGTTGGGTGGCAGCCTGAGTCGCGGGTTGGGTGGCGGGCTGCGTTGGTGGCTGAGTGGCTGTGGCCGTGTGGGTGGCCGTTGCAGGCTGGGTGGCAGGTTGGGTGGCGGTAGCGGTATGTGTTGCTGTCGCCGCCTGGGTCGCGGGTTGGGTAGCGGGCTGGGTGGCTGCTGTCGTCTGCGTTGCCGTAGGCGTGTTTGTAATGGTTGCCGTAGGCGTGGCAGTCAGCGTTGTCGTGGGCGTGCTGGTATGGGTGGCTGTTGCGCCAGGCACAGTCGCCACGACGACCATCAGGTCCTTGAACATCACGTTATCGCTCTTGTCGGTTTCCGCAATGACGTTGCCGCTGTCCGCGATGGCGGCAATGCGCTGCGGCCCCTCGGTGGTGAACGTCACGTTTAGCGTGATGTCGATCTGAGCCTTCGGATTGAGGATCGCCGTCGTCAGTGTGCTGACCCTGGCCCCGACCTGATCAACCGAGAGCTGGAACACGGGGGCGGGTGCATCGCCCGTATTCGCCACCGTGACCCTGACTGGCACGGTTGCCAGTTTCTGGATCGGGTCGAGCACCACCGTGTCGCTCGGCGTCGTGATAGCGATGATCTTAAGGTTGGGCAGTACCGGAGTCGGCGTGATGCTCGGCGTCAGGGTGATCGTCGCCGTCGGCGCGGGCGAGGGTGTGATGCCCGGCGCGGTGGTCGGCGTGGCGGTGGCGGTGGGGAGCGGTGTCGGCGGCTGGGCCAGCTTGGTCTGGGTCGCAAAAATCGCCGTCGAGGTCAGGTCGCCGATGGACGGCCCCTGCGGCCCCTGCGTCGGGATGGGCGTCCAGGTCAGTGTCGGCAAGACCACTATCGGGAAGGTGCTGGACGGTGTGGGCGGAATGACGGTGGGCAGCGGGGTGAAGGTGGGCGGAATGATGATGGGCGTTGCACCCGGCTGCACCGTCGGCGAGGGCGGGATCGGCACGCTGACCAGCCCGGAGCAAATGCCCAGTTGGGTCGAGAAAGACGCGCTTACCCAACCGATCAGGCCCTGAACGTTGACCTGCCACCACGAGCGATCCGGGGTGCTGCCAGTTACGGGAACGACACTGCCTACTGATAGAGCGGTGAGGATATTGTAATTGAGGCCCGGCCCACTCCGCACGTTTAGAGTCACGTCGGCGCGGACGCGACAGGTAGGATCGCTGGTTGGAGAAGCGGTCAGAAACGCGGGCGATCCGGCGGGGACAGTCACCTGTGCGGCATTCTCACGCACCGTCAGGGTAATGGATTTGGGATTGCCGCGTGTGTTGCCCCGGAAGGCAACCACTTCGATGACGTGCCGCCCTGTGGTGGTCGGCGTCCACGACAGGATGCTGTCCATCGTGGGCGCGCCGCTGGCTTCAGGCGAGGCCGCCGTATCGACGATCTGGTTGTCAACCCGCATCTCGATGCGGGTCACGCCCACTTTATCGACGGCGCGAACGTAAACTTGAACTTCAGTCTGGATAACCGCTTCGGTGTTGTCAGCAGGCGAGCGAATTTCCACGTCGGGCACGTCGCTCTGGGCAACGAGCGTTGCCCCGGCAGTACTGACAGGGGTTGTCGTCGCGTTTTGGGGCTGCGCGCCAAGATTGCACGCAAGGGCCGCCAGGGCAAGGAGCGTAACCGGAATTAGAAGACGCGCACGTGTGGCAAGCGTCTGTTGCGGCATGTTCCCTATCCTTGTGTTAAAGACTTTTTGACCAGTCTAGACCATCGGATAGGGCTGCGTCAAATAGATTATCCCGACGCTAATCCGACAACTTCCCGACGCTACCAGGCCAGCGTGCTTCGCTTGGCGTCCGTCTTCTTCTTGGGCAGGTCTTCAGGGTTCTCCACGAAGATCCACGAGCGGGCCTTCTTGGGGTCGTCCGTGACGTATACCCAGCTATGGGCATTCAGCGGTTCCGTCGTCACGTAGACACGCTCTTTGGCGCGGCTGGCACAGTCAGTGATAAACACGACCTCGCGGGCTTTGTTCGGATCATCGGTGATGTATACCCATCTAGCGGCTGGCATGGTGTACACCTCGTTCGATTTACGCCTTTCATAAGTGTATGTCACATTGTGACGGAGGGAATTGGGAATTATGTACCGCTCGCCTGACAGGGGGTGAGGCAAAGAGGGTAAATTTCCGTGTTTGCCGGGCGCTGCCTGCCCCGCTATACTCAGTGCTGCCGATAGCACACGTGAGCGACGGAGTCCCTTTTATGGCAGACCAGCCCTCTGGAAACCGCATTATCAGCGCCAAGCGGCGGCAGGAAGACCAGGATCAGAATCTGCGCCCGCAGTCTCTCAGCCAGATCATCGGGCAAGAAAAGGTGGTGGAGAATCTGAAAGTCCTGGTGGATGCCGCCAAAGCGCGCCAGGACCCGCTCGATCACATCCTGTTCTACGGGCCGCCCGGTCTTGGCAAGACCACGCTTTCGCACGTCATGGCGAAGGAGATGAACGCCAACGTGCGCATCACGGCGGGGCCATCCATCGAGCGGGCGGGCGATCTGGCCGCGATCCTGACCCACCTGCGCGAGAAGGACGTACTGTTCATTGATGAGATTCACCGGCTCGGCAAGGCGGTTGAAGAAATCCTCTATCCGGCGATGGAAGACTTTGCGCTGGATATTGTGGTTGGCAAGGGGCCAGCCGCGAAAAATGTCCGGCTGAACCTGCCGCGCTTCACGGTGATCGGTGCGACGACCCGGCTGGCGCTGCTGACGGGCGCGCTGCGTTCGCGTTTCGGCGCGGTGTATCGCCTGGACATTTACGAAAAAGAAGCCATGACCCAGATCGTGACGCGCGCCGCTGGACTGATGAAAGTGCCAATTGATCCGGAGGGCGCGTTTGAACTGGCCTCACGGGCACGTGGCACACCGCGTATCGGGTTGCGGCTGCTCAAGTGGGCTCGTGATTTTGCCCAGGCACGCGCCGAAGGCACAATCACACAGGCAGTCGCCAACGAAGCGCTGAATCGCCTGGGCATTGATCAACTCGGTCTGGACGACATCGACAGGCGTATCCTGCGCACTATTATCGAGAATTTTGACGGTGGCCCGGTGGGTCTGGAAACCGTTGCAGCATCCATCAGCGAGGAGCCGGACACGATCATGGACGTGTACGAGCCGTTCCTGCTGCAACTCGGATTCCTGGAACGTACCCCGCGCGGGCGCAAGGCTACCCGCAAAGCCTACGAACACCTGGGTATCAGTTACGACGGAATGCCGGTACAGGGGCCGCTACTGTGAGATTGTATGGGCGAGAACAAGAGGCCACGTATGGAACTGGACAGTATCGGGCGGCTGCTGCTCGTACTTGGCGCGGGCGTGATGGTGTTTGGCGGGCTGCTGCTGCTCGCCAGCCGCATCCCCGGCATTAACCAGTTGTTCAATCTGCCGGGCGACATTCGCATTGAGACTTCTGGCTTCTCGTGCTTCTTCCCCATCGTGAGCATGATCCTGATCAGCATCGTGTTGACGATTGTCATCAACGTCGTGATCCGGCTGCTGAACCGCTGACGGAGCCGCATTGGATCGCCCGCTGCAAGCCAGTGATTTTGATTACGTCCTGCCGCCGGATCGCATCGCGCAGACGGCGGTTGAGCCGCGCGACTCGGCTCGCCTGCTGGTCATCCACCGCGCCGATGGACGGCTCGAACACCGCATTTTCCGCGATCTACCCGAATATCTACGCGCCGGCGATGTGCTGGTGCTCAACCAGACACGGGTGATCCCGGCACGCCTGCACGCCACCAAGATTCTGACGGGAGGCGCGGTGGAACTCCTGCTGATCCAGCGCATTGATGACCGTCGCTGGCTGGCGCTGGTCGGCGGCAGGAATATCCACCGGGGATTGCGGCTGGCGCTGCGGGCTGACGGCGTGCCGGACATCGAGGTGACGGTGATCGAGGTGCGCGAAGAGTCGCAGCGCGTCGTTGAGTTCAATGTGCCGGTAGAGCCATATCTGGACAGGCTCGGCGAGATGCCACTGCCGCCCTACATTCACGAACCCTTATCCGATCCGGAGCGCTACCAGACCGTATATGCCCACACACCCGGCTCAGTTGCTGCGCCGACGGCGGGCCTGCACTTCACCGCCGATCTGCTGCTGCGCATCCAATCGATGGGCGTGCAGATCGCCTACTGCACGCTGCATGTCGGGCCGGGGACGTTCCAACCCGTGAAGGCCGAACAGATCAGCGCTCACCGCCTCCACGAAGAATATGCCGAACTGACGCCTGATGACGCACGGAAGATCAACGAGGCCAAGCTGCGGGGCGGGCGGGTGATTGCCGTCGGCACAACGACAGTTCGCACGCTGGAAACGGCGGCCCAGCGCTCGGCGGGCGAGGCCGGGGCGGATGTTTGCCCCTGGCGACCCGTCGTCGCCATTGCGGAGCGGACGGCGCTGTTCATTATGCCGGGCTATCGCTTCCGCGTGGTGGATGCGATGATCACGAACTTCCACCTGCCCAAGTCCACGCTGTTGATGCTGGTCAGTGCTTTCGCCGGGCGCGAACTGATGCTGAACGCCTACGAGGTCGCCAAGCGGGAGGGCTATCGCTTCTACAGCCTGGGCGATGCGTGCCTGATCGTGGCCTGAACGGTTCCAATTGAACGAACTGCCCATTGACACCCACCCGACCCCTTGCTACGCTTCCCTGTCATTTCCTGAGCTAAATCTTAAGGCTGCTGCATGGAACACCAACGTATTCTGACACGCGAACTCGGCCAGCACGTCGGCCAGCAGGTGCGGCTCAAAGGCTGGCTACACCGTCTCCGCAAACTGGGCGAGGTCAATTTCCTGGTGCTGCGAGATCGCGCCGGGATCGCGCAGTGCGTCCTCGGCCCGGCTGACCTGGCCCCACTTCACGGGTTGCTCGTTGAAACGGTCATCGACGTGGTGGGGACGGTGGTCGAGGCGGCGCAGGCGCCCGGCGGCTTTGAACTGCATCAGGTGACCGTTGAGGTCATTTCCCCGGTTCACGACGCCACCCTGTTCGCGCTGTACAAGAATACGATTCGGGCGACGCTGCCCACCTTCCTCGATCATGCGGTTGTCGGGCATCGCGCCCCGGATCGGCGCGCCGTCCTCAAGCTGTCGTCGGGGGTGATGGCCGGGTTCCGCGAAACGCTGCGCGCCCGCGACTTCACCGAGATTCAAACGCCCAAGCTGGTGGCCTCGGCCACCGAGAGCGGCGCGAACGTCTTCGGCGTGGAGTATTTCGGACGGAATGCGTACCTGGCGCAGAGTCCCCAGTTCTACAAGCAGATCATGGTCGGGGTGTTCGAGCGCGTCTTTGAGGTGGGGCCGGTCTTCCGCGCCGAACCGCACTCCACGACGCGCCACGTCAACGAGTACGTCAGCCTGGACGTGGAGTTCGGCTTCATCCGCGATCATTTCGATGTAATGGCACTCCTGACTGAGGTGATACGCGGCATCCTCGGCTACCTCCAACAGCACCATGCAGCAGAACTCAAGCTGCTGGACGTGGAAATGCCCATACTACCCGACTCGATCCCCTGGATTCACTTCCCAAAGGCGCAGCAGATGTTGCACGACCAGTTCGGCGTGACCGACGCGCTGGGCGAACCCGACCTTGCCCCGGAACACGAGCGCCTTCTGGGGCAGTGGGCCAAAAGCGAGCACAAAAGCGACTTCCTGTTTGTGACGGGCTACCCGATGGTCAAGCGCCCCTTCTACACGCATCCCGACCCCGCCGATGCGCGCTACTCCAACAGCTTCGACCTGCTCTTCCGGGGGACGGAACTGGTGACGGGCGGCCAGCGCCTGCACCTGTACAAGGATTACCTCGAAGCGGCCAGGCGCTTTAATTACCCGCTCGAACCGTTTGAGACGTATTTTGAGACGTTCAAATTCGGGATGCCTCCGCACGGCGGCTTTGCCATTGGCCTGGAACGCTTTGTGATGCAGTTGCTGTGTCTGGACAACATCCGGCTGGCGACGCTCTTCCCGCGAGACATTCACCGCCTCACCCCCTGACCACAGCGAGCTGGCCCCTCCTCCCCTGAGTGGGAGAAGGGGCCGGGGGATGAGGGGAGCGAAGCTGAGATGCACTCGCCCGCTACTGCGGTTTGACTTCGTAGGCAACGTCGCCCACCACCACAATCACGTGGTCGCCAATCGCCAGGTAGTCCTTGATCTCCGGGTGCTCCTCCAGCAGCTTGAAGTATTCGTCGCTCAGGAAGATCACCGGCGTCACCTTCATCTGGTCGGACGTGTAGAGCGTGTCGATCCACGTGCCGTTGCGCAGGACGAACGTCCGGTCATTGACCTGCTTGATCGGCTCGTTGGCGCGGCCTGTGCCCTTGCTCGGCTCGGTTTTGTCGGTGGGGCCGCCTGCACCGCCCGCCGTCGCCGTCATCGCTGGCATCATCGTCGGCGCGGGTTGGGCCTGGACTGCGCCCGCCATGTTGTTCGAGGATTGCGCTGCATCAACAGCCTTTTCACCCGACGACGGGGCTGCACCACCAACAGGCATTGCGCCAGCCGTCGGCTGTATGGCGATGGGTCTGGGCGCGCCGTCGCGCTGTCCGCCCTGCCCGCCGCCTTGCGCCGTGATGTCATTCTCCTGGATCAGGTAGGACGTGTAGGGCGTGATGATCCCGTAGCGCACGCTGAGGCGCACAACGGCGTCCACCAGTTCGGGCTTCTCGCCGTTGAGCCGAATCTGGTTGAGCAGCGCGCCGATCTTGCGGGTCGCCCACAGGCGCGGCACGAATGGCTGCCCACCGGCGTTGTCGGGGAAGTTCAGGTTGCTGTAGGTGTAGGTCTGGGTCTTGCCGTCGATCAGACCGGTCAGTTTGGCCGTCGCCGTTCCCTGGTCCCGGAAGCGCCCGGTGATGACCAACTGCGACCCGGCGAACAGGTCGGGCAGCGGATCAGACGGGTACATATCCTCGACCAGCACGCCGTCAAAGTCGAGCTTGAGTGCGGTCAGGACGGGTGACGTGATCTTGTTATACAGGCTGCTCACCTTCGCTTCGATGTTCTCGTTGGGGCGCACGTAGACGCTGACGCCGTGATAGGTGCTGGACAACGAGTCGAGCAGGTAGGTGTCCACGTCATTGCCCACCCCGAAGGAGAAGATGCGCAGGTTCGGCGCAGCGTTGGCCTGAACGTTCGCCAGGATGTCCTTGGCGTTGGTGATGCCCTCGGTGGGCAGGCCGTCGGTCAGGAACAGTACAATCGTCTGCCGCTCCTTATCCATCATGGACAGGGCCGTTTTGAGCGCCACGTCGATGTTCGTGCCGCCTTCCGCCTCCAGGCCGTTCACCCACTGCGCGGCCTTACCCGCCTCGGAGACGGGTTGCAGCGTCTTGGCGAAGATGCGATAGCCCGTGCTGAAGACAATGGCGTTAAAGCGATCTTGGGGGTTCAGGTGCTTCAAGACGTAGGAGACAGCGGCCTGGGCCTGCTGCCACTTGTTGCCCTGCATCGAGCCGGACTGGTCGAGGACGATGATCACGTCTTTCGGAATCACGCGGTTGGCATCGACTTTGGTGGGCGGCGTGATCATGAACATGAAGTAGCCGTCTTCGCTGGCGCTGGCCCGGTAGGTCAGCAGGTTGGCGTTGATCTCGCTGCTGGCAACGCCGTAATAGATGGCGAAGTCCTCGGCGGCCCGATAGTTCGTCGTCTCGAATCCGGCCTGGAAGTGGTTATCGTCGGGCCGGGAGATGGCGACCAGCGCATTGGGCGAATAGACCGTGCTGATCGGGTCTTTGGAGGTAACGCTGACCGACACAGAGACCTGCTGCACGGGCAGCGGGCTGGCATAGTCGGTCTTGAGCGGGTAGGTGTAGTTGATCAGGCCGTTGTCGGCGGTGACGACCTGGCTGTAGGTGATCTCGATCTTGCGCTGATCGCCCGCCGGGATGGGGAAGATGTTGGCCTGGATAGCGCTGCGCCCAACGTATTGCAACAGGGCCGGGTCACGCAGCCGCCGTACCGTCTCCGTGTAGATGGCCTGGGCCTGCTTGGCGTCCAGAATCTGGGCCTGGATGGGTACGCCGTTGACGTACATGGTCAGGTTGGAGACGGCAGCGCCGGCGGGCAGCGGGAACAGGTACGTCCCTTCGGCCACGTGCTGGCTCTCGTTGACAAACAACTGCTCCACTTTGGTCACGGCTACCTGGTTCTCGATGTTAACGGTGACGCGGTGCGACTTGATATACACGCCGCCAGAAGTCTGCTGGGCGGGCAGGTGCTTGGGGGCGGGCATTGCGCCAAACGCCAGCGCGCTCGTCACGGCGACCAGCGTTACAGCCACTGTTAATAGCCCAGTTAACAGCCCAGCAACCATACTTAAGCGAGTCACTCTGGGTTTCATACAACCTCCGACGATTTTGATATGTTCTGACCTGTAGGACGTGCCTGTCCGCTGAAAAGTTCCCGCACCGCAAAGATTACAATGCCAACTCTCCCTCTCTGCGCAGCGGAGAGGGGGTTGGGGGGTGAGGTAAATTGCAGTATGATTGGCGCGCCTTCCCGCTACTGTGGAGACCATCATTGATGCAACCTGTTCTTCCCCCAGAAGCGCTCATCCTCGCCATCGACGTAGGATCGTCGTCCGTGCGCGCCATGATCTTTGACCGGCAGGGTCAGGCGCTGGACGGCGTGTTCGTGCAGGCGCGTTATTCCCCCGGTACCACGCCCGACGGCGGTTCGACCATTGACCCCGGCGCGATGTGCAGCCGGATTTTCGAGTGCATCGACGCCGCATTGCGGCAGGCCGGGCCGCGTGCCGGACGCATCGCGCTGGTGGCAATGGATACGCTGGTCGGCAACCTGATGGGCATCGACGCGCGCGGACAGCCGACCACGTCCATCTACACCTGGGCCGACGTGCGCGGCGCAAACCTGGGTGAAAGTTGGAAAGCGCGGCTTGAGGTGGCGGGTCTATCTGCCAGCGATTACACGCAGCGCACCGGATGCCGCGTCCACCCCAGCTATTGGCCGCTGCGCTTGCTGTGGCTGCAAGCCGCCGAGCCGGAACAGTTCCAGAGGACGGCCTACTGGCTATCGATTGGGGAGTACGCGCTGTATCAGCTGTTTGGCGAGCGGTGGGTCAGTTTGAGTACGGCCTCGTGGAGCGGGCTGTTCAACCGTCACCGGCTGGACTGGGATGATCTGGTGCTTGCCACGCTGCCCATTCAGCGCCAACAACTCTCGCTCCCGTCATCGAAGCCGTTTCAAGGTCTGAGTGGGGAATGGGCTGGGCGTTGGCCCGCGCTCAAAGATGCGCTCTGGCTGCCCTCCATCGGCGACGGTGTAGCGTCGAACGTCGGTGCAGGCTGCACCACGCCGCATCATGTGGCGTTGTCTGTCGGCACGAGCGGCGCGCTGCGCGTGATCGTGCCCGGCACGCCGGAGCAGGTCCCTGACGGCCTGTTTGCCTACCGGGTGGACGCGGCCCGATCCCTGATCGGCGGCCCACTGAGCAACGCGGGCAACCTGTACGCCTGGATGCAGCGCGTGCTGAACGTTGATGGCCGTTCCAGCATCGGCGAAGCAGTGGAACGGATGGAGCCAGACAGTCACGGCTTGACGATCCTGCCTTTCCTGGCGGGCGAACGCGCCCCCGGCTGGAACGACACGGCGCGGGCCGTCTTTATGGGCATGACCTTCGACACCGGGCCGGAACACCTGATCCGTGCCGGGCTGGAAGCCATTGCCTACCGCTTTTACCAGGTGGCACAGCGCTTGAAGCCGCTGCTGCCCGCCGATGCGGTCTACGTCGCCAGCGGCGCGCCCGTCCTGAACTCACCGACCTGGATGCAGATCATCGCCGATGTACTGGGCGCGCCCGTTTTCGCCACGACGGAAGCCGAAACGACGATCCGGGGGACGGTCTTTCTGGCGACAGGCGACGAACCGCAAGCCCGTCTGGGGCAGCGTTACGAGCCGGATGTGGCCCACCATGCGATTTACCAGCGTGCCATTGAGCGGCAGACGGCGCTTTATCATCGCCTGTTCGGCTAGCGGGGGATAATGAAGCAGGAACAGCTTCCCGATAGATACCAGTTCCGGCGGGTCGCCCTGCCGGAACTGCTCAAGACGTTCCTGATGTTGGGCTTCCTGGGATTCGGCGGGCCAGCCGCGCACGTCGCCCTGATGGAGCGCGAACTGGTGGCACGGCGCGAGTGGCTGAACCGCGCCTATTTCCTCGATCTGCTGGCGGCCATCAACCTCGTTCCCGGCCCGAACAGCACTGAACTAGCGCTGTACATCGGCTGGATCGTGGGCGGCGTGTGGGGCTTCCTGGCGGCGGGGGTGGGCTTCATCGGCCCGGCAGTGGTATTGTCCATCGGCCTGGCGATGCTCTACACGGCGTTCGGCTCTGTCCCAACTGTCACCGGGCTGCTGGCTGGCATCAAGCCCGTCGTCCTGGTGCTGATCCTCAGCGCGGCCTACCGGCTCGGCCAGAAGGCTATCGACAACACCGCCATGCGCGTGCTGCTGGTGCTGGCGCTCCTCGCGGTGGCGGCCAGCAACGCCCCGCTCATGAACCTGATCGGAGCCGCGCCACCGCACGTGTCAGAACTGGCGCTGCTGCTGGTGATCGGCGCGCTGTACGTCGTCTACAAATCGCGCCGCATGCAGTCGATGATGGCCCTGGGGCCGCTGTTCGGCACGCTCGGCCACGTGGCGCTGATCGCTGCCAAAGCGCCCGGCCTGCTTGACCTGTTCGGGCAGTTCTTTATCATCGGCGCAACACTCTTTGGCAGCGGCTATGTGCTGGTCGCCTACATGCAGCGCACTTTTGTGGACGGGCTGGGCTGGATGACGCCCCAACAGTTGCTCGACACGCTGGCAATCGGCCAATCGACGCCCGGCCCGGTGTCCAGCACCGTGTCGGCGGCGGGCTACATCCTGACCGTCCAGCCCGGCAACCTCTGGTCGGGCATTCCCGGCGCGCTGGCGGCAACGGCGGGTGTGTTTCTGCCCGCCTTCATTGTCGTCGCCATTCTGGGAAAGGTTGTGCCCTATCTGCGCCGCTACCCGATCACGCTCGATTTCCTGAAAGGTGTTAACGCGGGCGTGATCGCGCTGCTGGCCGGGGCGTTCGTCTCGCTGGCGGCCTCCACGCTCATCCGGCCCGGCAGCGGGGTCGATTGGCTGGCGCTGGCGATCACGGTATTGGCCTTTGTCGCGCTCGAACGCCTGAAATGGAGCCCACTGCTGCTGATTGTGCTTGGCGCTGTGTTCGGGCTGATGCGTGTGGCGCTCTACCTCTCCCCCTGACCTCTCTCCGATTTCGGAGAGGGGGACCGCTTGGCAACCAGTTTGGTGTTTTCTCCCCTCTCTGCCTGCGGAGAGGGGCCGGGGATGAGGTTAATCTAGAACCACTGGCTTGGCTGTGGCTGGCTTTGCGGCCTGGTCGGCAACCCGCGCTGTAAGATCAAATCCATTGCCCGGTCAATTGGGATGTGAACGATGCCGTTGTCACGGTCTACCCACCCATAAGTGGTCAGGGTGGTGTCTTCGGTGGCGCGCAGTTGCTTGAGGGTGTCGTCGGCTGTGGCCTCCGGGATGGCGGTAGTGGCAAAGGCTGGCGAGCCAGGTCGCCAGGCCGGGTCGCTCAAGATCGCGTAAGCAGCAATAAGCAGCAAACCAAGTATGACCAGAAATACGGCCAACCCGACGTTGGGCTTCAGTGCCAGCGGGATACCGGTTTGATCCTGGCGTTTCGATTCAGCCATTGGCGGCAGCCTCCTGCGGGTGAGTCACAGCAACCGTTTCAGACCGGGCCAGCAAGGGACTCTGCTTGAGTTGCCACAGAAACAATGCCGTCCACAGCCCACCGATCCCGACCAGTGCGGCCACATCCGTCCAGGCCAGCGCAAACCCGTTCTGGCGCAGGGCCGGGATGACCAGCCAGAACGTATCGACCACGTGCATCACCAGGATGAGCGCAGCGACGAAACCTAACGCTGGCCCGCTGCGCTTGACCTGTGGCGAAAGCAACAGCACAAACGGCACAGCAAAATGCAGCACGACGATCAGCAAGGCGACGGCCTGCCAGCCGCCATCCAGCCGCCGCACATACCAGGGGATTTCCTCGCTCAGATTGCCCGTCCAGATGATGAGATACTGCGAGAAGGCCAGATAGGCCCACATGAGCAGGACGGCCAGCAGCAGATTGCCGAGGTCGTTCAACACGGCGGGCGTTACCGCGCCTGCCAGCGGCTCATCGGCGCGCCACCGGCTCAGGAGCGCGATCACCAGCGCGAAAGCCGCCAGCAGCCCGCCCGTCGCCACCAGCGCGGCGTAAATAGTCGAAGACCACTCCGGTTCCAGCGACATCGCCCAATCGGTCATGGCAAAGGTCGCCGTGACCGTGAGCAGCAGTGCTCCGAGGACGCTCAGGTTGCGCAGCCGTTGGGACAGGCCGAAGCCGCCCTCAGTATCCATGCGCCGTGATAGGCGGCGCAGCGCATAGGCCAGTCCCGACCATATTGCAAAATAGAGGACGGCCCGGACGACAAAAAACGGGATGTTCAGATAGGCGTTCTTCTGCTGCAAAAGGGGATTGTTCGCCACGACTTCGGGCCTCGCCCAGGGATACAACGTGCCCATCCCGAACAGCACAGGCACGAACAGCGCCGCCAGCAGCGGGATCGTCAGCGCGCCCGCTTCTAGCAAGCGCCGGATCGCCAGCCCCCAGGTGCCCCTTACGACGAACTGGATCACCAGGAACCCCAGGCAGCCCAGGCCGATCTCGGCCCAGTACAGGTAGGCAAACAGGTAGGATTGCAGCGTCTGTGCCGAATCGGTGATCAAGCCGACGACGCACAGCGCTAACCCGGCGATCCCCACGATAAGCGCGATGCGTCGGGCACGGTCAAAGGCGGCAATCAGGTTCGGGTTCACTTCTGTGCCTCCAACGTCGGACGCACTTCCGGCGGCACGTCGTCCAGGGTGGCGTGCTGGCTGAGTTGCAGGGCGCGGATGTAGGCGACAATCGCCCACCGATCTCTGACCGGAATCTGTGCCGCGTAGGAAGGCATCTGGTCTGCTGCTGAGAAGCCGTTGGTAATCACGTCGAAGAAATGGCCCACCCGTTCGTTGATCAACCGGTTGCTGGTCAGGATCGGCGGCTCGGCGTAGCCCTTCTGCACGACGATGCCTTTGGCGGAACCGGTGCGGTCATGGCACACGGCGCAGTAGATGTTGAAGCGCTCCTGTCCGTGCAACAGCACTTCCTTCGTGATCGGAAACGGGAAAACGTCGGCATCTTCGCCGTTCACCTTGCCCGTGTTCAGCAGGTCGTCGTTGGCCGTATCGCTGTGGAAGACGGTATCCGGCGGCAGGGGGCGCGCCGCCTGTCCATCGGCAAAGAAATCGCTGGCGGCCAGCGGCTTGACCTTCGGCTGGTCGGCCATCTTCTGCGCACAGCCTGCCGCCAGCACCACCGCGCACGCTGCCAGCCACACGCGCCAGCCCTTAGCGCGGCACATCGTACACCTCGCGCGGTTGCAGGCTTCGCAGGAATTCCCTGGTTTTCTGCATGTCAAACTGTGGGTCGGAGGTCTCAATGCACAAGAAAAAACCATCCTGCGAGGCACGGACAAAGTTGTTGACATTGAAGAGCGAATGGTACGGCATGGGCAAGCGGTTCAGCAGCAGCAGCCCGATGACCCCGGCCAGCGCCGCGCCCAGGATGGTCGTCTCGAAGGTGATCGGGATGAAGGACGGCCAGCTATTGAGCGGCTTGCCGCCGACGTTGAGCGGAACGGCAATCACCGCCACGTAGTATTGCAGGCCAAAGCCCGCCAGCCCGCCGATGAGCCCGCCGAGCAGGACGATCCAGGAAAGCGGCGTCCGGGTCAGGCCGAGCGCCTCCGGCAGCCCATCCACCGGGAAGGGCGAATAAGCGTCGATACGTTGGTAGCCAGCCGCGCGGCTGCGCTGCGCGGCCCGGACAAGCTGATCGGCGTCGTCGAACTGGGCCAGCAGACCGTAAAGCGCGGGAGTCGCAGGCGTGGCACTCGTCATGCGCTGTGCTCCTTCTGTGTATCGGTCAGCAACTTGCGCATCTCAAAGATCGAGATGGCGGGCAGGAGCCGGATGAACACAAACAGCATGGCTGCAAACAGGCCAATCGTGCCGAACAGCGTCGCAATGTCCCAACTGGTCGGCAGGTAGATACCCCAGGCAGAGGGCAGGAAATCGTTATGCAGGCTGGTCACGACGATCACAAAGCGTTCCGTCCACATCCCCAGGTTGATCAGCAGGGCCAGGATAAACAGCAACAAAGTATTGTTGCGAATGCGCTTGAACCACAACGCCTGCGGCAGCAGGACGTTGCAGACCATCATCAGCCAGAAAGTCGGCGCGTAGTAGCCGAGCGCCCGATCCACCGCCGTGTGCATCTCGTAGAGGTTGCCGCTGTACCAGGCGTTGAAAAGTTCCATCATGTAGCCATAGGCGACCACCAGCCCGCTGGCAAGCATGACCTTCGCCATGTTGTCCAGGTGGCGCTGCGTGATGAACCCCTGCCAGCCGTACCCGGCTCGCAGCGGGATAGCAATGGTCAGCACCATCGCCATCCCGGAGAAGATGGCCCCGGCCACAAAATACGGTGGAAAGATGGTCGAATGCCAGCCCGGAATGATCCCGGAAGCGAAGTCCAGGCTGACGATGCTGTGCACCGAAACGACCAGGGGCGTTGCCAGCGCCGCCAGCAGAAAATAAACCTTCTGGTAGCGGAACCAGTGCCGGGCCGATCCGCGCCAGCCCATCGCCAGGATGCCGTAGATAACCTTGACCCATCGCCGTTTGGCGCGATCCCGTAGCGTGGCAAGGTCGGGCAGCAGGCCAACAAACCAGAACAGGAACGACACCAATCCGTAGGAAGTGATGGCGAAGAAATCCCAGACGAGCGGGCTGCGGAACTGCGGCCACAGGCCGGTGTTAGCCGGGTATGGGATCATCCAGTAGACGTATTCGGGACGCCCCAGGTGCATCAGCGGGTATAACCCCGCGCAGGCGACGGCAAAGAGCGTCATGGCCTCGGCAAAGCGGTTGATCGAGGTGCGCCACTCCTGCCGCATGAGCAGCAGAAAGGCCGAGATCAGCGTTCCGGCATGGCCGATCCCGATCCACCACACGAAGTTCACGATGTCGAAGCCCCAGCCGACGGGGATATTGACGCCCCAGATGCCGATGCCTCGAACGAGCAGGTTGGCGAGGGCGTACAGGAAGAGCATGACCAGCGCAAAGGCGATGCCAAAGCCGATGATCCAGCGCCCGACACCGGGTCTCAGCACGATCTCGCTGATCCTGCCCGTGATCGAGTCCAGGGTATAGCCGGGCGCGAGGATCGGCGCTTCGTCGGGCACGCTCGCGGGTTGGGTCGGGCGTGTTGTCATGGCCGCATTACCCCTCGATCTCAGGATTCGGGTTGCGCACCTTGCCCAGATAGGTCGTGCGCGGGCGGGTATTCAGTTCGGACAGCAGCGCGTAATTGTGCGGCTGCGCCTTCAACTGCGAAACCAGGCTGTTCGGGTCGTTGATGTCGCCGAAGACGATGGCCTGGGCCGGGCACACCTGCTGGCAGGCCGTCTTGATCTCGCCATCCCGCAGGGCACGCCCTTCCCGATCCGCGTTGATCCTGGCGTTCTGGATGCGCTGGACGCAGTAAGTACACTTCTCCATCACGCCCCGGCTGCGCACCGTGACGTCGGGATTATGCAGCAGCTTCAGGCTGGCTGTGTCGTAATCAGCATACTGGAAGAAATTGAAGCGCCGCACCTTGTACGGGCAGTTGTTGGAACAGTAGCGTGTGCCGATGCAGCGATTGTACACCATGTCGTTCAGGCCCTCGTCGCTGTGGGCCGTCGCACCCACCGGGCAGACCGGTTCGCACGGCGCATTTTCGCACTGCATACACGGCACGGGCTGGAAGTCCGTCGCCGGGTTATCCAGGCCGCCACTGAAATAGCGATCTACGCGCAGCCAGTGCATCTCGCGGCCTCTGGAGACTTCGTCCTTGCCGACGGTGGGGATATTGTTTTCGGCCTGACAGGCGATGATGCACGCATTGCAGCCGACGCAGGCCGAGCTATCGATTGCCATCCCCCAGGCGTGGCCCGTATAGGGGTGCGCCGGGTACAGTGATCCGGCAGGCTGTTTCGGCTCGTTGGCGTGGACGTAATCGGGATGCTTCGTGAAATTGTCCAGCGTCGTGGAGCGGATCAGATCACGGTTCTCGACGTTGTTGTGGCCCTGCGTGGTGACGAGCGGATACTGCTGGCCGGTCTTGGCGATCTCCACGCCCGAAGCGAACCAGGGCGCGTCCGAGGTACGCAGGCTGTAAGCATTGTAGCCCAGGCCGGAACCGATCTTCCCGGCATTCTTGCGCCCATAACCGAGGGTGAGCGTCACCGATTCGTCGGCGTGGCCCGGCTGAATCCAGACGGGCGCTCGCAGGCTGCGCCCCTTGTAGCGCAGTTCGACCACATCCCCGGTGGCAAATTGCAAACGCTGGGCAGTGGCCGGGCTGATCGACGCCACATTGTCCCAGGTCAGCAGGGAGAGCGGCCTGGGAAGCTCTTGCAGCCAGCCATTGTTGGCGTAGCGTCCGTCCCACGTCGCCGCGTCCGATTGGAAAATGACCTCAAGGCCGTTATTCGCCGCAGCCGTGCTCGCCGGGAGCGACAGCGGCGAGGCCAGTTTCACCTCAACCGCCTGCGCCGCGCTGCCCGCAATCAGGCCATCATTCAGGGCCATTTTCCAGGCCGCATCGAAGTTGGCGGACAGATTGGCGGCCTTCGCCTTCCAGTAGGCTTGCACGACATCATGCGCCGTCTGTTTAGGATCGCCGCCGAGCAGCGCCGCCAGCAGTTCGTGAGCCGACTTGCCGTCGTAGAGCGGCAGAATCAAGGGCTGCACAAGGCTTACCGTGCCGTCGTAGGCACGGGCATCGCTCCAACTCTCCAGCGGGTGCGTTTCGGGAATATGCCAGTCGCACAGCGCCGAGGTTTCGTCTCCATACAGGCCCAGGTGGATTTTGAGCGCTGCCTTCGGCAGTTTGCTGGCGAAATCCAGGTCGGCGGGCGCGGTGTAAACTGGATTAGTTCCGATAAAAGCCATTATCCGTACTGAACCGGCCTCCAGATCGGCGGCAAGCTGTTTTAGCGCTTCGGTCTGGTTCACCGGGGCGCTGATCACCGATGCAGTGTAGACCACCGTCTTGTTGGTGTTGCCCAGCACGTCGTTCATGGCATGGACGAGCGCGTGAACCGCTGGCGGCTGGTGATCGCCGGCCACGATCAGGCTCGAACCCCGGTGCTGCTGCAAATCCTTGATCAGCGCACTCAGCCATTGGTCAGGAACGCTGTGAGCCGTGCCGCCCGACAGCTCCACCTTGACGCCAAGCTGCGCAGCCAGGGCGCGGGCGAAGCTCTCGATCTGGCTGGCGCGCTGTGGCAGGCGGTGATCGGCCACCGCGCCGGTGATGGTCGGCGTGCTTTCGACGGCGTACAGGCGATTCATACTCATCCGGTTGCTGCGCACGCGCCGCCCGTCGGTGAAATCCCGCGTGTAGCGCACGCCGCCAGCCGGGGTACGCAGGAAGTCCGCATCCAGGGACAGGATGACCTGCGCCCTGTCGAAGCGGTAGTGCGGCTCCACGACCTCCCCGAACGCCAGACGGCTGCCCTCATAGACGTTATCGCGGTTGACCGGCTCGTACTGAATCCACTTCGCCGCCGGGTATTTCTTGAGCAGCGCGTCGATCTGGCTCGCCAGGGTCGGGGAGCTAATCGCCCCGGTGACAATCCGCAGCCCCGCGCCCTGGCCGGACTCCTGCTCCTTGAGCGCTGCCGCCAACGCTGTCAGGAAATCCGCCCAGGTGCTCGGCTTGCCCGCCTGCAAGACGTGCTGTGAGCGATCCGGGTCATACAGCGTCAGGATTTCGGCCTGCGCAAAGGCGTCCGTTGCGCCCAGGCTGGCGGGATGTCCGGGGTTGCCCTCGATCTTGGTGGGTCGCCCCTCGTGGCTCTCCACCAGAACGCCCGTCGCGTAGCCTGCCAGCGTGAGGGCCGTCGCAAAGTAGAGCGCTTTGCCGGGAACCAGGTTCTCCGGCTGCTTAACATAGGGCACGATCTTTTCCGGCGGCTGGCTGCTGCACGCGGCCAGCCCTGCCAATGCCAGCGCTGCCGCCGTGAACTTCAGGAAATCGCGGCGGCTCAGGGCAGCGGCGGCGTTGGCCTGCCGGGGAAACTCGCGGCGCAAAAGCTCCTGGAATTCCGGTGTCTCGGCCAATTCTTCCAGGCTGCGCCAGTAGGCTTTGCCCTTCACAGCCGAAAGCCGGGCGCGGATCGCCGCCAGGTCGAGCGAAGTTTGTGTGGTCACATCTTCACCTGTGGCACGTCGAGCAGCTTGTCTTGCTCTCGACGTGATATTCTTCGATCAAATGCTGCCGAACCTGATCAAAATCGGCGGGTGGCTGCCAGTTCATGTTCGTCACCTGGTCGCGGGGGCGGATTTTGGGAGCCGGGTTGCGATGGCAATCCATGCACCAGCTCATTTGCAGGCTCCTGGTCTGCACGACGACGGGCATCTGATCGACCTGCCCGTGACAGGTGACGCAGGCCACGCCTTTGTTGACGTGGGCGCTGTGGTCAAAGTAGGCGTAGTCGGGCAGATGGTGAACGCGCGTCCAGACCAGCGGCCTGCCGTTTGTGCTGCTGTCGCGGACGAGCGCCAGCTTATCGTCGGAGCTAAGGACTTCCGAGTGGCAGTTCATACAGATTTGCGTGGACGGTATGCCTGCAAACGGCGCCCTGTCAACCGTCGTGTGGCAGTAGCGGCAATCGATTCCGAGATTGCCGACGTGCTGCTGGTGGCTGAAGGCCACCGGCTGCGCCAGAACGGGCGCAGCAAATGACTGCGGCGCGAGGATCAGGAACGCCGCAGCAGCCCCAACCAGGAGGACAACCACAACCACGCTGACGGGCGCAATCAGATTCGCGCTACGCGGAAAAACCTGTCCCATTCGCAGCCTTCAGGTTAGCACGCCGAGCAGAACCAGACCATTCGATAATTGTGATCACGCATGGGATATGAGCACACCGTAAGATCGAGACAGCCGATTGCGCCAACGCCTGACAGGTTTTGAAAGATGTCTGCGAATCTTACCCTTTTGCCCCGGCAAGAAATCTTATTAGCAGGAGCGCCACTTGTCTCAGGCGCTCCTGCACTCCACATCAGTTCCGCAGAGATAACCGCTTACGGCTTGACGACGGCCCACACGTTACCGACGTTCTGGCCGGTGGCATCGCCGGGAACCTTGTCCTTGGCGTAGACGTAGAGCGGCATCCCATTGTATGTGACCTGCAACCCACCGTCCTCGCGCTTGATCGTGTCCAGTTTGCCCTTGACGTCGGCGCTCGCCGCCAGACGCTCTTCAGGCAGGACAGTAAATGGCGGCCAGGCTTTGGCACAATCGCCCGTGCAGGTGCTCGTGCCCGCCGAATCCTTCGCGTAAGTGTACAGCGTCATGCCGTCGTAGCTGATCAGGATGTCGCCCAGGTCTTTATTCTTACTGACGCCCACCGTCTCTGGCACGATGGTGTACCAACTGTCGCCCACGCCCTCGCCGCTGGCGTCGCCAATCGCCTTATCCTTGGCGTAATAATAGAGCGGCATCCCGTTGTACGTCACCTGCAGCGTGTTGTCCTTGCGGGTGGTCGTGCCGAACTTGCCGAGCAGATTGACACCCGGCACGATCTCGTCGGCGCTCTTGACGGTCAGCGGCGGCCAGTTCGTCGCGCACTGATCGTAGCAGGTGCTCGTGTCTGCCGTGTCCTTCTTCCACAGGTACAAAGTCATGCCCGTCGGGCCAACCAGCACCGTCCCCACTTTGGGCAGCTTTTCTGCCGCAACCGTCGCCGGGGGCACCACCCACCAGATGCGGCCAACCCGGTGACCGGTGGTATCGCCCGCTTTGGTGTCCTTGAACCAGTAGTAAAGCGGCATCCCGTTGTAGGTCACTTGCAGCTTGCCGTCTTTGCGCGTGGTTGTGCCAAATTTGCCGGGAATGCCTTCGGCTGCCGTGATCTGGTCGGCGCTGTCCACCATCAGCGGCGGCCAGGCTTTGGCGCACTGGTCGTAGCAGACGCTCTCGTTGATGTTGTCGAGTGGGTAGCTGTACAGGGTCATGCCATCTTTGCCGACCAGAAATTTGCCCAGTTCTTTGGATTCACCCAGGCTGATCAGCGGCTTGGCGCTCTGGGCATAGACCGGGCTGGCCGCCAACACAACCAACAACAATAGAATCAAACTTCTCAGTTTCGACATACTCTATACCTTTCTTAGAAGAATCGGATGAAGAGGGTGGGAACCCGTCAACTATATAATCGTTGCTATCTGGCGAATTGGATTGCGCATCGGAGTTCTTTTAGCGAACTCGCCAGCGCTGTCCCTATTTTTTTGCCACGTCACGGCGATGCCAGTCGTCGCGCCACAGGTCGAAGTGCCCTTCCATCTGCGGATGATCCTGGAAGACAGCCTCATTCAATTCAACGCCCAGGCCTGGCTTATCGGGCAGCGCAAAGTAGCCATCCACCATGTCTGGGATGCCCGGTGCAGCCTGTTTGACCCACGAGTCGGCGAAATCATTGAAGTGTTCCTGGATCATAAAGTTCGGGGTGCAGGCGGCCAGGTGCAGCGCCGCCGCCGTGCTGACCGGCCCGCCGACGTTGTGGGGCGCGACCAGGACATTGTGAACGTCGGCCCAGGCCGATAGGCGCCGGGTCAGCGTCAGCCCGCCGAAATGGGTCAGGTCAGGCTGGATGATGTCCACCGCGTTCAGGTCGAACAGCGCCCGGAACTCGGTCATAGTGTGCAGCCGCTCGCCCGTCGCCACCGGGATATTGACGCGCTCGGCAACCCGGCGCAGTTCCGGTAGGTTTTCGGGCGGCACAGGTTCCTCGATCCAGGCCAGCCGCAGGTGTTCCATTTTGCGGGCCATCAGGATGGCCGTTGAGGGGTTGAAGCGCCCGTGCATCTCAAGCAGAATGTCGCAATCTGGCCCGACGGCATCGCGCACCGCCTCGACCAGGGCCACCGAGCGAGCTTGCTCGTCCAGGCTCAACTCATAGCGCCCCGCCCCGAATGGATCGATCTTGAGCGCCAGGTAGCCCCGCTCCACGACCTTGCGCGCCGCGTCGTGAAAAGCCTCCGGTGTTCGCTCCACCGTGTACCAGCCATTGGCATAGGCTTTGATTTTGTCGCGCACCGCGCCGCCCATCAAGCGGTAGCAGGGCTGGCCGAGCGCCTTGCCGACAATATCCCAGCAGGCCATCTCCAGGATCGAGACCGCCGACATCGTGACCTCGCCCATCCGCCCGAAGTCGCCGATGATCATGCGCGAGGTCAGCGCTTCGATCTCAAAAGGGTCGTGCCCGATGGCGTAACGCGGGATCGCTTCGCTCAGGTAGCCGAGCAGGGCATTCGTCCGGTTGTTCAGCCGGACTTCGCCCAGGCCGTAAATCCCTTCATCCGTCTCCACCTTGACGAACGTCAAATTGCGCCAGGGTGTTCCGAGTACCAGTGGCGTAACGGCAGTAATTTTCATGGCTGTCCTTATGTGAGTGCGCTGATCGGCAGATTCGATCATAGCATAGCTTCGTTCAGGCCGCACCCCGTTCATCACCGCGTCCGTTCTCCTGCGAGACGGACTTGCCAACCTGCTGACGCTCTTGCTAAGGTTGTTAGGTAATATCGAAATTCAAGCACACGAGGAAAGATACATGGCTGTCGAACCGGCAACACAGTCACAGACCGGCAAACTCACGCAGCTTGACCATTACCGACTGCTGGGCAGAAGCGGGTTGCGCGTTTCGCCGCTCGCGCTGGGGACGATGACCTTCGGCACCGATTGGGGCTGGGGCGCGGACAAGGATGAGTGCCGCAAGATATTCGAGCGCTACGCGGAGCTTGGCGGCAACTTCATCGACACCGCCAACCGCTACACGAACGGCACTGCCGAAACCTTCGTCGGGGAGTTCATTAAGGGGCGGCGCGATCAGTTCGTCATCGCCACCAAATACACGCTCAATATGCGGCCCGGTGACCCGAACGCAGGCGGCTCTCACCGCAAAAACCTGGTTCAATCGCTTGAGGCCAGCCTGAAACGTCTACAGGTGGATTACATCGATCTGTACTGGGTGCACGCCTGGGATCGCTACACGCTCATTGAAGAGGTGATGCGTGCCCTGGACGACGTTGTGCGCCAGGGGAAGGTGCTGTCCGTCGGCATTTCCGACGCGCCCGCCTGGAAGGTGGCACAGGCCAATACGCTGGCGAGTCTGCGCGGCTGGAGTCCGTTCGTGGCCTTGCAAATCCAGTACAGCCTGATCGAGCGCACCTCGGAACGCGACTTGATCCCGATGGCGCAGGAATTCGGCCTGGCCGTCATGCCCTGGGCCATCCTCGGCAGCGGCGTGCTGACGGGCAAGCACAGCCGCCCAGACAACGACTCGCTGCGCGGTGACTGGGGACGCCTGCGCGACGAGCGCAACCGAATCATCGTTGATGAAGTGGTGAAGGTTGCCCAGGAGATCGGTTATTCGCCCGCTCAGGTGGCGATCAACTGGGTGCTGCAACGGCCCGGCGTGACGAGTCCGCTCATCGGGGCACGGACTGTGCAACAGTTCGAGGACAATGTGGCGGCTCTGGATTTCACGCTGTCCGCAGAACAGGTAGCACGGCTGAACAAGGTGAGCGAGATCGATCTGGGCTTCCCGCACAACTTCATCACGCCCGAAGTGGTCAAAGACCTGATCGCTGGCAATTCGATCATCATCGGCTGAACCGTCTAGCACTTCATCCATCGGGCAGCCCGGCATTACGTTTGCCCGGTTCACCCAGGCAATGCGGCTGCCCCTGGGTTGGCGCGCATCAGTAGCTCACGAACCTCATCATCCGTCGTCTGCGAGAAATCGGCATACCAGCGGCTCACCCCGTCAAAGGGGTCTGGCGTCTGGACACAGACCATCTCATCGACGATGTGGCCGAAGCGATCACAGACTTCCTTGGCAGCCACCGGGACAGCCACGATCAGCCGGGCAGGCTCCAGCTTGCGCAGGGCGGTCACCGCCGCGTACATGGTTGCGCCCGTTGCCAGCCCATCATCGACCAGGATCACTGTGCGATTATGGAGATCGGGGTAAGGACGGTCAGCCCGGTACAGGCGTTGGCGCCGTTGAAGCTCGCGCTTTTCCTGGGCAATGACCGTATTGACCTCATCCTGCGTGATGCCAATCGCTCTGATGAGGTGCTGGTTGAGCACACAACTGCCGCCGGAAGCAATCGCACCCATCGCCAGTTCTTCCTGGCCGGGCACGCCCAATTTGCGCACGACGAATACGTCGAGTGGCGCTTTCAGCTCGCGTGCAATCTCGAAGGCCACCGGCACGCCGCCGCGTGGCAGGGCCAGCACCAGTACGTCGGGGCGATTGGCGTAGGTCAACAGCCTCTGAGCAAGTCGGCGGCCAGCATCAGTGCGATTCTGGAAGATCATGCTTGCCTCCTTACCGGGCGCCCATAAGTTTCCCTCCAAGCCGACTTTGTATACTTGTTTCAATTTTACCTCACCTCGTACCTTCAGGCGTTGTGGGCAGACCACCCACCCCCAATATGGCGCCTTCCGCCAGACCGACTTGATGTGTACCCTGAAACCGGAGCTCGTTCCATTGGCGACCCACCGCAACGTAGGTTATAGTTCAACGTATGGAATCTTGTCGGTGTAGCCAGGAGCGTTGTTATGTTTGGAGCGCGTAAGACGCAGACGACCCAGGCCGTCACGCCCGGCGCGGCGTCCGGCCAGCAACCCCCGCCGCAGGCCCCACGCCAGCCCGTCGGCTTCGAGACCGTGCTTGGCGCAAACTCGACCCTGAAAGGCGATTTCAAGAGCCAGGCCAACGTCCGGCTCGATGGCACGCTGGAAGGCACGCTGGAGATCGAAGGCAACGTCCTCGTGGGCGAGACGGCGCGCATTACCGCCGACATTCACGCCCGGAACATCTCTATCGCCGGAGCCGTTCGCGGCAATATCAGCGGCAACAAGATTCAACTGCTGCGCACGGGCCGTGTCTGGGGCGACATCAACGCTTCAGCCATCACCACCGAGGAAGGCGCTTTTATCGATGGCAAGATCACGATGATCGGCCACCCGGCGGGCATCAAAGGTTTTGAGGCTGCCGGCTCATTGCCCGCGCCGGGAGTCAGCGTCGTCCATCCAACTGCCGAAGATGCCGTCAGCGGCGAACCGGTGGAGGCCGAGTTGATGGATGACGACAAAGTGCCGCGCAACAACAGTGAAAAGAACGAGAAGGCCGAGAACGCCGAAACCAGGCCGGAATGAGGGCCGCATTGGCCGTAATCTTTCGCCGGAGACACAATTGGATTACACTATAGGCTACCTGCCCGAACGGAGTCCAGGGTAGGGAGCCGTATATCAGCCATTGGGAGTTGGGCCTATGGAATCCGATGACAATGACCTGCACTGGCTGAACGATTTCGAGCGAATGGCGGACGAAGAGCTGGGCGATGGGTCAGCCTGTGAGCAAGTGCATCCCATCGTGGAGCGCTGGTTGCAGGAATGGCTGGATAGCGAGCTTCCCACGCCGCGCAGTTCCGTGTCGCAGGCCGTCGCCTGCCTTGCGACGGAGATCATCAACAATGCGCCGGAACAGATCGCCAACGTGCTGATGGAACACTGCGACGAGGACGATGTGTTGCAGTGGATACAGGGCGTGCTGGTGACCGGGCAAGCCTTCCAATCAGCCCTGGACAGCGGGCGGTTAGACGATCTGTAGTCGCCAGCCTCTCGATAGACGCCAAACGAGCCGGCCCACGCCGGCTCGTTGCGTCTATACGGGCGGAAGCTATCGGTTGAAGCGCTTCTGATCGTTTTTGACCTTGACCATCTCGCCGTCGTCGCCGAGCACGTAGCGATCTTCGTTCTCGCCCTCGTCGTCAAATTCGTCGTCGTCCGCCGCGCGCGCTTCGTTCTTGCGCTTTTCCCGGATCGGCGCTTCTTCAAATTGCACGTCGCGCCCAAACAGTATGCGCGGGCGACACACTGTACCGCACAACATGCTCAGGCCGAGCAGGATCAACAGCAAAGGCAGACTGAACCCGACGCTGAATACGAGTCCTATTCCGATCAGCCAGATACCGCCTTGCAGCGCGTACCAGCCCCGCCCCTCCGAAAGGCCCTGCGCGATGGCCGCCGCGCCCAGTACGAACAGGATGCCCGGCCACCAGAAATTCGTCAGGAACAACAGGCCCAGGCCGATCAGGAACACGGCTCCCGATACCTGGTTGCCCCGTCGTGGGCCATACATAAAAGTCTCCGATCTACCTCTTTCCCCCAGCCCGTTGCGGTGAGGGGCGCAACACCGGGAGAGACCCTTATGACTGTTCCCGGGCGGCGGGCGCTTCAAACACGGCGTACAGGATCAGGCAGACCGCGGCGACTGCCAGCAACCCGAAGCCCAGGCCAATACCGCGCAACAGACGCGGGAAGAAATGCAGTTTGTACAGATACGAGCCAACCAGCACCGTCGGGGCGACGGCAACGAAGGCCGACGCGCCCAGGTAATGAAAGAGCTTTGCCAGCACGCCACCTCGGATCGGTTTTTCCTTCGCCGATTGGCGGGCGGCGAATACGCCCACGATCAGCCCGAAGGCCCCGCCGATCAGCAGCGCGATCAACCAGTTTGGCATGGACCTCGCCTCAGAACAGCGTGTAGATGAACGGCGACAACACACCCGACGCGCCCAGGATGATCAGCAGCCCAAAGACGAACAGGGCGACGATCATCGGGATCAGCCACCACAGCTTGCGTGCCCAGAGGAAGCGCAGCAGTTCCCCGGCAATGCCCAGCCGTGAGACAAAATCGCTGATCGTGCCCCGTATGCCCACACCGCTGGTCGTGTTGGTCGGATTGGTTGTCATGGCTTCATCACTTTCTGACCAGGAACGGCCCTATAGCGAGCAGATCAAGCCCACTGTTGCTGAAGGTGTGCCAGGCGTTGGCCGGGCTGCTCACAATCGGCTCGCCGCGCAGGTTGAACGACGTATTGAGCAGAACGGGCACGCCCGTCGCCTGCCCAAACCGCCGGATCACTTCATAGTAACGCGGGTTGGTCTGATAATCAATGGCCTGCAAACGGCCCGTCCCGCCTTCGTGGGTGGTCGCCGGAATGACCGTGCGTTTGTCCGGCTTGACCGGGCTGACCATGAGCATGAAGCGCGGTGGGTAGTGGTTCGCCACGTCGGGAAACTCGAAATAATCCGGCGCGCACTCGGTCAGCACCACCGGCGCGAAGGGCCGGAACGGTTCACGGTACTTGATCTTGGTGTTGACGATGTTCTTCATTTCGCTGCGACGCGGGTCGGCCAGGATGCTGCGGTTGCCAAGCGCGCGCGGCCCCCACTCGAACCGCCCCTGGAACCAGCCCACCACCTGCCCTTTGGTGATCGAATCCACCACCTGGTCAAGCAGCCGGTTGTCGTCTGCGATGTACTCGTAGCGGATGCCTGACCCTTCCAGGAAGGCGCGGATTTCGCCCTCGCCGTATTCCTCGCCCCAGTAGGCATCCTTCAAGATCATCTCGCGCGGCTTGTTCAGCACGCTGTGATAGACCCACAGCGCCGCGCCGAGCGCGCCACCGTCATCCCCGGCGGCGGGCTGGATGTAGACTTCCTCAAAGGGCGTTTCCCGCAATATGCGGTAGTTTGCCACACTGTTCAACGCCACGCCGCCCGCCATTGCCAGTTTTTTCAGCCCGGTGGTCTGGTGCAGATGGCGTGCCATCTTGAGCAGCGCATCTTCGGTCACGGCCTGAATGCTGGCGGCCACGTCCGCGTAGTACTGGTTACGTTCCATCGCGCTCTTTTCACCGGCACGCTCCGGGTTAGTCGCCATCGTGAAGAAGTCATCGCTGGGCGTGCGGGGTTCACCGAACAGTTCGATGAAGCGCTGGTTATAGGTGTGCGTGGCCGAATAATGAAAGGCGAAGTAATCCATGTTGAGGCGGAAGCTGCCATCCTCCTCCACCTGGATCAGCTTGCGCACCTTGTCCTCGAAGCGCGGCTGGCCGTAGGGAGCCATGCCCATCACCTTATACTCGCCTTCATTGACCTTGAAGCCGAGGAAGGCCGTGAAGGCCGAGTACAGCAGGCCGATGGAGTGCGGGAAGCGCTGTTCTTCGGTCAGAATGATCTGGTTCGTGCCGTTGCCGTTCCAGTTGGCCGTCGCCCGGCCCATCGTCGTGGTCGTCCATTCGCCCACGCCGTCGATGGTCAGGATGGCCGCCTCGTCGAAGGGTGAGCAGTAGAAGGCGCTGGCCGCGTGCGACATGTGGTGGTCGCAAAACAGGAGGCGCTGCGGGTCGATCTTCAGGTAATTTTGCAGAAGCGTCTTGATCCACAGCTTTTGCGGCAGCCAGACAAACATCGCCTCGCGCCACACGTCGCGCGAGCGCGGAAAACTGCTCAGGGTGTTGAGCAGGATGCGCTCGAACTTGACGAATGGCTTTTCGTAGAAGACCGCGTAGTCCAGGTCTTTGCCGGTGATGCCCGCCTTGCGCAGGCAGAAGTCGATGGCATGTGCCGGGAAGCCGTTGTCGTTCTTGAGCCGCGTGAAGCGCTCTTCCATCGCCGCCGCCACAAGCTGCCCATCCTTCAAGAGCGCCACCGCCGAATCGTGGTAGAAACAGGAAACACCCAGGATGTACATTCTAGAATTGGCTCCGTGCTTCGTCGATGCTGACGCCAACGGGTTTGCGGGTCTTCCAGTGCGAGGTTCCTGACTGGCGCAGGCCCAGCGGGTCGGTGAACAGTTTCGCCACAACAGCAAAAGGAACCAGGATCGTGAAAAAGAACAGGTTGGTGATGAAACGCGCCACATAATCGCCGTTGATACGAGCGATGATGCGCCAGCGTTCCCAGGCAGTTCGGAGGATGAGGTTCAACAGGGTGGCCCTCTTATGCGCAAGCAGCCGTGCCAAAACGAATGGATTATACAGATTGGCCGGAGCCTGGTCAAACCGTGCGGCCCTTAGGGCGCCATGAAATGTTTATCGCGCGACCTGAGAAATCGGGTACAATTTCGATTCCGCAACTCTATGGACCGGGCTGCGTATTAGTTGGTAACTGGGCATCTTGCCATAGTGGAGCGAATGAAGTTGTCCGTAGAACCTGATCGATTGTTGGTGCAGGAGGCACTTGCCGGAGACCAGGCCGCTTTTGGCGAACTGGTTCAAATGCACCAGCACGCCGTCTACAATCTGGCTTACCGGATGCTCGGGGAGCGCGGCGAAGCAGAAGACGCTGCCCAGGAAACGTTTGTGCGAGCTTATTCTCACCTGGATCGGTACGACGCCGAGCGTCCCTTCCGAACGTGGTTGCTGTCTATTGCCTCGAATCACTGCATTGACCGTCTGCGGAAACGCCGTCTGGTCTGGTTGTCCATCGACGAGCCGCTGCCGCCTCACCCTTCATTGAGCAGCGACGAGATCGAGCCGGAAGATGCCGTAATTGCAGGTGAACGGGATGCTGCCATCCAACGTATGTTGGCGGACCTTTCACCCGAATACCGCGCCGCAGTTGTCCTGCGCTACTGGTACGACTTATCTTATACGGAAATCGCTGAAATGCTGGATACGACGGAGAGCGCAGTCAAGAGCCGCTTGTTCCGGGCGAGACAGGCACTCGCTGAAAAAATGACTTCACAGGAGCGCGCAGTGTTACATCTTGCTATGGAGGGATCACGATGATCCGCAAAAGCTTCTCTACCCAACGCAACATTGAGCGCGACATGAATCTGGCGCTTGATGACACGCTGCCGGAAACGGCGGAGGCCGCGTTGAAAGCGCATCTTGCCGGTTCCCCGAGGGACGCTGCGCTGTTTAACCGAATGCGCGACGTAGACAAATTATTCGCTAACGCCAGCATGGTGCAGGCCCCACCAGACTTTGCCGGTAAGGTCATGGCCGCCATTGCCGCGCAAACCGCTGAGGACGGTGCACTGGCTACCAGACCACAAGCCGGAACAGGTGCAGCCTTGGGGCTGCTGCTGGCCTTCCTGACAACGGTTCCATTGGCCGTTCTGGGCATCAATGCCATCCAGAACTGGTTGACCGATCCGGCAGCCATCAACACGTTGTTGCGGCAACTGGTCATGATGTTGAACAATCTCGCGCAGGCCATTGCTGCGCTCTTCCAGGTGATCGCCACGTATACTGTCGAAAAGCCAGTGCTGCCTGCGCTGCTGACCACGACCATTCCCCTGATCATGCTCTGGGGTTGGTTTATGTGGTATACCTCCATGCGCCGCCAGCAGGTCGTTTATCACATTCCCGTGAGGATGGCGTGATCAAAAACCTCGTTCGGGCCGGAGTATTGCTGCTCCTTTGGCTGCTGGCTCTGGCCCCGGCCCGGTTCGTGCTGGCGCAAGAGCCATCCGGAAGCCAGCCGGATCGCATCTCGGTCAACGACCAGTACGTGCTGCGCAGTGGCACAACCCACACTGGCAATTTGACTGTCGTAGCCCGCGAGGCGACGCTCGAAGAGGGCAGTACGGTCAACGGCGATCTGTCCATCGTCTCGGCAGGGCCTGTGACGTTGAACGGTCAGATCAACGGCGACGTATCGATCCTGGCTCCGAGTGCGCAGTTGGGCAAAACGCTGCACATCAACGGCAGCCTGTCGATCTGTGCCCGCGAAGTGAAACAGGCGGCGGAAGCCGTCATTAACGGCAGCCAGAGTACAGGCTGCAACCGCCTGGGCGAACTCTTCAGCGGCGTCAGGCGGGGAGCAGGCAACTTTCCACCACTCGATAATACGCCGTTTGGCGCCACAGCCAGCAACCCGCTTTTTCGTTTCTTCCAGGTCATCTTCACGTCATTGGGCATGGCAGCGCTGGCAGCCTTGGCCGCTGCGGTTTTCCCCCGCCAGGTGAACCGCATGTCTGGCACGGCCATGTCCCAGGCGCTCACCACGACGCTGGTTGGCTTTTTGTCCATCGGCGTGGCGGTGGCGCTGAGTGCGATCTACGTGGTGTCGATCCCGCTGACGCTTGGCCTGACCTGCCTGGGGCTGCCCATTGTGGGGCTGCTCTGGCTGGTGATCGGGATCGCGTTCGTCGCGGGTTGGATCGCAGTCAGCATTCCGTTCGGTACAACCCTGCTGCACCGGATGAAAGTCTATCCGACGCCGATGGTTGCCGCCGCACTCGGCACGCTGGTGCTCACCCTGGCCCAGGGCCTCATCCAGATGATCCCCTGTATCGGCTGGCTCGGCTGGCTGATGTTGATCGTGCTCGGCTCGGCTGGCTTCGGCGCGGTACTGCTGACACGCTTTGGGACACGGCCCTACCCCGAAATGGTGATGGCGCGGGCCAGGTCGGAAATCCTCTAACCCCCCGCCCTGTTTCACGGGGCAGGGAGTCTTCAGCCGGAGGTTTTTAAGTCCGGTTGAGGAATGGCCCGACGAGAGTGACGATCCCGAAGACAATCAGGGCCAATGCGGCTAACTTGCCGACCAGCGGGCCACGTGGCACGACCTTCTCAACAAAGATGATAGCTGTGAGAATGACCATGCCTATCAGGTTCATCATCCCCACGACAAACAACACCAGCATCAGTCCCCAACAGCAACCCACACAATAGGCCCCATGTTCAAAGCCCATTCGGAAAGCGCCTGCGCTGCCATCATGCCAGCCGTGCAGTACGACACTCAATGGCGAACGACAGTGCCGCAGGCAGCCTTGCTTCAGCGGACTTAACTGGTACAGGCCGGTAGCAATGAGAATGATCCCGGCGGCCACTGGATAATCGATGCGAAGCCCGGCGGCCATCATGCCGAGGGATGGCAGGGCCAGTGAAACCAGATAGGCTGCTACGCCGAACAACGTCCAAACAACCAGATACCCCGCCAGGAACAGCCAGGTAGGGGCAGCCCGTTGGCCCATAGCTCGGCGGCTACGGCTGATCGTAGCGAAGAAAGACACCATAGGCGCAACGGCGGGGAACATCATGGCGACCATCATGCTGACCCACAGTGGCAGATAGAACACTATGGAGACCGGTGCGGAGGACATTGGCATTGCTGGCTGTTCCTGGCTCATATCGCCCATTGGGGACATGTTCTGGTTTACGCCGCTGCGGACAGGCATACTCTGGCTTCCACTCATCTGGGCCTGTTGAACAACAATCGCCCATGCCAGAGCCGCCATAATCAGGAGCGTCAGCCAGACGGTAATTCTGATCTGCCTCGACGGCGAAACAGGCGCGCTGTCCATGCTTCCTCCAGGTCGACTCAGCTCGCCTGCCAGTTGAACGGAGCAAAGTGACCGTTATTCCTGCCGCTGGTGTCATCCCAATTGATGCCGAAAGCATGGAGATGACTCCGCACACCGTGCGCCAGAGCCAGGCGCGTACTCGCCGGATGACCAGCATTGTCCAGATAGATCGGCGTAGCGGTGTCTGCACCGGGAATGCCCTCACAAGCCTGATCGAGCAGACCTGGAATGGAGACTGAACGGGTCATGCCATTCTTCTCGTAGCGGATTGGTTTGGACTCTACACCGAGAAATTGACCGAGGAGGGGGCCGAGTGCTGCCGCAGGGCCACCCGCCTGCCCGCTGGCGATGGCTGTCAGTGCCTCCTGCTGTTGGGCGTTGGCCTGTGCGTCGGTGATGAGGCCAACCGACCAGTTGCCCTGACCCATCACATCCGGGGCGTGAGCGACAATGACGAAGCTGAGATTATCCAACTTCGTTCCGCTATAATGGCCCTGATCGATGTGGAAGACCAGCGCCACGTCACAATGTCCTTTGGTAGGTCGGGCTGTCATGTTACTGGGAAGACAGGGGCACAGAAAATCACAACTGCATGTCTCAAAGTAATCACCTTTGATTTGCCAGGGCGTGCTACTCATTACCTATCTCCTTGTTTGCTTGATAAAAAGACTTTACCTAACGGCCATTCAGCGATAGCCCATTCCCAAACGTGGCTGCTATGGGCCGAGTTTGACGCTATCCAACCAACACCGATTGGATTTTGAGAAAGGCGAGTGGAATAGATTGATCTATTATACGATATGAGTCAATAGTTGAGTCTGCTATGGTTTCTCATTTTGGAAATTCTGCCCTGACTCTCCCAATCGCGTGAACACACGGGTTCGTAAATACTCCAGCTACCTGACCCCGGAATGGCTCCGGGCCGGGGCTGCGTCCCGCTGCTATGCCCGGCTTCTGTGTGACACACTGCGAGGCCATCCGCTCGGAGAGACTGGCGAGCGCAGTGGATTACTGCACCGAAGCCTGACTAACGCGCGGTATAATCGCTGCACTTCTCCCCTGATTTCTGGCAAGCAATGGATTGTGGATGACGAGGTGTCATGATGAACCGTTTGAAAGATTCGACTTCACCCTATCTCCTGCAACATGCCGACAACCCCGTAGACTGGTATCCCTGGGGTGATGAAGCATTGAGCCGGGCCAAAGCCGAGGATAAGCCGATCCTGTTGAGCATCGGTTACAGCGCCTGTCACTGGTGTCACGTCATGGCCCACGAGAGCTTTGAGGACCCGGCAATTGCGGCTCTGATGAACCGTGATTTCGTGTGCATCAAAGTTGACCGCGAGGAGCGGCCCGACCTGGACGAGATTTACATGCAGGCCACGTTGATGTTTACCAGGGGCAACGGCGGCTGGCCTATGACTGTTTTCCTGACCCCAGATGGTCGTCCCTTCCACGCCGGAACGTACTATCCGAAAACGGAAGGACGCGGAATGCCCTCCTTCCCGCGCGTGATGGCGGCGGTGATAGACGCTTACCGCAATCGCCGCCACGAGGTCGAAGACATCGCCAGCCAAGTGGCCGAGGGGTTACAAAGTTCAGGACTGGTGTCGAATGGTACGGACGATGCCCTCAACCCGGCGCTGCTTGAAGCGGCCTATCGTGGCATGATTGGCAACTTTGACCCGGTGAACGGCGGCTTGAGCCGGGGCCGGCCCAAGTTCCCCGGCCCGATGAACCTTGAATTCGTGCTGCGCAGCTATATCCACACGGGTAACGCGCAGGCGCTGGAAGCGGTCACGTTCTCACTGCGCAAGATGGCGCAGGGCGGCATCTACGACCAGATCGGTGGCGGATTCCACCGCTACAGCGTCGATGAGCGATGGCTCGTTCCACACTTCGAGAAAATGCTGTACGATAACGCTCAACTCAGCCGCTTGTATCTGCATACCTGGCTGGCAACAGGCAACGAGTTTTTCCAGCGAATCGCCGTCGAGACTTATGACTACATCCTGCGGGAGATGACTTCGCCCGAAGGCGGCTTCTACAGTTCGACGGACGCCGACAGCGAGCACGAAGAGGGCAAGTTCTTTGTCTGGACGCCAGACGAAATCCATGCCGTATTGACGCCGGAGGAGGCCAGCGCGGCTCTCGCCTATTGGGGCGTATCGGATCGCGGCAACTTCGAGGGTCGCAATATCCTCCATGTTCCAGTTCAAGAGGAGACGGTGGCCGCAAAACTGGACATCGACGTGCCAACGCTCCGGGCGCGAATCGCTTCAGCGCGCCAGAAGCTGTACGCTGCCCGCGAACAGCGAGTCCACCCAGGACGGGACGAGAAAATTCTGACCTCCTGGAATGGCTTGATGCTCGCCAGTCTGGCCGAAGCCGCCCGCTTTTTGCAGCGCGACGATTACCGCCAGGCGGCGATCCGCAATGCCGAATTCCTACTGAGCAGGCTACGCCGCGAGGGTCGCCTGCTGCACAGTTACAAAGATGGCGACGCCCGCTACAACGGCTATCTGGAAGACTACGCCAATTTGATCGATGGGCTGCTGGAACTGTATCAGGCCACCTTTGAGACGCGCTACTACAGCGAGGCACAGACATTGGCCGAGGCCGTGCTGGCGCACTTTGCCGCGTCTGAAGGCGGCTTCTACGACACCAGCGACGATCACGAGACGCTCATTGCGCGCCCGCGCAATCTACAGGACAACGCCACGCCGTCGGGCAACAGCATGATGGCGAAAGTGCTGGTGAAACTGGCGGCCTACAGCGGGGAGGCCCACTACGAGGAAGCTGCCCGGGGCGTGCTCAGGCCCCTCGTCGCAGCGATGCAGGAATACCCGACGGCCTTTGGTGAGGCCTTGAATGCCGCCGACCTGCTCATCCGGGGCATTAAGGAAGTTGCCATCATCGGCGATCCAGCCGACGCGGCGACACAGGCACTGCTGGCGGTGGTCAACAGCGGCTTTCGCCCGAACATGATCCTGGCCCTCTCGCCGCAGGATGTCGAAGACACAGCCACACCGCTGCTGTTGGCGTACCGGAGCCGGGTTGATGGCAAACCGGCGGCTTACGTTTGCGAACATTTCGTCTGCCAGCGCCCGGTCACGGAGCCAGAAGCGCTGCAAAAGGCGTTAGGCTAAGATCAATTGGGGCAGGGGCAGGTGACTACTCCACTATTCCCATTTCAGGGTTCCATACAACTTCCCAGAGATGCCCATCCGGGTCCTGAAAAGGCCGGAATAACCGCCCCAAAAACGGTCTCGCGCCGGATCAGTGATTGTAGCGCCGGCTTTCTTCGCCTGCGCCATGACAGCATCGACCTCTGCCTTGCTGCTCACGTTATGACCAAGCGTAAGTTCTGTGGGGCTTGGCATTGACAGAGAAACTTGCGCTTCATAGGCAATGTCACCGCGAGGCCAGATTGCAAGCTTTAAGCCATGCTGCAAATCGAAGAAGGCCACTGCACCATGTTCAAATTCAGTGCCAACAATACCTTCTGTCGGCAGCCCAAGCCCATCGCGGTAAAATCTGAGGGATTTTTCCAGATCGCTCACACCCAACGCAATTACCGTGATTCGCGGTTTCATATGGATGGACTCCAAATGCTGAGTGTTCCTGATGCCACATCGAGTATAACACCTCGTTAGCACACCTGTTCTGTGATCTGGCACAAACTGCCCCAGGGGAGCCAGAACCTATCAACTGGTACGATATACGCGCTCCATGATGCGATCCATCAGCCAGGGCAGGTACAGCCCGCTCAGGTTGATCAGCCGATCCAGCCAGCGCAACGTTACGGTTCGATGGCGACAGCCCGACTCCTCCACGATCCGCCGGGCTACAAACTCCGCCGACATGGTGGGCAGCTTTCCGGCCACCCGCCCAGGCCGCCCGCGTCGTGCCTGCGCGAATTCGGAATGGGTTTGCCCGACCAGAATATTTGTGACCCAGATGTGATCGGGGGCGAGTTCGACGCGCAACGTGCGGGCCAGCGTGTTGAGTGCCGCTTTGGATGCCGCATAGACAGCGGAATACGGGCCGGGTGCGAGGCTGACCACCGACGAGATAGTTACGATATGCCCACCACCCGACCTGCGCATAGCGGGCACGGCAGCGCGCACGCTGTGCAGCACGCCGTCGATGTTGGTTCGCAGCACCACTTCCAGATCATCCCAGGCCGAATCGACAATCGAGCCGCGCTGCCCAAGCCCGGCGTTGGCAACCAGCACGTCGAGGCGGCCCCACCGTTCCACCATGTCCGCGACCACGCGCTGCAAGTCGTCGGCGCTGCGCACGTCCGCCATGTAGGGCTGGATTTCGCCCGGCAAGCCCGTAGCTGCCGATACCAGTTGTTTCAGCCGATCTGCGCGGCGGGCTGTCGCGCCCACCCTATCGCCGCGCCGCGCGAAGGCCAGGGCCGTCTCGTAGCCGATCCCCGCAGATGCGCCCGTCACCAGCACGACGCGCGCATTTGTGGGTTCAGCCCGGCCCATAGTGGGATTGCCAGACAAATTTCTACCCTTTTAATTCGGTCATCCAGGTAGCAAAATATGCGGAACGGCAACTGCCTTCCGTTTGGAGCTAAAGAGAATCTACCAAGCCAATGTACCCTTCTGTCGCAAAGGACACACCACATCCTGGTTTACTACAGCGGTATGAGTACGCGCTGGTGCTCGCACTCGCCATCGTCTTATTGCTCCTGATCAATTCTGTTACTAACGCCAACCCGATAGGCGAGTTTGAAGAACTTTATTCTACCATTGCCGTGAATGGATTCGCCCCAGGGAACCCCAACCTGCAAGCACCAACGGCCTACCGGTTCTTGACGCCTGTAATGTCTGGCGTCGTTGCCCGGCTGTTTTCATTACGCATCTCGACTGGCTTTCAGATTGTTACCTACGCCAGCATTATTCTTCAGCTATTCCTGACGTATGTAGTGGCGAAATCATTCGGGGCCAGTATCGGCGGTGCGTTGACGATTATGCTGGTAGTGGCGCTCTCGGTGGGCCACGTAAAAAATTCCTTGTTTTTCAACCTGGGTCTGGAAAATGTGGCGCAGGCCTTGATGCTGATCTTCGTACTGGCATTTTTCAGACGCAAATTGGTACTGTGCATACTAATTGTCATCGTTGGTCTTTGGACCAGAGAATTCTTCCTGATACCGGCGGCGCTGTTGTGTTACTGGACTGGCAGTAACTTCGTCAGGGAACGGACTCCTGCCAACTTGCTCTGGGCCGCGCTAACGATCACGCTGGTCACGGCAGCCTTCATCTTGCCGCGACTGCTGATTCCCGTCACGGCCACCATCCAGCTTGTTGATCCCATGAACGACCCCGGATCGCTCAGGAAACTGTTGACCGTGCCAGAAGACCTGGCGAGAGACAAAAATATCGTTGCGGCAATGTTGAGCTATATTCTGCCAACGCTGCTTCTGCTTACACCGCAGCGGTTGCGATTCCTGATCCCGCGCCTCGCGCCGTTTCGCACTTTTCTGATCATTTATTGTGGCACAATGTTTGTCCTGACGATGTACGGCGGAACTGACTTATACCGCTATATGACGTATCTGTTTATTCCTCAGATCATTGTGTTGTCCATCATGTTTTCGAGTAGTGCGCCGCGGATTGAGGCGTGGGAGATTTTCTTTGTCCTGGTGGTCGTACTTATTCATAACCGGATACTCCTACCTGTTCCAGATATGCGGCAAGACCTGAATGCTTACCTCGATTTTTGGCCCGGATTCGAGAATCGATTCAATGCCGCTGCCGTCAGGCGTTTACTAGAGATAGTGGTTGCCGTTGCGGGAATAACGCTATCAAGATACCTGTTGGCAGGCCGTCGTAGGGAGCCGAAAAGGGTCGAAAATTCGTAGGATCACCGTGAAACCAGTTATTCACGGCGCAAGCTGGACTTCCAGAAACACGGTTTCACCCGACTTCAGACACACCTGCTTGGCATAGGCGTAACCGCCGTGACCGTTCCTCACGCGCAGGTAATAGCAGCCTGCCGGGAGGTCGCCTACTGCAAAGTTCTCGCTGTAAGTCGGGTCGTTGTGTATACCCGGATCGGCATACGTCCAGCCTGGGTAGATGCTGTTCCGGATGGACAGGGTAAAGCGAATGCCCATTGCCAGGCCACCGTTAGCGTCTACTATCCGCCCGATCAGCGTCGCCGTGCCGGGGCGCGGCGCGTACCAGAGTTCGGGATTGCGCGTGGCATTGTAATCATCGCCACTGCCGACCCGGACTTCAAAATGGAGGTGATACCAGACCGCGATCCCAGTTTTGCCGACGCCGCCGATGATTTGCCCCTGCCCAACCCGCTGCCCCGTCTGCACAGTGATCCCGTTCAGATGCCCATAGAGCGTATATACTGCACTACCATCGGGCGCGGCAATGTCATGTTGAATCACGACCAGATTGCCATAAAAATCGGGGGAAGGACCAAACATCCGCTCTGCATCGTTGCCCGCGTAGTACACTGTCCCATTCGCTGCCGCCAGAACCGGCGTGTTCAAGCGATTCACAATGTCCACGCCGTGGTGGATGGGCGACGTGCCGTTCCGTGTCCAGCCGTAGGGAAAGCCACGTTCAACCGTCAGGTTGGCCGTTGGCGGCAAAGGCCGCGCCAGCCAGTAGTGGGTGGTCGCTTCGGCCCGGCTGGTCGCCGGGGCAGCCAATAAGCAGACGAGGAAAAGCACAATCAGGGCAGGACGGCGACATTTCATTTTGACTCCGTTCGATACGGCTCATTCTTTCCGATTGGAGACGTGTTGGAGCGCGATTAAATCACGGTGTCTTCCCGGTACAGCCCGAATTCCTGGCGGAGCACATCCATGATCTCCTGTAAGGTGGCATAGGCTTTCGCGGCATCAAGCAGATAAGGCATCAAGTTTTCCGTGCCGCGCGCGGCCTGCCGCAGCGCATTCAGTGTGCTGCCCACCTTTTCGTTGTCGCGTTCTTGCCGGAGCCGCTGCAAACGCGCCACCTGGCGCTGGTAGCCCTGCGGGTCCATTTCCAGGATCGGGATGTCGATTTTGCCATTATCAGTGAATTCGTTCACGCCGACAATGGTACGGCGGTGTTCGTCGATTTCGCGCTGGTAGACAAAGGCCGCGTCGGCGATCTCCTGCTGAAAAAAGCCTTTCTGGATGGCGGGCAGGACTCCGCCCAGGTCCTCCACACGCTGCATATAGCGGTATACTTCCGCTTCCATGTCGCCGGTCAGCTTTTCGACAAAGTAGCTGCCGCCGAGCGGATCGACGGTATTGGTGACGCCGCTTTCGTGAGCGATGATCTGCTGCGTGCGCAGGGCGATGGTCACGGCTTTTTCACTGGGCAAGGCCAGTGCCTCGTCCATGCTGTTGGTGTGGAGCGATTGCGCGCCACCCAACACCGCCGCCAGCGCCTGGATCGCCACGCGCACAATGTTGATCTCCGGCTGCTGCGCCGTCAGGCTGACGCCCGCCGTCTGCGTGTGGAAACGCATCAGCCAGGAGCGCGAGTCTTTCGCGCCAAACGTCTCGCGCATCTCCCGCGCCCAGATGCGGCGGGCGGCGCGCAATTTGGCGATCTCCTCGAAGAAATCATTGTGAACGTTGAAGAAGAACGACAGGCGCGGCGCAAAGTCGTCGATGTCCAGGCCCCGGCGCAGCGCCCAGCGCACGTACTCAAAGCCGTCAATCAGTGTGAAAGCCAGTTCTTGCGCGGCGGTGCTGCCCGCCTCGCGGATGTGATAGCCGCTGATGCTGATGGTGTTCCACTGCGGCAGGAGTTTCGCGCCATATTCAATCGTGTCCGTCACCAGCCGCATCGAGGGTTCGGGCGGGAAGATATATTCTTTCTGCGCGATGAATTCTTTCAGGATGTCGTTTTGCAGCGTACCGCGCAGTTTATCCATCGTGACGCCCTGCTTTTCTGCTGCGGCGATATAAAAGGCCCAGATGACCGCCGCCGGGCTGTTGATGGTCATGGACGTGCTGACTTCGCCCAGCGGGATGCCATCCATCAGGATTTCCATGTCCTTCAACGACGACACCGCCACGCCGCATTTGCCGAACTCGCCAAGCGCTTCCGGCGCGTCCGTATCGTAGCCCATCAGCGTCGGCAGGTCGAAGGCGACGGACAGGCCCATGTTGCCCTGACTGAGCAGGTACTTGTAGCGGGCGTTGGTTTCTTCGGCAGTGCCGAACCCGGCGAACATCCGCATCGTCCACAGCCGTCCCCGGTAGCCCGTCGCATGGATACCCCGCGTGAATGGATATTCGCCTGGGAACCCCAGGTCTTCCAGATAGTCAAAATCGGCTAGGTCGAGCGGTGTATACAGGCGATTGACCGATGCGCTCGACGTGGTGACGAATTCGGGCTTACGTTCGGGCATCCGTGCCATTGTCTTGTGCAGGGTGGTCTCTTCCCACTGGTCACGCGCCATCGCCAGTTCTTCCAACTTGCGCTTATCAAACATTCCGGGTTCTCCTGGGGCTAACGCTCGTTAGGCGCATTATACCTTAAGCCGACTACCTGAGATCAGCAAAACGACAGCAAAGGCAGCCGTCTCAAGTCGCCAGAGAGAAACCACAGGAGATGGTGAATTTGCCCCGGCTTTTGGGCGTTTCACCACCTGCGTTTGGGAGTCACTTCATTTCTCCTGGGCGGTTCAAACAAAAACGGCCCGATTGGGCCGTTTCACTGTTGGGGTGACTGCAGGGATTTGAACCCTGGACCTTCTGGGCCACAACCAGACGTGCTGCCACTGCACCACAGTCACCATATGAGAATGAGATTGGGAAGCAGTATAGCACAGGCTCGAACGTCGCGCCAGAGTGAATTTCCGTCGGGTAAAAATATAAAAACCTGTAAAAATCTCGCAAAAATTCTCTGGAAATCTTCCCTCAAAAATCCAAACCCCACTCCGCAGGCGTATTCAACCCAGACAGTGCATCCTTGCGTCAATCACATCCCTACACTGCAAGGCGAAGCCCTTTCGCCGCTGTATTTTGCGCTCTGCGTCGTTCATGGAGGAGAGTTCGATATGCTTTTCAAGAAGATCGCAAGTTTAACCCTCATGGCCGTGTTGGCCCTGGCACTGCTGCCCCGTGCCAGCCGTGCCGCCGATACGCCAGCCGCCGAGATTTCCGATCAGGTCATTCAGGATCACTGGGTGGTCGTCAGCAAAGTTGTGGCGGCGGCGCCGGGCTGGATCGTCATCCACAATGGCGACAAAGCCGCTGGCTTCCCGGCTATCGGTGAAACCTACGTCCCGGCAGGTGAAAGCGACAACGTTGCCGTCTGGATCGACATGGACAAAGCGACGCCCGATATGTCGGCCATGCTGCACGTCGATAAGGGAACCGCCGGCAAATACGAGTTCCCCGGCCCGGATGCCCCGGTCATGAATGGCGACAAAGTGGTGAACACGCCCTTCAAAGTGATCGGCGTGGACGTGGACGATCAATTTATCTCGGACAAGAAAACCGTCACGCTGGGCAAAGTGATCGCTCAGGAGGATGGCTTCGTCGTCATTCATGCAGGCAGCGAAGGCTTCCCAGCCATCGGCAACGCGCCAATCAAGGCTGGCGTCAACGAGGACGTTGATGTCCCGATTGATCCATCGAAGGCCACCGACAAAATGACCGCCATGATCCACATCGACGCGGGTGAAAAAGGCAAGTACGAATTCCCCGGTGCGGACGTTCCGGCCAGCCTGGGCGGCGCGATCAGCAACGAACCGTTCTGGACGGTTGACCACGTGCGTGTGCAGGGCATGTTGCTCGGCAGCGACAACACGGTGGTCGTGCCCTATGTGCTGGCGAAGGCGGATGGCTTCCTGGTCATCCACTCCACTGCCAAAGATTTCCCCGTGATCGGCCATACGCCAGTCAAGGCCGGTTTGAATGAGGGTGTCAAGGTCAAGCTCACCGGGAAACCCACCGAAACGGTGCTGGCGATGCTGCACGTGGATGCAGGCAAGAAGGGCACGTATGAATTCCCTGGCGCGGACGTTCCGGTCAAGGACGCGGCTGGCAACGTCATCGCGCCGCCGATGCTGATTGGCAACGGTGTGATGGTGCATGACCAGACTGCCGACGACATCAAGAAGAGTGGCCTGGTCGTCATCGACACGGTGGTCGCGGCCAAGAACGGCTGGCTGGTCGTGCACTCCTCGGCCCAGGGCAACCCCGGCATTGGCGTCGCTTACATCCACGCAGGCTTGAATCACAACGTCATGGTCAAGGTCAAGCCGGAGGACGTGACCGACACATTGCTGGCGATGCTGCATGTTGACCTGGGCACACCCGGCAAGTACGAATTCCCTGGCGCGGACGTTCCGGTCAAGGACGCGGCTGGCAACGTCATCGCGCCGCCGATCAAGACCGGCGCTGCGGCAACGTCTGCCACGATGGCCGCAACGATGGCTCACTGATCGGGACCGAGCGCTGAGGACTGAGCATAAAGATACCTGTTCCCCCTCTCCGCTGCGCAGAGAGGGGGAACAGGTCAGTGTGCCCCCAATTCGCGTCGGGGTCGGCACACGAAAAGTACACGTCCTGGCAGGCTAATACCTGAAAAGCGATCCGCACCGGATCGCATTTTCGCTTTAAGTCAGGGTTGTTGGAGGCAGTGCAATGTTAATCAGGAAGTTGGCGATCCTGGCGGGGGTCTGTTTACTGGTGCTGGTGGCGGCGCGTATCGGCAGCGCTTCCCAGGCGGCGACACCCGCCGTCGAGATCGCCGATCAAGCTATCCAGGGCGGGATCGTGGTAGTGAGCAAGGTGGTCGCTGCCCAACCGGGCTGGATCGTCATTCATAACAGCGACCAGGCAGGCGGCTTCCCGGCCATTGGTCAGGCTTACGTTCCAGCAGGTGAAACGGACAACGTGGCCGTGCTGGTGGACATGGAAAAGGCGACAGCGGACATGTCGGCCATGCTGCACATTGATGCGGGCGAGGCGGGCAAGTACGAGTTCCCTGGCCCGGACAACCCCGTCCAGAATGGCGATAAGGTCGTCAATACACCCTTCAAGGCTATTGGCGTGAGCGTCGATGACCAGTTCGTCTCCGACTCACAGAGTGTCAAGATCAGCCGGGTCATTGCGCAGCAGGACGGCTTCATCGTCGTCCATTCCAGCGCCAACGGCTTCCCGGCCATTGGCAATGCCCCCATCAAGGCAGGCGTCAACACCGACGTGACTGTGCCGATAGACACGAAGAAGGCCACGCCGCTGCTGACGGCCATGATCCACATCGACGCGGGCCAGCCGGGCAAATACGAGTTTCCTGGCGCAGATACGCCCGCAACGGTGGGCGGGGCCATCACCAATGAACCCTTCTGGACGAGCGATCACGTCCGCGTTCGCGCACAGGTAGTCGGCAGCGACAGCACGCTGATTGTTCCGTCCGTGCTGGCCCGCCAGGACGGCTGGATCGTTGTGCACTCTTCGGCGGCTGGCAACCCCGGCATCGGTGTGGCAGCGGTTAAGGCCGGTCTGAACAAGAACGTCGCCGTCAAGATCGACGATCCCAAGACGCTGACCGACCTGGTGACAGTCATGCTGCACGTGGACGCAGGGCAGAAGGGCAAATACGAATTCCCCGGCCCGGATGCGCCCGTCAAGGACAGCGCAGGTAACGTCATTGCGCCGCTCACCCTGACCAAAAACGGCGTGGTCGTCCACGACATCAAAGCCGACGACATCCGCAAAAGCGGTTCGGTGATGGTTGACCTGGTGTTGGCCGCGCAAAACGGCTGGCTGGTCATTCATTCAAGCGCGCCAGGCAATCCGGCCATCGGCCATACCTTTGTCCACGCCGGCTACAACCCGCGTGTCGTCGTCAAAGTGCCGCCGGATGCCGTCACGGACACACTGACGGCGATGTTGCACGTTGATGCCGGTACGCCGGGCAAGTACGAGTTCCCTGGCGCAGATATCCCCGTCAAGGACAATCTGGGCCGGGTGATCGCGCCCGCCATCGTGACGGGCAAAGCCGCACCCACCAAAGTTCCTGCGGCGCCCACACCCAGACCGCCAACCCGTGTGCCGCCCAGGCCGGGGCCGGTTGCCACGCAGCGACGCTAGGAGCGCACTCCACTGTTGCCAAGTCACCTGCAAGCCTCAGGGTGTTGAACCCTGGTCCGTTGAGTTGACCGCCCGACTCATGTCCTTTGGGCCACAGAAAAGCGTCGAGCCAGGTCAGAACCTGGCTCGAACCCTACAGCACGCTCAAGCATTACTGGCAGCCTTCTCGCCACTGCCCCCGCCGCCACCTTGACAGCAACGACGTGGCTGGCTCCGCATTGGCTAGCCTGTCGGCACGAACTACACTTTCATCTGCGCCAACTGTTGTAGCTGCTGCCAGCGCCGCAGAATGTCTTGTTGTGCCAGATGGTACAGTTCCTCGGCACGTTTCGGGTCGGAGCGGCGCAGGATGCTGAAGCGGCCCTGCTTGTACATGAAGTCTTCCAACCCGGTGATGTCCATCTTCGAGTCGAGTTGGAGTGGATTCTTGCCCGCAGGGGCGTCCGGGTTGTAGCGGTACAGCGGCCAGAAGCCCGTGCTGACAGCCTCGTGTTGAAGCTCGTTGCCCTTACTCATCTCAATGCCCTGGTTGATGCAGTGGCTGTAGGCAATGATCAGCGATGGGCCGTTATAGGCTTCTGCCTCGCGCATGGCGTGCACGGTCTGCGTCATGTTTGCGCCCATTGCTACCTGGGCAACGTAAATGTTGCCGTAAGAAATGGCGATCAGACCAATGTCCTTCTTGGGCGTGGACTTGCCGCTGGCGGCGAACTTGGCGATGGATGCGCGTGGCGTAGCTTTCGACATCTGCCCACCCGTGTTGGAATACATGGCGGTGTCGAGCAGCAGCACGTTGACGTTCTGGCCCGACGCCAGCACGTGATCCAGGCCGCCGTAACCGATGTCGTAGCCCCAACCATCGCCGCCGATGATCCAGACCGACTTCTTGACCAGATAATCGGCAACGCTTAACAACTGCTTGCTCAGGTTGTCGCTGCGCGGCTTCAAGAGGTCTTTGAGCTGCGCCACACGGCCCCGCTGCTCCTCGATCCCTTCCGGCGTGCTCATATTGGCGTTGCGCAGCGCGTCGAACAGGTCCTTGTGCTGTGGGAGCACCTCGGCCAATCGGTCAAGCAATTCGCAGGCATAGGTCATCATCTTGTTCGCGGTCAGGCGCATCCCCAGGCCGAACTCAGCGGCGTCCTCGAACAGCGAGTTCGACCAGGCCGGGCCACGTCCATCGCGCCGGGCGGTATAGGGTGTGGTGGGCAGATTGCCACCGTAGATGGACGAGCAACCCGTCGCGTTGGCGATGATGGCATGATCGCCGAACAACTGCGTCATGAGCTTGATGTACGGTGTCTCGCCGCAGGCTGCGCACGCGCCGGAGAACTCGAACAGCGGTTGAATGAGTTGCGAACCCTTGACGGTGAAACGGTTGAACTTGGTCGGGTCGGTATCCGGCAGCGACAAAAAGTAACGGAAGTTTTCTGCTTCGGCCTGGCGCAGCGGAGCCTGGGGCTGCATATTGAGCGCCTTCTTGTCCGTCTTGACCCCATTCACTTTCTCGAAGGCAGGGCAGGCTTCCACACAGAGCTGGCAACCTGTGCAGTCTTCCGGCGCAACCTGCACCGTGTAGGCCATACCCGCGAACTGCTTGTCCCTGGCGCTCACGTGCTTGAACGTGGCCGGTGACTTACCGTTGGCGTACTGCGCATCATAGACCTTGACGCGGATCGCCGCGTGCGGGCAGACAAACGCGCACTGGTTACACTGAATGCAGATATCCGGTTCCCAGACCGGGATCTCGGTGGCGATATTGCGCTTCTCGTACTGTGCTGTGCCCACCGGGAATGTGCCATCGGCAGGCATGGCCGAAACGGGCAGCAGGTCGCCGCGCCCTGCAATGATTTCCGCTGTGACCTTGCGCACAAATTCGGGCGCGCCCTCCGCGATGGCCGCACGCATCCTGATCGGGCTGCTGACGGTGGTTGGCACTTCCACCTTCTGGATGCGTTCCAGGGCGAGATTGGCCGCTTTGACGTTCATATCGACCACGACCTTGCCCTTTTCGCCGTAGGTGTCCTCAATCGCCAGCTTGATCATTTCCATCGCCTGCGCTTCGGGCAGCACGCCGGAGATTTTGAAGAAGGCCGCCTGCATGGTCGTATTGATCCGCCCGCCCAGTCCAAGCGCCTTTGCCACTTTCAGCGCGTCGATCACGTAAAACTGCGCCCGCTTGCTGATCAGAGCCTCTTGCACTTCGCGCGGCAAATGATTCCATACCTGAGTGGCGTCGTAGGGGCTGTTTAGCAGAAATGTGCCGCCGGGCTTCAGCAGGTTGAGCATCTCGTAGCGTTCCAGGAAGCTGAACTGGTGGCAGGCCAGGAAATCGGCCTGTTTGACCAGGTACACGCTGCGGATCGGCTGCTTGCTGAAGCGCAGATGCGAGGTCGTGATCGAGCCGGACTTCTTCGAGTCCAGCACAAAGTAACCCTGGACATACAGGTCGGTGGCCTTACCAATGATCTTGATTGTGTTTTTATTCGCACCGACAGTGCCGTCCGATCCCAGGCCAAAGAACACAGCGCTGCGCACGCCTTCTGGTTCGCTGGAGAATTTGGGGTCCCATTCCAGGCTGGAGCCGGTTACGTCGTCGTTGATCCCTACTGTGAAGTGGTTCTTGGGCCGGTCCTTCAGCAAGTTGTCGAACACGGCCTTCGCCATGCCCGCGTCAAACTCCTTTGAACCGAGGCCATAGCGCCCGCCGACGACCAGCGGCAGGTGTTCGATCTTGCCCTCTGCGAATGCTTCACTGAGGGCGGCCTGCACGTCCAGGTACAGCGGTTCACCGAGTGAGCCAGGCTCCTTCGTGCGATCCAGCACAGCGATCTTCTTGACTGTCGGTGGCAGGGCTTTGACAAATGCTTCGTTCACGAACGGGCGATACAGCCGCACCTGGACGATACCGACCTTCTCGCCGTGCGCCAACAGGTAATCTGCGACCTCGTGCAGCGTCTCACCCGCCGAGCCGATGACGACCACAACGCGATCCGCGTCGGGTGCGCCGACATAATCAAACAGGTGGTACTGCCGCCCGACGATACCCGCCAGTCGATTCATGTACTCCTGGACAATTGGCCCCGCTGCCAGATAATACTTATTGACCGTTTCACGACCCTGGAAGTACACGTCCGGGTTCTGGGCCGTGCCGCGTATCGCCGGGTGATCGGGCGAGAGGCCGCGCGCGCGGTGAGCAATCACCAGGTCTTCATCGATCATGGCGCGCATCTGGTCAAAACTCAGCGCTTCGATCTTCTGAATCTCGTGTGAGGTCCGGAAACCGTCGAAGAAGTGGATAAACGGCACACGCGCCTTGAGCGTCGCCGCGTGAGCGACCATCGCTAAATCCATCGCCTCTTGCGCGTTGGCGGAGGCCAGCATCGCCCAGCCCGTTGAGCGAGCAGACATCACGTCCGAGTGATCACCAAAGATCGAGAGGGCTTGCGCGGCCAGTGCTCGCGCCGCAATGTGAAAAACAGTGGGCGTCAGTTCGCCTGCGATTTTGTACATGTTCGGGATCATCAGCAGCAAGCCCTGCGACGCTGTGAAGGTGGTTGTTAATGCGCCCGTCGTCATCGCGCCGTGCAACGCACCCGCAGCGCCCCCTTCTGACTGCATCTCGACCACCGTCGGGACGGTTCCCCACAGGTTCACCTCTCCGGCAGCCGATTTCTCGTCGGCGATCTCGCCCATCGTGGATGACGGTGTGATCGGGTAGATGGCGATCACTTCGCTGACCGCGTGTGCCACGTGGGCGGCGGCAGTATTTGCATCAATCGTGACAAGGTTCTTTGCTTCGGCCATTATTGGAATCCCCTGATATTGTTCGACTGACCTTGAAAAGAGCCTAACACCGAGCCACGACGCATTAAAGTGAAGAATGACGCCTTTTTTATGTCGGTTGTCACTTATACCAAGTCACGTCCCGACGTTACATTAGGAAGAAGAATGCCAAGTGACGCTCAGGAGTTCAGGACGATGAACGGTCTTGCCACCACCTATATGGGTCTTTCGCTGGAAAATCCGCTCGTGGTTGCGGCGAGTTCAATTTCCGCACACATCGATCTGATCAAGCTGGCGGAGGATGTCGGCGCGGGCGCGCTGGTTATCCGTTCGCTGTTCGAGGAGCAGATTCAGCTTGACCAGCAGCACTTTGAAGACATGCTGATGTATGGCTCAGACAGCTTCGCCGAGGCGACGACCCTGTTCCCCAAGGTGAAACACGGTGGCCCCAGAGAGCACCTGATGTGGGTTGAACGCTCGCGCAAGGCCGTCAGAATGCCCCTCATTGCCAGCCTGAACGCCGTTTCGCCCGGCGCGTGGACACACTACGCCAGGCAGTTAGCGGAAACGGGTGTGGATGGGCTGGAGATCAATTATTACGTGGTGGCCGCCGATCCCCAGCGAACTGGCAGCGACATTGAGCGCGCCCTGTACGAGGTCGTGGAAAGTGTCGTTTCCGAGGTCACCATCCCGGTTTCAGTCAAACTCAGCCCGTTCTACACCTCGACGGCCAATGTCGTCCACGAACTCGAAAAGCGCGGTGCAAAAGCAGTGGTACTTTTTAACCGCTTCCTGCAACCCGACATCGCACCCGACCTGGAATCGCTGACGCACGAGATGGTCTTCAGCACGCAATCCGAGATGAAGCTGCCCTTGCGCTGGATCGCGCTGCTCTATGGGCGCACAACAATGGACCTGGCCCTCAGCACAGGCGCGCATACCGGCAAGGACGTGATCAAGGCGCTGCTGGCCGGGGCGACGGTGGTGCAGACGGCAGCGGCGTTGCTCCAAAACGGCGTGCCGTACCTCTCGACCATGCTCTTCCACCTGCACACCTGGATGGCCGAGAAGGGCTACGACAGCCTGGATGATTTCCGGGGAAAGATGAGCCAGAAGCACTGCGACGATCCGTTCGCCTTTGAGCGGGTGCAGTACGTCAGGCTGATCCTGGAACAGGTCTGAGTACAGGCTCTGAACCCATCCCGGTGAAGCCTTGAAGCACCAGGAACACGAACTTCCAGCCCGGTGGTCGGTTACTTCGACTGGCGTGCGACGTATCCGTTGCAGTAGTCCCGTAGCCCTTGCACAGCAGCGAGATCGGCCTGCGCTGGCATCTGCTGTAAGACGACAACGGTGTCCTTGTAGTAGATCGGGGCACGCTTGTTGGCCCAGAACTGCGAACACACCGCCGCTTCGGCGCTCCTGAAATCGTCGTGGCGCGGGTCGCCCAGGTCGGCAATCATATACGTGCAGCCGTCCATATCACCGCGTGCACCCAGGACGTAGCTTTCGGGGCGCACACTGTAATGCGCCTGGACGTTGTTTTTCGCCACGACGCACGCATCGGGCGGAATGATCTTTTCGACTTCGTAGAGGGCTTCAAGATGTGCACCTGGCTCCCAACCGTAGGACGTAAAAAAGGTGGGCTTCAGCCAGAACGGGTTGTAGGTGAACCAGATTAACAATGTGCCGGCGAGCATAGCGGTTGCCGCAAGGCGCAGGCCGCGCCCGGTCAGCCACCGGTTCTGCCGTGCGTCCAGCCAGCAGCGCAGCCTGGGCAGCCCGTAGACTGTTGCTACGAACACCGCCGGAATGATGGGCGAGGTGTAGTGCATGTAGATGTCAAACTGCGGCCCGAACGACGACAGAAAACTGAGGCCAAACGTCGGCAAGGCCGGAATCAGGGCAACCGGGGCCAGGAACGCGACGAAAGCAACAGGCGCAAACAACTTGACCAGGAACAGGCCCTTCAGGGCAGTGTCCGGCCCGGTGATGTACGCCCAGATGGATTGCAGGTTGCCCTTGAGCAGCCACTCGTAGCGCACGGCGTGAATGGGCAGGCCGTTGTCGGCGTGCCGCAGCGTCGGGAAGATGACAAAGGCGTGGATCACGAACCAGGCGATCCCGATCACAAACCAGAACAGGCACGGTTTCCAGTTCCGCTTGAACCGCCACAGCGCGTACAGGCCGAAAAAAGCGACGTTCAGGCCGATTTCTTCCTTGCACAGAATGGAGAGCACTAACCAGAAATCGAACTGCCGCCAGGCGCGCCGATCTGCGGCCTCGAACGCGAAGGCGAAAAAGGTGATCACCGGGGCGATCTCATGAAAGTCCCACCGGTTGACGAATTCCAGGGCCGGGTAGAGACACCACAGCGCCGCCAGGAACGGCGGAACCCACCATTCTTTGAAGTAGCGCGAGGCCAGCCGCGCCACCGGCAATGCCCCTAGCGCCAGGATGAAGGTCTGCGCGATCAGCAGTGAGCGCGGGTCAGGCCACAGCCACATCAGCGGCGCAAGCAGAATGGTGATGTACGGCGCATGAACCGCCAGCATGTTGTTTTCTTCGGCGACGGTGTTCTGCATGGGTCGCCCATGTGCGGCGTTCCAGGTAAGCTGCGAGAATATGCCCAGGTCCCAGCCCTCGGCGTTGTAGCGGGCGTAGCGCCCCAGGCTGAAGACCAGAAAGACGACAATGTAGATAATAAGCACAATGGCGAGCGCTACGTTGCGCCGCCGGGTGAGATCGAGCGCCATGCAGGAAGCGTCCTTGCGCCAGCTATTTACGCGCGAGATTATAACCGATGCGCGGTGGAAGCAAGAGTTGGCGCTGTTTACCCCACCCCGTGCCCCCTCTACGCTGCGCAGAGGGGAAACTGGCGGCCAAGACTCCCCTCTCCACTCTGGTGGAGAGGGGCTGGGGGTGAGGCAGGCTATTTTGGAGACAACCCGTCGGCGTGAGGTACACTTCCCGAATGACCGCTACGCTGATTCTGACCCACGAAAACGCGGACTTTGACGCAGTGGCTGCGCAACTGGCCGTTGCGAAACTTCACCCATCGGCCATCCCCGTCCTGTCGCGCCACGTCAACCGCAATGTGCAGAGCTTTCTGACCCTGTACGGCGATGCACTGCCCTTCGTCCGTGCCGGGGAATTGACGCGCCGCCGCGTCAAGCAGGCCATTGTGGTGGACACCCAGACGTATCCCACTGTGCGCGGGATGCACCCCGATACACCCGTCCAGATCATCGACCATCACCCGCTGGCGCGCGAACTTGAGCCGCACCAGCAGTACGCAGGCGAACCGCTGGGGGCGACGACGACGCTGCTGGTCGAGCAATTGCGCAATGCGCCCGTCAGCCTCGCGCCGATTGAGGCCACCCTGCTCATGCTCGGCATCTACGAAGATACCGGCTCATTGCTCTACGGCACAACCACGCCCCGCGATCTGGTGGCGGCGGCCTGGCTGCTTGATCAGGGTGCGAACCTTGACCTGGTGCGCAGCTTCCTGACCCACCCGCTGACGGAAGATCAGCAGGCGCTTTACGCCAGACTCGTCGAAGGTGTACAGACCTACGAGATCGGCGGCCACGTGATACTGGTGGCGGCGGCGCGCTCCGACCACGATGTCGAGGAAGTGGCGACGCTGGCCCACAAAATCCGCGATAGCTACGACGCGAATGCGGTCATTCTGCTGGTAGGGATGAACGATCATGTTCAACTTGTGGCCCGCAGCACCGTCGATGACATTGACGTGGCCCAACTCGCCGAGCAGTTCGGTGGCGGCGGACACGGGCGCGCCGCCGCTGCGTCCATCCGCGACGAATCGTTCGAGCGCATTCAGGAACGCCTGATCGAGATTCTGCCGCGCATAGTGCGGCCATCGGTGCGCGTCGAAGATTTGATGTCGTGGGGCGTCAAAACTATTCCTGCCGACGAAAAGGTCAGTGCGGCAGCGGCCCAGATGCAGCGTTCCGGCCACGAGGGCTATCCGGTGGTTTCAGATGGCAAAATCGTCGGGCTGTTGATGCGCAGCGCGGTTGACCGGGCCATGAGTCACGGCCTGGCCCACAAGCGCGTGGATCAGTTGATGAGCAAGGGCATATGGACGGTGCAGCCCTCCGACTCGATTGAAACTGTCCAGCAGGTGATGATGCAGTCCGGTTGGGGGCAGCTTCCTGTGGTGAACGGCGATGGCAAAGTACTCGGCATCGTCACGCGCACCGACCTGCTGAAGCACTGGAGCCAGCCGAAGTCGGCGGCAGCCGACGAACGGATCGTCCAGCGGATGCACACCTGGCTGCCCGCCGGGTTGGTCAAGTTGTTGAACGTGATTGCCGACGAGGCACAGGCCCACGAGATGAGCCTGTACGCGGTGGGGGGCTTCGTGCGTGATCTGCTGCTCGGTATGGTTAACCTGGACATTGATCTGGTGACAGAAGGTAACGCCATCACACTGGCGCAAGCCCTGAAAGCCCGCTACGGGGGCACTGTGAAAGCTCATCCCAAATTCGGTACGGCCAAATGGCTGCTGGACGAACAGGTGGCGCAGAGGCTTGGGGCGTCCCTGGCAGACTGGCCGCCCTTCATCGATTTTGTGGCGGCCCGGCGGGAGTTCTACACGGAGCCGGCAGCCCTGCCCACCGTCGAGCAGGGGTCGATCAAGCTGGACTTGCTGCGCCGCGATTTCACCATCAACACGCTGGCGATCCGGCTCGCGCCCGCGCCGTTCGGAAAGCTCCTGGATTTCTATGGCGGCGAGCGCGATCTTCAGCAGAAGGTCATTCGTGTCCTGCACAGCCTGAGCTTTATCGACGACGCCACGCGGATGCTGCGGGCCGTGCGGTTTGAGCAGCGCCTGGGTTTCCGGATCGAACCGCACACCGAGGCGCTCTTTGCTGACGCGCTGCCTTACCTCCACGACGTGAGCGGCGAGAGGCTGCGTCACGAGCTTGACCTGATCCTGGCCGAGGCACAGCCAGAGCACGCGCTATACCGGTTACAAAGGTTGGGCGTACTGGCGCACATTAATGGTAGATTAATATTTGATGAGTGGCTCTCATCTGCGTTCAAAGCGGCGCGTGCCCAATTGGCCTATCCAGGTTGGAATCACGGACAGGCCTACCTGACGGAAGTCTATTGGGCGATTCTGGCTTGCCGCCTCGAAAATCCGGAAGAGTTGGCATCTCGGTTGCAGATGAAGCGGACGCGGGCGGCCCTCATCGAGCGTTTGAAACAGGTTTATGTGACCATGCCCTATCTGAGCGAAAGGCGCTTGCCAAGCGAGGTAGTATATCATCTCGATGGGTTGCCGGAGACGCTGCTTGTGGCGGCCTGGGCTATCGCCCCGACGGCATTAGCCCGCGAACACGTCACGCAGTATGCGCGGAACTGGCGGCACATCCACGCCACGCTGACAGGCGACGACCTGCGGCGTATGGGCTTGAAACCCGGCCCATCCTTCGGTAAACTGCTTGGTCGCTTGCGGCAAGCCTGGCTGGACGGGGAAGTAAATTCACCCGAACAGGAGATGGCTTACCTCAAACGTATGATTGCCGAGGGGTCAACGCATGACGGCGACTGAACGCCACACAATGCTGCTGCAAATGAAGGTGGTCTTTCGCCGGGCCGAGCAGTCCGACCTGCCCAAACTGGAGTGGTATGGCGAATACACGCATTTTCGGCGGGTATTCCAGAAGGCGTTCGAGGATCAGAAAGCCGGACGGCGGCTGATGCTGCTGGCCGATGTGAATGGCTGGCCGGTGGGCCAGCTCTTCATCCAGCTGGAGAGCGTGGATGATTTCTACACCGATGGCACAAAGCGCGCTTACCTTTACTCGCTGCGGGTCATGGATGCTTTCCAGCGGCAGGGGATCGGGACGGCGCTGCTCCGTGAGGCCGAGGCGATCTTGATCGAACGCGGCTATCACTCCGTCAGCATTGCCGCCGCGAAGGACAACCCGGGGGCGCGCCGTTTGTACGAGCGTATGGGTTTCCGGGTATTCACCGAGGACGCCGGGCGCTGGCACTACGTCGATCATGAGGGGCGCACCCGGCAAGTGGTTGAGCCGTGTTGGGTGCTCGAAAAAGACTTGCGCTAATCATTGCCGTCGTAGATCACAACTTGCATTTAAGGAGCAACGACTGATGAACGTGAGTGAGAAAAAAGATCGAAATAATGGCAATATAGGCAGTTCAGGCAGCAGTTTAGGCAACACAGACAACCAGGCAGCCACCAATCCCATCAAAGATGTAAAAATTATTCGCTGGCGTGGCGGCCAGCACCCCACTTACCACACCATCACGCAAAAAATGGAACAGGAGGGGCTGCGACCCTATGCCTGGTCAAACGGGCCAAATTTCCGCTACACGGCCCGTAGTCACGGTTACAGCAAAGTTCTGTACTGCGTAGAAGGTTCCATCGAGGTCGTGTTGCCGGATGTCAACCAGAGCATCGTGTTGCGCCCCGGTGACCGGATGGAGCTACCGCGCGGCGTGCGCCATGCTGCCATCATCGGCCCGCGCGGGGCACAATGCGTCGAAAGCCCCAAACAATAATAGCCAGCGCACCAGGATTAAGAATTCATGCGGCTCCTTAGACGCCCAAAAGCAGCGCCCGCAGTAGAGGCTGAGGCCGCCGAAGTCGTCGAGCCTGTTGAAGGACGGCGTGTATTGCTGCGTCGCCCCGGCCTGCCGTTCATCGTCAACTGGACGGCCATCCTGGTCATCCTGGCGTTGATTATCGTGACCGTATTTTCGCTGCTGCTTATCCAGGGATTGCTGCCTGCCCAGGTCGTAACCTGGTGGCCGCTCTCGGTGGCTGTGCTGGCGGCGCTGTGGTTCCTGGTCTCACTGGTGCGGCGGCAGTCACGCGGCCTGCTCGCCAGCACGGCGCTCTTTGGCCTGAGCGTGAGTATGCTGCTGGCCGCGCAGGGCGTGGCCTCGTTGCAGGCCACCTTCGTCGGTGTAACCTTCATCGCCATTGGAACCGGGATCGTGCTGCGCGGGCTGCTGCTGCGCCACCAGCCTATCGGGTATTAGGATGCTCGCTTCCCCCTCTCTGCGAAGCGGAGAAGGGGCTAAGGGGTGGGGCAAATGCGCTGTGCGCTATTTCCGAGCCGGTTCATAGATGAGGGCTGCCACGCCTGAGCTGAATGATCGTGCTTCCACAAGTTTCAGCGTGGCCGTAATTCCCGCTTGAAAGAGACGCTTGCCTTTGCCCACAAGTACCGGGTAGATCAGCAGCCGGTAGCAGTCCACCAGATCATGCTGCATGAGCGTTTGTACAAGCGTGGCGCTGCCGTGCACCGTAATGTCCAGGCCGTCCTGCTGCTTGAGTTTGGTGATTTCCTCCACGATGTTGCCTTTGATCAGCTTCGAGTTGTTCCACTCCACCCTGTCCAGGGTCGTTGACACTACGTATTTGCGCACGCTGTTAAAGTAAGGCGCGCCTTCATCTTTGCTCTGCGGCCAGGCTGCCGCAAAGCCCTGATACGTCACGCGCCCCAGGAGCAAGGCATCGCTGGCGGATGTCTCTTCGCCCTTGAACTTGGCAATCTCGTCATTCCAATAGGGGGATGTCCAGGCCGGGTCTTCCATGATGCCATCCAGGGACAGGAACTCGGTTACGACTATTTCCCTCACGGTGTGCTCCTTATTTGCTGTTGATTCGCTGTTGATCGCCAACGTCTGAATCATAGCCGAGCCAAAAGGCAGGGTCTTGTACAAAAGGGACATCTACGCAGACCCGTTCATGCGGAGGATTTGGGCGGGGGTCTGCCCGATGAAGCGCTTTAGCGATCTGGTCAGATGGGATTGATCAAAATAACCAGCCTGTTCAACAGTGTCGAGGATCGAGACACCCTGTTCAAGAAGCGTGGCGGCCCGACGGGCGCGCTCGATTTGAAACAACGTGCCTTGCGTTAACCCGGTGGCCCGCAAGAAGCGCCGCCGTACCGAGCGGATGGAGAGCGCAGGTGGATGGCCCCGGAGCACGTCGTCAACGAGGCCATCGTGTACCAGCAGACCTTGACGCACCAGCCTATCCACAAATGTGTCTGCATTTTCGTAGTCGGGCAGTTCCCATGTCGAACCATGCAGCCAGAAGGATCTGCCGACCCCGACAGGTAGATGGACCGCGCCATCCACGAGATGGCTGACAGGCAGATGGGGCATAAACGTGCCATGCTTAAAGACGATGCCAAAAAACTCCGCATCCTCCGGGATGGGAGCAAGGGACGCTGTCGTCTCTGGCCCACGTAGCGAGACGATTGTCCCGTCCTTTTGCTTCGTTACAACCATCTCCCAGTGGCTGGCGGCAGTCGAGGTAAAAGAGCCACCACCCTCACTTCGAGTGCGCCAGATCATCTCGACAAAACGGGAATCCGAAAGCCGCCCGTCAAAAACAAAGCTCATCCTTTGGTCTCCTCAGCAAGCGGTAAAGTGATTTTAGCAAGCCCGTGCCAGCCGTCATATGCCAAACCAGCCCTGCGGTTGGCTGACCTTCGCTCTCGTTGACAAGCTAGAACAATTGTACTATATTCTACCCCATTTGGTACAGGCCGAGAGGTGGCGTATATGGACGAGCAACTCATCGAAACCTGGAACGTCCAGAACCGGATCAACCTTTGCATGCTGGATGCGCTGAAGCCGGCAGCGCTTGGCAGCAAGCCGCCCTCCAAAGGGCGCAACGCCGGACAGATGTTCGCGCACATGCACAGCGTCAGGCTGATATGGTTAAAAAGCGCCAATCCTGCTCTGCTCGACGGGCTGGATCAGATCGAAAAGGAACAGTCCGCCGATAAGGAATTGCTGCGCCGCTCGCTTGAAGCCTCTGGGCAGGCCATCGAAACGCTGCGGAATGGTGCTGGCGCAATCGGGCCATCCGCTAGATAATAAGATCGCTTACGGCATGTGGAAATGGGGCGTGCGTAAGGCCCCGCCTGCCGTGTACCGTCCCAACCCATCCCATAACTTGAGGAGTTTCAATGCGTGAAATCACGGTTGCAACCGTTCAGATGAAACCCGAACTGGGCAATTCCGAGAACAATCTCGTCCGGATGTCGGATTTCGTCTCTAAGATTGTCTCGCAGCAAAAAGTTGACCTGATTATTTTCCCGGAACTGATTACGTGCGGGTATGAACTGGGCGTCCGGTTCACCGAACTGGCGCAGCGTGTGCCTGGCCCGGCCATCAACCTCATGGCGCAGCGGGCCGCCGATGCAGGTGTATACATCGCCTTCGGACTGGCGACCAAAGAAAAAGTCGAGAGCATTCTCTACAACTCGGCGGTGCTGGTCGGGCCGGAAGGGGAACTGCTCGGCATGTACAACAAGATCCACCTGCGCGGCGAGGAGCGAATGGCCTTCCGCGAGGGCTACAAAATGCCCGTCATTGACACGGGGGAGATCGGCAAGATCGGCATGATGCTGGGCTGGGACCTGGCGTTCCCGGAAGTGTCGCGCAGCCTGGCGCTGGATGGCGCAGAGTTGTTGTGCGTCCTGGGCAACTGGGAAACGACCTATATCGACGAGTGGAAGACTTACGTCCGGGCGCGGGCTTACGAAAACGCCATGTTTGTGGCCGCCGCCAACCGCGTCGGAGAGGACGTGACCATGAGTTTTGGCGGCGAAAGTATGATCGTCGGGCCACGCGGCAAAGTCTACGCCTGGTTGGAAACTGAACCGGCGGCCAATGCCGACGAGGCGAAACCCGAGGCTAAAACGGAAGTCAAGGACGAGAAGAAAACCTCCGAGGCCGAAGGCAAGAAGGAAGCCGAGGTCAAGGTCGAGGCTGAAGCTAAAAAAGAGGGCGAGGCCGCGCCTGCCGGCGACGCCGGCAAAGCGCCGGAAGCCAAACCCGCCGAACCAAAACCGGAACCGAAAAAGGCTGCGCCCAAAGTGGAGAACCGGAAACCTGTCCCGGTGGAGGGCTACTGCGTGGCCCGCATCGATCTGGACGAGGTGCGCCACTTCCGGGAAGAATTCCAGACATTGCAGGCGCGCAAACCCACCGTCTACCGTCCCGTCGTCCGCAAATACTGAGTCAAATACTGAGTCGCCGGAGCTTTCGCCATGCCTATCCTCGATGTCCTCAAAGCTTCACTCGCGGCACTTGACCCTGCAACTCAGGTGCGGGTACAGATGGGCACTGACGGCACAGTGATCCTGATTCCGGCAGGTGAATTGATGGCCGCGCTTGGCGTGACGCCGGGCGCGGCTGGTTTTGTTGTACCGCCTGCGGTAACAGGCCAGCGCCGTTTGCGGCCTGCCTCCAATCTGTCATTCCTGAGAATCCGCTCGCAGCCGGGGATCAATGCGCCGGTGGTCGGCCAGTACGATAAAGGCACGGTGTTTGCGATCCTCGATGCCAACCCCGTCGTGATGGATAACTACACGTGGTACAGGACAGCAGACGGGCAGGGCTGGATTGCCATCGATTTCGCGGAGCCAGCCGACGATGTGGTACAGGCTCCGCAGGCCATCGCCTCTCCTGTCGCGCCTGTCACACCAGCGGGGTCTCCCTCGTGGGCGCTGTCGTTCACGGCCAACCAGCGGGGCGTGGGCACGAGCGCGGGCGGCTGGGCGCCCGACGCCCGGCAGCTTGACATCGCGCGCCGCAACCGCATTGAGTTCGCGTTGATCTGCGCCTACGAGCCGAACCAGGCGGCCCGCACCATCCAACCTCTGCGTGAGGCGGGGGTGAAGTCGTTCATTTTTCGGGCGTGTACCCACGAACGGCCTTCCACACCGCGACGGTTTATCGACCTGACCGTGCCTATTTTGCAAGAATATGCGGCGGTCCACGGCAGCGACCAGCCCTTGCTGATCGCCATCGGCAATGAGCCGAACATCGCCAACGAGGGCTGGGGCATTGCCTGGCAGAATGGCGAGGAGTTCGCCAACTGGTGGCTGGCCGTTGCCGCCGCCTATCGCCAGTTTTTCCCCGGCGCGAAGCTTGGCTTCCCGGCCATGTCCCCCGGCGGCGACGTGCCTGGAATCCGGATGAACGAGGCGACGTTCGTGGCGGGCGCGAGGGGGGCGATCCAGGCGGCGGACTGGATCGGCGTGCATTATTATTGGGCCGATCCGAGCGGGCAAGACATCGACCCGCCGGTGGCGCAGTGGCGGACCTGGTTCGGCGACAAGCCTATCGTCGGCACGGAGGTCGGCCCGGCTGATGCGGTGCAGGTGTCGCCGGGGGCCGTTCAGATCGCCTACCAGAAATTCGCCGCGATTGGCATCCCGGCCTGCGCCTGGTTACTATCAGGCGCGGGGGCGTGGCAAAATGCCGCGTGGGATGTCAACAACATTCTGCTGTAGTGCGGGATCATAGCACGCAGACCAGTGTCCGGCGCGCCCTTCGCCGCTTGAGCGGGGCGCGCCGTTTCTTTGCCCGGAGGGGAAACGACAAATGACCGATCTAGACAACGTGCCGGAGGAGGAAGCGCCCGTTGAGGAAATGCCCCCGGAAGAGGTCGAAGAGGTCGAGGATGAGGAGGCTGAACCCGCGCCGCGTGCCATCGATCCGGCCTTTGCGTATATCATCCTGCTGATCCTGGCGCTGCTTGGCCTGACCAACCTGGCCGCCGACGTGCGCCACACGCTGCTCTGGTCGCTGCTGGCGCTGGTTGGGCTGCTTGCCATCATCCTGGACAAAGTGAGCATCGAAGCGCCGAACGTGCGCAATCTGCTGATCGGGCTGGGCTTTGGGGCCATTGTCGGTGTGCCGTTGATGGCGGTGGGCGCGCCGCAGTTGCAGCGCATTTCGCTGTCTGTGTTCGGCAGGCTGCCCGATTCTGCTGTCTTTCAAGTGCTGGCCTTCACGATGCCGCTGGCTGAAACGCTGTATTTTCGCGGCGCATTTCAGGCTGCTCGCGGCCTGATTTTCGCCAGCGCAGCCGGAGCAGTATGGTCTGCGGCCCTGTTTTTCCCGCAACTGGAGGTGTTAAAATTCCCGTTTGTAGCGTTCGTCATCGCTTTGTCGTTCCTGATCGCCAACTTCGTCTACAGCTACGTGCGGGAGCGCTTCGGGTTGTTTGCCAGTTGGTCGTGCCAGATCGCGGTCAATCTGCTGTTGCTGTTCGTCGTGCGTTTTTTGTAAGTGAGGAGGCAACGATGGTTACATTGGGCTGTTTTGCGCCGCTGTTCTTCATTGGTTTGCTGTTCTTCGGCATCTCGACAGTAGCGGTATCGCCGCAGAGCGCCCCCGCTGTTGCCGTGATGCCCGTGGTGGTAACAGAAGTTGCCCCGACGCCCACCGCCAAATCTTATCAATCTGAATTACACCTGGGCGTGGTGGCGAAAATCATGACAGGAGAGGGAACTATCGTGGAACTCGTGAAATGAGGCTGGGGAGGCAGGATTCGAACCTGCGAATAGCGGATCCAAAGTCCGCTGCCTTGCCACTTGGCGACTCCCCAAGATGCGCTTCATTCTACCACAGCGCCAAAACAATGATCAAGGCTGGAGTCGCGTCGTGCTCGGCCTCAGCCATTCATAGACGTGGCAGCGTCCAGCAGCGCATCGGGCCAGCCCACGAACAGTCGTAGAGCGAGGGGGCCACCGAGGCCCAGGCGTAAGAGCCGGCCAGCGGGCTGTGCACCAGCCCGAACGCACCCGTTCATCGACCATTCCCGTTTTGCCTGGCCTGATCGATGACTGCCTGCTTGTAGGCCCAGTATTTCTCGGTCAGGCTGACCTTCAAGATGTGCGGATGTTCCAGGCGACGGCTTTCCAGACGGATCATGCGCAGCCGAGAACGGGCATAGGCTTTTACCTCGGCCAGCGATGGCCGTTCGTAAACCAGCCTTCCATCCACAAAGATCGGTATGTGCAGCGCCTCCACCGTGTCGAAGTCCCGGTAGACCTTCTGCTGGCTGGGGTTGGTCGGGTTGATGCCGACAAAGCGCATTCCCGGCTCAATTACTTCGTCCGGCATGGCAATGATGTCGCCGGAAATGAAGCCGTTGCGCAGCAACCTCACCACGCGCTTGAGGCCGGGGTTCGTCACCTTCTCCGGCTGCGCCGAGAGTTTGACCTTCGGCTCCCAGTGCCCATCATGGTCGCCTGACGGGTTGGCGCTGATCGCAACCAGCTTGTAGACCCCGCCCAACGCCGCCTGGTCGCCGCCCGTCGCCAGGTCTGTGCCCACGCCAAAAACCAACCGGTCAATGATTGTCTCGGCAGAGACTTTCGGCACGTCGAAACCAACCTGTAAGCTGACCTCGCGGAGATAACCCTCATCGCGCACGCTGCGGCGGATCTCGTTGTGGATCAGCGCGATTTTACGCTCGTTCAGATCGTTGCTGAGGACGATCCGCATTTTGTCCAGGCCAGCCGCCTCAAACATGAAATGGGCCACAATCGACCAGTAAACCAGGTCGCCCGAATCCAGGCGTACCCCGATGGCCTGCTGGCCCATGGCCTCCATCTCTTTCGCCACCTGGATCGCGTGTTTCAGGCCGTTGTACATATCGTAGGTGTCCACCAGGAACAGCGCCGAACGCGGAAAGATACGCGCATAGTTCTCGAACGCCGTCAGCTCGTCCGGGAAGAACATGACATAGCTGTGGGCATGCGTGCCTGCCACCGGAATGCCGAAGTAAAAGCCTGCCGCAACGTTGCTGGTCGAGTCGCAGCCGCCGATGTAGGCTGCCAGCGAAGCCGTCAGGCCGCCATCCACGCCCTGGGCGCGCCGCAGCCCGAACTCCATGACCGTTTTGTCCTCGGCGTTGAACTTGACGTGCGAGGCTTTGGTGGCGATGAGTGTCGGGAAATTGACCAGATTGAGCAGGGCTGTCTCGATCAACTGGGCTTCTTCGAGCGGGGCCGTCACGCGCATTCCGTAGATATGCGGGAGCAATACTTCGCCTTCGCGGACGGATTCCAGCGACCCGGTGAAGCGGAACGTGCGCAAGTGATCCAGGAAGGCTTCCTCAAAGATACCTAGCGAACGCAGGTAGGCAATGTGTTCCTCGGTGAATCTCAAGTTCAACAGGTAGTCGATGACCGCGTGCAAGCCAACGTGTACAGCATACAGGCCGCCGAAGGGCGCCTGCCGGTAGAAGTATTCAAAGACACACTGACGGCGATGCTGGCCGGTCTTGAAATAGGCGGCCATCATGGTCAGTTCGTACAGATCGGTCAGCAGCGCATGGACAAATGGATTGCGATATTCGGCCATGCCTCAATCCTTTGCGGCTAAACTGCCGTCAATAGAAGCGGTTTGTCGTCGGTGATCACGACGGTATGTTCAAAACTGGCGACAGGCTTGCCATCGCGCGTCTTTGCCGTCCAGCCGTCGCGGGCGGTCATGCCGGGGCGCACCGCCGCCTGCATGGCACGCAGCGCCAGACCGACGACTCTGCCCGCGTTCATCAGGCCGATGATGTCCCTGTCCGTTTCAATGGTCATGCGCTTCTCTCCAATCTGGCCCTCACCCCCAACCCCTCTCCCACAGGCGAGGGGTTAAATTCCCTTCTCCCGGTGGGAGAAGGGATCAAGGGATGAGGGCTAGTCAACGAACACTTACCTATACCATACCGGCGTCAGCGATTGATTATACGCCGTGAAGACCATTTGATCCGCTGAATCCAAACACTTCTTGATCTCTGAAGAAGTTTTATGTTACCTTTTTACGCTGCGCAGCAAGGTGTAAAAAGAGCACCTCTTTTGAAGAGTGATTCTGGGCGTTTTGGAGCCACAAGCCGGTCTGGGCACTGTCTTGACAAAGTGAGGGGCATCCGGTACGCTTGTGACAGAATACTCAAACAACGAGCATGGAACCGAATAACCCGAATCGCATGTACGCCGCGCTGGGGATCGCCGGACAGGCCGGATGCTTGACCGTTATCCTGGCGGTGGCAGCCCTGCTATTCGGTTTGTGGCTTGACCAGCTTTTGGGGACGCGGCGCATCTTTGCCCTGATCTGCGTCGCGGGGAGCGTACCGATTGCTTTGTTCGTGACCTTGCGAGTCACGCAACGGTTGATTGCCCGGATGATTCCTCCGGATAAACCAAAAAAGGATAACTCAACCTAGTCACCCGCTATAAGCCAGATGTCGCTGACAAGTGAATACGGCTCGCACCGAGGAGGTTACTTCTTGAGCAAATTGACCCGTCTAACAACCAGCCTATCAAGGAGGAATACATGAGCGCAACGAGGCGCGGCTTTATCCTCTTTGGCATCCTGGTCGTCGTCACTGCCGTCTTCTGTGTGTGGCTGCCATTTTTCGGGCTGCCGCGCGCAGGGTTGGGCGTCGGGCTGCCGCAGATCACGCTGAAACCGGAAGTGCTGAACAGTAACTTCCTGGGCCTGGGCATCCCCCTGACAAACAGCTTCACATCCATGATCCTCATCGACATTGTTGTGCTGTTGATGGGCTGGGTCGTGAGCCGCGCAGTCACCGGCCAGTTGCCGAGCAGGTTTGTCCCGCGCGGTTTCACCAACTTCATGGAGGTGCTGGTCGAGTTCTGGTACAACCAGGCGCGCAACGTGCTGGGGGAGCACACGCGCCGGGTGCTGCCGCTGGCCCTGACCGTCTTCCTGTTTATCCTGACTGCCAACTGGATCAAGCTGATTCCCGGCGTCGAGACGGTGGGCATCATGGTGTGCGCCGAGGCGGGCCAACCGGGCTACCCGACCAATGGCGCACTGCTGAGAGTTGATGGCGCGAGCCTGAAGGATCGCGCAGGCACAAAGGTCACGGAAACAGACCTGCACGCCTGCGAACAGGCCCACCCCAACCTGGTAGCTCCCAAGCTGCCCGGCGCGGCGGTGAGCGGCGAGTCGACAGGGGGTGGCAAAGAACACACGCCCTCCGGCACCCCGCCTGCCACGAAGGAAGGCGCGCAGGCCGTCGATACCCTGGTCAGCCAGCCGGGGTACAGCCCGGGGAGCAAGACTGCTGCGCAGGAAAAGGGCAATCCTGATCTGTTCAACATTGTCCCGTATTTCCGACCACTGGCAACCGACCTGAACATGACGCTGGGCCTGGCGATCATCGTGTTTATTGCGGTGCAAATCTGGGGCATTCAGGCGCTTGGGCTGCCCTACTTCTACAAATTCATCAACATCCCGGCGCTGGGCAATCTCGCCAAAAAGCCGATGGGCGTCATGGATTTCATCGTTGGCCTGGTGGACATCATCTCGGAACTGTCACGCTTGATCTCGCTGAGTTTCCGTCTTCTGGGCAACCTGTTTGCCGGGGGTATCTTGCTGGCCGTGATGACGTTCCTGGTGGCTGGCGTGCTGCCCATCATCTTCTACGGGCTGGAAGTGTTCGTCGGCGCGATTCAGGCTTACGTCTTCGCCATCCTGACCGTCATGTACGCTTCGCAGGCCGTCTTCGCCCATCATGGCGATGAGGAACACGAGGGCGAACACGAGGCGGCTCATGCCGCGTAACTGGTTAGACGTGCCTTGAGACTCACGTCTCTATGTACTCTCAATCATTCTCGACCTTAGGAGGAAATCCCTACATGGATGGAGCAAGTTTCATCACTGCTTTGAAAGCAGTGGGCGCGGGCCTGGCAATGGTTGGCGCACTCGGCGCAGGCGTGGGTATCGGCTCAGTTGTGAACGGCGCGCTGCAGGCGATGGGCCGCAACCCTGATGCGGCGGGCCTGATCCAGACCAACATGATCCTGGGCATCGTCTTCGCAGAAACGATTGCTATCTACTGCCTGGTCGTCGCTCTGATCGTCCTGTTCGTTCTGTGACGGCAAGGAGGTTGCATTGGAAGGATTAGGGATTAATGGCGGTTTCCTGCTGGCACAGATCTTCAACTTCCTGATCTTGTTTGTGGCGCTCACGGCTCTGGCCTGGAGGCCGCTGATCAGGTTCCTGGAAGGGCGCCGCGAAACCATTGCCAAAGGGTTGGAAGATGCGCGCGCGGCTGAACAGGCCCGCGCCAACGCCGAACGCGAGGCGCAGAAATTGATCGACCAGCGCCGTGCCGAAGCGAACAAACTGGTCGAAGAAGGCCGGGCACGCGGCGAGGAGCAGGCCAGGGCTGTCCTGGCCGACGCGCAGCGCGAAGCCGAGAATATTCGCATCCGGGCGCGTGCCGACGCCGAAGAGGAGCGCAACGCGCTGCTCGGCGAGGTTCGTTCGCAGGTGGCGCAGCTTGCCATCGCCGCCGCCGAGCGTGTGATCCAGCAGTCGCTTGACCAGCAGAGGTCGCAGGCTATAATCGCGGATTTCTTTGCCAAGCCTGCCGTGAGTATCGAAAGTCCCGGCGCGGCTGTCGAGGTGACGAGCGCACTGCCGCTGACCGACGCGGAGAAAAAGCAGCTTGCGGCGCAGACCGGCGCAAAGGAAATCACCTACAAGGTCGATCCGTCGATCCTGGGCGGGTTGATCCTGCGCTCTGGGGACAAGGTGGTGGACGCCAGCGTGCGCAGCAATTTGCAGGCGTTGGCTGCCCAGATGCGTTAAGCAGGTTAGCGTAGCAGAATATCGAAGGCCAGGGATCGGCATGATCTCTGGCCTTTTTGGTTGGGTGGCCCTCACCCCGTACCCCTCTCCCGCAGGCGAGGGGCCTGACTCCGGCGAGGAAGGGGCTGGGGGATAAGGGCTGGCGCTGACTAGAATGCGCAGTTATCGTTCGGGCTGGCGAACGCCTTCGTGAAATCACCCTGTCCCGTCGCGTTGTACTTGCCGCCGTTCCAGGCGATGTAGAAGTAGGTTTGCCCACCGGAGCGGGTCGCGGAAGCGGAGATGACTCCGCCATCGGCTGGCGCGTTGGTGACGTAGCTCAACAGTGGCTTCGACAGTCCAGCCTGCCCTGCGGCTAAGAGGTCTGCCAACTTGAAGCGGGCGTAACCGGCGGCCAGACTGGAATCGATGGCAACAATGTGCAGGATGTCAGGGTCGATGCAGTGCACGTCCAGCCGATCCCCAGGGCGCGGATCGACACGATGATCAGCCGTACTGAAGAAGGTCACAACCGGAGCGCTCGATCCACCTGCTCCGCCCGATCCGCCTGACGACACGCCCGATGATGGCAGGCAAGGATCGTCTGCGGTGAGGTCGGCAAGCTTAACGCCGCCGGGCCCTTGAAATACTGCGTGGATCGGATTCTTCTTCGGCACGGGGAAGAGAAAGAAATTCTCCGTTATATCGGTGATCGGGTTGGGATTGGCTTGTCCAAAGACCGCCTTCACTCCGACTTTCGTTCCGTTGCCATCTGTAACATCTACCTGGGCATCTTCGTTGGAATTGAGGCTGACTGTGCCTCCTGACAACTCCCATTTTCCACAATCTGTCGCGGATGCGCCGGGAAAAGTGAGCGTAGTGAACGAGCCGCTGACAGCATGGGCTGGCACTACGCTGAACGCCAAACTCAGGCTGAAAGCCAACATTGCGCCAAGAACTATCCATCGGTATTTCATGGTGGTTTTCCTTTCCAACATGACAATAACCGTCGTTTCGGCTCTAGATTACGTCTGCATTCCCTCGGAAAGTGTGAAGTGGTTTACACTTTACGGCGTTTTTACGTCCTTTATCGAAAGCGCTAAAAAACGCCGGAGTTGACGCCTGGGGATATAAGCTACGAACAGGGCGCATGCAAAGTCAAGGGAAGACGCGGGAGGAACCTCACTCCCAGCTCCTCTCCGCAGGCAGAGAGAGGCGTCAAGACTGACAGGGCGCGCCGTCCGGTTCCCCCTCGCCAGTTGGAGAGGGGGTCAGGGGGTGAGGTCAACGATTTTGCACGTGCCCTGAAGCTACGAATGGCTTGCTTTCCTCTGCGCCTGTGGTAAGCTCTAGCTCGCCATACACGAGAGGTAAAAGTCCGGTATGGGCGCTCCTTAACAACCGAATATTGGCGGTTGCTCTAGAAAATCCTCTAGAGTGGAAAATATTCAAGGTAAATGTTTCCTTTCGACTTCAAACGTGCTAGGGCCTTAGCACGCTGGGCTAGATGTGCTAAGACGCACTTCGGTGTGCTGCATCGTTAGGGCCAGTCCCTTGAACCCTAGAAGCCCCGGCGTTTACGCCTGGGGAGTACGTCACATCTTGTCGATAGATTGATGGCGTCTATCCTGTTTCTTGAACCCTACGACACCGGATCGCATGCGGCCTGGATGCGCGGCTATCAACGCCACAGCGCACACCACGTCGAAATCCTGAGCCTGCCGGGGCAGTGGTGGCAGTGGCGAATGCAGGGTGGCGCGGTGACGCTGGCCCGGCTGTTCATAGAGTCGGCGCTCGCGCCCGATCTGATCATTGCCTCGGACATGCTCGACCTGACAACGTTCCTGGCGTTGACGCGGGCCAAAACGGCGCGCACCCCTACTGCTATCTATTTCCACGAGAACCAGCTTTCGTACCCGCCGGGGCCGCGCCAGAAGCACGATCTGAAACTGGGATTCATTAACTATGCCAGTGCATTGGCTGCGGACGCGGTGTTCTTCAACAGTGCGTACCACCGTTGGGCATTCCTGGACGAACTGCCGCGCCTGCTCAAGCACTACCCTGATTACAACGAACTGCATACTGTCGGCCTGATCCGGGATAAATCGCGGGTACTGCCGCTCGGCCTTGACCTGCGGCGGCTGGATGCCTACGGGCCGAAGCCAGCCGCCGACGAGCCGATCATCCTCTGGAATCACCGGTGGGAGTACGACAAGAATCCGGTGGCCTTTCTGAACGCCCTGGATAGGTTGAACGAGCAAAGGCTGGCGTTTAAGGTCATTCTGGCGGGGGAAAACCCCCGCCAGAAAGCGGAAGAATTCGAGCAGGCGCGCGAGCGGCTTGGCCCCAGGCTGATCCATTTCGGCTATGCAGAGGATTACGCGGCCTACGCCCGGCTGCTGTGGCGCGCCACCATCGCGGTAAGCTGTGCCTACCAGGACTTTTTCGGCGTCAGTATGTGCGAGGCCATTTACTGCGGCTGTCTGCCGATCATGCCCCGGCGGCTGAATTACCCCGACCTGGTGCCCACCGAGTATCACGATTTATGTCTCTACAACGAGGGCGAGGTCGAGGCAGCGCTCAGGCGCGCACTCGGCGCCCATGCGCCGCCTGCGCTGCGGGAACACGTGGCCCGTTTCGATTGGTCGCTCATGGCCCCGATCTATGATACGATCTTTGCGGAAATCATGAGTGATTGACCTCACCCCCTGACCCCCTCTCCACAACGTGGAGAGGGGGAACCGGTCGCGGTGACTTCCCTTTCTGCTTGCGGAGAGGGGCCAGGGTGAGACTTTGCAGAGGGTGGTCCCGGAGGTGTTGTATGTCCATCGCCATCGCCGCGTTAGCCGCTGCTGTCGCCGTCGTCCTGGCCCTGAGCGGAATCACGACCCGATCCGCCACCGATACTCTGCTGAACGCGCTTCTCTCACAAAAAAACCTCGCGCCGGAGGATGCGAGTTCGGTGATCGCTTACTCGATCTTCGTGTATCTGGTCGCATTTTCCAGCGCACTGTTTGTGCTCCGGGTGTTAGGGTTGTTTGCGGCGGCATTGGGCATCCCGAATGAGGAGCAAATCCGGCTGAACCGAGCCTTGCAGCGGCAGGACGCAACACAGCGTATCTTAGCGAGAGCACAGGCCCGGCTGATCGCGCATTACATTGTGCGCGCCGAACAGGTCGTTGCCAGGCAGCGGGCCAGTCAGCGTTCGACCCCGACAGAAACGCCCAAAACATGACAGACCGCGCCGACCAGACTCTGGACAGTATCGCCAGGAGCGTCGAGCACCGCCCCTGGCCGTGCCCGCTAATGCCCTGGATCATGACACAAACCTGGGACGATCTGCCGCTGCTGCATTATGCACGTCATCTGCCAGTCCTCTTCTGGCCGCCTGCGCGTATCAGGAATTAATACCCCAAACTCCCCGCAACCCTACAACCCTTCCAGGCGTATAGAGGATCAGTCGGGTCAGGAATTAACAGAATTAAGGTCCTGATTGACGGAATTTATGTCAACCTTGTAGCTGTTCAATTCCAGCCCCCACTTGATTGAAAAGGCGCAGTTTGGACTTCAATTGAGGAGACAATCGTCATGGATGCTGAAGCACAGGCCGACCTGGGCGGGATCGTCTCATCACCCGCCGACAGTGCACAGGCACAACCACGCGCGCGCCAGAGGGGTATCTTGCAGCCGCTCACGGTGCGCAATTTCCGCCTGATGTGGATCGGGGAAAGTGTGTCGCTGTTGGGCGACCAGTTCCATTATGTTGCGCTGTCGTGGTTGACACTGCAACTCACCGGTTCAGGACTGGCCCTGGGAACCGTTCTTATGGTATCGGCCATTCCACGCCTGATCTTCATGCTGGTGGGCGGCGCAGTGAGTGACCGGATGTCGCCGCGAACCTTGATGTTGGTCTCAAACGCGCTGCGCGGTGTGCTGGTCGGCGTGCTGGCGGGACTGGTCGCGTTGGAGCAGGTGCAGCTCTGGCATCTGTACGTGCTGGCAGCCATCTTTGGGCTGGTCGATGCATTCTTCTACCCGGCCATCAATGCGATAGTGCCCTCGCTGGTTGAACCAGACAACCTGGGCGCGAGCAATGCTTTGCTGCACGGCACGACGCAGCTTACCATGTTGATCGGCCCTGCCGCATCGGGTTATCTCATTGCGGCGGCGGGAACAGCCATTGCCTTCGCCCTGAACGCGGTTTCCTTTGTTTTCGCGGCAGTCATGCTTGGTCTGATGCGGGGCTTTCGTCCGCGTTTTGCCGAAGCCAAACCCGCAACGCCGGATAGCACAGAGCAGAATACAGGGAAAGGTGCGCGGCAGTTACTCGCAGATATTGTAGCCGGGATGCGCTATGCCTGGGGCGATCCGATTATCCGCGTCATGTTGCTGGTCGTAGCGGCCATCGACTTTTCGTTTATTGGCCCATTTAACGTGGGGCTGGCCTCGCTGGCCGACCACCGCTTCACAGGTGGATCGCAGGCGCTTGGCATTATGCTGTCGGCGTGGGGGGGTGGGGCGCTACTTGGCGTGCTGGCCGCCGGGTCGATCAAAACGCCGCGCCGTCGTGGGCCAATCCTGCTTGGCGTCGTCAGCGTGCTCGGCGTCGGGTTGGCGCTGCTCGGCATCGTGCCCAACGTCTGGAGCGCTTCGCTGGTGATCGCGATCATGGGCATGGGCAGCGGTTTCGTCAACGTGCTTGCCATCGCCTGGTTGCAGGCTCACACCGACTCCAGCATGATCGGGCGCGTGATGAGCCTGGTCATGTTCGCGTCGGTGGGTCTGTCGCCCATCTCTTATGCCCTGGCGGGCGTAATGGTTGATCTGCACGCCGGGCTGCTGTTCGGCGTCGCGGGCGCAATTGTGCTGGTGGCAGCGGCGCTCGCGGCAGCAAGCCCTCTGCGGGGAATGGATTGAATGCCCCTCGCCCTCGAATGGTCTCTGTTCCCTCTCCGCAGACGGAGAGGGAATAGCCACCCCTGTGCCGCCACCCTGACTCCACCACGCCGTTTGCCCACATGAAAAATCCTTATTGACAGAATTCGCAGATCGGGATTACACTGGTATCAAATGGAAGTGGGAGCGCTCTCAATCGAAGTGGGAGCGCTCCTCTAAGACGAAAACTTATCATTTTCGATGAATCTGGAAGATATTGCACGCAAAGCGGGCGTTTCCCGATCTACGGTGTCCCGCGTCATTAATGACGATCCGAAAGTGAGCGCCAAGACCCGGGAACATGTCTGGGAGGTCATTCGCCGCGAGAACTTCACGCCCAACCCGGCAGCACGTGCCCTGGTAACGCGGCGGACGGAGATTATCGGGATCGTCATTCCCACTGTCGAGAATATCTTCTTTACAGACAACAACTACTTTACACAAATCCTGGCCGGGGCCAGCCAGATGGCACGCCAGAACGACTACGCCATGCTGCTGTGGCTCGGCGAGTTGACGGAGGATGAGGAGCGGCTGCGGCAAAGCGTCTCGAACAACCGGCTGGTCGATGGCGTCATCACGGCCTCGCTCACCCACGATCATCCCCTGTTCAAGCGGTTGCTCAGTCTGAACACCCCATTGGTCATGATAGACCGCCCACTGGAACACGACGACAAAATCAGCTACGTGTCGGTGGATAACATTCGGGCGGCTGAACTGGCGACCAATCACCTGATCAGCCTGGGGCGGCGGCGAATCGCCCATATCACCGGCAATCTGAGCATCGCTGATGCCCAGGATCGCTTGCGGGGGTACAAGAATGCCCTGACTCAGGCCGGCCTGCCTGTCGATCCGGACTTGATTGTTCCAGCCTTTTTCAGCCGGCAGAGTGGCTACGACGCAATGCGCCAACTGCTTCCGCGCAAACCCGACGCGATCTTCGCCGCTGGCGACACCATTGCTGTGGGCGCAGTGCAGGCAGCGCACGAAGCCGGGATTCGCGTGCCGCACGATCTGGCCGTGGTCGGCTTCGACGACGTTGACGTTGCAGCACAGGCATTCCCGCCGCTGACGACAGTACGCCAACCCGTGCAGGGCAAAGGCGCGGCGGCAGCCAAGCTGCTCATCGATCTCATTCAGGGTCGCGTGCAAGCTCCGCAGCATATTCTGCTGGAGACCGAACTGGTCATCCGGCAGTCCTGCGGAGCCAAAAATCCGCTGAAGGGATAGGAACCGTCGTAAGGGGGTGATGTCACACCACAGCTGATCGCCTAATCCGCCGTTTCCGCTGACTTCTGGATCGAAAGACATTTGTACTAAAGAGAGGCAACGATGAATAAGTCTGTCCGCAAGTTACTCCTCCTGGCTTTGGTGCTTACCACCGCACTCATGATGTCCAATGGCCTGCGTGTTGCGAAGGCCGAAAAAGTGACGATCACCTGGTTCGTCGGGCTTGGAACCGGCACCAACAAAGATCAGATCGATGTCCAGAACAAAGTAGTTGAGAAGTTCAACGCATCGCACCCTGACATCGAATTGAAGATCAATATCGCGGCCAACAACCAGGCGGCTCCGGCTGCGCTGGGCACCTTGATCGCTGGTGGCGATGCGCCCGACATCGTTGGGCCGCAGGGCGTATCTGGCGCGCTGAAGTTCGAGGGGGAGTGGCTCGACCTGACCCCGCTGATCGAGAAGGCCAAGTTTGACCTGTCGCCCTATCCAAAGAACCTGGTCGACTCCTACCGGGACGGCAATGCCTTACTCGGCATTCCGTGGGCCATCTACCCCGGCGTGCTCTACTACAACAAGGACCTGTTCGACGATGCCGGTCTGGCCTACCCGCCCGCCAAGTTTGGCGAGAAATACAAGCTGGATGGCAAGGAAGTCCCGTGGAGCTATGATACTGTCGCCGAAATTGCCAAGCGCCTGACCGTCGATGCCAATGGCAACGACGCCACCAGCGACAAGTTTGATCCAACCAAGATCGTACAGTGGGGTTTCAACGATCAATGGGGAACCACCCGCAACGAGTGGCACACCTTTGGCGCGGCGCCGCTCGTCGTGGACGGCAAAGTACAGATCACCGATGCCTGGCGTGCCCGCACGCACTGGATGTGGGATGGCCTGTGGAAGTATCACTTCATCCCCAACAACAGCCAGCAGCAGAGCCAGATTCTGAACGGTAACGAGTTTGCGTCCGGCAAGCTGGCGATGGCCCGCACCATGCTGTGGTACACCTGCTGCCTGGCCGACCTGAAGGCGAAGTGGGACCTGGGCGTGCAGCCCGAATATAAGGGGGTCGTCTCTGCGCCCATTGACCTGGACAACTTCCGCATCGACAAGAACACCAAGCACCCCCAGGAAGCCTTCACTGTCCTTTCTTACTTCTACAACGAAGCAGCGATTGACCTGCTGAATGCCTACGGCGCGTTCCCGGCCCGGCCCGACCTGCAAAAGGCAGCCATCGAAGCCAAAGCCAAGTTGTATCCGAGTGTGCAGAACTGGGACGTGGTGACGATCAGCATCGACAAAGCGCAGGCTCCGCACCACGAGTCCGGTTATCCCAACTACAACAAGGGCCAGACACGCCTCGACGACTTCCGCGCGCTGCTGTTCGGCGACAACGGTAAGAACATGGACGTTGACAAGGAACTGGACAAGCTCCAGGCTGACCTGCAAGCACTGGTTGATCAGGCCAAGAAGTAGCTCAGGCTCCGACGCCTCGGACTGTAGTACACTGAAGGCAGCCTCCTGGCAAAGGAGGCTGCTCCTGCCTAACGCCGCTTAAAAATTGAGGATGGCCTGTTTATGACCACACAATCTGCCACCCTGACCTCGGAAATAGCCAGTCCAAAGGCGCGCCAGCGAACACTTGAGCAGCAGCAGCGCATGTGGGGATGGGTCTTTCTTTCCCCCTGGATCTTCGGTTTCCTGGTCTTCACCGCTCTGCCTATTGTCGCTTCGTTTCTGTTCACCCTGACCAGCTTCAAGATCGGCCAGGACATGACCTTCGTCGGGCTGTCGAACTGGCACAAGCTGTTTACTGACCCGCTCACCCTCGAGTCGCTGGGCGTCACGATCCGGTTTGGTTTGCTCTCACTGCCGGTTTCGCTGGGCTTCCCGCTGCTGCTGGCGACCTTGCTGACCTCAAAGATTCTGATCGGCAAGCCCTTCTTTCGTCTGTTCTTCTATATGCCGTACATCGTTCCGGCCATCTCCAGCATCTTCGTATGGCGAGCCTTTCTGAATGGGCAGACTGGCTGGCTGGATCGCATTCTGCGTCTGATCGGCATTGCCAACCCGCCGGACTGGTTGTTCGATACGCCTTACCTGAACACGGGCCTGATTATGCTTGGCCTGTGGGGTGTCGGGAATGCCATGCTGACCATGATGGCCGCGATGCAGGGCGTCCCCACCGAACTGTACGAAGCCGCCAAAGTGGACGGGGCCAGCCGTTTCAAGGCATGGTTGCACGTCACGCTGCCGCTGATCACGCCGGTCATTTTCTATAACCTGGTGCTGACGGTCATCGGCCTGATGCAGTATTTCGTACCAGCCTTTGTATTGTCGAATACGCTGCGCTCCAACCCGGCGACGAATTTCATCAACCTGTTTCTATACCGCACAGCCTTTGAATACAACGACCTGGCCTATGCCGCGACGCTGGCGTGGTTGATCTTCATCGTCGCGCTGGCAATGACCATTGCCTTGTTCGCCAGCTCACGCCGTTGGGTGTATTACACCAGTGGAGAGTGATGTCATGACAACCCTTTCACGCCCTGTCAACACCTCTCCTTTTTATGGATATCAGCTCCGCAAGTTTACGATCCGGGCGCTGCTCTCGCTGCTGGTCTTCTTTGGCCTGGTCATCTACCTGATGCCGCTCGGCAATATGCTGATGACCGCCCTGCGGGATACACAGAATCTTTCCACGACTCAGGAAGAACCGATTTACCCGACCAAGCCCAAGACGTTCAACTACAAGGGGCAGGACATCCCTATCTACAAAGTTCCGCAGGAATCGGGTGAAGTCAAGGAAATGGCGCTGGTCAAGGGGACGCGCGCTAAGAGCACTTTCGTCGATCCGGCCAATCCGGACGCCGGCGAGATCGAATGGAAAGGCAACTACCGCAGCCTGGAGCCTGTCCTGGTCTTCAGCGCCCGCTGGGAAAACTTCGCCGAAGCCTGGGACAAGATCAATTTCCCGCTCCTTTTCCGAAATACGCTGGTCATCGCCGTCGTGGGCATGATCGGAACGCTGCTGTCGTCAATCTGCGTGGCCTATGCGTTTGCCCGTTTCCCGATCCCTGGCAAGAACATCCTGTTCATCGTGCTGATCGGCACTATCATCCTGCCCTCGCAGGTGACGCTCATCCCGACCTATGCCTTCTTTCGGCTCATCGGCTGGATTGGAACGTGGCTGCCGTTGATCGTGCCACACTTCTTTGCCAATGCCTATAATGTGTTCCTGCTGCGTCAATATTTCATGACACTGCCCAAGGACCTGGACGAGGCGGCCATGATCGACGGGGCCGGGCCATTCCAGATCCTGACCAGGGTCATCATCCCGCAGTCGTGGCCCGCGATCATCTCGGTGGCGGTGTTCCACTTCATTTTTGCCTGGAACGACTTCTTCGGCCCGCTGGTGTACCTGGGCAGCAAGCCCGACTTACAGCCGATCTCGGTGGGCGTACAGGTCTTCAGCTTCCAGTATGGCCCCCGTCCGGACTTGATTCAGGCCACGTCGCTTATGGCGATGCTCCTGCCGCTTGTCATCTTCTTCGCTGCGCAACGGGTCTTCATGCGCGGTGTGGTGATTACCGGGGTCGAAAAGTGAAGCTGGGGCGAGCGTTTTTGTGTGTCACGCTGCTCCTCTGCGCCGTGCTCGGCGCTGGCGAAGTAGCAGCCCAAAATCCGAAACTCATCGTAAAGGCCGACCAGCCGCTAGGCTCGATCAGCCCTTACGTTTACGGCGCAAACTACGGCCCCTGGAGCATGGTCGAGCCAGACATGCTCCCACAGGCCAAAGCATCGGCGGTTACGTATCTGCGCTTCCCGGCGGGCAACTGGGGCGACGAGAATGACCTGAAGCCCTATCACATCGATCCGTTCATGACCTTCGCCCGCCTGCTCCACGCCGAGCCGAGCATCAGCGTCCGCCTCAAGGGTGGGACGCCCGAAAAGGCGGCTCAATTAGTGCATTACACCAACGTCGAGAAGCACTACGACGTGCGCTATTGGAGCATAGGCAACGAGCCAAATCTGTACCGTGATTATACCGTCGAGCAGTATAACCGGGACTGGCGGGCAATGGCCCAGGCCATGCTGGCCGTCGATCCCAAGATCATCCTGGTTGGCCCGGACGTCAGCCAGTACCCGCCGCTCAGTGTCACCGATCCCGACTCCCAGAAAGCGCACGATTGGCTGCGGACTTTCCTTCAGGTGAATGGTGATCTGGTGCGCATTGTCTCCATCCACCGCTACCCGTTCCCCAAAGGCACAAATCAGCCCGCCACGACCATTGCCCAGTTGAAAGATAGTGCCCGCGAGTGGGACACGATCATTCCAGATCTGCGCAAGGTCATCAAGGAAACCACCGCGCGCGATCTGCCCGTTGCCGTCACGGAAGTCAACTCGCATTGGAGCAATGCCGTCGGTGGCGAAGCCTCGCTGGACTCGTACTATAACGCGATCTGGTGGGCAGACGTGCTGGGTCGCCTGATCCGGCAGCAGGTGGACATCGTTGCCTTTTTCGCCCTGATTACGTACTCAGATATTGGCGGGTTCGGGCTGCTATCGCGGTACGATGTGCGCCCGACCTATTACATTTACAAGCTGTACCAGCAGTTGGGCACAGAACTGCTGGCGACGGAATCAACGGATGCAGATGTGACGATCACGGCGGCGCGGCGCTCTGACGGGACGTTGACACTGTTGGTCGTCAACGCGGCAGTTGAGCCAAAAACTGTCACCTTATCGGGAATCAAATCGCCAGGACAGGCCGAACTGTGGCGTCTTGATCTGGATCACAAGGCGGAAAAGATCGGATCAGCCGACCTGGCCTCCGGTTCCCTTGATCTGCCCGCGCAGTCTGCTTCGCTGTACATCGTTCCCTGAAATCAGGTCACCCATGCGCCAACTCATGCACAGCTTTGAAGGTCTCGCCGCGCCGGGTGCAGTGCTCGACGCCGTGCGGCGTGGCGAGATCGCCGCGTTTTGCCTGTTCCGGCACTGGAACGTGCAATCGCCCGCCCAGGTGCGGGAACTCACCGCCTCGCTGCGCAGCGCTGCCGAACAGGGCGGTCAGTTACCGCCTCTCATCGGTATCGACCAAGAAGGCGGTCAGTTGATCGCCATCTGCGAGGGTGCGACGGAACTGCCGGGCAACATGGCGCTCGGCGCAACGCGCTCACCGGAACTGGCGGAGCAGGCGGGCGAGGTGCTGGGCCGTGAACTCCTGGCGATGGGTATCAACCTGGATTTCGTGCCGTCGATGGACGTGAGTGTCAACCCGGCGAACGTCGCGTTGGGAACGCGCTCCTTTGGCGACGATCCGCAGCTTGTGGCGCAACTGGGCGCGGCGCTGATCCGGGGCTTGCAACGGGCGGGCGCACTGGCAACGGCCAAACACTTTCCCGGCCTGGGCGACACCGCCGTCGATTCCCACTACGCTGTGCCCGTTGTGGCGCACGACATACAACGCCTGCGCGAAGTGGAAATGTCGCCCTTTCAGGCTGCTATCCGGGCTGGGACGGCGGCGATTATGGTCGGGCACGTACTGGCAACGGCTCTCGACGATCAAAACGTGGCTTCGGTGTCGCCTGCCGTGCTCAGGCTGCTTCGGCAGGAATTCGGTTTCGGTGAACTGGTGATGACCGATGCGATGGACATGCAGGCCGTTACGCATCTGGGTTATCGACAGAGCGTCGAAGCGGCATTGCAGGCGGGCGTCGATCTCGCGCTGCTGGCCCATCTGCCCGATCAACTGGCACTGGCCGATGCCCTGCGCGGGCGCGAAAACCCGGAGGCAGTGCGTCGCATCCGGTCAGCGCAGTCAAAAATCCCGGCCACGCAGCCGCCGCTGGACGTGATCGGTTGCGCGGAGCATCGGCGCATTGCGCAGGAGATCGCGGATCGTTCCATCACGCTGGTCTGCGATGCAGGCAGACTGCCACTCCACGCGAAACCGGAGACAGCCATTGTAGTGATTACGCCCTACCCGGAAAACCTGACGCCTGCCGATACGTCCGCCGATGGACAAATTCTGCTGGCGGAGGCTATCCGGCAGCGCCATCGCAACGTGCAGTTGCTTCAATTCCGGCGTGGCGCTTCCGAGTCGCAGATTGCCGAGGTGGCACAGGCCGCACTGGCAGCCGACATCGTGATCGTCGGAACGGTCAGCGCGGATCGTGACCCGGCACAGGCGGCGCTGGTCAATAGACTGCACACGAATGGCAAAGCGCCCATTGTCGTGGCGCTGCGCACGCCCTACGATCTGACGGTGTTCCCGTCCGTCGAAACTTACCTGTGCGCGTATGGCATCCGGCCTGTCACCGTCGAGGCGGTAGCGCGGGTGTTGTTTGGCGAGATCGCGCCGGTGGGGACGCTGCCCTGCCGCGTTCTGGCGCGGTAGGCACGATTGGCCTTTCATGCGCGGCGAAGCTATTAATTGGCCTCGCTTATCCTTTCCGGCTTGCGATACGCCTCGGCAACTTTCCGTGCGTCCGACACGATCTCTTCGCGCAGGGCCTGGGGTTCCTCAACCGTGACCAGGCTGCCCCAGGAACGAATCCAGGGGCGCATTTCCCGCCAGTCCGTTACCCACACCGTTAAGCGACAGCCACCATCCGGCAAATCCTCGATGTGTTGCGAAACGTGCCAGTGGCGCTCTTTGATGAGCGGGACGGCCTCTTCGGCAAAGTGCAGCACAACTTTGACTTCGCCGCGCCCGCCCATAATGCCCCACGCCGTCGAAAAATACTGGTTGGCATCAAAGTCCGGCGGAATGTCAAACAACTCGTCAAGCATCTGGACTTTCTGCATTCGCTGGAGCTTGAGCGTGCGAATCTCCCCGCTCAGGTCGTCGTGACCGATGGCATACAACCCGCCTTGCAGCGTTGGTTCGACGAAGTAAGGAGCAAATTCGCGTGCCCGGGTTTCGCCGCTGCTGTGCGCGCTATACCACACTCGCAACTTGCGGCGATCCGCCCAGGCTTGCGTGACCGTTTCAAGCACCTGCACAAAATCGTGTTTGACAGGATGCTGGCGCGCCGATTCCGCCGTAAAGGCCACGTGAGAGGCCAGCGGTTCGGGAAAGGCCATGCCCAGCTTGGTCAGCGCCGCAATGATGTGCGGGTTCTGCTGGTCGGCGTGGCGAGAGAGCAGCCGCGCCGCGATGAACAGGGCCACCGCCTCATTGAAGTTCAGGCGCACCGTCGCCAGATACTGGTCGCGGATGATGCCATAGCGCCCGCCATCCTGCCAGATCGGGACGCCGATGGTACTCAGCAGATCCAGGTCACGGTAAATGGTTCGCCGATCAACGCCGCACGCCTCGGCGATCTCCATCACGCGCATTCCATGTGCACTGCGAAACAGCATGCGTTCAATTTCCGCTAGGCGCTCGGTGCGGCTGGTCAGGCGATTGTTCATCTGGCCCCCCATGATTGTGCATGGAGGGCAGTATAGCATTGATGCCAATTTGGGAGAAGTCGGAGCAGAGGTCAATTCAGCTTGTACAGTGCGCCGTACTTTTCGCGCAGGTAGTGGATATACGGCTCGATGTTGAGCGGCCCGCCCGTCGCGCGCGCCAACAGTTCCGAAGCGGTGAATTTGCTGCCATGCTGGTATACGTGCTCAGTCAGCCAGCCGCGCAGCGTGCCGAATTCGCCTCGGGCGATCTGCGCCGGGATCTCTGGATGCGCTTTCAAAGCGGCAGCGTAGAACTGCGCGCTGAGGATATTGCCGAGCGTGTAGCCCTGGAATACACCACCGATGTAGCCGCCATACCAGTGAACGTCTTGCAGCACGCCGTCTTTGTCGTCGGACGCGCGCAGGCCCAGGTCGGCCTTGTAGCGGGCGTGCCAGGCATCGGGCAGGTCGCGGACGGCCAGCGTTCCTTCCAGCATCATCAACTCGAAGTCGAAACGCAGCATCACATGCAGGTTGTAGGTCACTTCGTCCGCTTCCGTGCGAATCAACGAGCGCTGCACTTTGTTGATGGCCCGGTAAAACGTGTCCAGCGGCACGCTGCCAAGCTGATCGGGGAAAGCGGCCTGCAACTTCGGGTAGAAGTGCTCCCAGAAGCCGCGCCCGCGCCCCACGATGTTTTCCCAGAGCCGGGACTGGCTCTCGTGGACACCCGACGATGTGCCGCCCGCCAGCGGCGTCGCTTCCAGTTCCATGCGGATGCCCTGTTCGTACATGGCGTGGCCCGCCTCGTGAACCATACTGAACAGGCAGTTGCCCAGGTCTTGCTCGTCCACGCGGGTGGTGATGCGCACGTCGCCAAGCGAAAACTTGGTCATGAACGGGTGATGCGTTTTGTCCAGGCGCCCGCGCTCGAAGTCGTAACCCAGGCAGCGGATCACGTCTGTGCCAAAGGCGATCTGCTGCGCTTCCGGGAACGTCCGGTGCAGGCAGCTATCGTCGGCGGGCGGCTGGCTGGTGATGGCCTCCACCAGCGGCACAAGCTGGCTGCGCAGTTCCGAAAAGATAGCCCGGATCGTCGAGGCTTTCATGCCATAGTCCAGGTAATCGATCAACGGGTCGGCAATGTGTTCATAGCCGGGGAAGTAGTTTGCCAGTTGGCGGCTCAGGTCAAGCGTCTTTTCCAGGTAGGGGCGCACGGAAGCAAAGTCGTTCTGAGGCCGCGCTTTGGCCCACGCCTCGTAAGACTCGGCCATGTGCGCGGACAGCGCCGCCATGAACGAGGCTGGAACCTTTACGGCCCGCTGGAAGTTGCGCCGGGCAACGCGAATCAGGCTGGCATCGTCGGAGTCGTAAGGCAGGCTCTCTTCGTAAGAACGAAGATCGTCCAGCAGCTTACCGACGGCTGGATCGGTCAGCTTTTCGTGCGAAAGCTGCGCGAGCAAGGCGATCTGCCGGCCCCGCGCCGCTGCGCCGCCGGGTGGCATGTAGGTGGTTTGATCCCAGTTCAACAGCGCCGCCGCCGAATCCAGGTCGCTGACCTCTTGCAAATGCCTTTTCAGTTCCTGTAATTTTGTATCCAATGGAGTGCCCTCCCCAAAAGCGCCGGTCACGCCATTATGCCTGATTTTTCTCGCCGCTGATAGACTGATAGACATCGGTTCGTGATTTACTCGTATTCGTTGTATCATTGCAGGCGGGCTACCCCGACCAACCAGAACGGACGTGAGGAAACCACAACAAAACGCCCGGAATTTCCGTTAAGGTGGACGCATATGACCGATCAGACCGATCTGAACACCGATGCTTTCCTGAAAATCATCGCAGAAGCGGCCAGCAAGGCCGACTCGCTGGATACGGCGCTGGAGCAGATCATCCGGGGCCTGAAAAAATATGGCGTCAAGTTGCCGGTAGATCACAAGAGCCTGATGGATGGGCTGCGCAGCAACTTGAAGGAAACCGAAAAGAATGCGCAGCAGGTGACTGGCAAGCTGCACCAGTTCCAAAAGCTGGTGCACACCTCGGCGCTCATCACCTCGTCGCTGGAACTGGATCGGGTGCTGGAAGAGGTGATGGACACCATCATCGACCTGACCGGGGCCGAACGGGCTTACCTGATGCTCTGGGAAAAGAGCGAAAACCAGCTAAAAATCCGGGCCGCGCGCAACTGGGATGGGGCCAATCTCAGTAAAGAGGAAGTCAGCTTCAGCCGGAGCATCATGAACACAGCCTATGAAACCGGCAAGCCTGTCTTGACGACCAACGCGCAGATGGACAGCCGCTTCTCCGCCGCAGAAAGTGTGGTCATGAACACGCTGCGCTCGATTGTGTGTGTCCCGCTGGTCTTGCGCGGGCAGTCCATCGGCGTGCTGTACATCGACAACCGCATGAGGGATGCCGTGTTCAACCAGGATCACTTGCCGATGCTGACGACCTTTGCCAGTCAGGCGGCGATTGCCATTGAGAATGCGCGGCTGTTCGAGAAGGTGAAAGCTGACCTGGATGAGGCGCAGCACCAGGTACAGGAACTGGTTATCCAGATTGACCGGCAGAAGCTGGACAGCCAGCTCAAGGAGATCGTGGACAGCGATCTCTTTAAGCGGCTGAAAGAACAGATTCGGCGGGATCAGCCTGGTGGCGCGGAAAAACCGGCGTAGGCAAGGCCGGTCTCGCCGCCACTTCAACGTCGGTCTGTGTATTCAGCGCCACCTTCTCCGCGAAACGGTGAGCAAATTGAATCGTCGTTTCCAGGATAAATCGCACAGGGGCGCGAATCCTCACAAGATTTTCACAGCGATTTAGTACACCTTATCCGATTTTCCCCGGCACTCCCCGACGCTAGACTCGCGGGCTGGTCAACCAATGCGCTGTGAAGATACGCTGTGAAGATGCTATGTACATCGCGTTTGTAAACGCCACCCCCTTCGCACTGGCACTGGTCGTGCCGACGATTGGCGCGCGGCTGCGGAAAACGGTGCTGTCGTGGGTATTAGCGTGCCTGATCGCAGCCTTGTTCGTTTTCCTGCTTTCTTACCTGCCAGCCATCAGCACAAAGGGTGTCATCGAGGCACAGCTGCCCTGGGTTCCGCAGCTCGGCCTATCGCTCTCATTGTACCTCGACGCGCTCTCGCTGCTGTTCGCGCTGCTGGTAACGGGCATCGGCGCGGTGGTCATCCTTTACGCCGGGCACTATTTTGAGGACGCGCACGAACTCAACCGCTTTTACCGGCTGCTGCTCATATTCATGGGCGGGATGCTTGGTCTGGTGCTGGCGGGCAATCTGTTCGTCCTGTTTATTTGCTGGGAAGTAACCAGCATTAGCTCGTTCTTTTTGATCAGCTTTCGATCCGCTGATCCGGCAGCGCGGGCCGGGGCGCTGCAAGCCTTGATCGTGACAGGTGGGGGCGGGTTGGCGCTCCTGGTCGGCCTGGCCTTGCTCGGCACGGCCTCCGGTTCAATGGAACTGGGTCATGCCCTGAGCACTGGTGAATTGCTCAGAAATCATCCCTGGTACAGTGCCATTGCTCTGCTCATCTTCGCCGGGTGCTTCAGCAAGAGCGCCCAATGGCCTCTGCACTTCTGGCTGCCGGATGCGATGCACGCGCCGACTCCGGCCAGCGCCTATCTGCATTCGGCGACGATGGTGAAGGCCGGGATATATCTGCTCGCACGCCTGTATCCAATCCTCGGCGACACGGTGCTCTGGCAGACTCTTCTGACAGTTGTTGGATTGGCGACCTTGCTTGTGGGGGCGCTGCTGGCCCTGCGACAGCGTGATCTGAAGGCTTGCCTGGCCTATGCGACGATCAGCCAGCTTGGCGCGTTGGTCGCCCTGCTTGGGCAACCCGATGCTGCCGGGGTGAAGGCCGCGCTGATCGGCATCCTGGCTCATGCGCTCTATAAAGGCGCATTATTTTTGATCGTTGGCATGGTCGATCATGCCACCGGCACGCGAAACCTGGACGCGCTCGGCGGGCTGGCACGGCGAATGCCCGGCGTGGCTCTGGTTGCGGGGGTCGCCGGGCTGTCGATGGCTGGGCTACCGCCACTCCTGGGGTTTGTCGCCAAAGAAACGCTGCTGGAAACCATGCTACACGGCCCCTGGCCTGTGCTGACATTGGGGGTGGTCGTCCTCAGCGCCGCGTTCACCGTTACACTTGCACTGCGGCTGGTCTGGGACGTGTTCTTTGCGGAGCACGCTGCACAGCATCGGGATGCCGACAGCAGCACGGCGCATCCGCATGTTGTGCCTCAAAGCATGTTGGTTGGGCCGGGGCTTCTGGCAGGCGGCTCGTTGTTGGCAGGGTTGAACCTGAATGGGTTTGTCGTGCCTATCCTGGCCCCCTTCATGGGCGCTGACGGCGGCCACGCTTCATTGAGCCTCTTTACCGGCATCAATACGCCATTTGCCCTCAGCCTCGTCGCCATTGTATCGGGGGTTATGGTTTTCCAGACCCGCCGAAGCTGGCTCAATTGGCGCCTGCCCCGCTGGCCGCGCGGCTCGGAGATTTATCAGTTCATCCTGGCTAAAGTGGAGACTGCGGCAGATTTCATCCTGCGTTCACAGGGCGGCAAGCTGCGGCTGTACCTGATTGCCATCCTGTGCAGCGTCATCGCGCTCATGGCTACCGCAGGTCTGACACACGTCAGCGGCCAGCGGATCGCTGTCCAGTTGAACAGCAGCACGGACTTGCTCAAGGCTGTGCTCCTCTTCCTCGCCCTCGGTGCGACTCTTGCCAGCATTCTGTTCCGGCGGCATTTGCTGGCGGCGCTGTCGCTCGGCGTCGCCGGCTACAGCGTGGGCGGAATCTTCCTGCTGGAACCTGCACCGGACGTGGCGCTGGTGCAATTCCTGGTCGAGACGCTGGGCACGGTGCTGGTTATCATTATGCTTGGCAAGATCAGCGCACCGGAGCGCCAGCAAGCCATCGCCGGGCTGTGGAGCGGCTCGAAACGGGGTCTAGTGCGAGACGCAGCCATTGCCGGGTTAATTGGCGTCGGAGTCGCGCTCTTCTCGCTGGCGGCAGTCATCAACCGCCCCACACGCAATACCGTAACGGCGTGGCATCTTGCGAATGCGCTGCCGAAAGTGGGCGCGACGGACGTGGTGGCAGCCATCGTGACCGATTTCCGGGGCATGGACACGGTGATCGAGATTACGGTCTTTGGGATGGCAGCGCTCGGCGTCCTGACCCTGCTCTCCACGCCGGAACCGGGCACGACCTGGCAATTCGCTGCTGCGCGCGTCCTGCGTCAATTGCGGGCGCGGGGGTTGATACCGCGCAGCACGGTTTTCGCCGCCGACAGTGAAGCCGCAGATCCACAGATCGCGCAGGAGGCCGCGAAACTGGAAGCGGAACGGACACGTCTGGCGGCCTCGCGCCTGAATACACCCTTTACGCGCGCCGTTGCGATCCTGGCGCTGCCTTTTTCGCTGCTGATCGCGTTGTCGCACATTTTGTACAGTGGGGTCGCGCCGGGCGATGGCTTTACTGCCGGAGTCGTGAGCGGGATCGCCGTCTCACTCTGGTATGTGGTCTTTGGCTACGAGGAGGCCAAGCGTCGCCTCCACTGGCTGCATCCCGCGCGGCTGATCGGCCTGGGAATTGGTCTGGCGGTGCTGAACGCTGCCCTGCCACTGATTTTCGGCCAACCCTTCCTGGTGACGACGCTGGTCAGGCAGTTCAACCTGCCTGCCGACATTCACCTCTCCTCTACGATGGTGTTCGAGACGGGTATTTTCCTGACAGTGCTTGGCGGCTCCAGCCTCATTATGGAGACGATTGCCCACCCACAGGAGGTCGAAACGCTGTGAACGTGCTGTTTGCCATTGCTACTGGGGTCATGTTCGGCCTGGGCGTCTTCCAGTTGCTGCGGCGCGATCTGATCAAATCCGCGATGGGCTTCTACATTCTGTTTACAGCGATCAATCTGCTGTTCCTGGCGGTAGGCGCGTTCGACGGGCAGGTTCCGGCCTATACGGATAACCTGGCGCGTGGCCGCCCCAGCGACCCGCTTGTCCAGGCCCTTCTGCTTACGGCAATTGTCATCAGCTTCGGGTCGTATGCTTTCCTGCTGGCGCTGATCAGCGTCTCGTCACGCCGCTACAAGACCGTCAATCCTGATGCTGTCGATCAATTGAAGGGGTAGTCGATAGGGGGTAATCGATTCAGCATGACACCGGGCAATCCTCTGGTACTTGGCCCCGTCTTTCTGCCGCTTGGCGGCGCGGCATTGTGCGTATTGCTGGCGCGCCGCCGCTGGTTGCAGCAACTGGTCGCGCTGTCGGCAAGTAGTCTGGCCTGGCTGTGCAGCCTGGGCATTCTCTATGCCAACTGGCGGTTCGGGCCGCAGTTGTACCGTCTGGGGGGGTGGCCCACTCCCGACGGGATCGTGCTGGCTCCCGATTTGCTGTCCTCGCTCTTCGACGTGATGGCGACGACGGTGGTGGCGGCAGGTGTTCTGTATGCCGTTGGCTGCCGCGACAAATGTGCAAGCTATCCCGCCTTTCTGCCGTTGTTTCTGTGCATGGCAGCCGGGCTAAACGGCGCATTCTACACGGGCGACATCTTTACGCTGTTTGTGTTCGTCGAACTGATGGTCATTTCCTCGGTCATCCTGGTTGCCATTTCTGACAATCCTCTGGGGGTTGAGGCCGCCATCAAGTATCTGCTGATCAGCGCGATGGGATCGCTGTTCCTTCTGCTAGGCATCGCCGCAATCTATGCCACCTTCGGCACGCTCACCCTGGCCGATGTTGCACGCCTGCTCGCTTCCGAAGGCCGCCCGCTGCTGGCTCAGGCAGCGGCAGTGATGCTCATGTGCGCTTTTTTGCTCAAGAGCGCGGTCTTTCCCTTCCACTTCTGGCAGCCGGACTTTCATACCACAGCGCCTACGCCGATCCACGCTGTGCTGTCATCTGTCGTTGTCAAAGTCGGCGTGTACGGGCTGATCCGGCTGACCACGCTCCTGTTTACAGCGGAAGCTCCACTCATCCGGGCACTCCTGATCGTGCTGGGGCTGATCGGCATTTTCTTCGGCAGCCTATCGGCGCTGCGGACTTACGACGCCAAGCGGATGCTGGCCTACTCCACCTTCGGCCAGATCGGATTTATCCTGCTGGGGATCGGGTGGGGAACGCCGCTGGCCCTGGTCGGGGCGGTGGTCTACGCCGTCAACCACGCGCTGATCAAGTCGTCGCTGCTGATGATTACTGGCGCGGTGTCCAGCCGGATGCCCACCAAATCTGCCCGGCTGACAGACATCGGGGGGGCGGGCAGACAGATGAGACTGACCAGCCGGCTGTACCTGCTCGGCGGGCTGGCGCTGGCAGGCGTCCCGCCGCTCAATGGATTCATCAGCAAAGTCGCGCTGATCCGGGGTGGCATTGATGCCCAGAATTGGCTGACTCTGGGGCTGGCGGTAGCGGCGGGCCTGATCACGCTGCTATACATGATACGCACATGGCAGCTCATCTTCCAGCAGCAGCCTGACGCAGCGTTGAAACTCAAGCCCCAGGGCGACAGCCTTGCCGCACCCGCATTGTTGATCGGGCTGTGCATATTGCTCGGAGTGTGGGCTACGCCGCTGGTGGGTCTGGCGACGGCGGCAGTTGCACAGTTGGGCAACCCGCAAATCTACATTCAGGCCGTTCTGGGTGGCTAGGAAGGTTTATCGTGATGCGACGCTTACTGCTTTCAATCCCGATGGCCCTGGCATGGATGGCGTTGAGCGCTCACCTGTCGGTGGAAGCCTTTGCCGTCGGCTTTATCCTCGGCTTCGCCGTGCTGACTCTGCTGGGCAGCGAGTTGGAGCGCGTCACCTGGCGTCGGCTGCCCGACCAGATCGCTGCCCTGCTGGCCTATACCTTGATTCTGTGCCGGGACATCTGGCTATCGGGCCTGGACGTTGCAAAAAAGGTGATCCAGCCGCAGATGCCGCTCCGTCCGGGGATCATTGCCGTGCCAACGCAAGACCCCCAGGCCAGCGATACGATTGCTGCACTGAGCGCGCACGCCATTACCATTACACCCGGCGAACTCGTCGTCGATTTCGACGGCGGGGAGGTCCTGTACGTCCATTGTCTCGACGCTCGCACGTCGTTGCAAGGCGCAGCCAGCGCGCAGGCTCGTCGTTTGCGACTCTTGCGGAGGATATTGGGATGACAGACTGGATCGCTATCGGCGTTCAAATGGCGCTGGTTGTGCTGGTATGCTTGCTGGTCATTTGCAGCTACCGGATATGGCGGGGGCCAGGCCCGGCAGACCGTCTTCAGGCTATTGATGCCGCCACGACTTTCCTGATCGGGATCATTATTGTGCTGGCGGTGATCCAGGGCACGTCGATGTTGGTTGACGTGGGCATTGCACTGGCGGCCTTCAGTTTCGTTGGGACGCTGGCGATTGCCCGTTATCTATCCGAAGGAAAGGTCTTTTAGGGTCATGCTCCTCCAGATCGTGGGTCTGATTATCTTGTGGATCGGCGTGGTCTTCTGCGCGCTCGGCGTCGTTGGGCTGATTCGGCTGCCGGACGTGTATTGCCGTCTTCATGCATCTGGCAAGGTGGCGACGCTGGGCATATGCGGTCTACTCGTCGGTGCATCGCTGCTGCTGCCTGCTATAAGCCTCAAGGCGTTAGCGCTGGCAATTTTCGTGGTGATCTCTTCGCCAGTTGCGTCGCATGCCATTGCCCTGGCCGCCTACCGCCAGAGCGTCCCGATGATCAACCCGGTCCGCGACGATCTGGCCGCACGACAGCCTCAGAACAGCCCCTCAATGAGCGAATCAGTGCTTGCCGACTGACTTTGCAACCTACCTCCTGCGGCTCGTCAGGCGGGTTTCCATACACGCTGTTGTGCAAAATGCCGAAACTTCACAGTTTTCTCACAGACAATTTCTGCTAAGTCATCTGAATTCATAACCTGCCGGTTTTTTTATACTTCCCCTCCATCACACAAGCGGAGGGGGAGACATGATCAGAAAACGTAACCGCATCTGGCGACGCCTTTTAGCGATTGGCCTCGCCTCACTGGTACTGGCTGCGTTTGGCACAACGGCCCATGCCCAGGGGCCGACCCCAACCCCTGCCACGCAGGCGGCGGTGGACACCACCTGGGTTCTGGCAACAGGGTTCCTGGTCTTTTTCATGCAGTGCGGTTTTGCCATGCTGGAAACGGGTTTGATCCGGCAGACCAGCGCTGTCAATGCCCTGCTGGAAAACTTCATTGATGCCGGGATCACCGCAGTGGCTTTCTGGGCGGTGGGATTCGGGATCGCTTTTGGGACGGATACTGCGGGGCTGATCGGCACATCCAATTTCTTTCTGAGCGATGCCGTCAAGTTTGCCGGGGGCGCAGTCCAGTACTCGCAAACGGGCACAATTGATACGGTGTCGTTCTTTTTCTTCCAGTTCGCCTTCGCGGCGACGGCCAGCACGATCACCACTGGCGCCATGGCGGAGCGCACGGATTATATTGGCGACCTGATTTACAGCGCCATTATGGGTGCGATCAGCTACCCGATCATCGTTCACTGGGCATGGGGCGGCGGTTGGCTGGCGCAGCAGGGCTTCCACGACTTCGCCGGCAGCACCGTCGTGCATACAGTGGGTGGCGTCACAGCGATTGTGGGCGCATATATGCTTGGGCCTCGCCCCGTCCGCTTCGGCAAAGACCGGAAGTGGCAGCCACTCCCGCCTGCGCATAACCTCGGCCTGGCAACAATCGGCACCATGATCCTGTGGTTTGGCTGGTACGGCTTCAATCCCGGCTCGACGCTCGGTATGGGCAATACGGGCCTGGTCGGGCTGGTCGTGTTGAACACCACATTGGGCGCCGCCGGTGGTACCCTTTCGGCCCAGATCTTCCAATACTTCAGAACCAGAAAGTGGGATCTATCCGCCTCACTGAACGGTTCGCTGGCCGGTCTGGTCGCTATCACCGCGGGCTGCGCCTTCGTTGCGCCCTGGGCGGCCCTTCTGATCGGTCTGGTGGCCGGGGTGATCGTGCTCCTGGCCGTTGACGCTGTTGAACGGGTGCGCATTGACGACCCGGTGGGCGCGTTCGCGGTACATGGCGCGTGTGGCATCTGGGGAACGCTTGCCATCGGTCTGGTCGGTCAACCTGGCCTGACATGGGCGCCCGCAGGCGTTGACGTGGCGACGCGCGCCGGTCTGCTGCTCGGTGGCGGGCCTGGTTTGCTGGTCGTTCAGTTTATCGGTTCGCTGGCGACAGTTGTCTTTACGGCAGTCTTTGCCTTCGTCATGTTTGGCGCGCTGAAAGCGGTGAGCCGCCTGCATGTGAACAAGATCGTTGACGACGTGACGATCTTCATCGATGACTTTGAACACGGCGCAACGGTGATGCCGGATATTCGCCCGCCAGCAGTCGTTCCCGAACCTTCTGTAATCCGGGGTCAGGCCAGCCAGGCCTTGCCGAGCAGCGGCGACTGAGCCGAACCTTTTAAGTCTGGCGGACGTCTTGACGCCGGGCGATTGCAGGGTGTAGCCGGGGCAAAGGCCTGAGAGGAAGTTCATGGGCAGGGCATACTGAGGTATGCTCTGTCCTGTGTATTGTGCTATGTTAGTATCACTGCTTATGCGGGTGCCGACGAACTTTTCCGGGCGCTGGCGAGTCAGAGTCGTGTGGCAATATGCGACTATCTTTGTTGTCGTCCTCGGTCTGACTCTCGCCCTGTATGCAATACGACCCTACCTGGCCGATGCGAACGTCTCCCTGTTGTATCTCCTGGTGGTCTTGTTCTGCGCCGCCGTCACCCAGCCTGGCGTGACCCTGTTTTGCGGTGTGTGGAGTTTCCTTTGCTACGACTTTTTGCTGATTCCGCCTGCATTCGCGTTGCAACCGGAGTCACCGCTGCAATTACTCGATCCGCTGACTTTTCTGGTGGTGGCGCTTGTGGCAGGCGCATTGGCCGAGCGTTCCCGGCAGCACGCCAGCCTGATCGCCGTCTACCGCGAAGCTGAACAATTCCGGGCAACGCTGCTGCACCTGGTATCCCACAACTTGCGCACACCGCTGGCCGTCATTAAGACCGCGCTCACCAGTTTATTGGACATGCCCACCCTATCGGGAGAAAGCAGACAACTGCTCCTGGATGCCAACCAGGAAGCTGACCACCTGAACCGTCTCATCAATAACGTGCTGCGCTTGTCCCGGCTCGAAGCCCATGCCTTGCAGCTTCACGAAGATTGGAACGCGCTGGACGAGGTGATCAGCGTCGTGCTGGCGCGTTGGCCCCGCGCAACTTCCGACGGGGTACTCTCTGCGCGGGTATCGCCCACGCTGCCATTGGTTCGCTTCGACTTCGATCTGATCGAGGCGGCGCTCACCAACCTGGTCGATAATGCGCTGCGGCATGGTCACCCACCCGTACAGGTGACGGCACAGAAATGTGCTGATGAGATATGGATCAGTGTGCAGGACGCAGGCCCCGGTGTGCCGGAGCCGGATCGTGCGCGTCTCTTTACGCGCTTTTCCAGCACAACCTCCAAAGGCATCGGGCTTGGCCTGGCCGTGTGTAAGGGGCTAATCGAAGCGCACGGCGGGCGCGTATGGGCCGAGTTTTCGCCCGGCCAGACCCGCTTCACGCTGGCGCTGCCATTCAAGCCTTATTCAGATGATGGAGCTACCCATGACTCACCTGCTGATAGTGGACGATGAACCACACTTCCGAAATACATTGATCCGTGCACTCAAAAGCCAGGGCCACCGGGCGACTGCCATCGAGGATTGTGATGCGCTCACTTCAACCCTGGTCGTGCATCGGCCCGACGTGGTACTGCTTGATCTGACCTTTGACTCTGGGGCCAGTGGCCTGGAGGCGTGCCAGCGGTTACGGACGTGGAGTTCGGTGCCGGTCATTATCGTTTCAGCCAGCGATGACGAACCGACCAAAGTGAAAGCCCTGGACTCAGGGGCCGACGACTACCTTGCCAAACCGTTTGGGATTGACGAGCTGATGGCCCGGGTGAGGGCTGTCCAGCGGCGATTGGCGGCCCAGGCCAACGCCGAAACGCCGCTGATCAGGGTCAACGACCTGACGATTGACCTGGATAGACGCCTGATTTCCCTGCGCGGTGAGGCGCTCCACCTGACACGCAAGGAGTACAAGCTGCTCAGAACGCTGGCGCTATCTCTGGGGCGTCTGGTGACTTACGAGAAAATCATGGAAGAAGTATGGGGGATCGACGCTGAGGTCGAGCGCGCGTCGGTGCGCACCCTGGTCAAGCAGGTGCGCCACAAGCTAGGCGAAGACCTGAGCAACCCGACCTACGTGATCACCGAAGCCGGGATGGGCTACCGGCTGAACATGACTGGCACGCCGGCCTGACGCAGCACTGCCAGGTCTCCGATTGCACAATCGGCCTGCGCCTGTTATGATAACCCTTATGAACGTGACATTGCCACGCGCCGGGCTGCCCGTCTTTCGGAGGATTTTACCCCCCGTGAATAGTATTTCGCGTGGCAGCCTCAGCGTGGGCCTTGCCTTTTTGCTTATACTGGCCCTCTGTGCGGAGCCGATCCATACAGAGGTGCTGCCAGCAACAGCGGCGACCCACCAGGGTACTGTGCTCGAGTCCTCGGTTGCTGGTGCACTGACGTTGCGCCATTCCATCAATCTCGCTACCTTCAGTGTGCGCTACCTTCCTGCCGTCAAAGTCTCTTATCGATCCGCCAACCGCACATGCCTGAATGGGCAATCAGTCACCAACCATCCCTCGCTGGCTGCACGCGGCACACCTCCGGTTAGCAACGGTAATCGGTTGCCGCTTGCCGTCAACGCCAACCCACCCCAATTCGTCTACCTCTGCTGATAGCTCGCCGTTCCTCCCAATAACCTGATCAACACCATCCAGCACGGTTACGCCCGGCGCATTCCAGGTCGATTCGCATTCGTCATTGAGACAGCTAACTCGATCCGTAAAAGGAGAACCCCGTGTTCAATTTCGTGCAACGCAGGAAATGGTATTTCGCTTTTTCGGCGGCCTTGCTCCTGTTCAGCTTCACCGCGATGGCTATCTCCGTCGTGACCTACCCCGAACACTCCCCAATCCGTCTCAGCACCGACTTTACGGGCGGCAGTCTGTTTGAAATCCAGTTCAAACCCGCCGCCGCAGCGCCGCAGCGCGGAACACTGACCGAAGGCGACCTGACCGCATTATTCGCTCAATACAGTCCCGCCGACGTGCGCGTGCAGCGCCTGGGCGATAGCTCAGGCGGCAGCAACCGCTGGCAGATACGCACAGGCTTCATTGATGAAAATGCGACAGAAAGACTCAAGACGGCGCTCGATGAACTGGCAGCAGCGCACGGTTTGCAACTTGACCGTGAGGCGCTCCATTACAGCCAGGTCTCGCCCAGCGTGGGGGCCGAGGCCGGACGCGCAGCGGCGGTGGCCGTTGTGGTTGCCAGTTTCGTCATCACCGGCTTCATCGTCGCGGCTTTCCGGCGCGTCCCCAACGCCTTCCGGTATGGGATGTGCGCGATCATTGCGATGATCCATGACATCCTGATCCTGGTGGGCGCGATGGCCGTCCTGGGCTTGCTGCTCGGCTGGGAGGCGGATGCATTGTTTCTGACGGCCCTGCTGACTGTCGTCGCCTATTCTGTCCAGGATTCGATTGTCGTCTTTGACCGCATCCGGGAAAACACGGCCCGGCATCGGGGCGAACCCTACGAAATGATCGTCAACCGGAGCGTCATGGAAACCGTCCAGCGCTCCATTACCACTCAGATTTGTATTGCGTTCGTCCTGCTTTCCCTCATTCTGATGGGCGGTGTGACGATACGGCCCTTCGTGACAGTCTTGCTCATCGGGCTGATCAGTGGCACTTACAGCTCATTGTTCATCGGGATTCCCTTGCTGGTCTCCTGGGAACAGCGAGAAATTCCGTTTTGGGGACGACGTACACCTGTCCCGCGCCTCGGAAGTTAACGGGACGATGTGGCGGCCACCGCAACGAGATCGATCTCCAGAACCACATTCTGGGCCACGTTGGCTACCCCCGGCGCATCTGGAACCGTGATGTGGAAAGCCTGGTACTGCACCGTTGCGCGTGCCTGGCCTTCAATCCTGTTGCGATTGACGGGCGTCACGGTGGCATCAAAGGTCACGGAGCGGGTTGCGCCGTGCGCCGTCAGATCACCCACAATCTGTAACGTGAGCGGCTGGCCTTCAACCAGGCTATCTGGCAGCCCCACGATGCGCCTGGGCACGAACGTCGCAAATTCAAACTCCGGGCGATTGGCCTGTAGTATCTGACCACGCAGGGTGCGGTTGCGGATTTCGTTATCGGTTTGGAGTGTCCTGACATTGATGCGCACCGTGCCGATCTGTGAATTGGCCGGGTTGTCGAAGTCAACGGCAATGTCCCCGGCAACCTCATTGGTCGAGCCGATGACGGTCTTGGGTTGACCAAGCAGGGTTTCCGTGATCACAAAGCGCACCTGCGAGCGGGCTTTGTCGATATGAAACAGCCTGGCCGAGCCGCTAACTTGCAGCCCCGGCGCGCTGATCCCCGCGCTCGGTTGGGCGCTGCCACCCGACACCCAGATAAACAGAGCGCCACCAGCCAGCAGGAGAATGGTAACGCCGATGAGCGCACCCACAGCTTTGAGTGTCTTGAGCGGCAGCGGAACGCGCTTCATTGCCCCATTGAATTCCATCGCTTACTCCTCAACACTGGAGCTGTCGTCCTGCCTAAAACTTCACCAGAAACGCCGTAAAGTACATCAGCGCAATGCCCGCCAGCAACCCCGCCAGGTTGACCCAATTCACGAGCGGGTGGCCGAGGCGGGCTGTATCGCGTGCCACGAGTTTGCCTACCTCCCACACCACTTGCAGGATCGCGCCCACGCCGACGGCCAGGAAGATCGTTGCCAGCACCGGGTCGAAGGCAAAGCTCCCCAGCCATGTGCCCAGAATGGCCGGGCCGCCAGCGAGCAGCAGCAGGAATGCGAAATGCTTCAGCCCAGGGTTGTTGCGGACAATGGGGGCCGCGATGCCGACGCCCTCGGTGATGTTGTGCAGCGTGAAGCCCAGAATCAGGAACGTGCCGAGCGCGGCTTCGCCGGAAGCAAACGCTGCGCCGATAGCCAGCCCTTCGCCCAGGTTGTGCAGGCCAATCCCCAGGGCGATCCGGTACGAGACGCCGAGCGGTGTGCTTTCCTTGCCTCTGCCCAGGCTACCAACCGCCAGCAGTCCGCCGAGCGTGATCAGGCCAATGAAGATGACCATCGGAACCCCCTGCCAGAAAGCGGGAAGTTCCTGGGCGAACTCATTGGCATCCAGCCACGTCCCGACGGCCAGATAGATCAGCAGCCCGACGGTCAGGGCCAGGATGAAGTTGACGGCCTGCCCGCTCAGGCGGCGCATGAAGGGATACCACAGCATCCCCAGGAAGATCGGGACGATGCCAACATACAGTCCTACTGCTCCAAACTGGGTAAAAAGGCTCGGCGATAGGCTTGGCGACTGGACGGCCACCCCGATTTCGTGAGTAAAGACTGTGCCCAACGAGGTGATCAGGCCAATGTGGTGAGTCTCCTGGGCCACCCAGGGATAGTTGACCGTGAACACCGCCCGCCCCAGGCGAGGGATAATGTTGGACGGCTCGGCTTTGAACGCAAAATAGGCGTCATCAACAATGACCTGCGGAATCGTGACTTCCTGCGGCCCATCGTTGACGACTTCGATTCGAATCATGCCGGGTTGGGGCAGCGTCGCGCGCTGAATCGAAATCTTCTCTACCGGCGGTCCGGCCAGTTCGGTCAGTCCGCCGCCGGTCGCAACCAGGTAGGACAGCACGATTCCCAGCAGAACCAGCGGCACGAGGGCCAGTGCCCAGGCTGCGCCGGAGAGTCGCTGTGGGGCGGAAGTCGTCGTTTCAGGCGGTGTGGTGGTCATCATACTGCCCCTGCGTCATACTGTACCCGGCGCCGTGCTGCCATTGGTGGCTTTTCGATCCCAATCGTCGGTTACTTCGGCCAGCTTCAACGCTTCATCGAATTTCTCCGGCTCGACGGCGTTGAAAAAGCCCATCCAGCCCAGTTCGGCAAACTCGCTGACGTGAGCGTGGAACATAAATTGGCCGGGCCAGCGGAACTTGAATTCCAGGATGCCGCGCTGCCCCTGCGCCTGCATGATCGTGTCTACCATCCGCAGCGTAGGTTGCAGGCTCGTGCCCGTATCGTAGTAGTCGAAGAAGTTGGCGTGCAGGTGGAACGAATTGATCAGGTCGAACTCAATGATGTTGATCAGGTAAATGCGGATGAGTTCGCCAACCTTCGCCGGGATGGGGCGACGCATGAATTCGTGGCCGACAGTGTTGACGGCGTAGACTTCATTGGCGGCGTCGAAGTTTGTATCGAAGGCGTTCATCATCATCATGAATTCACGCGCCGGAGGGCGGCCCACTTTGGGGTCGATGATGAATGCGCCGTACATGCCCTTGTGGATGTGCCGCTTGAGCGGCGTGGCGTGGCAGTGGTAGAGGTGACAGCCAAATGGCTCTGCGTCGAATTCGTAGGTGACGGACTGTCCAGGCGCGATTTCACCTGCACCGACGCCGGGAACACCATCCATTTCCGCCGGGTGAAAGCCATGAAAATGGATCGTGTGAGGATGCGTGCCAAAATTGGCGAATTTGACCCGTATTCTGTCGCCTTCGGTGCAGCGGATGGTCGGCCCTGGCACGCGCCCGTTGTAGCTCCAGGCCGGGAAGAAAATCCCCGGTGCAATTTCGATGTCATGCTCGCCCGCCGAGAACTCGTACTCGCGCAGCGTTTGACCATTGGGCAGGGTGCTCACCTTGCCGTAGTCCCAATCGACCAGCATTTGCATCGGGTCAAATCCGTTGCGATCATGATCAACCTTCCCGACCAACATTTCCGAACTGTATTGGTTCGTATGCGCGGCGTGGGGGTTGTCGTATGGCCCCTGAGCCTGCACGGCCTGGTGGACGAGACCTGCGCCCACAACTCCGGCAGTCGCTCCCAATCCCAGGCCAATGAACTTGCGCCGGGTCAGGCTCTGGTCACTCATCAATCTGCTCCTGCATTTTCGGAATGGTCAGGATCAATTTTAGGCCAGTCGAAATATTTTGTCAAGAACGATCTAAATTTATGGAATCGATCCTGGCCGTCACCTGTACACAGGGAAGAAATGTGTACGGACGAATTGACAACCAGACAGGGCGATACAGGCCCGTTTGTGCGAATAGGACACTTTCGGACGCCTATTTTGCAGGTATAATGAGGCACCGTTCGGTGCTGGCTTATGCGAAGGTAAGGGTTAATGCCAGGAGCCGGGCCGGCGCATCTTAGTTTGTTCCTGAAGACCAAACCAGGCAGAGACTTAAGAAAGGGTTTTACTTAGACGATGGGTCACACACTGCCCGTCGGCATAGATAGACGATATAGATAGACATCGTTCGCTAAACACCTGAACTTACGAAGGATCAAGACGTGCACGATGAGCGTCATGCAACCACAGGGTGCATCGACCTGGTCTGGTTTGGGCTGTCACTTCGACTGCCAGCGACCACAGGCTGATGTACAAAAATTCTAACAAGTTGAGCACCACAGAAAGGTAAAGGTCGTCAGCTATGCGCATTGCAGTGTTAACCGGGGGCGGAGATGTGCCCGGTCTCAACTCCGCCATCAAGGCTATCGTCTACCGGGCCATTGACAACGGCTACGAGGTGTTGGGCATC